>Ga0335085_10013646_pt1 | contig 11896 bp, 7 predicted proteins | sample Lox_Sample_45_FD_206712 | JGI IMG/M metagenome (GOLD analysis project Ga0335085, IMG submission 206712) | Soil microbial communities from Loxahatchee National Wildlife Refuge, Florida, United States - Lox_Sample_4.5 | ecosystem: Environmental > Terrestrial > Soil > Wetlands | place: USA: Florida...
TCTGGGGCTACCTGGCCTTCGGCGCGGGCGCGGCCGCGTTCATGGAGATGATCGGCATCCAGCGCCGCCGCGGCCGGGACGTGGCCACCGGCGTGGTGCTCGGCGCCGCCCTCGGCCTGGCCGCGCTGTTCCTCTACCTGGGCACCCAGTACAGCACCACGACCGGCGCCTCGTTCACCATCTTGTTCGGCTCCATGTTCGTGCTGACCCCGTCGACCGTGCCGGTCCTGATCACCTCCGCGCTGATCGCGCTGGCCACCGTGCTGGTGCTGGCCCGGGTGCTGCTGCTGACCTCGCTCAGCCCGGACCTCGCGGCCGCCCGCGGCGTGCCGGTGCGCGCGGTGGGGATGGCCTACCTTATGGCGCTGGCCGTCTCGGTGTCGCTGTCCGCCGTGATCATCGGCGCGGTGCTGAGCACCGCGCTGCTCATCGGGCCGGCCGCGACCGCCCTGCGGCTGGCGAAGGGCCCGGTCCAGGCGGCAGCGGTGGCGGCCGCCATCGGGGTGGCGGCTACCTGGCTCGGCATCCTGCTCGCCTACGACAGCTATTACTGGCCGCCCGCCGGCCGCGGCTGGCCGGTCAGCTTCTTCGTGGTGACGCTGATCACCGGCGGCTACCTGATCAGCTACCTGCGCCCGGGCGGCCGCCCGGCGCCGGTCCCCGCCGAACCGGAGCACGCATGTTCAGTAGCTTTATGCTGAACACCTGGGTGGCCGGTACCGCGGTGGCGGTGATCGCCGGGGTGACCGGGTTCTTCGCCGTGCTGCGCGGATCGACGTTCGCGGCGCACGCCATCCCCAACGGCGCGTTCGCCGGCGCGGCCGGGGCCACCCTGCTCGGGCTCAACCCGTTCGTCGGGCTGGCCGCGTTCTCGGTGGCGGGCGCGCTGGGCATCGCCGCGCTGAGCCGCCGGGCCCGGTCCGACGTGGCCACCGCGCTGACGTTCGTGATGATGCTCGGCGTGGGCGCGCTGTTCGTCAGCTGGAGCACCCAGTACGCGCAGGAGGCGTACTCGCTGCTGTTCGGCGAGGTGTTCGGGATCAGCGCGGGGGAGGTGCTGCCGATCCTGATCCTCGGGGCGGTATCGGTGGCCGCGATCATGATCATGTTCCGGCCGCTGCTGCTGTCCTCAGCGCTGCCCGAGGTGGCCGAGGCGCGCGGCGTGCCGCCGCGCCGGATGGAACTCGCGTTCCTGCTCGTGATGGCCCTGGCGACCAGCATGACGGTGCCCGTGGTGGGGGCCCTGCTGATGTTCAGCCTGATGATCGGGCCGGCCGCCGCGGCCAGGTCGCTGACCGCCCGGCCCGGCCTGGCCATGTCCCTGTCGGTGCTCATCGCGCTGGTCACCGTCTGGGTCGCCATCGCGGCCTCGTACCAGTCCAACTGGCCGCTCGGCTTTTTCGTCGGCGTCATCGGCGCCGCGTTCTTCCTGGCTGGCAAGGCCTTTAGCTGGGCGCGCGGCAAATCGGAAAATACCGTCCGCCTGGTCGCCCGGTCGTTACGATGATCATCCTCGCGTTCTCAGATCCTGATACAGGGCCGCGCGAGATGCGTGGGGGGTCAGGGTGGCGGGACGCGTTTTCATCAGCTACCGGCGTGCCGATACGGCACAGGCGGCCAGCTGGCTCTTCAACCGGCTGACCGGGCACTACGGCCGGAACAACGTGGTCATGGACGTGGATCCGGCGCCCTACGGCGGCAACCTGGCGCACGCGATCGACGCCAACGTCGCCACCTGCGACGCGTTCGTCGTGCTGATCGGCCAGCACTGGCTGGCGGTCACCGGCGAGGGCCTGCACGACCCGAACGACTACGTCCGGCTGGCGCTGGAGTCGGCCCTGCGCCGCGGCACCCTGGTCGTCCCGGTGACCGTCGACGGGGCCCGCATGCCGGTGAACGGGGAGTTGCCGCCCAGCCTGGCCGGCATGGCAGGCCAGCCGGCCTTCGAGGTCGGCCTGCGCAGCTTCGACGCCGACACCGGCCAGCTGATGCGGGTGCTGGACCAGAGCATCTCCGAGCGGCAGGTCACCCAGCTCGGCCCGGCGCATGGGCTGACCCCGCCGCCCGGCGCGGCCGCGCCGCCGGCGCCGGCCCCCGGCCCGCTGCCGTACTCGACCAAGCCGCTGTCGCCGCGCCGGCGCTTCGGGACCCGGACGCTGGTCCTGGCCGGCGCCGCGGTCATCGTCGTCGCGGCGGCCGTGGTGTTCGCCGTCATTCCCCGCGGGCACTCCGGCGCGTCGGCGTCCGGCGGGGCGTCCGCCTCGTCGTCGGCCAGCACGTCGGCCAGCGCCACATCCTCGGGGCGCGGCTCGGCGTCGCCCAAGGCCTCCGCCTCGGCGGGCAGCGACGCGGCGAAGGTCATCCTCACCGACGACTTCTCGACCCAGGGGAGCGGCTGGACCGACGACGCCCACCAGGGCGCCGGAACCTACACCGGCGGCGGGTACCGGCTCAGCGTGACCGGGGCGAACGGCGTCAGCGAGATATCCCGGCCGATGAACGCGACGAACGGCCTCGGCGAATCGACGTCGATGAACCTGAGCGCGACCGTCGACGTGCACAAGCTCTCGGGCGCGCCCCAGGGTTACGGCCTCGGCATCGCGTTCCGTTCTGACGGCGGCGGCAACGTCTACGCGTTCCTCATCGAGGACCACGCGGTGGCCATCCAGAAGTGGACGGGCGGCGGCGCCGAGGTGAGCGACAGCCCGGACCCGGTCACCACCAGCGCCCTGCACGCGGACGGCAGCGACCAGCTGCGGGCGGTGGTTCAGACGGCCGACGGCGGCCAGGCCGTCCACCTCGAGCTGTGGCTCAACGGCAAGAAGCTGGTCGACTACACCGACAAGGACCGGCCCTATACCCAGGGCTACATGGGCCTGTACGTGGAGTCGATCTCCGACTCAAGCTCGACCGCCGGCGCGCAGTTCGACAACTTCAGCGTGGCCAAGCTCTGAGGCCGCCGCGGCCGGTCAGTACTGTGAGGTAATGAACCGGCTGCGGAATTCGACGAGCCCCTACCTGCTCCAGCACGCGGACAACCCGGTGGACTGGTGGCCGTGGTCCGACGAGGCCTTCGCCGAGGCCGCCCGGCGGGACGTCCCTGTCCTGCTCTCGGTGGGCTACGCCGCCTGCCACTGGTGCCACGTGATGGCGCACGAGTCGTTCGAGGACCTCCGGACCGCGGCGCTGCTGAACGAGCACATGGTCGCGGTCAAGGTGGACCGGGAGGAACGGCCCGACGTGGACGCGGTCTACATGACCGCGACCCAGGCCATGACCGGGCAGGGCGGCTGGCCGATGACCGTGGTCATGACGCCGGGCAAGGAGCCGTTCTTCTGCGGCACCTACCTGCCCCGGCCGCACTTCCAGCGGCTGGTCACGGACCTGTCCCGGGCCTGGCGGACCCACCACGAGGACGTGACAGAACGGGCCACCCAGATCGCCGCCGCCCTGGCCGAGAACGCCGCGGCCACCGCCCGCGCGCTGCGGGAAGGGTCCGGCGCTGTCCAGTTCGGCCAGGCGTCCGCCACGGCGGTGGAGGGGCTGCGCCGGGACTACGACACGGCGCGCGGCGGGTTCGGCGGCGCGCCGAAGTTCCCGCCGTCGATGGTGCTCGAGTTCCTGCTCCGCCACCACGAGCGGACCGGGGACGCGGCCGCCCTGGCGATGGCCGAGGGCACCTGCGAGGCGATGGCCCGCGGCGGCCTGTACGACCAGCTCGGCGGCGGGTTCGCCCGGTACTCGGTGGACGCCGGCTGGGTCGTGCCGCACTTCGAGAAGATGCTCTACGACAACGCCCTGCTGGCCCGGGTCTACGCGCACCTGTGGCGCCGTACAGGGTCGGCCCTGGCCGGCCGGGTGGCCGCGGAGACCTGCGACTGGATGCTGCGCGAGCTGCGCACTGCCGAAGGCGGCCTCGCGTCGTCGCTGGACGCCGACAGCGAGGGCGAGGAGGGCAAGTTCTACGTCTGGCGGCCCGCCGAACTGCGCGACGTCCTCGGCCCCGAGGACGGCGAGTTCGCGGCCGCCGCGTTCGGCGTGACGCCGGACGGCACGTTCGAGCACGGCTCCTCGGTCCTCCAGCGGCTGGCCGACCCCGACGACCAGGAGCGGCTCGCCCGGGTCAGGGACGCGCTGCTGGCCGCGCGCGGCGCCCGGGTCCGCCCAGGCCGCGACGACAAGGTGGTGGCGGCCTGGAACGGCATGGCCATCTCCGCGCTCGCCGAGTGCGGCCTGCTGCTGGGCCGCCCGGACTTCACCGCGGCCGCCCGTGACGTGGCCGACCTGCTGGCCCGCCTGCACCTGACCGGGGAGCACCCGGCTAACGGGCACCCGGCGGGGGGCCAGCCGGCCGCCGGGCGGCTGGTCCGCACCTCGCGGGACGGGACGGCGGGGGACACCGCGGGGACGCTCGAGGACTACGCCTGCGTCGCGGAGGGATTCCTCACCCTGTCCGGGGTGACCGGCGAGGCCCGCTGGCTGCGGCTGGCCGGCGACCTGCTCGAGGTTACGCTCGGCTCGTTCGGCGACGGCCAGGGCGGCTTCTACGACACGGCCGCCGACGGCGAGGCGCTGATCTTCCGCCCGGCCGACCCGGCCGACAACGCCACCCCCTCCGGCACCTTCGCCGTGGCGGGCGCGCTGCTCAGCTACTCGGCGCTGGCCGGCTCGGCCCGGCACCGCGAGGCCGCCGAGGGCGCCCTCGGCGTGCTGGCCGGCATCGCCGCCCGGTACCCCCGAGCGGCGGGCGCGGGCCTGTCGGTGGCCGAGGCCATCCTGGCCGGACCGCCCGAGATCGCCGTGGTGGGCGGCCAGGACGACGTCCGGACCCGCGCGCTGCACCAGACGGCGCTGCACGCCGCCCCGCCCGGCGCCGTCCTCGCCCTGGGCGACGGCCGCCAGCCGCTCGATGCCGCCGACGGCGTGCCGCTGCTCGGCGGCCGCGGCCTGGTCGACGGCGCGCCAGCCGCCTACGTCTGCCGCCAGTTCACCTGCCAGGCCCCCGTCACCACCCCCGAGCAACTCCAGGCAGCCCTGGCTGGATCCACCTGAGCCGGCCGCTGGAACTCACTGGCGTCCCACTGGCATCCGCGTCCCCGCCTGGCTGGCTCCCTGTTGATCCTTACCGGGATATTTCCACCTACCCGCCGCTGCCGGTACCTTGTACCGGGGGGATATGTTGGGAACGATGCTTTCGCTCGCGGATGCCGTACGCCGCTGCTGGCGGCGTCTGTTGGGTGCCGTAGCGGAGCCTGCCGTTCGTCGTCGGCGGCTGGTTCCCGTCGTGATCAGCGTGCTGGCCCTGACCGGAGCCACGACCGGGGTCGTGCTGGCCACGGTAGGCGGAAAGCCCGCCAAGCTGACCGGCCTGTCCGCGCCGGTCCCGCGGTCCAGTCCCGCGCCTACCCGCAGCACCGGTCCGGTGGTGCCGATGCTCGGCGGGAACGCCGACGGCGGCGGCACCCCCCTCGCGGTGCCCGTGGCCCAGACCATTGCACCTTCCGGCGACCACCCGTCCTCCGGCCGCGCGGCTCCGGCCAGCACGGGCCCGGCCAGCACGGCTCCGGCCAGCACGGCTCCGGCCAGCACGGGCCCGGCCAGCACGGCTCCGGCCAGTACTGGTCCGACCAGTCCGGCCTCGACCAGTGCTAGCCCGTCCGATACTGGCGCGGCTAATCGCGGCCCCAGCGGCGCTGGCTCGGGCGGCGGCGCGCGCACCCAGGCCGTCGGGCCGCCCCAGCCCGTGAAGTCCGGCGGCGTCGCCCCGCTGCGCGGCCTCAAGCAGACAGGCCTGCTGGTCGTGGCGCCGTTCTCGCTGTCCCGCCAGGTGCTGAACACGGTGGCCAGGCAGCCCGGGGTCACCGGCGCCGAGCCGATCGAGGCCGCCAAGATCAAGATCAACGGCGCGTACACCGCGGTCCTGGGCGTCAACCCGTCCCGCTTCCGCGGCTACGCCGCCAAGTCCATGGCGTCGTCCAACCGGCTGTGGCAAGGCGTCGCCACGGGCGGCGTGGCCGTGTCGTACACCATGGGCACCCTAGACAAGCTCTCCCTGGGCGGCCGGGTCACCGTGGCCGGTCACCAGACCGAGCGGCTGCCGGTAGTCGCGTTCGGCACGGTCGGCATCGGCGGCGTCGACGCCGTGGTGTCGGACTCCGTGGCCAGGTCACTCGGGGTGCCGGCCGGGAACGCGATCATCGTCAGCGCGCCGCCGTCGAGCGTGGCCTCGCTCACCGCCAGGATCAAGTCCATCCTGCCCAAGGGCGCGGGCGTCGAGGCCCTGGTCACCGAGGTAACCAGGTCCGGCGCCACGTCGCCGGTCGGCACCGCCCCCAGCGCCGCTGACAGCAGCGGGGGAGTGAGCGCGAGCCAGCTGACCGACGCGCTGCGCGCCGCGGAGAGCAGGAAGGGCCTGCCGTACGTGTGGGGGGCCACCGGGCCTCGCTCGTTCGACTGCTCGGGCCTCGTCCAGTGGTCGTTCGCCCAGGCCGGCATCACCATGCCCCGGGTAGCCGCCGACCAGGCCCGGGCCGGCCTGGCCGTGCCGGCCAGCCAGCTGCAGCCCGGTGACCTGCTCTTCTACCACACCGACCCCACCGACCCCGGCTACATCTCGCACGTGGCCATCTACCTGGGCAACGGCTGGATGATCCAGGCCCCCCAGCCTGGCATGGACGTCGAGATCGTCCCGGCCAGCTTCGGCTCCCAGTTCGCCGGCGCGGTCCGCGTCTACCCCCGCATCGCCGCCAGCGTCGCCTCCGGCCTAGCCTGACACCGGGTAGCCGCTGCCCTCGCACCGGGTAGCCGCTGCCCTCGCACCGGGTAGCCGCTGCCCTCGCACCGGGTAGCCGCTGCCCTCGCACCGGGTAGCCGCTGCCCTCGCACCGAGTAGCCTCCACCCTCGCACCGGGCGCCTCTCCCGCATCACGTGACCCTGACGCGCACGGATTTTCGGCCTAGATTTCTTGGCGGTTCAGAGTTCTCATTCAGTGGTTGTGGCGTTCTATTGACCGAGGAAGGTAGAGTGCCGCAACCACTGAACCTGTCGTGATGCTGATGGGGTAGTGGAGGCGATTGAGAGGTCATGGCGGGAGGAGGCGCGGAGATCGTAAGACGTGATGACTGCGGAAATGACCCTAGCGACGTTGGGTGAGAGGGCCGTATGTCTGCTGGTGGCGGCGGATCAAGTCTCTGCTGGTGAGGTGTGGATCGGGGTTCTGCTGGGAGCGTAGCGCCGGAGGTGGCTCCATCTACAGCAAGCGTGTAATCATAATTACATGAGTACACCGCAAGACGATCCTGGGTCCGCGGACGCGGCCGGGACGGATGGCGATACGGACGCTAGCAGCGAGAACTCGGGAACGGGTGACGATATGGGCGCAGACAAGGCCTCGGCGGGTCAGGGAAGCGGAACGGAAGAGGTACGCGGCTGGTTCAGCGGCCGGCTGCCTGGCGACTGGTTCACGGCCGCGCCGGAGATCCAGGCGGACCGTGAGGAGATCACGATCGTGGGGGAACTGCCCGCCCCCGAGACGGAAGGGGCGTCGGACGCCGAGCGGGCCGCCGCCGCCGAGGGCCGGATCCGCCGGTTCCGCGAGGAGACCAGGGGCCGCCGGATCGAGATCGCGCGGGAGGCCGAGCACAAGTTCCGGCGCAAGGTGTCCTGGGGCGTCACCTGCGCGGGCGTGACCGAGATGTTCACCACGCTGTCCGTCCCGGTCATGACCAGGCTGCGCCAGTCCGAGCGCCGGGTGCTCGACACACTGGTCGAGGCGGGCGTGGCCCGCAGCCGCAGCGACGCGCTGGCCTGGTGCGTGCGGCTGACCGGAGAGAACGCCGACGCCTGGCTGTCCCGGCTGCGGGACGCCCTGCGTCACGTCGAGGAAGTCCGCGACCAGGGACCAGGAACCTCCAGCACCGTCTAGGCGACGTGCGCGACCGGGACCAGGAACGCCCGGCACCGCCTGAGCGAGATGCACGACCGGGGGCCAGGACCCCGGCACCGCCAGAGTGACGTGCCCGGCCGGGGCCCGGCAGCCCCGGCCGGGGCATGAATAAAGCCAATAATTGGTCCAGGCCATTGGTCTAAACCAAATCGGATTCTATTCATAAGCGATACAGGAATCACCTCGGTGCAATAATCGGGCCGATTCTGGGTAGGGTTCACAAAATCGTGCTGGCCTTCGAGCGCGCGGACTCCGCGCGCTCGCCAGCGTGCCTGTACGGACGCATGTACGAACGCCTGCTGCAGGCACCAAGGGCTAGCCAGTGAAGCGCTGTCCCAGAGGAGGAACGGTCGTGGTGTACCAGGTGAACGGCTCGCGGGTGGAGTGGAATCCCTCCCCGGCCCGGTTGCGTGAGCTGACCGAGGAAATGCCGAACGCCTCCGTAACCGAGTTCGGGAATGTCAATGTCAAGGCGCGCGTCGACTCGCGCAGCACCCGGTCGACCTACCTTGTCGACGACTCCACCAACTCCCGCGGCCAGACCATTACCCGGACCGAATACGACCGGGTCGCCGCCCAGCAGGACGCGCATATCGCGAAGTCCCACATGGTCGTGGTCGACGGCTATATCGGCTCCGACCCGCAGTTCCGGACGAAGGCCCGGCTGATCATGGAGGCGGCCAACGCCAACGTGGCCGGCATGCAGCAGCAGCTCTACTACCCGGCGGAAAGCGACTACGACCCGGCCAGCTGGGAACCGGACACCACGGTCATCTACACGCCGAACCTGGAGGCCCCCGGCTACCCCAACGACCGCCTCATCGCCGTCGACCTCAGCAAAAACATCACCCGCGTGCTCAACTCGGACTACTTCGGCGAGTCCAAGAAGGGCGGCCTGCGGATGTGGAACAACATCGTCTACCAACGCGGCGGCCTGTCCCTGCACGCCGGCTGCAAGGTCTTTCCGGCCAGCGACAAAACCAGCGGCAAAACCGGCAACGACAAAAATCAGAACAAGACCATGCTGATCGTCGGCCTGTCCGGCACCGGCAAGACGACCACCACCTTCACCACCCAGCTCGGCAGCCGTCCCGCCCAGGACGACTTCGTCGCGCTCATGCCCGGCGGCCGGGTGTACACCACCGAGAACGGCTGCTTCGCCAAGACGTTCGGCCTCGACCCGAAGTACGAGCCGGTCATCCACCATGCCACCACCCAGCCCGACGCCTACCTGGAGAACGTCTCGGTCGACGGGCACGGCAAGGTGGACTTCTTCGACACCTCCTACACCAAGAACGGCCGGACCACCTGGCCGTTCTCCTACGTCGACCCCTGGCCGGCGGACCAGCTCGAACCAATAAGCTTCCTGCTCATCTTGAACCGCAACGAGAACATCGTGCCCGGCGTGGCCCGGCTTGACCGGGCCCAGGCCGCGGCCTACTTCATGCTCGGCGAGACCACCGGCACCTCGGCCGGGGGCAAGGACGAGGAGGGCAAGTTCCTGCGCGTCCCGGGGACGAACCCGTTCTTTCCGCGCGACATGGCTGACATGGGCAACCGGGTGCTCGAGCTGCTCGACAGCCACGAGGTGCAGGCGTTCGTCCTGAACACCGGGCGGGTCGGCGGCCAAGACGACCACGAAGGGTCCAAGAAGGTCACGATCCCCATCTCCTCCGCGATCGTCCAGGGCATCGTTGAGGGCACCATCGAGTGGACCGAGGACCCCGACTTCGGCTACGAGATCGCCCAAGCCGTCCCCGGCGTGGACGACATCGAGATCCTCCAGCCCCGTCGGCTTTACGAGCGGCAGGGACGCGCCGAGGAGTACGACGCCATGGTGGCCAGGCTCAAGCGGGAGCGGAAGGAGTTCCTCGGCTCCTTCCCCGGCCTGGACGAGTCCCTGGTCAAATCCCTGGGATGAAACGAGAGCGCGCCAAGGGAACTCGGCTCGTTAACCGCGACGTTTCCAACGTTAGGTAATTTTGGCCGTGGATCGTCACGGTGACGAGGAGGGCGGCGGCAATGAGGCTTCGTGACCTGGTCTACCGGCTGTACGAGCGCAGGGTGGCAGCATCCCTGTCACCCGAGGCCATCCCGCGCCACGTCGGGGTGATGTGCGACGGGAACCGCCGGTGGGCCAGGTCGGCGGGGTTCCGCGACGTCAGCAGCGGGCACCGCAAGGGCGCGGACAAGATCTTCGAACTGCTCGACTGGTGCCGGGAGAGCGGCGTGGAGGTGGTCACCCTGTGGCTGCTCTCCACCGACAACCTGAGCCGTCCCGACAGCGAGATCGTGCCGCTGCTGAAGATCATCGAGGACACGGTGCAGGGCCTGGTGGCCGAGCGCTGGCACGTGAACCCGGTCGGCGCCCTCGACCTGCTCCCGGGGGATACCGTCCGGGTGCTGAAGGACGCGGCCGACGCGACCGCGCACTACCCCGGGCTGCTGGTCAACGTGGCGGTCGGCTACGGCGGCAGGCGGGAGATCGCCGACGCGGTGCGCTCCCTGCTTCAGGCGCACGCGACGAGGGGCACCACCATCGAGGAGCTGGCCGAGGTGCTCGACGTCGAGCACATCGCCGAGCACCTCTATACCGCGGGCCAGCCCGACCCGGACCTGGTCATCAGGACCTCGGGCGAGCAGCGCCTGGGCGGCTTCCTGCTCTGGCAGAGCACCCACTCAGAGTTCTACTTCTGCGACGCCTACTGGCCCGCCTTCCGCAAGGTGGACTTCCTCCGGGCACTGCGTTCCTACGCCGCCCGGAACCGGCGTTTCGGCTCATAAGGCTGGATTACCGGGAGAAACACCTGCTAGTAACCTGACGGTGCTTTTGCCGTAACACGTATCCGGGTACCTTCGATAGTGGTGGACGGCGCGGCGCCGTTCCCGGGAAGGCCCTGAAGATCTTCGTGCTTCGCGCGTTGCGTGCAGGCGAGATGACAGAAGGGCCGGCGCGGCCCTTCTGGGGGCCAGGCCCGGTCCATCCGACACGTCTGTGTCCTGTCTTGGCGCCGGGCCCGTCCTGGCGCCTAGGGGAGTCTGCGTGGTCAATTCCCAAGGTCGCCGTACGTACGTACTCGACACCAGCGTCCTGCTCGCCGACCCGGCAGCCATCACCCGCTTCGATGAGCACAAGGTGGTCCTGCCGGTCGTCGTCATTACCGAGCTGGAGGTCAAGCGGAACCATCCCGAACTGGGCTACTTCGCCCGCCAGGCCCTGCGCTACCTCGATGACCTGCGCATCGAGCACGGCCGGCTGGACGCGGAGCTGCCCGTGGGAACGCTCGGCGGCACGGTCAGGGTCGAACTCAACCACCAGGACCCGCAGGTGCTGCCTGCCGGGTTCCGGCTGGGGGACAACGACTCGCGCATCCTGTCGGTGGCGTGCAGCCTCGCGGCCGAGGGCGAAGATGTCGTCCTCGTCAGCAAGGACCTGCCGCTTCGGGTGAAGGCCGCCGCCGTCGGGTTGCATGCGCAGGAGTACCGGGCCGAGCTCCCGGTGGACTCCGGCTGGACCGGGATGACCGAGCTTGACCTGTCCGCGGCCGAGGTCGAGCAGCTGTACGAATCAGGCACCTTGGAGCACGAGACCGCCCGCGACCTGCCCTGCCACACCGGCCTGGTGCTCACCTCGCCCAACGGCAGCGCGCTCGGCCGGGTCCGGCCGGACAAGGCCATCCAGCTGGTGCGGGGCGACCGGGAGGCGTTCAGCCTGCGCGGCCGCAGCGCCGAGCAGCGGGTCGCCCTCGACCTGCTGCTCGACCCGGAGATCGGCATCGTGTCGCTGGGCGGCCGGGCCGGCACCGGCAAGTCCGCGCTGGCGCTGTGCGCCGGCCTGGAAGCGGTGATGGAGCGCCGCCAGCACCGCAAGGTCATCGTGTTCCGCCCGCTGTACGCGGTCGGCGGCCAGGACCTGGGCTACCTGCCGGGGGACGCGAACGAGAAGATGG
>Ga0335085_10013648_pt1 | contig 11894 bp, 11 predicted proteins | sample Lox_Sample_45_FD_206712 | JGI IMG/M metagenome (GOLD analysis project Ga0335085, IMG submission 206712) | Soil microbial communities from Loxahatchee National Wildlife Refuge, Florida, United States - Lox_Sample_4.5 | ecosystem: Environmental > Terrestrial > Soil > Wetlands | place: USA...
TCTCGTTCGTCACCGACCACCGGCCGGGTGCGCTGCACGCGGCGATCGAGCCGTTCGCGCACGCGCGGCTCGATCTCGTCCGGCTCGTCGCGCGCCCGATCCCGAGCGCGCCGTGGAGCTACCGGTTCGACGCGGTGGTGGCCGGCCATCCGCTCGACACGACCGTCCGCGAGGCCTTCGCCGAGCTCGCGGCGCGGACGCGCGCGCACCGTGTCCTCGGCGTCTACGAAGCAGCGAAGGAGTTGCAATGAGCGATGCACCGAACCCGCCGGCGCTCGCGCCGTCGAGCGACCCGCACGTCACGCGCGTCCGTCGCGAGATCTCGGATCTCGACCGGGCGCTCGTCGACCTCGTCAACAAGCGGCTGCGGCTCGTCTCGCAGCTGAAGCGATACAAGGAGGAGCACGGGATCGACTTCGTCGATCTCGCCCGCGAGGAGTGGATGCTGCGGTACCTCCAGCGCGCGAACCGCGGTCCGCTCTCCGAGGGCGGCCTGTCGGACCTGTATCACGACCTGCTTGCGCTGATGAAGCGCGAGGTGATCGCGCAGGAGGCGGACGGCGCGGCGTAGCCCGCGCCGTCCGCCTCCCGGTGTCTGACACCCGGAGGGCGTTTGGTGTCAGACACTTCGTGGCGCGAGTGTCACGGGAGCGTGACGGGCGCTCTCGGGGAGCGGGGTTGCGGGCGCGTGGAAGGGTCGCGCCTTCGTCGCGGAAGTGTCCAAGAGCGCTGAGCGCCGCTACAGCGCGAGCGTCGAGACGGGCGCCGTGTGCGCCGACTCGTACGCGCCGATCGCATCCTCGGAGCGGAGCGTGAGCGCGATCTCGTCGAGCCCCTCGAGCAGGCAGTCGCGCTGGAAGTCGTCGAGCGCGAACGCGAACCCGCCCGCGTCGCACGCCTGCAGGTCGACCGTCAGCTCCTCGCCGCCGCGCGCGCGCTCCATCAGCGCCTTCACCTGCTCGGCCTGCAGCTGCACCGGAAGCAGCCCGATCTTCAGCGAGTTCTGCCGGAAGATGTCGCCGTACGACGGCGCCACGATCGCCTCGAACCCGTAGTCCTGCAACGCCCACGGCGCGTGCTCGCGCGACGACCCGCACCCGAAGTTGCGCCCCGCCAGCAGAATCCGCGCGCCCTGCGCCTCCGGCCGGTTCAGCTCGAACGCCGGATCCTTGCGCCAGTCGAAGAAGAGGAACTCGCCGAACCCGGTGCGCTCGATCCGCTTCAGGAACTGCTTCGGGATGATCTGATCCGTGTCGACGTCGGGCCGGTCGAGCACCGCCGCCCGCGACGTCACCGAGCGAAACGCCCTCACGAGCCCGGCTCCGTGAAGTGGCCGGCGAGCGCCGTCGCCGCCGCGATCGCCGGCGACACGAGATGCGTCCGCCCGCCTGCGCCCTGGCGACCCTCGAAGTTGCGGTTGGACGTCGACGCGCACCGCTCGCCGGGCGCGAGCACGTCGGGGTTCATGCCGAGGCACATCGAGCAACCTGCGCGCCGCCACTCGAAGCCGGCGGCCTCGAAGACCCGGTCGAGACCTTCGGCCTCGGCCTGGGCCTTCACCTGGGCTGACCCGGGCACGACCATCGCGCGAACGGAGGGATGCACGCGACGGCCGCGCACCACCGCTGCCGCGGCGCGCAGGTCCTCGATCCTCGAATTCGTGCACGAGCCGATGAAGACGCGGTCGACCTCGATCTCCCGGATCGGCGTGCCGGGAGCGAGACCCATGTACGTGAGCGCGCGCTCGGCTGCCGCCTGCTCGTCCGGGTCGCCGAACGACGCGGGATCCGGGACGGCGCCGTCGATCGAGACGACCATGCCCGGATTCGTCCCCCACGTGACCTGGGAGCGGAGAGCGCCGACGTCGATCACGACCTCGCGGTCGAACGCCGCGCCGGGCTCGGTCGGCAGCGCGCGCCAGCGGTCGAGCGCGTGCTCCCACGCGGCGCCGCGCGGCGCGCCGGGCCGGCCCTCGACGTAGGCGAACGTCGTCTCGTCGGGCGCGATCATCCCGGCCCGCGCGCCCGCCTCGATCGACATGTTGCAGATCGTCAGCCGCCCCTCCATCGAAAGCGCCTCGATCGCCGGCCCCGCGTACTCGACGACCTGTCCGACCCCGCCGGAGACGCCGATCGCGCCGATCGCCGCGAGCACGTAGTCCTTCGCGACGATCCCCGCCGCGGGCTCGCCCTCGAACCGGATCCGCAGCGAGCGCGGCTTCGACTGCGAGAGCGTCTGCGTCGCGAGCACGTGCTCCACCTCCGACGTTCCGATCCCGAAGGCGAGCGCGCCGAACGCGCCGTGCGTCGACGTGTGCGAGTCGCCGCAGACGATCGTCATCCCGGGCTGCGTGAGACCTTGCTCCGGGCCGATCACGTGCACGATCCCCTCGCGCCCGCTGCCGGTCGCGTAGAGCGGGACGCCGAACTCGTCGCAGTTGCGACGCAGCGTCTCGAGCTGTTGCTGCGAGAGCGGGTCGACCGGCGTGTCGTCCCCGGTCGCGACGTTGTGGTCCATCGTCGCGAGCGTCAGGTCGGGCCGGCGCACGCAACGGGCGGCGATCCGGAGCCCCTCGAACGCCTGCGGCGACGTGACCTCGTGGACGAGGTGGAGGTCGACGTAGAGCAGGTCGGGCCGGCCCTCCGCGCGCTCGACGACGTGGCTCTCCCAGACCTTCTCGAACAGCGTCTGCGGCATGAACGAACGCTAGCGGGAGTGCGGGACCCTAACCGGACAATGTCACTTTACAAAGTAAAGTGAGCACGGCTAGCGTCCGGGGATGACCGATTGGGAGCTCGTCTACAAGCGGAACCCCGTCGAGCGGATCAAGCGCGACCGGCCGCCGCTCGCGATCCGCGACGAGCTGCCCGCGCTCGTCGCCCAGGGCTACGAGCGGATGGCGGAGGAGGACGTCGTCCGCCTCCAGTGGTGGGGCCTCTACCACGACAAGCCGAAGATCGGGACGTTCATGCTGCGCGTGAAGATCCCCGGCGGGATCCTCACGCCGGCGAGGCTCCGCGCGGTCGGCGAGGTCGCCAACCGCTACGGGCGCGGCGACGCCGAGCTGACGACGCGGCAGTGCATCCAGCTGCACTGGCTCGAGCTCGCCGCCCTCGGCGACGTGCTCGCCGACCTCGAGGCGGCCGGGATCACGGGCGCCGGCGGCTGCGGCGACACCGTCCGCAACATCACCGGCTGCCCCGTCTCCGGGCTCGCTGCGGACGAGCTGTTCGACGCGACCGGCGTCGTCGACGAAGCGGCGGCGCTGTTCTACGGGAACCCCGCCTTCGCAAACCTGCCGCGGAAGCACAAGTACGCGATCGCCGCGTGCGCGGATCGCTGCCACGCGCCGGAGATCAACTGCATCTCGCTCGTCGGCGTCGTCCACGAGCGGCGCGAGGGGTTCGGCGTGCTCGTGGGCGGGGGGCTCTCGTCGGTGCCGCGGATCGCGCGCGACCTCGGCGTGTTCGTCCCGCGCGAGGACGCGGTCGAGATCCTCGGTGCGATCACGACGGTTTGGAGCGAGGACCTGAAGTACCGCGTCTCGCGCGTGAAGGCGCGGCTGAAGTTCATGGTCGACGACATCGGCGCCGAGGGCGTGCTCGAGCGCGTCGAGGCGAGGCTCGGCCGCACGCTCGAGCGCTACGAGCTCCCGGCGATCGACGCCGAGCCGGCCGCGCACGTCGGCGTGCACGCGCAGAAGCAGGAGGGCCTGTCGTACGTCGGCGTCCCGGTCCCGCTCGGGCTCACCTCCGGCGTGCAGCTGATCGCCGTCGCCGACCTCGTCGACGAGCTCGGCGGCGACGTGCGGCTGACGCGGCAGCAGAACCTCGTCGTCACCGGCGTCGCGGACGAGCGCGTCCCCGACGTCGTCGCGCGCCTCGGCGGGCTCGGGCTTCCGCTCGAGGCGAACGAGATCTGGGCGAACTCGATCGCGTGCACCGGCGAGCCGCACTGCAACTTCTCCGTCGGCGAGACGAAGGACCGGCTGCGCGATCTCGTCGGCCATCTCGAGTCGACCTTCGGCGACGACGTCGCGCCGCTGCGGCTCCATCTCGACGGCTGCCCGCACGCGTGCGCGCAGCACTGGGTCGGCGACCTCGGCTTCCAGGCGACGACGGCGAAGGACGACGAGGGGAGACGCGTCGCCGCGTACGACGTGCTCGTGCGCGGCGCGCTCGGCCCGTCGCCGGCGATCGCGACCCCGCTGTTCCGGCGCGTCCCGAGCGAGCGGCTCGAGCCCGCGGTGGAAGGTCTCGTCCGCGGCTGGCTCGAGACGCGCGCCGACGGCGAGACGTTCACGGCGTTCCAGCGCCGTCTGTCCGACGACGAGCTCGGCGCGCTGGCGGGGCTCGACCCGACGAGGAAGCGAGTACGACGAGGAGATCGAAGCATGAGTACGTTCGAGCTGCTGGACGAGCTCGAGGCGGGGGAGCTCTCGGTCCGGTTCGAGGGCGAGGAGCCGCAGGCGCTGCTCGAGTGGGCGATCGAGGAGTTCGGCCCGCAGCTCGCGCTGTCCGCCGCCTTCCAGGCCGACGACGTCGCGCTCGTCGACATGGCGTACGCGATCGACCCGGCGATCCGCGTGTTCACCGTCGACACGGGCCGGCTGCCGGACGAGACGCACGAGCTGATCGCGCGGCTCCGCGAGCGGTATCCCGGGCTGAATCTCGACGTGCTCGAGCCGGAGCCTGCGCAGGTGCAGCGGATGGTCTCGACGAAGGGCCTCGACCTGTTCCGCGAGTCGGTCGAGAACCGGCTCCTCTGCTGCAACGTCCGCAAGGTGCAGCCGCTGACGAGGCACCTCGCGGGGCTCGACGCCTGGGTCACCGGCCTTCGCCGCGACCAGTGGGCGACGCGCACGAACATCCGCAAGGTCGAGATCGACCACGACCACGGCGCGATCATCAAGCTCAACCCGCTCGCGGAATGGACGAGGGACGAGGTGTGGGACTACCTGCGCGCGCGCGACGTGCCGACCCACGCGCTGTACGCGCGCGGCTACACGTCGATCGGCTGCGCGCCGTGCACGCGCGCGATCGCGCCGGGCGAGGACGACCGCGCCGGCCGCTGGTGGTGGGAGACGAACGCCCCGAAGGAGTGCGGGATGCACTGCTCGATCGAGCACGGCGGGTTCGAGCACGAGCTGCACGCGATCCTCGGCGAGGAGGCGCACGGATGACGATCGTGCTCCGCGGCGAGGCGGCGGAGGTCGCGCTCGGCGAGGCGCAGGCCGTGCTCGCTCTCGTGCAGGACGAGGAGCGGCGCGGCCGGCTCGCGGATCTCGTCGTCGCCGTCCAGGAGGGGGAGCTGGACGACGACGAGGCCCAGGCCCTCGGCGAGCTGATCGAGCTCGGGCTGACGACGGGGCGGATCCGCGGGCTGTACGGGCCCGAGGGCGAGCAGGCCGCGCTGAGGACGTACCGCCGGCTGCCGGCCGGGCGCGGGCTGACGGAGAGCGCGCGCGAGGTCAGCGACGCATTCGCCGCGCTCGAGGGACAGACGCTCGAGCGGATCTCCATCCAGTCGGCGGGGCCGGGCGCGTTCGTCGTCGCGGTCGGCGTCGGGGGGCGGGAGCTGACGGTGAAGCTCGACGTCTCCGGCGCGCGGATCCACTCGGTGGGCGTGTGACGCACTACGTCGCCTGCCTCGACCTCCGCGGCCGCCGTTGTCTCGTGATCGGCTCCGGCCCGCTCGCCGACGAGAAGGTCGACGGGCTGCGCGCGTGCGGGGCGGTCGTCGAGACGGCGGTCGGGTACGAGCCGGAGCTGCTCGACGACGTGTGGCTCGTCGTCGTCGCGGGCGGCGGGGACGGCGACCGCGTGTTCCGCGGCGCGAGCGAGCGGCGGATCTTCTGCAATGTCGCCGACGTGCCCGAGCTCTGCTCCTTCATTCTCCCGGCGATCCACCGGCGCGGGCCGATCGCGCTCGCGGTCTCCACCGGCGGCGCCTCGCCGGCGCTCGCGCAGCGCCTGCGCGACGACTTCGCGTCGCAGATCGGCGACGAGCACGAGCGCCTCGCGGAGGAGCTGCGCGCGCTCCGGCCGTGGGCGAAGGCGAACCTCGGCACGTACGCCGAGCGGCGCGACTTCTTCCGCGACGCCGTCGCCAGGGCGCTGGGATGACCGTCGCGCTCGTCGGCGCCGGCCCGGGCGATCCGGAGCTGATCACCGTGCGCGGGCTCGCGCGCGTACGCGCGTGCGAGGTGCTCGTGTTCGACCGGCTAGTCGCGGCCGAGCTCGTCGCGGAGACGCCGCCGCCGGCGCTCCGGGTCGAGCGCGACGGGCTCTCGCAGGACGAGGTGAACCGGCTGCTCGTCGCGCACGGGCGTCGCGGCCGGCGCGTCGTGCGGCTGAAGGGCGGCGACCCGTTCCTGTTCGGCCGCGGCGGCGAGGAGGCGCTGGCGCTCGCGCAAGCCGGCGTGCCGTTCGAGGTGATCCCCGGCGTGTCGTCGCTCGCGTCCGTCCCCGGCTCGGCCGCGATCCCGGTCACCCACCGCGGCGTCGCCTCCGCCGTCACCGCCTTCGCGGCGCACGACGTCGAGGCGCTCGACGCCGCCGCGCTCACACGCGCGCCCGGGACGCTCGTCGCCTTCATGGGGCTCTCCGGGCTCGAGCGGCTCGCGGCGCGGCTCGTCGAGCACGGCCTCCCGGCGGCGATGCCCGCCGCCGTCGTCTCCGCCGGCACGACGCCGGAGGAGCGGACGGTGGTCGCGCCGCTGGGAGCGATCGCCCGCGCGGCGCGCGGCCTGCCGACGCCGGCCCTCGTCGTGATCGGCGAGGTCGTCGCGCTCCGCGACGCGCTCGCGCCTGCCCGTCGCACCGCCGCGTGACGCCTTGTAACACTCTGTTACTAGGCCTGGAACGCCGCTGTGCAAAACGCCTCCACACCCCTTGTAACAGACTGTTACTTGCATCTGACGGCCGCTTTGCAGGGTCCCCTCGAGACGCGGCTCTAGGCTAGGGCGATGGCCGTACGGGACGAGTCGCGCGCGGACGCGCCGCTGCGGCGGGACGTGCGTCTGCTCGGCGACCTGCTCGGACGGGTGCTCGTCGAGCAGGAGGGCGCTCAGCTGCTCGAGGACGTCGAGCACGTCCGCGCGCTCGCGCGCGCGGCGCGCGGGGGCGCGCGGCACGACGAGCTCCGCGCCGCGGTCGAGGCGCTGTCGCTCCCGCGGCAGGCGAGCGTCCTCCGCGCGTTCGCCCTCTACTTCCAGCTCGCGAACGTCGCCGAGCAGCATCATCGCGTGCGCCGCCGCCGCGCATACGCGCACGAGCAGCTCGTCCCGCGCGAGTCCCTCGCCGAGGCGTTCGAGCGGCTCGAGGGCGCGCCGGAGCAGGAGGTCGAGCGCCGCGTCTCGCTCGAGCTCGTCCTCACCGCCCATCCGACCGAGGCCGCGCGCCGCACGGTGCTCGCCGCCCACCTCCGCGTCAGCGCGCTGCTCGCGGAGCTCGACGACCCGCTGCTCGCGCCCGCGCGCCAGGCCGAGATCGAGAACGTCCTCGCCGCGGAGATCACGATGCTCTGGCAGGCCGACGAGGTGCGCTCGCGCCGGCCGCGCGTCGTCGACGAGATCCGCAACGGCCACTGGTTCTTCGAGCAGAGCCTCATCGACGCGGCCGAGCGGCTGCTCGCCGACTACCGGCGCCGTCTTCCCGATGCGCCCGCGCCGATCCGCTTCGGCACGTGGATCGGCGGCGACGCGGACGGCAACCCGAACGCGGGCCCGGAGACGATCTTCGAGGCGCTCGAGCGCGCGCGGCGCCTCCTGCTCGGGCGCTACCGCGACGAGGTGCGCGCGCTCGCCGCCGCGCTCGGAGTCTCCTCCCGACTGACGCCGGTGAGCGCCGAGCTGCTCGCCTCGATCGAGGCCGACGAGCGCGCGTTCCCGGAGATCGCGGCCGAGCTCGGCGACCAGAACCTCGACGAGCCGTACCGCCGGAAGCTCTCGCTGATGTGGCGGAGGCTCGATGCCGACCGCTACGAGCGCCCCGAGCAGCTCGCCGACGACCTCGCGGTACTCGATCAGAGCCTCCGTGCGAACCGCGGCGCGCGGATCGCCGACGGCGAGCTCGCCGCGCTGCGCCGTCGCGTCGAGCTGTTCGGCTTCCATCTCGCGAAGCTCGACGTGCGCCTGCACCGGGACGAGCTCGCGGCCGGGAGCGAGCGCGCCCGCGCGACCCTCGCCGCCCTCGCGCCCGCCCGCGCCCGCCACGGCGCGGCCGCGCTCGACACCGTCATCGTCTCCGGCACCGGCTCGGCCGAGGACGTGCGGCGCGTGCGCGAGCTGACGGACGAGCCCGTCTCCGTCGTCCCGCTGTTCGAGTCCGTCGACGCGCTCCGCGCCGCGCCGCGCATCTACGCGGAGCTGCTCGACACTGTCGGCTGCCACGAGGTGATGGTCGGCTACTCCGACTCGGCGAAGGACGCCGGCTACCTCGCGGCGCAGTGGGAGATCCGCCGCGCGCTCGTCGCGCTCGCCGACGTCGCACGCGCGCGCGGCGTCGAGCTCACCGTCTTCCACGGGCGCGGCGGCAGCGCCGGCCGCGGCGGCGGTCCGACGCACGCCGCGATCCTCGCGCAGCCGCAGGGCGTGCCGCCGGGGCGGCTGAAGATCACGGAGCAGGGCGAGACGATCGCGTTCAAGTACGGCATCCCGGGGCTCGCCTATCGCAACCTGGAAGCCGCGCTCGCGGCGACGCTGCTCTCGACCGAGCCGGAGCTCGCCGGTGTCGAGGCCCCCGACGGCGGGGAGGAGCTCGTCGCCGATCTCGCCGACCGCTCGCTCCTCGTCTACCGCGCCCTCGTCGACGACGAGCGCTTCGTCGACTTCTTCCGCGCCTTCACGCCGGTGGACGAGCTCGCGCTGCTGCACATCGGCTCGCGCCCCGCGCGCCGGCCCGAGAGCGCGGGCTACCTCGGCTCGCTGCGCGCGATCCCGTGGGTGTTCGCGTGGACGCAGAACCGCTGCCTGCTCCCGTCGTGGTACGGCTGCGGGAGCGCGTTCGCCGCCGCCGACCCGGCCGAGCTGCGCCGCCTCTACCGCGACTGGGCCTTCTTCCGCACGCTCGTCCAGAACCTCGAGATGACGCTCGCGAAGGCCTCGATCGAGATCGCGGTCGAGTACCTCGAGCTCGTCGGGGACGCGAGCCTCTGGGAGCCGATCGCGGCCGAGCACGAGCGCGTCGTCGCCGCGGTGCTCGACGTGGTCGAGGCGCGCGAGCTGCTCGACCGCCACCCCGTGCTGCAGCGCTCGGTGCGGCTGCGCAACCCGTACGTCGACCCGATGAACGCGATCCAGGTCGAGCTGCTGCGGCGCTACCGCTCCGGCGACGAGGAGGCGGCCGCGCCGCTCCTCCGCTCGATCGCGGGGATCGCCGCCGCGCTCCGCAACACCGGCTGACCGTTCTCGACGCGGACCGGGACGCTGAGCGAGCTGCTGTTCCCGCAGATGTCCGAGGCGCGGACCGCGAGTGTGTACACGCCGTCCCTCAGCCGCCGCGTGTTCACGGGCGGCGCGGAAGTCGACCGCCGTTCGCCAGCGGCACCCGTGGCCGCCGCCGCAGGCAGCACGAGCGGCGCGAGGAGGAGAGCGAGGGCCGCGCGCACGGTCATCTCCATAGCTCCGGGCCGCCCCGGTCGTCGCCCCCGTGCGCCGTTCCGTAACGAACGCGCAACACCGCCTGAACCGGACATCAGGCGACGTCGCGCCGGAGCCTCTGCGACGATCGGAAGCCATGGAGTTCCGCCGCGTCGACGCGCTCCCGCCCTACGCCTTCGCCGAGGTCGAGCGGCTGAAGCTCGAGCTGCGCCGCGACGGACAGGACGTGATCGACCTCGGCTTCGGCAATCCCGACGTCGCGCCGCCGGAGCTCGCCGTCGAGAAGCTGCGCGAGGCGGCGGCGCTGCCGCGGAACCACCGCTACTCGTCGAGTCGCGGGCTCCCGCGGTTGCGCGAGGCGATCTGCAACCTCTACGGCGACCGCTACGGCGTCGAGCTCGATCCCGAGCGGGAGTCGACGCTCGCGCTCGGCGCGAAGGAAGGGCTCGTCCACCTGCTCTGGGTGCTGCTCGGCCCCGGCGACGTCGCGCTCGTCCCGAGCCCGAGCTATCCGATCCACCTGTTCGCGCCGGGGTTCGCGGGCGCAGCGGTCGCGCGCGTCCACGTCGGGCCTGACCGCGACTTCCTCGCCAACGTCGAGGAGGCCTGGCTCGCGTCGCAGCCGCGCCCGCGCGTGCTCATCTGCTCCTTCCCGCACAACCCGACGACCGCGTGCGCCGACCTCGCGACGATGCAGGGGCTCGTCGACTTCGCCCGCGAGCGCGAGCTCGTGCTCGCGCACGACTTCGCCTACGCCGATCTCGCGTTCGACGGCTACCGGCCGCCGTCGGTGTTCGAGGCCGAGGGCGCACGCGAGGTCGCGGTCGAGCTGTACTCGCTGACGAAGGGCTTCTCCGTCGCCGGCTGGCGCGTCGCGTTCGTCCTCGGCCGGGCCGACGTGATCGGCGCGCTCGCACGGCTGAAGTCGTACCTCGACTACGGGAGCTTCCAGCCGCTGCAGATCGCCGCGACCGTGGCGCTGCGCGAGGCGGGCGACTATCCGACGGAGGTGGCCGCGGTCTACCAGGGACGCCGGGACGCGCTCTGCACCGGGCTCGCGCGCGCCGGCTGGGAGGTCCCGCCGCCTGCGGCGACGATGTTCGTCTGGGCGCGGATTCCGGAGGCGTTCGCGGCCGACGGCTCCCACGCGTTCGCGCTGCGGCTGCTCCGCGAGGGGCTCGTCGCGGTGAGTCCGGGCAGCGGCTTCGGTCCCGACGGCGAGGGATTCGTCCGCTTCGCGCTCGTCGAGAACGAGCAGCGGATCGGCCAGGCTGTGCGCGGGATCCGCCGCGTCCTTGCGTCCGTCCGTGCGTCCGGCTAGCCTGGATCGTGGACGGCCGCCATGGCGCGGCCGGCCGCAGGCGGTGTCGCCTCCGGGATCGATCGCGATCTTCCGGGGGCTTTTTTCATGGTCCGAGGAGGCAGCGATGGCAGACGGCAACGACGAGAAGCTGCGGGTCCTCGTCGCCGAGGACGAGACGATCATCCGGCTCGACCTGATCGGGCTGCTGGAGAAGAACGGGCTCGTCGTGTGCGGGGAGGCGCGCGACGGCGCCGAGGCGGTCGAGCTCGCGCGGGAGCTCCGGCCCGACGTGGCCGTCCTCGACCTGCGGATGCCGAACCTGAGCGGGATCGAGGCGGCGCGGCGGATCTACGCGGAGGCGCCGATCCCGATCGTGATGCTCACGGCGTACGGCGACCGCGCCTCCGTCGAGAGCGCGATCGGCGCGGGCGTCTTCGCATATCTCGTGAAGCCGTTCCGGGAGGCGGACGTCGTGCCCGCGATCCGGACCGCGGTCGTGCGCCACGCCGAGCTGCTCGGGGCCCGGCGGACGATCGGCGCGGCGCCGCCGAAGCCGGTCGAGGTCGACCTCCGCTCCCCGAGCGGCGGCCTCTGGCCGCTCCGGCTCGAGCGGCACGAGGACGGCTCGGTCGAGGTCGGCCTCCGGGGCGCGGAGGAGGCCTCGCCGTCCGCATAGCGCCGCCGAACCCCGTGTCTGACACCGGGACATGTCCGCGGCCCGGGACGTGTCCCGCCGCTGATTCCGGGCCTCCTGCGAAGCTGTGGACGGTTTGTGCGCCTCTCGCCGGCAAGTCGTGACGGTTCTGCGAACCGTGTCTGACACCGGGGCGTGTCCCGAGGGGGCAGGCGCCGCCGCATAGGGATTTGCATATTACGCAACCTGTCGCATAGAATGCGGCCATGCCGTCCGTCGCGATCCTCGGCGCCTCCGGTTACGCCGGCCAGGAGACGCTGGACCGGGTGCTCCGGCATCCGCTGCTCGAGGTCGTC
>Ga0335085_10013649_pt1 | contig 11894 bp, 9 predicted proteins | sample Lox_Sample_45_FD_206712 | JGI IMG/M metagenome (GOLD analysis project Ga0335085, IMG submission 206712) | Soil microbial communities from Loxahatchee National Wildlife Refuge, Florida, United States - Lox_Sample_4.5 | ecosystem: Environmental > Terrestrial > Soil > Wetlands | place: USA: Florida...
CGGCGAAGAGCGTCGCGACGAAGCCGAACGAGTAGTCCATCAGGGACGCCGCAGCTTCGACACCGAGCCGTCGATCGACGAAATTCCCGACGTGCCTTCCTCGGCCCAGTAGACGTACGTCGAGTCGAGCGCGACGCCGTACGGCGCGTTCAGCTTCGCGGCGACGGTCACCGGTCCGCCGGTGCACGACGGCAGGGCGCACGACACGATCGAGCCCGCGCCGGCCGTGCCGTTCGCGTAGAGCGTGACGTACGCAGCCTTCGCGTCGACCGCGACCAGCGTCGGCTGCGCGAGGCCGCTCGCGAGCGGCGTCGGCGTGCCGCTGCAGCCGCTGATGGGGCACGCGTAGAGGTTTCCGCCGTCGCGATCCGTGAAATAGACGTGCGTCCCGTCCGACACCACGTCGAACGGCGCGCCGGCGATCTGCGCGAAGACCTCGGGTCCTCCCGTGCAGGCGGGCTGCGGGCAGAAACGGACGACGTGCGCGCCCGAGTCGGCCCAGTACACGTTCGTCGCGTCCGCCGCGATGCCCGCGAGCGCGGTCTGGCCCGACGCGAGCACCGTCGGCGCGCCCGGACCGGAGCACGCGCTCACGACGCAACCGCCGCTGACCGGGCAGCTCAAGACCGAGCTCGTGTACGCGCCGGCGCAGCCCGTCGGGCCGTCGTTCGTCGCGTCGACGGTCGTCACGAAGATCGTCCCGCCTTGCACCGCGATGCCGTACGGCGAAGGCAGGTTGCGCGCGTCGTAGCAGTACGTGTAGCCGGGCGCGCACTCGGCCAGCGAGAACGCGCCGAACTCGATCGAGCCGCCGGGATCCGTCGGGACGTTCGCGTCGTCGGTCCAGAAGAGCGACGTGCCGTCGGTCGCGAGCCGATCCGGAAAGAGCTGCGACGTCGCGAAGAGCTTGAGGCCCGTGCCGTCGATCTTGCTCATGACCTGCACGGTGATGCTCCCGTGGTTGGCGACGTAGAGCGAGCTGCCGTCGACGAGGACGCCGTGCGGCGCGCTGAGCCCCATCGCGAGCACCGTCGGCTCGCAGAGACCGCCGCTGCATCCGACCTCGCAGACGTTGTCGCACGAGCCGCAGTGGCTCGGGTCGCTCGTGAGATCCACGCACTTGCCGTCGCACGTGCTCGCGCACGCGTCGACGTCGGCCTCCACGACGGCGTCGCCCGCGCCCGCGTCGACGAGCAGCGCCGGGCCGTAGACGTCGCAGCCCGCGAGCGCGCCTAGCGCGAGAGCCGCGACCGCGACGCGCCTCATGGACCTCGCGAGAGCGCCGTCGCGATCTCGTCGTGCAGCACGTCGACGCTGCGCATGTACGACGCCCACAAGAACGGCGCGACGAAGAAGTTCGCGAACGGGATGATCTCGCAGATCGCGGCCCACATCGCGACGTCGCGCTTCGGCGCCTCGGTCGTGCGCGTCATCTGGCGTAGGCGCTCCATCGCGTCGCAGAGCGCGAGGTTCACCGGGAACTGGTAGTAGATGTTGTAATACGGGATGAGCAGCATGAAGACGTCGCTCGGGCTGTAGCGCTTGCCGTCGCGTCCCACGCGCTGGTCCATCGGCACCCATTTCCACGCGCCGTGCAGCCAGTAGAGCGCGAGCCCGAGCTTGACGTAGATGAGGAGCGCGCCGAGGACCATGACGCCCTCGCCCGCGAAGATCAGCCCGATCTCCGGGTGGCTGCCGCTGCTCGCGAAGATGCCGCCGAACATCAGCCCGAACCCGGCCAAGTAGAGCACCGCCGAGACCACGGCCGTCAGCAGGAAGAACACGCGCACCTGCGGCCGGTGCCCGGTCGCGTCGATCGACGCGGCGGTGAGCGGCTGTGCCGGCGTGGTGTAGGGGTTGTAGAGCCCGTAGGGATTGGGATTGTAGGGAGGCGGCGCGTATTGCATCCGTGAGCCTCCGAAGACTGTAGATTTTGGCCGAGCATCCGGCAACCCAAGCCGCTCACCCGACGAGAGTTCCACGTTCCAATGCGCAGCCTTCGACCGTGCGTGTGGTGGCTCTTCGTCGTCGGGTGCGGCTCCGCGCCGCGTCCGACGTACAGCGCCACCTTCACGGATCGGTCGATCCGCATCGAGTCGTACGTGAAATCGTTCCGCGCGGCCGAGCCGTCGCTCCTCGAGATCGCGGGCTCGACGCGCCTCTTCGCGCGCGCGCACCCGCGCCCGACGAGCGCCGACCTCGCGCTCGGCTCCGGCGCGTGGATCTCGCGCGGCTTCGTCGACCCGTTCCTCTTCACGGATCGAGACGCCGCGCTCGAGCGCGCGCGGACCACGCTCGATTCGATTTCGCTGCCGCCGGCGCGGTTCGCCGCGCTCATCGACCCGGCGCAGCCCGAAAAGGAGCCGCCCGACCTCTCGCGCGTCCGGCTCGAAGAGGAGTCGCTGCGCCGCCTGCTCGACGCCGAGACCGCGCGCGTCGAGCGCGAACGCGCGCTGCCGAAGGGCGCGGCGGACCTCTTCCGCGACGTCCTCCTCGGCTGGCCGATCGCGCCGCCCTCCGGGACGATGCACGATCTCGAGTCGATGCTCGCGTGGCGCTTCCAGAACGTCGAGCAGTCGCTCGGGCCGAGCACGCTCAGCGAGGCCGAGCGCGACGACCTGCGCGACGTGCTCGCCGAGCTCGCGCCGCGCGTCGCGCCGCTCCCGCACGCGGCCGCAGCGATGGCGAAGCTCCGCGCGACGCTCGACGCGATCTGGACCGCGCCGTACGCGACCGAGGACGAGCCGACCATGGACCACGAGCTCGATCTCTACGTCGGCTCGCCGCTCGCGTTCGACGCGCTCGACGGCGCCTTCGCGAAGGCGCAGCGCACGTTCGACGTGCAGGTCGAAGCGGGCTTCTCGGTGCTCGACGAGCGAGCGCGGGCGCGCGTGCTGGCGCGTGCGCGGGCTCTGCTCTTCGACGCACCCGCGTGCGAGCCGCGCGTGCCGGCGCGGACGGCGTTCGATCTCGCGCCGCCCGCCGAGCGCGCGTGGGCATGCTCGCTCGTCCACGCGCTCGACGACGCGCGCACCGACGAGGCCGAGATCGCCGCGGATCTGGCGTGGCGCGACGCGGTCGTCGTCGCGCGCTGGGCGGTCTCGACGCACGGTCCCGTGCGCGCGCCCGACGTCGCGCTGCGCCTCGCGGATCTCCGCGAGCCGCTCGCACGCGCCGAGCGCGATCGCCTCTTCGTCCTCGCGCGCGCTCGCCCGCTCCGCGCGATCGCCGCGGGCGTCGCCGCCTGGGAGCTCGCGCGAACCGGCGGCGCTCACGCCCGCGAACGCGCGCGACGCTGGCGCGCGATTGGCGACGCGCCGATCGACCTCGTCGATACCCTCCTCACGCCCGAGAGAGAGTGAACGGGATCTCCGGGTCTTTTCACTTCGCAGGGGTCAACCGGCGGATCCCCGACGGGCCCGCGACGATGACCAGCGAGGCGCGCGCGAGGAAGAGGCCGGTCTCGACCACGCCGGGGATCGCGTGCAGCGCGAGGTCGAGGGCGCGCGCGTCCGCGATGGGGCCCGTCGCGAGGTCGACGATGTAGTTCCCGGCGTCGGTGACGTAGGTCGCTCCGTCGCGCTCGCGCACGCGCGGCTCGCCGAGCTTCGCGAGCGCCGCCTTCGTGTGGCCGAAGCCGAAGCGCAGGACCTCGACGGGAATCGCCCACGACTCGCCGAGCCGCTTCTTCATCTTGCTCTCGTCGACGATGATCACGTTGCGGCGCGACGCGTCGTTCACGATCTTCTCGCGCGTGAGCGCGCCGCCGCCGCCTTTGATCATGTCGAGGTGCTCGTCGACCTCGTCGGCGCCGTCGACCGTGACCGCAATCTCGCCCCACGCGTCCTCGTCGGCGAGCAGCGGGACGCCGAGCGCTTCCGCCTGCGCGCGCGTGGCCTTCGAGGTTGGCACGCCGCAATACGCCGCCCCGGCGCGGACGCGCGCGCCGACCTCGTCGACGAAGAGCTTCGCGGTCGACCCCGACCCGAGGCCGATCGTCACCGCTCGCACCGTCCCGTCTGAGCCGGATCCGGCGACCCCGCTCGGGGGCAGCTCCTCGATCGCAGCTCGTGCCGCGAGCCGCTTGGCTTCGTTCTGATCCATGAGAGCGTTTCTACCAGAATTGACAGCGAGCCCGGCTTCGGCCAAAAGCGAGGGCGCAGTGACCGCAGCAGCCTACTTCGACGTCGACGGCACCCTCGTCCGTACGAACCTCGTCCAGCCGACCGTCTTCTATTTGCTGAACCAGCAGACGCCGGCGCAGTCGGCGGGGCGCTTGCTCCGCGCCGCCCTCCGCGCGCCGCAAATGGCGCTCGCCGAGCTCCGCGACCGGCGCACGTTCAACGAATTGTTGTATTCTACATACGAAGGCATCTCGCGCGACCGGCTGCTCCTCCTCTCCGAAGAGTGCTTCGACCAAGTCGTGCGGCCCGCGCTCTTTCCGAACGCGCGCGCGCTCGTCAAGCGCTGCCGCGACGAAGGCCAAGAAGTGGTGCTCGTCTCGGGCGCGCTCGACTTCGTGCTCGAGCACCTCGTGTCGTTCCTCGGCGCCTCGGGCCTCATCGCCAACCGGCTCGAGTTCAAGGACAACTACGCGACGGGCCGCATGCTCCGACCCGTCGTCGCCGGTCCCGAGAAGGCGCGCCTGATCCGCGACCACGCGAAGGCCGCGGGCCACGATCTCGAGAGCTGCTACGCGTACTCCGACAGCTACTCCGACGTGCCGATGCTCAGCGTCGTCGGACATCCGGCCGCGGTGAACCCGGACGGGCGGCTCCGGCGCCTCGCGAACGCGTACGGCTGGCCGGTGCTCTCGCTCTGAGCTGCCGGGTCGGCGCGCATTCTATGGTAGCGTGCGCGCCGGAAATTCGACCATGTCTCACCCGCTCGTCGTCACGCTCGACAAGCGCAGCGCGCCCCGCACGATTTTTTACGGCGATCGCCTGCTCGAAGCCGACTTCCCCGCCGGCACGCGCGTGCTCTACCCGCGGCCGCCGCTCGAGGCCCTGAAGGACCCGAACGCCGCGATCCGCTACGCCATCAACCACCCGCTGAACTCCGAGCCGCTCTACGCGAAGCTCCGGCCCGGCATGAAGGTCGTCATCGCGATCGACGACATCTCGCTGCCGCTGCCGCCGATGCGCCGGCCCGACGTGCGCGAGCGCGTGCTCACGGTGGTGCTCGAGCTCCTCGCCGATCACGGCGTCGACGACGTCGAGATCATCGTCGCGACGAGCGTGCACCGCCGCATGACCGCCGCCGAAATCCGCCACGTCGTCGGCAACAAAATCTTCGAAGCGTACTGGCCCGACCGCCTCACCAACCACGACGCCGAAGATCCGAACGGCATGAAGCTCGTCGGCAAGACCGACGTCGGCGAGGAGGTCGAGCTCAATCGCAGGGCCGTCGAGGCCGACCTCGTCGTCTACGTGAATTTGAACCTCGTGCCGATGGACGGCGGGCACAAGTCGGTGACCGTCGGGCTCTGCGGCTACCGGAGCTTGCGCGCGCACCACAACCCGAAGGTGATGCGCGAGTGCCACTCGTACATGGACCCGAAATCGAGCGCGCTCGCCGACAGCGTCGCGCGCATGGGCCGCGTCACGAACGAAGCGCTGAACGTCTTCACGATCGAGACGACGATCAACAACCGGATGTTCGACACGCCACTCTCGTTCCTCGCGAAGAACGAGGACGACCTCACGCCGGCCGAGCAGACCGCGCTCAAGGCGCTCCACTTCACGCTCTCGAAGCTGCCGCAGCCCGCGCGCGAGGCCGTCTTCCAGCGCGTGCCGTCGCCGTTCGGGATCACGGGCGTCTTCGCCGGCGAGACCGAGGCGGTGCACGAGCAGACGTTGAAGAAATGCTTCGAGCAATACCTCGTGCCGGTGAAGGGACAGGCCGACGTGCTCGTGTGCGGCGTGCCGTACATCTCGCCGTACAACGTGAACTCGTTCCTGAACCCGCTGCTCGTGCAGGTGATGGCGGAGGGGTACCTCTTCAACCTCTACCGCGGCGCGCCGCTCGTGAAGAAGGGTGGCACGATCATCATCGCGCACCCGATGACCGATCAGTTCGACAAGGAGCACCACGCGCCGTACATCGAGTTCGTCCACGACGTGCTCCCGCAGACGCGCGACGCGATGGTGATGCACAAGGATTTCGAGCCGAAGTTCGCGAAGAACCCGGCCTACATCCAGATGTACCGAACCGGTCACGCCTACCACCCGACGCACCCGTTCTTCATGTGGTACTGGGGCGAGGCGGGTCGGCAGCACGTCGGCCGCGTCATCGTGGTCGGCGCCGACAACGAGTACGTGCCGAAGCTCTTCGGCTACGAGACCGCGAAGACGATGCAAGACGCGCTCGACATGGCGAAGGGCACCGCGCCGCGCACGCCGGACATCTTGTTGATGCACGTGCCGCCCATCGCGATGGGCGACGTCACCGCCTGAAATTGCCCGAAAACAGCGCAACCGCGCGTTGACAGAACCACCTGCTGGTGGAAGCATTTCAGCCATGCGGCAAACGTTCACTTGGCTTGTCATGCTCGGCGGCGCTTTCGCGCTCACGCTCGCGCAGTGCGGCGGCAAGAACGGATTTGGATTCGGCGACGCAGGGGGCGGCGACGCGACCGTCGACGGCGAAGGCGACGACTCGGGGCTCGGCTTCAACTTCGACGGGTCGAGCGACGGCAGCGGCGGATGCACGACGTGCTCGGCGGATCTGCACGACGTCCTCACGTGCGGCGACAACCCGACCGTGGTGCAACAGTGCACGGGCAACACCGGGTGCGGTCCGACGGGATGCATCGCCGCGTGCGACGCGGCGGCCGCGAACAAGAGCTCGATCGGCTGCGACTACTACGCGATCCCCGCCGACGGCTGGAGCACGACGTATGACAGCGGCGGCGCCGCCGGAAACTGCTTCGCCGCGTTCGTGAACAACGTGTGGTCGACGAGCCTGAACGTGACGCTCGTGTGGAAGGGCACGACGATCAACGGAAACGACTACGCGTACCTCCCTCAGGGCTCGGGCAGCTCGATCACGTACCAGAAGATTCCGTCGACCGGCATTCCGCCGAACAGCATGGCCATCGTGTTCTTGAACGACTACGTGGCCGGCCAAGGCGAGCTCAAGTGCAACTGCCCGGCGAGCGTGCAGGCCGCCGTGTCCACCGAGGACATGGTGAACCCGCACCTCACGGCGATCGAGCACGCGATCGAGATCAAGACCGACGTGCCCGCGGTCGTCTACGACATCTATCCGTACGGCGGCGCGACCTCGTACATCTCGAGCGCGACCTTGCTCCTTCCGACGACCGCGTGGGACACGAACTACGTCGCGACGACGATGGGCAGCTCGAACACGTACAGCTTCCCGGCCGGCATCGATCTCATCGCGCAGCAGGACGGCACGAGCGTCACGCTTCTCCCGACGCAGGACATCACCGGCGCGAACGGCGTCGCGTCCGCCACGAAGGGCACACCGGTCACGTACTCGATCAACAAGGGCGAGACCGTGCACATCATGCAAGTGGCCGACGCGAGCGGCAACGACCTCACCGGCAGCATCGTGCAGTCGAACGTTCCGGTCGGCGTGTGGGGCGAGCACTTCTGCATGACGCAGAACCAGCCGCCGCCGTGGCGCGTCGTCGGCATGGTCGACGGCACGCAGCTCACGTACGAGCCGGCCGTCAGCGGCGCGCCGACGACGCTGAGCGAAGGTCAGCTCGTCGAGTTCGGCGCCGGCGCGACGGCGTTCCACGTCAAGTCGCAGGACGACCAGCACCCGTTCTATCTCGCCGCGCACCGGCCGGGTTACGACTGCGACGCCGCGCACCAGCAAATCCCGCCGATCAAAGCCATGGGCTACGACTACGTCGCCGTCGCGAACGAGGCGACGTACTACAGCGTCGGCGGCCCGGAGACCGTGAACGTCGTCCCGCCGGCGCAGTACCTCCCGCAGTACACGTTCTTCACCGATCCGTCGTACGGCTACACCGAGATCGCGCTCGCGCGGCAGAAGGCTTCGGACAACACGTTCCACGACGTCACGCTCGATTGCCTCGGCACGGTCACGGGGTGGCAAGCGGTCGGGACCAGCGGCCAGTACCAGTACGTGCACGTGGATCTCGCGACGGCGGGCGCCGGCGTCGGCAAGTGCGCCAACGGGCTCCACACGATCAAGAGCGACGTGCCGTTCGGAATCACCGTGTGGGGCTACGACAGCGCGTCGAGCTACGCTTACCCGGCGGGCGCGAGCGTGAAGCCGATCAACACGGTCGTCGTGCCGCCGACGCCGCACTGAGTTGAATCCGTCCAAGGACTGGAAAGAGACCATCCCGCCCGACGAAGCCGAGCGGTTCGAGCGCTACGCGACGATCCTCTCCGACCTCCAGCGCGCGCGCGGCGGAAAGATGCGCGCGCTCCACGCGAAGCAGCACGCGGGCTTGCGCGCGACGTTCGAGGTGCTCGGCGACGTCCCCGAGCACGCGCGCGTCGCGCTCTTCGCAGAGCCGAAGTCGTACGACGCGTACGTGCGCTTCTCGAACGGGAGCGGCGCCGTCGCCTCCGACGACAAGCCCGACGTGCGCGCGCTCGCGATCAAGATCCTCCGCGTGCCGGGAAAGAAGCTCATCCCGGGCATGGAGGACGAGACGACGCAGGACTTCCTCGCGATCAACACGCCGTCGCTCGCGTTCCGCACCGTCGACGAGTTCGTCGCGTTCGCGCAGGCGTCGACCTCGCCCGCCCTCTTGCCGGTGCGCCTCTTCGGGCGGCTCGGGTTCGGCGCGTTCGGGCTCATCTCGCGGCTGCTGGCGTCGACCAAGAAGGTGACGTCGCTCGCGACGGAGACGTATTTCTCGGTCGCGCCGGTTCGGTTCGGCGAGCTCGCGGCGCGTCTCTCGCTCGCGCCCGCGCAGACCGACGCACCGGAGAAGACCGCCGTCCTCGCCGACGAGCTCGCGACGCGCCTGCGGCGCGGGCCGCTCGCGTGGGAGATGCGCGCGCAGCTCTTCGTCGACGAGGAGCGAACGCCGATCGAAGACACGTCACGCCCGTGGAGCGAGAGCGACGCGCCGCCCGTGCCGATCGCGCGCCTCACCGTCCCGTCGCAGGACCCGACGTCGGCGGAAGGCATGGAGCTCTTCGATCGCGTCGAGGCGCTCGCGTTCGATCCGTGGCACGCGCTCGTCGAGCTCCGGCCGCTCGGCGCCGCGATGCGCGCGCGGAGCCCCGCGTACCGCGAGAGCCAGAAGACGCGCGGCGCCGCGAAAGAGCCGACGACCTGACCTTCAGCTCCGCACCGCGAGCCAGACGACGACGGCGACGAGCACGACCGCGGCGCCGATCGCCAGGAAGAGACGCGAACGGTCCATGGTCGCGCCGGCGAGCTTCTTCGCCTGGTCCTTCGCGCGGCCCTGCCACGGGAGCAGCTCCTCCTCGAAGACGCGGTACAGCTCCGGCGCGACGCGCGCGCGGAAGAGCGCGCGTCCCTCGTCGATTTCTTTCGCGAGATCGGAGAGCAAATCGCGCGTCTCGCGGACGCGGGCGTCGTGGTCGAGCGTGACGTCGTCGAGGATGGCGCGCGCCAGCGTTTCCGCGGCTTTGGGGTCCTCGATGGGCATTCGGCCGCATTCTACATCCGCAGAACGCGCCGGTCTCGGCGCGGAAGCGTTTGACAAGCGCAGCCAGGCCGCGAGAAAAGCGTTCTTCCCCCGCGGCAGCACCATGGTCGACGTCGAAACCTCGAACCTCCGCTTCGCGCCGGCGTGCGAGGTTTCATGAAGCAAAACGGTCACTCGAACGGGCACGCGGCGCATCCGACGTTCGTGGCGTCGCGCCACCCGCTCGATCCCCGCGCCCTCGTCACCGGCAAGCGGCTCCTGCTCATCGGCGGCACCGGCTTCCTCGGGAAAATCTTCACGAGCATGCTGCTCCACCGCTTTCCGGAGCTCGGCGCGCTCTACCTCGTCGTGCGGTCGTCGCCGGAGAAGCGCTTCTACGGCACGATCGCCACCAGCGAGCCGTTCCGTCCGCTCCGCGAGAAGTACGGCGACGGCTACGAGGCGTTTCTTCGCGCGAAGGTCGTGCCGATCGACGCCGACGTCGGCAAACCCCTCTGCGGCGTCGACGTGAAGTCCGTCGGGCCGATCGACGCGGTCGTCAACGTCGCGGGCGTCGTCGATTTCAACCCGCCGCTCGACGAGGCGCTCGACGCGAACGCGTTCGGCGCGAAGAACCTGGTCGAGCTCGCGCGCGCGCTCGGCGCGTCGCTCTTCCACACGAGCACGTGCTACACGGCCGGCTTTCGCAAAGGGCCGATCCTCGAGGACGCGCCCGGGACGTTCCCGTTCCCGCGCTGCGAGGAGATCGGGCGCGAGCTCTGGGATCCCGAGCGAGAGATCGCCGACTGCCTCGACGTGATCGCGCAGGCGCGGCACCGCTGCGACGACGCTTTCCGCCAGAGCGAGTTCCGCGAGGCGGCGAAGAAGAACCTCCTCGCGCGCGGCGAGCCCGTGACCGGCATGCCGTTCGAGGGGGAGCTCCGGCGCGTGCGCCGCAAGTGGGTCGCCGACAAGCTCATCGAGGCGGGCACCGAGCGCGCGACGCACTGGGGCTGGCCCAACACGTACACGTACACGAAGGCGATCGGCGAGCAGATCATCGCGCGGAGCGGCGTGCGCCACACGATCGTGCGCCCCGCGTGCTGCGAGACGACGCTGAGCTACCCGTTCCGCGGCTGGAACGAGGGCATCTCGACGACGGTGCCCTTCATGTACCTCACGATGAAAGGGCAGACGCATCTTCCCGGCGGCCGCGACGCGATCCTCGATCTCATCCCGAGCGACATGGTGGCGTCGGGCATGGTGCTCGCGCTGCTCGAGCTGCTCGACGGCTCGCAGGCGCCGCTCTACCAGCTCGGGTCGTCCGACTCGAACCCGTGCAGCTCGGCGCGCTACGGCGAGCTCGGCGGGCTCTACAAACGCCAGCAGTGGCAGAAGAAAAAGGGGACGAGCCCTGTCGCCGCGTTCCTGCAGTCGCACTACGAGCCCGCCGTCCTCACGATCGACGAGATCGAGCGCTGGGGAGCGCCCGCGATGGCCCGCGTCGCGCGCACGGCGGCGAACGTGCTCAAGCAGACGCCGCTCCGCCCCGCAGGCGACGCCCTCGACGACGTCGCGCAGGGTCAAGAGCGCGTCGCCGAGCTCTTGCGGATGTTCGCGCCCTTCTCCGGCAACACGCTCGGCCCCTTCTCCTGCGAGAACGCGCGGAGCGCGTGGGCCCGTCTGCCCGCGGAGTACAAGGACGTCGTCCGCTGGGAGCCGGAGACGATCGATTGGGCGGACTACTACGTCAACGTCCACATGCCCGCGCTCGAGAAGTGGACCTTCCCCGTGATGGAGAAGCACACGAAGCGCGAGCCCAAGGCGCTCCGCGCGCACGCGACGCTCGTCTCGCTCGTCGACGAGATGGCCGAGCGCCACGGCCACGCGCCCGCGCTCTGCAACCTCGAAGAGGACGGGGCGGCGCCTCAGAGCGGCGGCGCAACGATGATGTTCTCGCGCGTCACGTTCGAAGAGGTGCGCGTGCGACGCGACGCGGTGGCCGCCCGTCTCGCGGCGGCCGCGGTAGAGCCCGGAGACCGCGTGCTCCTCTCGGGCAGGAACCACCCCGACTGGGCCATCGCGTATTTCGGTATCCTGCGCGCGGGCGCCGTCGCCATCCCCGTCGATCCCGAGCTCGGCGCGAGCGCCATCGCCAACATCGCGCGCGAGGCCGGCGCCAAGGTCGCCATCTTCGACGCGGCGGTCGAGGACGCCCCCGATCTCGCGCGCGTGGATCTGCACGACGTGACCCGCCTCGAGGGCGCGGACGGTGCCCGAGCAC
>Ga0335085_10013650_pt1 | contig 11893 bp, 14 predicted proteins | sample Lox_Sample_45_FD_206712 | JGI IMG/M metagenome (GOLD analysis project Ga0335085, IMG submission 206712) | Soil microbial communities from Loxahatchee National Wildlife Refuge, Florida, United States - Lox_Sample_4.5 | ecosystem: Environmental > Terrestrial > Soil > Wetlands | place: USA...
CTCCAGACCCCATCTCGCAATGGTAGCCCTTGCGGTTCAGCTAACGGTTCCCGTCATCAGGGTCCGTAAAGGACTTACACCTTCAAGTGAGTGCGCCCTGCCGGGCGCACCAAAAAAAGCCCATTCCTTTCAAGAATAGGCTTTATTTTATGCAAAAGGTTATGAGTATTAGGACCACCCCCAGCCTTGTCCCCATAGGTAGATGGGCGCAGTAGGATTTGGTGAGGATCATCTAGTCTACCAAATATATAGTGAATAATCAAGGAACCAGGTTAGCTTAACCGGTGAACCACCAGTCACGATCAACCTCAGCTGAATCTTGACGAACCGCCCGAGGAACCGCAGGAAGAGGATGATTCCGATCCCTTAGAAGAAGAAAAACCGGAGAGAATCTTCTCAGGCCTCTTTGCCCCACAGGCAGGGCAGGTCAAGAACTCCCCGCCTTCGTTGACTTTCTGGAATCTCTCAAAAATGACCTCACACTTCCGACATCGATATTCGTAGATCGGCATTTCTTTACCTCCCACAAAGTTGTTTAAGCTCTAAACACTAAACTCTAAATCCTAAACAAACCCAAAAGATAAAAACTCAAAAGGTAATTCTTACTCCCTGATAATTGGCCCAAATATTTCTAAGCCACAGTTTTGAGTTTGCCGTCTTGGACATTTGAGTTTGTTTAGAGTTTGGTGTTTCGAATTTAGGATTTCACGCCTCGGATAAATGCTCCGTCCTATGACGGAATCACTTGATACCCTGCGTCACTGATGGCTTTTTCAATCCGGCTCGAAGCAATCTCTTTTGAATTATCAAATCGAACCTCTCCTTTGGCAAGGTCTACCTGAACATTCTTGATTCCCTCCAACTGACCCAATGCTTTCGTTACGGACATCACACAATGCTGGCAACTCATCCCTTTGACTTTCATCGTTGTGGCCATTCTCTCTCTCCTTTTCTTCTTATTCTGCTTGCTGAAAGCAATGAAGTTGCAACCATCTTGGTCAAAAACTCTGTCTTGAATCCTAAATGAAATCCCCGTTCAAATGCTGCTAAATGAAGAGTTGGACCTTGCTGTTTTTGGCCTCAGCCAGAAAGGTCGCCACCCCCGCATACTCCAGGTTCGGATAGTCAATGAATTCTCCCGGCTTAAACCCCATCAGGCTCATCGACATCTCACAAATGTAGATCTTCACCCCCAACTCTCCCGCCATCTCCACCATCTGATCCAACGAGGCCACATTCTTCTTTTTCATGAGAGACTTCATCATCGAGGTCCCCATCCCCCCCATGTTCATCCTCGAGAGCTTAAGCGCATTCCTCCCCTTCGGAAGCATCCATCCAAACATCTTCCCCATCAGATCCTTTCCCCCCACGCTCTTCTTGGCATCCCGCAGAACCGGCGTGCCCCAGAAGGTAAGAACATCACCGCTTCCATCCCCATGGCCACGGCGCCCGTTGCGATCACGAAAGAAGCCAGCACCTTGTCCAGATCCCCGCTAAAAACAATGATCGAGACCCGGTCATCCACCCCTGGCTTGATGTTTTCAACCTGCCTCTTTAGATCTGCCAACTGCCTCGCCAAATCGTCTACCGTCACCCCCTTGCGGATCTCCTCACCCCTTGCCGCTAATACTTCACCCATTTTCGTTCCTCCTTCATATTTATAATATGATGCTATGGTCAGGCCCAATCGATATACCGAGAGACGGCTTTCTGGAAATCTTTTAAGGCGCCTTCTCGCTTGGCGCCGGCTCTCCTCTGAGTCTTATCCAGACATTCTTCCATATACGTTTTAACAACGACCGTTCCCACTTTTTTCATAGCGGCAGTGGCCGCCGCCACCTGGGTCAGGACGTCCGTACAAGGAACACCTTCTTCGACCATCCTCTGAAGGCCGCGGATCTGCCCCTCGATTCTTCGTAATCGCAATAAGACTTCTTTCTTTTCTGGTTTCATACTATACCCCCCTATGGTAATTAAATTCAAAATAACCCGTTTCTTCCGCTTTGTCAAGAAGAAAAGCGATCCCCAGAAAAGTCGAGAAATCTCTCTGGCCACGTTTTGAAATCTGCTCGATCAAGAGAGACCACGGGCGTTCCCTAAAGCTCCTTTCACTTTTCGTTGACAAGAATCCATCCTTCATTTAACCTGTAAAATAGATTTTCAATCGATCAAAGGTGGGGAAGGGATCGCTGCCTGGTGCAAGATCAGTCCCCAGACAACGGTTCCAGAAGCACTGAAAGTATTGGAAAAATAATATTCGATCGGAGACACAATGCGAATCAAAGCCAATGGTATTTGGATGAACTATGAACTCTCCGGGAAAAAAGGCGCTCCAGTGGTCGTTCTGAGCCATTCCCTGAGCTGCAATCTCCTGATGTGGAATCCTCAGATGGATGCCTTGAACCCTTATTTCCAGGTACTCCGGTACGACACCCGTGGCCACGGCAGTACCGAGGCCCCCTCAGGTTCGTACACGCTGAAGCTTCTGGCAGAGGACGTTATTGGTTTATTGGACGCATTGGGCATGGATCGAGTGGCCTTTGTAGGATTGTCCATGGGTGGGATGATCGGCCAGTGCCTTGTTTTGAATCATCCGCACCGTCTGAAGAGCCTCGTCTTGTGCGATACGGCTTCTATCGTCCCTGCAGAGGCGCAACCGGTGTGGAAAGAGCGTTTGGATAAAGCAATCAAGAAGGGAATGGAGGGTCTGTACGAGGAGACCCTGGAGCGCTGGTTCACCCCGGCCTTTCTCAGGCGGAACCCTCCCGTGGTCAATCTGATTCGGGAACAAATTCTCGCTACCCCTGTGGCAGGATATGTTGGTTGCGCGGAGGCGATTCGAAGGCTTAATTATCTGGACCGGATTTCCGGGATAAAGACTCCCACGCTGATCATCGTCGGCGAAGAGGATCCTGGAACGCCGGTCTCCGCCTCAGAGGCCATGCGCGATCGTATTCCAGGGTCAAAGCTGGTGGTGCTGCCATCGGCCCGGCACCTCTCCAATGTGGAGCAGCCCGAGACTTTTAACGCAGCCCTGTTGAAGTTTTTGCACAACCGCTCCTAAGGAGAGTTGATAGGTCGTTCGATTTCGTGCAAGGTTCCGTACTCAACCGAGGAGGCTGGTTCATTGCAATGCAGTTCCTCAGGGGATGCTTATTGTAGAATTTTCTCCGCTTTCGCGAGATGTTCGTTCGCCTGAGAGATTTTTTCGATCGCCTCTTCAATCTCGGCCCTGACTGAATCCAACCCCAGTTCTCCCGCTGTTTGAGCCCATTTCTTGTACTCGCCCCTATGGCTCTCGTTATGTTCGATCCAGTGGTCGATGACGACAGACAACTTTTTCTTCTGGTCCATGCTTGTCTCCTCAGACGGGCTCTGACGCCGCTTTGTGAAATCTCTCGAAGAAGCCTTCACGTTGCGGGAGAATTGCTATTTTTTTTCCAACGCGCAGCTACAAAGGCTCCTGTGTTAAAATGTTTTCTTCTTCCTTCCTGCTCCATCTCAACCGCCCGCTCCGGATCATCTCCCTTTTGAAAATGGATCGCGGTTTCCACCCCCCCTGCTGCCGCAGAAAGGAAGCGCAATTCGTCGGGCGACCTGAAGATTGCTTTCTCGAATATACTGTTTCTTCCCTTTGCTTCAACTTTCCTCCGCAAAGCCCATGGGCTAAGGCTGTTCAAGGTGGCTACCACAACGAGGCCTCTTTTCTTTGTAACACGGAATAGTTCACCGACCGCAGTTTCTCCATCTTCAACGAATTCGAGGGCAGTGACCGAGACCGCTTTATCGAAGAAACCCTCCGGAAAGGGCAACTTGAGCATATCTGCCAAAACCAGCTGTATTGGGTATCCCTTCAGTTTCTTTTCTGCCCCCTTGAGCATAGGAAGGGATAGATCCAGTCCTATCACCTTTGAACCCGACGAGAGAATATTCAGTGTGAAGATCCCCGTCCCGCAGCCAGCATCCAGAATGACTTCGCCCTTCTGCGGATTTAATAATCTTAGGATCAATTCAGTTTCGTATTTCCTTGCAAGTGAGCCAATCGGGGTTGTGAACCACTTGTCGTAAGCCTCCGGCCATTCATCGAAAAGCTGAACCCTCTCTTTTTTCATCAGAAAAAGCTTATCATTTGTTTTCCCAGGGGTCAAATGATGTGACCTGCTGCCGCGAGCGCACCCCTCCTCCTGGAAGCTTTATCTTCTACTTCAAGACAGAATCCTAGTAGGCTGAGGTGACGAAACCTTAGACCTTTTTCGCGAAGTCCCGCGTGGCGGGCGAAAGGCGGAGCGAAAACGTGGGGAAGGCGCAAGAACAGATCGGTGGGGGAATCGGGGGGGCAATGTTTGCATTACGGCACCCACGGGGAACGCTTCTATAACTTAGAGGCTCCCCTCTATCCCTTTGGTTTATCGCCAATTATGGAAACCACGCTCTGAGCCATGATGACCACGATCCCAGTCGCTGTGCCCTCCGTAACCGTGATCATGAAAATAGCCATAATCCCCATAACCATGACCCCCATACCATACACATCCTGACAAGGTGAGACTGGCCAGAAGTAAAATCCCAATGAGAATTAGTTTCGTATTCATATCGTCACTCCTTTCTTTTCATCCTTATTCATTTAGACGACTACTGGAACCAACTTATTCGTTGCAGAACGGGGATGGACGCGGGATTTTAACCGGCAATCATTTGAAAGGCCTTCTTGGGAGAGGATAGGACAGTTTATCTATGAAAATTGTTCAATTTTGTACAAAATGTCTCTTAATCTGGCGCCCCGCGGATGGGGGTAACTCATTTAATTATAAGAGGTTATAACCACAAGAAGATTTGGAACAGAAAATGCTTTCCTAAAATCAGCTAAGTTGTTGGTTAGAGGTTCCACCCATATGATCTCCTACGAGTTGTTCTCCTTTGATGAAAAAGATGGATATGAGTTTATAGGGATCCTCCCAGAGAGGAGAAAAGATCCAAAGCGAATAACAGACGAATCGGTGGTAAATTGGGGGAGGATGGTCTTAGGGGATCGTTCCGAGGGTAAAAAAATCCTCTTCAATCGTGTAGCCATGGAGGAGGTTACAGGTAGAACATTTGATTAAACCTTTGTCAAGTGGATACCCTGCCAGATACACGTACCCGCAGATAACAACTTCATACCTGAAAGATCTCCTGTCCGGCCGGAGTTAAGATTTCATAACCGTCCTTTGTGACCATGACCGTATTTTCAATTCCGACAGATCCTTCTCCCGGAAAAACAATTTTAGGTTCCACAGCAAAGGTCATCCCTTCCTCGAGCGGATAAGATTGACCCTGCGCGAGGAAAGGCAATTCATTCAGCTCCAGGCCGATGCCGTGTCCGATGAAGCGGGTCTGGAGGAGGGGGGGGCCCAGGAAACTATCTTTGTAACCCAGCTTTTCTGCCAGCGGAAGGGTTTTCAAAAAAAGGGTTTCGCAATTCGCTCCCGGTTGAATTTCCTCCAAAATTGCATCATGGATCTTTTTACAGGCCTCGTAGGCGTCAACAAATTTTTGATCCATTTTCCCAATCGAAAACATCCGGGTTTCGTCTGCCTGATATCCATGGAAGCACGTTCCGAAATCCACTAAGATGGGTTCCCGGGCCTTCATCACCTTGAGGCTAGCTCCCACAGGAAAGGCCGGTGAGAGCCCCAGTCCTCCCATAGGAGAATCCGACTGACTCACAATGCCTCCTGTGAGACCACTCAGGATGTGCCACGTATAAGCCTCATAGTTAAGGGACCTGACCCTGAGAAGCCCTTCATGACCATATTTCTTGGCGGCTGCTTCCAAAAGACCACCAAACTCAATCTCGGTCATTCCCTCTTTGAGAATCTCCTTTGCCTCTTGGTACACCTTCATTCCTATTGCTCCGGCCTTTCTCATCAGATCGATCTCAAAAAGGGATTTTATCTTCCTGACCTCTCCCAAGATCGGAGAAGCGTCCTTGAATTGGGTGTCCGGGAAAAATCCCTGAAACCTGAAGTAATCTCTTACCGGGAGAACATCCAACTCCAGTCCCAGGACGGAAGGCACTTTGCCGCAATGGGACTGTACCAGCGACGGGATCTCCCGGCTTGATTTGAACGGGACAACATCCTTCACCGGCGATTCTGCCCTGGCCCGCTCGAGTTCCCTTTTAATCATGAGTAACGGCTTTCCATCCAAAGGCACGAAGAGAAGGCCGTCCTGTGTCGTCCCGGAAAGGTAGTAGAGATTCATCTTCTGGATCACCAGAAGACCTTCTATCCCTTGTTTCTCCATGCCCGTTCTGACGCGGGTGAGACGATTCTCAACCTCTTCAAGAGGCGTATACCGGAAGCCCAGGGACACGCTCCACTTCCGCAATTCCTGCCAAACCCAATCTTTATGGTCCATCTTCCTTTCCTTTCCCGATTGTCAAAGGTCAGGGTATTATAACCAATCTCTCAGCAATGATAAATCGCGTTCAGGCTTGAAGTGACAGGCTAGAAAAGGTTACAAATATCTTTGTGAGAGATCTTCAAAGGGTATTGACTCGTCTCGTGCTCCTTGGTACCCTTAAGAACCCTGGACCGGCAGGGGGTCGGTATGCACGCCCTTCCGCAAGAAGACCTCCACGGTCCCGGCTTTTTTCACGATCGCTACGATCATCTGGCATGAATTAACGTTAAAGGGGAATCGACAGACAAAGATGAACGACTTAGAAGAACGAATTCAAAAATTAACCCGATGGATACACGAGGCGGTCAATATCGTCATCTTGACAGGGGCGAGCATCAGTACCGAATCAGGCCTGCCCAATGTGAGAAGGCCAGAGAGCGTCTGGACAAGCCAGGACAAGGAGGTTCCGACAAAATTCAGACTCTTCACTTCGGTCGAACCAAACGCGTGTCATCGAGCTATCGTCGAACTTCAGAATTTAGGCAAATTGAGGTATCTCATCACTCAGAATGTGGACAACCTTCATTTACGATCGGGGATTCGGCCCGAGTTGCTGGCTGAATTGCACGGCAATGTAACGAGGCTCAGGTGTCAACAATGCCAGACTCAGGTGGCCAAGTCCCTGGGTTTAGAAACATGTTCCTGCGGTGGTAAGCTGGTTTCGAGTGTCATTAACTTTGGCGAACCCGTTCCTCAAAAAGACCTGGAGGACTCTTTCTGGCATTCAAGTCAATGTGATCTTTTTATCGTTGTCGGTTCGAGCCTCGTTGTCGGTCCCGCAAATGAATTGCCCGAGGTGGCCTTGAGGGGAAGAGCTCGTCTGGTTATTGTCAATCAGGGAGAGACCCCTATGGACAGCAGGTGTCATCTCCGTTTTGATGAAGACATTGTACAGATATTGCCCCCGGTCGTAAATCGATTAAAAGAGATCATGAAAAGGGATTAATACGCCAGAGCCTTGGGTGAAGCGACGTATCGAGTGAGAGGAAGGGTCAATAAAACGACGAAAGCGATGGCGATCAGGGTAAGAGAGAGGCCGAAAAAATCGGTGAACAGACCATAGACCATGGGAGCCACGGCTCCTGAACCCAGCGTGATCGCATAGTAGAGACCATACCCCCTCGAACGGGCACTCGGAGAAATCATCTCGGCCACCGTGGCGTAGAGAACAGAGGACGTTCCGTTTAAGAAAACTCCTACCCCTGGGAGAATAAACCACGCAAGCGAATCAGAAGACCAGATCAATGAAAGAATTCCAGCCGAGGTTAGGACCTCTGTCCCGACCACCATCGGAATAATTCCAAGCCGCTCCGCAAGAATTCCACAGACAAACTTTCCCACCGCACCTCCCGCGAAAAGAAGGGTGAGAGCAAAGCCCACCTGAGCCATAGGAATCCCTTTCCGAAGAAGGAGAAAAGGGAGAAAAGTAAGTAACGCTGTCCGGGTAGTATTATCAATGATTCCAATGGTCAGAAGCGACGAGAATCTTTTCAAGTCCCGAATTCCCCAATCCCCCTTTTTTGTCGGGAGCTCTCCTGGCGACGAAAAGGTAAGAGAATCTTTCTCTTTCTCCCTGGCTACCGCCCAGAGGATGGCCCCCGCTGCAACTGCAAAGATGGAGAGAACCGAAACAGCCTGCCTCCAACCCCAGAGGTTGGTCATCAATGCAAGCAAGAATGGCAGGGAGACCTTTCCCATATCGCCGGAGAAATTGTAAGTTCCCATCGCTGTTCGCCGTCCAGAAATCTCGAAGACCCTTGAGAGGAGAGAAGAACTTAAACCATGCTGGCCTCCTCCCGTTGCCTTGGAAAGAATGAGAGAGACAAGAACAGCCAGAAGGCTGTGGACCTTACCCAGGAGCAAGAACCCACCGGCCAGGCCGAAAGTCCCGGCAGCAATCACGGTCAGTTCGCCAATCCATTCGCCCAAGAAACTTAAGGGAACCTGAAACAGGGCCATGGACCCGGAAAAAACCCCTTTCAGCAACCCCACTTGGCTGAAGGTAAGGCCCAACTCGGCGGCAATGAAGGGAAGGAGGAGGTAGAGGGAATCCGTAAACCCGTCATCGATAAAATGAAAGGCGCAGAAGGAGAAGAGGGAACGAGCTTTTTTGTTTTCTTGAGACTTCATCCTTGGCTTTCGCGAAGCCCTACGGGTAAAGCCCCTAGCACCGGGCCGATGCCCGGACGGAGCGGCTTCTTCCGTTACCGTCGGGAAAGAAACCGTGGCTTTCCGCTGCCGGGTCAGTCTGACAGAGGAATAATAAATTGGAACCCGTCATCCGCGGGCTGATCCTTATTGCGAACGGACCTCAGAAAAAAGCCTGCAACCCGTCGATCAAATATACTCGACGGTTGCGGGAGGTTGGGGGAAAAGTCATCAAGGCAATGGTTGACGCCCTATTTTTGAAAATCAATTATTTTAACTCCTTGACCGGAGACTCTTCTGCCCACAGGTGGTAAACGTAATTGTAAAGCTCTTCGCTGACCGACACCTTGTAAGGAGTTGGGTTGATGTCCCTGAGATGGTCCTCTCTTGTGCCCCGCAGTTGATTCAGGACATGCTCTCTGGACTCCTTCAACGGAACTTCTGGGTAAACCCTTTTCCCATCCCAGACACAGCGATGGAGTGGAACAACTTTCGAGGGAGTGACATACACTCGTTTGATGTGATCAAAGGGGTGATGGCACAAGACGCGCTTTTCGGGTTCGGGTGGATGATCTCCGACTCGGATCATCAGATCCAACAAGCTGGAACCATCCTCACCGAAAAGACGGTACACCTCTTTCCTCCCGGGGATGGTCATCTTGGTCAATTCCTGGGAAAGTTTTATCCGAGGGACCCCTTTTGCCTCGACGAGTTTATAGACGCATCCCATGGCAGGCTGGTCGTCGCACGTCACAAGATGCGTGCCGATGCCAAACATGTCAATTTCATAACCCTGCTGCTTGAGTGAAATCAGGACGCTCTTGTTAATTTCGTTGCTGGCCAGGATCAGACATTTTGAAAGAGCGGGGTCCGTCCGGAGGCTCGTTTCACTAAACATTTTCCTTGTTTCCTTCGAAAGGTAGGAAAGGTCTCCGGAGTCTAGTCTGATCCCGATGGGCTTGTAGCCTAATTTGAGAAGTCCCAGGGCAACGCACATAAAGTTGGGGACGCCTGATCTCAAGGTGTCGTATGTATCCACAAGCGCCAGAAACTCTCTGGGAAAAGCTTGAGCATACGCGATAAAAGATGCAAGTTCCCCTTCATTGGTATGATGGAAACCCAACGCCGCCCGGATTTCCAAAACGATTTTGACAAAATCGTAATCCTTGCCATCGCCCCCCATCAGCTTAGGATTCTTCAAATCTTCGATGTCTGTAAAAGACTGCACATAAGAGTGCGCGTGCGTTCCCTTGATGGGCACACCGAAAAGATAGCCTGCCAGAACATTGCTCGTCCCGTCGAAGCCGCCCATGTAACTGTAACGGGAAGCGGAAACCCCTCCATCTGGACCTTGTGCCCTTCGCAAACCGAATTCGACCAAGCCTTTGTCAAACCCGACGGCCAAGCGATATTTCGCCGCATTGGTGGTCATCAAGCTCGGATAATTGGTCAGCGTGAGCACGGAGGTTTCGAGCAGCTGGCCGACCGCGATCGGACCTTGCACTCTCATTAAAGGCTCGCGGGGAAATGAGATCGTTCCTTCTTCAAAGGCGTAGATTTTCATCCTGGAACAGTCTACGCCCTTGAGCCAGTCGAAAAATCTTTTGTCGCATTGCGGCATCTGTTCCCTGAGATAGGCAATGTGATCAGCGGTAAAATGAAAGTGCTCGAACAGCCTGAGCTTCTCGCCCAGTCCGGCGTAAATGGCAAACTCTCCGTGAAAGGGATTTTGGCGAAAGAAAAGGTCAAAGACCGCCTCCTCCTCGTGCACCCCGGCTTTCCAATAAGCATAGGCCATGGTGATCTGGTAGAAATCCGTCAACATCGGATTCACCAGTTTGTTGGTGGGCTCCATTTCTTACACCTCCCTTTCCCCTATATCCCCTCACCCGGCGCGTGGGAAGGGTTGCGACGAGAAGGACCGCCTTGCGAACGAGAGACAGAAAGATAGTTTCATGGTCATTTATTTCACGACTCGAAAGTGTTTGAATGTAAGTTCCTATCGTGAAACAAAAGCATTTTTCTCAGAACATTCTTTAAGGAGATGGAAAGCGGACCCCCCCTGTTTCAAAATCTTGATCATTAAATCGGTATTCAAGATCCGTACCCCCGCCATCATATGAACCCCTCTTTTAAAGAAGGCTTCAGGGATCATGCTTGCTGTCGGTCCGATCATGGCCGTCCGAATCCCGTTTTTTATCGAAGAGAGAATGGTGTCAATGGTATGATTAACAATCGTCGTTCCCGTCATGATGACCACATCCGATTTCTCAAGGACAGACCGCATTTCAGATTCGGGTTTAAAGTATTTCATTTCATCCGGCCTTAATGTCAGGGGATTCTTCTCGACGATAAAGAAAGGATTCCCCATCATCTTCAATCGGCGAATGTACGGGCCAAAAGCCCCAATGATGGAGACGTTTTCATTCGGCTGAATTCTTAAGAGATCAAAACCGTCTTTGTCTTTGATCGTCGGATAGTCCATCGTGTCCGAGGATTCAAGGATAAACTGAGAGAGGGCATTGAGGGTAGCAACCCCCATGGCACTCTTTAGAACATTGGCGTCCAACGAGTACTTGAGGATCTCAGAAACAGATGGCTTTTCTAAATTCCCGGCCCGTGGCATTCGAGCAGCCGAAGTGGGACAACAGACAGCTTCCGGGATTTCACCGATAGGCGTGGAAGCGACCCCCCCATGCCCTGTGGATAACTTCACCCCCGTAAAGAAAATACCTAGAACGAAGTCATCGACATAAATGTTCTGGAGTGGGACTGGGGATTTTTCCGTCAGGATGTCAATGGTGTCAGCAACCACAGAAGTCATCATCAATTCTCAAGCTTTTTCTATTTCTCAAAGTTGGAACAAGCATCTCTTTTAAAGCGGACGCCGTTGGATCTGCTCGCTGAATTCGCTTCACTCTCGTCTCGTGAGCGTCTTCTACTCGGAGATTATCCAAAGGATAAAATCACCCTCCTCTCCTGTCAAGAGAAACAGAGGGCTGATTCTGCACGGATTACGCGAGATCTCACAGAGAAGAAAAATGAGGGTTTCCTGTACCATCCAAACACTTTGACGAACAAGACGACTTGCGAATGTTCATGGATACCATGTTCTGACGGTTGATACTCTCTGAGTCAACCCCTTAGAAAAAAAGGCAGGGCCATCTCTGACTCTGCCTTTGCTCTTTGTCGATGGATTACTGTATCGAAGGCCATTTGCCCACGGATAACACAGGATACCCGGCTTTCTCCAAATCTTTCACGACGGGCTCGTAGGCCTCCGTCTCGATGCGAATGGCGG
>Ga0335085_10013651_pt1 | contig 11893 bp, 11 predicted proteins | sample Lox_Sample_45_FD_206712 | JGI IMG/M metagenome (GOLD analysis project Ga0335085, IMG submission 206712) | Soil microbial communities from Loxahatchee National Wildlife Refuge, Florida, United States - Lox_Sample_4.5 | ecosystem: Environmental > Terrestrial > Soil > Wetlands | place: USA...
GTCGGCACAGCCGCGGAATGGACAACGTGGGCATCGGCGTCAAAATTACCGATCCCAACATCGACTACGCCAAGCTGGCAGCGTCGATGGGGGTATATTCCGAGGGCCCGATCAGCGATCCGAAAGAAGTCGGGCCGGCGCTGAGGCGGGCGGTTGCTGTAGTGAAGCGCGGCGAGCCGGCGCTGGTGGATGTGGTGACGCAACCGCGATGAGAAGATGTTGTAAAGAGTGAAGGGGTGCGCTTCAAGAGGGCGGTTGCGCCCGAGATGAGCCGTCATGGCGGCCACCTTTGGGTCTTTATAAGGAGCCCGCACGTGCCCGCCGGTGGTTCTCAATTCCAGCGGCAAGGTGATAATGATGGTGGCTCGCGGAACCAAGCCGTCGATGGCGCGCTTCACGCTAGCGCGAAAAATTGCGGCCATCACTGTGCTGGTTTGGAAGAAAGGAGTTCGCTTCGACGCTGAATACCTGAAGCAAGCAGCTTGAGCGCCTAGGGAGAGCTTCTTCGTCGCAGATTCATTTTTGGCGATGGCGATGATTCCCCTCCGCTCTGGTTCGAGGGTGAGCATCCATAACCGAGTTAGGCTGAAACCGGTGCTTCACGCACCAAGTCTCTAAACCGTATGCCTCTCGGACAATTAGAAAAAGCCATAGGCCGCGAGTCTCAAATAAAACCATGGTTATTGGCAGAAAAGCGAAAACCGCAGCGTCCCATCACAATGCGGGCTGGATCCCGACACGTCATCCGGTCGCCGCCGACGTGTTTCTCTTGATCTCCTCCTTCATAGAACGCAGTTAGAAAGCAGCGACTGCCTAATTCGGTTCATCGTTCCTCCAGTGGACATGCAAGATTTTTCAAGCACACCTATAGCTCATCCCGCTCAATCTTGTTGTTCAGCTCCGGAACCCCCGGCCACCGGAGTCGGCTTGGGAGTGTAGCCTTTCGGAACGGATACAGGAATCTTGATGCCCCTTCCCCAATTCGGACCGTACGACATTCCTTGTCAGCGGTGTTTTGCGCGACTACTCTCCAACACGATCACGGCGCTGGATAAGGACCGGGGCAACGCCTCTTCAGGTTAAGACAGAGAGTAAATCTGAAGCTTGTATCCGCAGTAGAAGCTATTCGCCGAGGGCTCAGTCTCAGTTGGTGACGTGTTCCGATAATGAAATTTTATGTCGTCAAGTCCCCAACAACCCGCAGGGTAAGCGGGTACTGTTAACGATGCACTGGGACGTATGCTCGCGCAGCAGCTTGGAACATGCAAGAAATCAGCGACTCTGGACTAGATGAAAACAATAATTCTTCCAATCTTATTGCTTGGCTCATCCAGCATCGCGAGTTCAGCCGATACATTTACAGGTGTCGTTACCGAAACGATGTTCGGTTTAACCGCACGTAATCCTTGGGGAAAAAACCCCCGCCGAGTGTCTGAGCCTGTATGCAGAGAGAGACCCTACGTTTACGCATTCTCGGATGGTACCCGAATCATGAGGTTAGGCAACCAAAAATCCGCATCGAAATATCCCGCAAAGGAGGTTCAAGTGGATGGCGTTTGACCACGAAAAAACAAATACTGTTGCTAATAGACATCCAGAACAGGCGAGGTATGATTTCCGCCCACCACTAGAGGTCCGGGAACGGGTGATGCACCCTATGATCAGGTCCAAGCGGGAAAGGTGAAGGCCCGGGTGCGCATGCTGCACCATGCGCAGAGCCTGAGTGGCGACGTAAGCCAGACCTGCCGGTTTTGGGGGGGGTCGCGGGTGCTCTATTACATCTGGAAAGAACGCTCTGAGAAGCACGGAGTAGCTGGTCTCCGGGATTTGACTCGAAGACCACACAAGATCCGCTTTCGTATTTCACCCGAAATTGTGTCGCTAATCCTTCGCATTCAGGACATTCATTACGAATCACCGACAAATAGGAGACCGAAAAATGGGAATTACTAAGGCTGTCGGTTGGGCGCTCCTTGCCGCGATTGTAGCGGGAGCCGTTTATGGTGCCATCTTACTCCGCCAGGGATTAAGTACACAGGACCCTCCATCGGCGATCGAAATAGCGATCGCACGAGGAGCACGAAACGCTTCGATACCGTCCAGCGCGAAAAATCTCAAGAATCCATACTCTGCCACATCAGAAAACATGGAGCCCGGCTTGGAGCATTTCGCCGATCACTGCGCAATCTGCCACGACAACGATGGAAGCGGCAACTCGGATATAGGCCCGAATCTCTATCCGAAGGCTCCGGATTTGCGGCTTGCGCAAACTCAGAGTCTCACGGATGGCGAGCTATTCTACATTATAAACAATGGGGTGCGATTGACTGGGATGCCGGGGTGGGGGAAATCGCACACCGCCGAAGATACATGGGAACTTGTTTTATTCATTCGCCACCTGCCCCAATTGCGCCCCGACGAAAAGAGGAGAATGCTCGAGTTTAATCCCAAGAGCTACGATGAAGATGGGCACTAACATAACGCAGCTCGCCTTACTATCCGCAGTCGAACGGAAACTGGGGCGTTGACACAAATCGCTAAAATCCGAGTGCCTCCAGCCGTGCACACCGCCGACCAGAGAAGTTGCGCTGCACTTGGTAGCCCATTTTTTGGCAGTGCGAGAGATCAGCAAAGAGTAATTGGTGGAAGTACGACACAATGAAGGAGTAGCGAACCACATTGACCCTGAGGCGTGCGTCCGCACTCGAAAGATTGAAGAAGCAGCGTCGGTAGAGGAGTCCACTGTCCAGCCGTTGAACCGCGAAACAAATCTATCTCAGTGCCGACGCCGTCAGAGGTCCGCTATACATAAATAACGTCCGAAACGAAACACCGCAGCTACCTCATTTCCATGTCGCTAGTCCATTAAGCCGTTCGATCAAATAAAAGTGTCTAACAATAAAAGCATAGCGTCATTAGCAGGAAGGTATCAATCGTGACCACAAACGGTATTTGACTTTTGTCTTCTGCACATCTTATTTTGCTTTTCAACACGAGGAGGGCTCAGCCCTACCGTTTTGTGTGCATAGCAATCCCCATGCGAATCTTTAGCTAGGAGGATCAGTGAATCACAATGATTGCAAGTCGGCACATGAGCCTCTGGGGCTTTTCAGCCTACTTTTAATAGCTTTGCTGTTTGTCGCAAGTAGTCCGTGGGCGTCGGCTCAACAAGTGGGGGCCTCCATATCTGGGAGAATTGTGGACCCGTCGGGCGCCGCGATTCAGGGGGCAACCGTGACCGTCACTAGCTTGGAGACGGGAGCAGCGCGAACAGCCTCCGCCGATGAGGGGGGCAACTACCGGGTATTGTCGCTCCCGGTGGGGCGTTATGAAATCAAGGTAGAGAAAGAAGGCTTCAAAGCGGACGTACAAACTGGGATCAACCTGGTTGTAGGCCAGCAGGCGGAGGTGAACCTGACTCTGGAACTAGGCGCGATGCAGCAACAGGTAACGGTAACGGCGGAAGCTCCCGTTGTAAACACGTCGACAGCGTCAGTCGCCGGCCTGGTGGAAGAACAGCAGGTGAAGGATTTGCCACTCAATGGCCGCAGTTTCGACAACCTGATTACGCTGAATCCAGGCACAGTCAACTTCACGACCCTCGGCGGCACCGGCGGCGGCTTGGACGGACCGCATAACCTATTCGCGGTTGCGGGCAGGCGTATGGAGCAGAGCATGTATTTGATAAATGGGATGGAATACATGGGTGTAGGCAACTATCTAACGACGCCCGGTGGCGCCAGCGGGCAACTGCTCGGCATTGACGCAGTTCGAGAATTTAATGTATTGACCGATTCCTATTCGGCCGAATATGGCAAAAGGCCCGGCGCGCAAGTCAGCATAGTGACCCAATCCGGTACGAATCAGGTCCATGGCGCCGTGTTTGAGTTTTTGCGGAACAGCGACCTGGACGCCAGAAACTATTTTGACGTGGGGACGATTCCGCCCTTCAAGAGAAACCAATTTGGCGGTGCGCTCGGCGGGCCGATTCAGAAAGACAAGACCTTTATCTTTGGCAACTATGAAGGTTTTCGGCAGCTCCTGAATCTCAGCAATGTGGCACTTGTTCCGGACTCGAACGCGCGCCAGGGGTTGTTGCCCAACGCGGCAGGCGTGCCGACTCGCGTGACTGGCCTGAACCCCGGGATGTTGCCTTTCATGGCCCTGTGGCCGCTGCCCAACGGACCAGAACTGGGAGGCGGGATTGCGACATCCTTTAATCATCCGCTGGAGACGATCCGGGAAGATTTTGGCACCGTACGGCTCGACCACAACTTTTCGGACAAGGATTCCGTTTCGGTAAGCTATCTCATTGACGACGGGTTCAATGCGACTCCCCAAGCTGATCCCTTGGTCTATTTCGACTGGATCGCGCGGAGTCAAGTAGCCAGCGTGCAGGAGCAACACATATTTTCTCCGCAAACGCTCAACATCGCTCGGGTGGGCTACAGCCGCTCAAAGGCTACTGGTAGTTACCCCGATGCGACTCCTCTCCCGCCAAGTCTTTCTTTCATTTCCGGGACCCCTCCGGGAACCGTGTCCATTGGAGGCGGCAGTGGCGGTGGAGGTGCGAGCACCATCACTGCGGCCGGTTCTAGCAATAGCTATGACTGGTGGGCGCGAAACCAATTTACGTTCAGCGATGATGTCCAATGGATTCATGGCAAACATCAGTTCAGTTTCGGCGCTTGGTTTCAGACCCTGGAACAGAACGATAACGCCGCGGGTTTTAAAGCCGGGCAGACCTCGTTTAGCACCCTCACGACGTTCCTTCAAGGGACGGTTTCCACTTTTCAAGGCGCCCCCGATCCTACCGAGATGGGCTACCGGATGAAGATAGGGGCTTGGTATGTTCAGGACAAGATTGCTTTACGCCCCAATCTGATCTTGAGCCTCGGCTTGCGGCATGAGTTTGACAATGGCTGGAATGGAGTCAATGGCCGGATTTCAAACTTTGTCTACGACCCCAATGGAGTGCTGGAGACTACCCCGGAAGTTGGCCGCGCCTTGACGCAAAATAATGCGAAGTGGATGTTTAATCCCCGTGCCGGCTTGGCATGGGATGTTTTTGGGAATGGCAAGACTTCGATACGCGCCGCAGGGGGCATCTATCATCAGCTCCAGGACGACCTCACCTTTGAGCCGGATAACAGTCCGCCTTATAACGGAAGGGTGAGTTTTGGCTCAAACACTGCTTTCCTCCCTCTTATCCCGATTCAACCGGGGGTGGCGTTGCCTCCACAGTGCGGTCCGGGCGTGCCCAGCCCCTGTACTACCTATGCACCGATTGGGCTCCAACCCAACCTGAAGATACCCACGGTAGACGAATGGAATCTTGCAGTTGAGCAGCAAATTACGCGCAATACAGCCTTTAGCGCCACGTATGTGGGATCGCGTAGTGTCCATCTGATCGTGATTGTCGATACCAACTCCATCCATCCGCAGATTTGCTCCAATTCCAGCGGTTGTACGAGCGGAGGCACAAACAAAACGACGGGGTTCGTACCCGAAGGCACCCTGTACATTCCGGTGACGGCGACGCTCCCCAATCGTTACTTGTCGGTTGCAAAAATGTATCAATCGGAGGGCTCTTCTAGCTATAACGGACTTCAACTCAATCTGACACACCGAGTTAGTCAAGGCCTACAATTCCGGGCCAATTATACTTGGTCTAAAAACCTTGACGATGGGAGTCCCCTAACGGGCAACTTAGGCGCCAGCGAAGCCAACGTAGTAATGGAGCCCTACAATGTCTCGAATAATTGGGGCCCGTCTATGTATGATATCACACATCAGGCGAGCATCAGTGGCAGTTACGAGTTGCCACTGGGTCACGGCAAGCCTTGGCTAAGCGGGGTGAGCGGAGCGGCAGACAAGCTGGTCAGCGGCTGGCAGGCAAACTCCATCGTCACATTGTTGAGCGGTTTTCCGTTTAGTCCTGATATCGGCACCAATCAGTCGGGGAATGGGGACACCAACAATCCGGATCGGCCGTCTTGGAATCCGGCCTTTAAGGGGCCCATCATTACGGGTAGTCCGAGTCAGTGGTACAATCCAAACGCCTTCGAAATTCCGGTGTCCGGGACCTGGGGTAACGTGGCAAGAAACCCGCTTAGAGGGCCATCCCTAGCAGAATTGGACCTGTCGCTGTTCAAAACCACTGCCATTACGGAGAGGTTGAAGCTGGAGTTCCGGACTGAGGTTTTCAATATCATGAACACCAGCAACTTTAGCTTTCCCAATATAAATGTCTTTTCCGGCGGCGCGATCAGCCCTACAGCAGGGGTGATCACCGCCACAGCGACGACCTCGCGGCAGATTCAATTTGGTTTGAAGCTCCTCTTTTAAGGCTATGGAATGTCAAATATCTTTCCCACCCGGGCGGAGCTCGAATCTGAAATTGCGGTTAGGAGGAGGTTAATGACTATGAAAAGATATTTCTGGGGGCTGAGTTTCTTATGGATACTGGCCGCGATGCCCCTAGCGGCGAGCACGAGCCTGATCTATGTCATGAACAACGGTGGAACCACTATTTCGGTAATCGACCCTGCGACCAACAAGGTCGTCGACACGATCCAAGACATTGAGAGACCCGAGGCGGCTCGCTTCTCTCCCGACGGAAGTCGGGTTTATATTACCAATTCTGTTGAGAAGGTTCTCGACGTTGTGGATCGAAAGACCGGAAAGCATCTCAAAAGCGTGCCCCTCACCGGTCACGCAAACGAGCTGGCAATTACAAAGGATGGAAGGCGGGTTTTAGTCTGCATCAAGGATATCCCTGGGGGGCTGGATATCATCGACACAACCGCTCTGGAGAGGGTCAAGACTATCCCGATGAAAGAGGGGCTGCACGACATCGTTCTGACGGAGGACGGCAAGTATGCGTTCACTGGTGGGGAGTCGGCTGGAAAGCTATTCACCGTCTTTGATCTCCAGAGCGAGCAAGTTGCTTGGGATATTGAGTTCGAAAATGGCGTATTGCCGCTGGCCATCGAAAATGGCCCTGGCGGCTCGGCCCGGCGGATATTCTTACAGTTGCACTATTTTAACGGGTTCGCAGTCGTGGATTTCGCGAAACGCCGGGAGGTGGCTAGAATTAAGCTCCCAGAGGAACCCGGCGGGTTCGCCCCAATGACCGGCCTGTCCCTCAGCCACGGCATGGGCATAGCTCCAGACGGGAAGACCCTTTGGGTCACAAGCAAGCCAGACAATGCTGCTTTCGTTTATTCACTCCCTGAACTCAATCTGCTGGGAGATGTCCCTTTGCCTGAACTCAAGCTGCCGGGAAAGAACCCGGTTACGGGGTCGCCGAACTGGGTTACGTTCACCCCAGATAGCAAGACAGTCTATGTTAGTAACGCGAAGCTCAACTCCGTGTCCGCCATCGATGTAAAGAGTCGGAGAGAGGTCGCTGTCATTCCGGTCGGAGAGGCACCCAAGCGCATGGTCACGTTGGTTCTGCCCTAAAGTTGCAATCTTTTAGGTGTGAATATGATTTCTAAGTTCCGTCCGACGAGAATTCGTGAGGGTGCCGTCGGCTGCACTATAGGCGCCAGCTCCCTTCGAGGCAGCGCAGACCGTCCCGCAAGTAACTTCGGCTGCACCGCCGACTCTGCATTAACATTAATGGATCGGGATATTCCTGGACCGACATCCCTCCGGAAACCATACCCATTTTCTTATGTAATTCCTTCAGTTGTAGATGGATACGTGAGGTTTATGATTCCCGAGGTTCGGCTTGACACGACGATGACTCTAATGTTACCACCATTTGAGTAATAGAAAAGCCCAAAGTGGGCATTCAGAGAGAGGTGAGGCATGCATTCCAATCGATCTGGACGGCGGCGATTCCTGAAACACGGTGCTGTACTGGCTGCCTTAGCCGCTGGAACACCAGACCTTGCGGCGGGCCAGTCGGAGGTGCCTGATACACCTACACCCGAAGCACATCCCAAAGGTGTCCTGACCTACGGCGAGCGCTCGCGTTTCGTGAATTCTGGGCGAGGGTTCAAAGTGGGAATTAGTCATATGACTTACTACACGCCGCTTCAGGATTCCGCCGGAATCATTACACCGGCTCCGCTTCACTTTATGCAAGCGCACTTCGCCCGGCTGCCCGAGATCGACCCCGAGCAACATCGCCTCACGATCCACGGCATGGTGGATCGTCCTTTGAGTTTCAGCCTCGAGGATTTGAAACGGCTGCCTTCCGTATCCCGAGTTCATTACCTGGAATGCCATGGAAACAGCTCCTACAATGACCATATAAGTCCACGCGTTGACGATCCGAGGGTTGGGTTGCCGGTCCAGTCTATCTACGGGTTGACCAGTTGCAGCGAATGGACCGGAGTGCCGCTTTCCGTGTTGTTGAAAGAGGTTGGGTTGCAAAAAGGGGCAAGCTGGCTGATCTCGGAAGGGGCAGATGCGGAGAAATGGCACTATAGTCTTCCGCTGGAGAAGGCCCTAGACGACGTTATGGTGGCCTACGCCCAAAATGGTGAGCCGGTGCGCCCTGAGCAGGGTTATCCATTACGGCTGTTAGTTCCCGGTTTTGAAGCGCCATACAGCGTGAAGTGGTTGAGTCATATCAAGGTGGTAGATCGGCCGTATATGACTAGGGATGAAAACGGAAACCACACAACCGTGAGAGCAGATCTGGGCGGAAAATCCCGCTGGTACCATTGGGAGATGCCACAGAAATCCGTGATTACTCGGCCATCTGCTGGACTAAAGCTACCCGGCCCCGGATTTTACGAGATTACTGGCTTGGCTTGGTCCGGTAGAGGCGCGGTCCACAGGGTCGAAGTTTCCACCGACGGCGGCCGAAGTTGGAAGGACGCGAAGCTTCAGGCACCAGTGCTTCGGAAGGCGCATACCCGGTTTACTTTGGACTGGACTTGGGACGGAGAAGAAGCGGTGCTGCAATCTCGTTGCACGGATGAACGGGGTGAAGTTCAGCCTTCGCTAGCGGAGTTGAACAGACACTGGGACATCATTTCTGGCCCGGATCATCCGGAAAAGAAACAGCGCCCCTTTCATGTCAATGCCATTCAACCTTGGAGGGTGGAAAAGGATGGGAGCGTATACGATGCGATGTTTTCTTAATCTAAGCGTGCCACTGATGATCTTGGCAGCCTGTGTATCGGCGCTAGCTCAGTCGGACACTCATAGTCTGGGCGCACATCGTCTGGGCACACCCCTCAGTCAGGAAGATATCCGGCGCTTTGACTTCATGATTGGCCCGGAGGGAAAAGAACTACCTCCAGGGCACGGAACAGCCAAGGAGGGTGCCGAGGTCTTTACCAAGCAGTGCGCGGTATGCCACGGACGGACCGGGGAAGGGGGGGTATGCCAGCGTCTGGTGTTGGGCAGTCCTGACAACCCTCATCGCGGCCCTTTTAAAAATTCTGAAAAGACCGTTGTAAGTTACTACGCGTCCCCGACGATAGCCTGGGAGTATATCAACCGTGCAATGCCTGCGCAGAAGCCGGGATCGCTTACCCCAGACCAGGTTTACGCAGTCGTCGCGTTTCTGTACTATCAGAACGGCATCATCCAGGAAGGCGACGTCCTTGACGCCAAGAGTTTGCCGAAAATCGAAATGCCGAATCGGAATGGCTTCATTCCAGCTGTGCCGGTGTGGCCCCCAGATCCCAAGAAGCCCAGTTGGTACTGACCGTGATCGACCGCGGTCCGAGGCGGAAGCGAGAGGCACTCCGGATCCGGGATCTAAATGCGATCCACGCGGAATGCCAAAGATGACTGGAGCGCTGAGCAACGGGTATGGGGGAGCAACTGGTGCAGGAAGTCTTGATAGACGAATGCAAGAGATGTAGCAACGAAATCGAGAGCAGCCCCCCCAGAACGTGAAGTTATGAAAGATGCGTCGAATCAAAGAAGGATGCTGCCCAGGATAGTAGCAGTGATTCATTCGCTGGCCCGGCACGCGCACTTTCATGTGCACTTCACATCCACGCGCTTCCTCGCTAAATCTGGTGGAGCGCTGGTTTGCCGCGCTGACGGAAAGACAGAGTATGGGCCAAGACCTCGCACCAAATCCTTCCTAGCGTCGGCCGCTTTGTAAGCAATTTATGACTCAGGACACTGGTCCTAGTAGGCTGCTGAAAAATTGAGAATCTTGCAACGAAGGCGCATCGAGATTCGATGTCGTCATGAGAAGCATTGCTTCGTAACACCTGTGGGAAGGCGGGCTCCGAACCAAACATCGTACAACGAACCATTCAGATTCAAACGGCGATCAGCCTCGCTTCGGGAGAAACGGGGTTTATCTTGTTTCCTATCGGCGGAGAATTCTACCGCTGCCTTGGCGGAGAGAACGATTCTGGAGCTGTTGGTTGTCTGCAGAATGGACGAGACAAGTGTTGGCGAGTTCAATCTTCACCAATTAATACGAAATTAGTGGTGATTGTGATCTCGTTGATCCTTCAGCCGCTGCAAGTTTTCGGTCGTGTCGGGTGGCACGATGCCGTTCAATCTCAGATAAACGACGAAGTTGCCATAGTGATCCATATCGTCTTCGAACACTTGCAGGGCTGCCTCGATACGGGTTCCCTTCGCACCGCGCATGACCGTAACTGTGTCCATCGCGTTCTGGTCGGTGATACCTGCAAACATCTTATCCGCGAAGTTAAAGGCATCCCCCATTGCCTCTAGGTATTGTTCTCGAGTCTTTACGCCTTTGGTCCTCTCTTCTGCGATTTTTTCCGACTCTGCCCGGCTCTTGCCCATCACGTAACCCGCATGCGTGTAGGAATCGGCTATCACGTGCTCTACCATCTCCCGAAAACTGCGCACGCCCTTTGCCGGCCTGAAGTCATACTTGTCCTCCGGCATTGCTGCGACTATCGCAACCAGCATGCCGCGGATGCGGGTCAGGTGGGTCCGCAGCGCTTGAGAATAGGCACAATCGGCCGAAGTCGTTCTAGCTCCGACAGTAGCCACGAGCACCAATGTTAACAGCACTCGGAAAAGCATCACTCTGCGGACGGCCACGCGAACCTCCTCGGTCGTCCCAGAAACGCTAATACCGAACGGCGAGGGTAAAGTGCAGCAAAAACTCTAACGCTCCTACGCTGACTTGTCAAATAGCTCGTTTTCATTTGCTCGTTTTCATTGAATGATGCCTAATAGAGATCAATGAACATAGCCGCGTGGCTGGGCTGCCTCCTTTAACTCCAATCTGGTAGCCACCGCGATAACTGCGGTGCTTCAAGGGAACATTAATCGTTTGAGCATAGCCTTCACAGCATGAAGGACGCTGATTTGGAGGAATTAGGACGGCAATGGCGAAAGTAAGAGGCGACTGCATCAAATCAAATAAATGGGATCATTGACGTGCACGATTCCCTCTTGCAGGACCGCTCCGTAAATTCCGACACAACCGTTGTACCTTCGTGTCACGGTTTCCAACACTTTTGGGATGGCTGAGCCGTCCTCCGGGTTAAGAGTAATGATCACGCATCGAGTGTTTTTCTTCACTGCTTCCACCACGGCCGTTTTTCCGAGTTGTAATTTTTGGCCAATAAGGCTGTTCTCATAGCCGGGCTGGCTGTTGTCAAAATCGACATAGAAATTTGACCGAAAAGTCCGTGGGTCAAGGTTCTTACCCGCGTCTTTCGAAAGCGCGCGTAGCGTCGCCATGCCAAAGAACGAAGCCGGTTGCGAATCGGCTATGCTCCGATTGGAAAAGCATGGTCGCAGCGAACGGCCAAAACGTTTCTCGAGGCATTTCGTAAGGCGCGAATCATCCACCCGAAATGTTTCGCCGTCCGGAGTCGTTACTTCGGTCGCATAGTCTGTCGGGTCGGTGGGTCCATCCGTTGGCAGCGGGCCGTCGAGGAATCGCGGACGAAAAAGAATGAGTTCGTGTCCC
>Ga0335085_10013652_pt1 | contig 11892 bp, 8 predicted proteins | sample Lox_Sample_45_FD_206712 | JGI IMG/M metagenome (GOLD analysis project Ga0335085, IMG submission 206712) | Soil microbial communities from Loxahatchee National Wildlife Refuge, Florida, United States - Lox_Sample_4.5 | ecosystem: Environmental > Terrestrial > Soil > Wetlands | place: USA: Florida...
TAGCCGGCGACTGGACTGCGAAAGGCACCTGCCGTGCTCAACGCAAACGACGTGAGTGCGATGAATACGACGGAGAGGCGCAGCCTGCGGGGGAAATACCGATGTCCGAGGTATAGAAAGACCGGCAAAAACACGTAAAACTGTTCCTCAATCCCCAGCGACCAGGTGTGCAGCAGCGGTTTCGTTTCCGCGGGCGCGCTGAAATAGCCGGACTGCGTCCAGAAATAGACGTTGGACATGGAGAAAAGGGCCGCCAGCAGCGATTTCGCATAGGCCACCAGCTCCGTGGGCAGGAAGAAGAAGTAGGCAAGGACGGTGGTCCCCAGCAGAAAGGCGATCAAGGCTGGGAAGATGCGGCGAACCCGTCGCTCGTAGAATTTTGTCAGCGAGAACTTTCCCGAAGCGAGATCTTTCAGAATGATCGAGCCGATGAGATAGCCGGAAATCACGAAGAAGACGTCGACTCCCACGAAGCCGCCGTAAAACAGGCCGGTACGAAGGTGAAAGCCGAGCACGGATATCACGGCGACGGCCCTCAGCCCGTCGATATCAGGACGATAGTGGAGTGGACCCCCGCCCGGAGTCATTGGGACCTGCGTGTTCATTCGCGCACCAGAATCGGCACAGGCCCCAACTGGATTTCGGGCCCTTCAACCGCCTGAACTTTTCCGAGCAGGGGGACGACTGTGTGGGCGTGCCACTCCGGGGGAATCGAGATCGTGGCGTGGGCGGTTTCGCTCCAGAGAATCCAGCCGGGGCTGCCGGAACGGACGGTCTCGCACGTCCACGCGCCGTTCGCGATCCGGTCACAAGCCTTCAGCTCAGCGCCGGAGAGCCATTGTTGAATCCCTTCGAACGCGTGGCCAGCGGGCGCGAGCATGCGGTTGCCCGGTTCCGTGAGCTGCAACGAGACCCAGCCGTGGTTGTCCCATGCGTACCAATAGAACCGCTGCACGCCCGCTGCCCAGGCGAGAATGAAAGCTCTGGCGACGTATGCGGCGGCCAGAGTGTCCGACGGGAACGGCCGGGGCGCCTGCCAGCCTGTCTCTGTGTCCCAAAGCGGCTTGTCGTGTACGCCAGCCTCCGCAATGGCGCGGCGCACCTCTCGAACCAACGGCACCATCGCTTCTGGATTAAGAGGCGCGACATAGAAATGAAAACCAACGACATCCACATATTTGCCGCCGCCTCGCGCAAGGAACTGTGTGAGCCAAGCCACACCCGTCGGCATGGTCGCCGCGGGGGACACAACGAGCGCTTGGGAATCAACACTGTGGATGATGGCAGAAGCCTCGCGCGTGAGCGCGATCATCTGGTCGGTGTCGCCGGTCCAGAATCCCTTATTGTTGGGCTCGTTCCAGATCTCGTAAGCGGAAACGCGGCCTTTGCAATGCCGAACCACTGCGGTGACGTAGGTGCGCCAGTCCTGCATGTTGGCCGGCTCCGCGGCCGACCCGGCCTGAAAGACCGCCTTTTCCGTCGGTCGCGCGGAAGCCCACTTCGGCGAGAGTCCCAGGGGCAGAAGCAGGCTCGTGTCGTGCGCCGCCCCCAACGATAGATATCGGTCGAGAAGTGAGAATCGCCATACGCCGCGCTTCGGCTCGATGTCAGGCCACGTCACATGCGCGTCCCACAATCGCCACGCCGGAATTGGAACGGCAGGCCACGGAGTTGTATCGCCGGCGTGGTGGATGTGCATTCCGAAGAATTCGGGCGGTACCGGATTTGACGGTGGAACCAGATGCTGGAGGTCGGCCGCCTGCGCAGAAAAGAGTCCGGCGAAGGCGATTGTGGCAATGGCGATGATTGGGAATCGCTTCACCGCATCAGTTCCCGATAGGATCCATGTCAGCCTGCTGGTATGGTTCGAATCTATGCCCCGCCAGCGCCGCGAGCATGCCCGCGCCGAGACAGAACGTTCGCAGTGCTCTGACGAGTGCGACCCAGCCGAGCAGCGGGGAGAGACAGGCTGAGCACGCGCCCTGCGCCATGCGGGTGCATGCCTTAAGCAGGCGAAGCATTCGAATCGAGCGGCGGCCATCCAGAGATAATTCGCAAAGCACCCAGGAATTGCCGCCTTGATAGGCACGACGAAGCATCCAGGTGAGATTGCCGCGAGAAGCCGGCACCGGCTCATGGACGATGGCCGCATCCGAGAAAACGATTGAGAAGCCGGCGCGCCGCACGCGGAGGAAGAATTGGGTGTCTTCTCCTCCGGTCAGCGAGAACCGTTCGTCGAAGCCGTGTACGGACGCAAACACGGCGCCGCGGACAAGCGCGTTGTTCGTGCTGAACGTGTCGGGAGTAGTCCCCGCCGCCCGGCTGGGCCGCTCGAAGAATTTTCCGGTTTTCACCCAGGCAGGAACGTCGGCGCCAAACCGCGGGACCACCAGTCCGCACACCACGTCGGCGGCAAACGAGGCCTGGGCGGCAAGCAGCTCATCCAGCCAGCCCGGCGCGGGGAACTCATCGTCATCAAGAAACCCGATGAAGTCGGCAGAGCCGGCCTCGTGGAGCGCGCGGTTGCGCGCCTGCGCGATGCCGCGGCGCGGTTCCACGGCGTACTTCAGGCGCCAGGGGAGGCGAGCCTTGCGGCAAGTTTCTGCGGCGCTCTGTCCGGGATCATTGTCCACCACCACTACGGTGATTTCCGGCTCGGCGACTTTGCGGAACGTCAATAGGGAGAGCGCCTCGAAGAGTTGCGCAAGCAGTTCGGGGCGCTTGAAGGTGGCAACACACACGGCGGCACTCACACGCCGATCCCGGCCTTGAAAGGATGCCGCCATGTCAGGCGCACTCCGGCAGGGCTTCGGCACGCAGTTCGTCGAAGCCGGGCTCAAACCTTGCCCGAAGCCGGGGATCGGCTCCGACCACGGTGGCTACAAAGAGCCCCCATTCAAGGCTGTTCTGCCAAAAGATGGAAACTTCACCCATGTTGTGAAGGAGAAAGAAGATTAGAAAAGCGAGCGGCCACAACTCCTGGATCGATTCCGCGGACGTGGCAAGCTTCGTTGCCCTGCGCAAGCCGGTGGCAGCCATCATCCCAAAGACAACAAGCCCGGCGAATCCGAGGCTCACCAGAATTTCAAGATAGCCATTGTGAGCGTAGATGGGCGACCAGCCTATGTGGGTCTCCACCGTCATGGATTGCTGCGCTGCTCCGCGCCAGAACCCGGAGAATCCATATCCCAGGAGCGGACGTTTGGAAATCATCACGGTCGTCCAGCGCCACAGTTCGGCGCGGCCGGTGAGATCGGAGGAACGGCCCATTGCCGCGGTTACCAGGTCGGCGTTCAGGAAGAGAACGATTCCACCAGCCAGTACGGCGACAAATCCGGCCGGCATCACCAGCCCGTAGCGTCCGCGGAAAGACTTGACGGCGTACATGGCCCCGAAAGTGAGAATGAGCGCGACCACCGAGGTCAGAGAGTCCGAGAGGATCAGCAGGCCGGCGTACAGCAAGAGCCACGCTGTCTTCGATACCCTGGCCACCGTGGACCCTGTGGGCAGATGCTGCTCCACCAGGATCCCGAGCGCCATGGCGGATCCCAGCATGTTCTTATGATTGAAGATTCCGCACCACGGCCCTCCGCCTCCCGTCAGCGAACCGCCGCCGACGAGATCAATGCCGAGTACGTGCCCAAGAATCCACGCACCGATGCATAGGATTGCGGCAGTTCTGATTACGCGTTGCAAGACGACCAGTTGTTCGTCAAACGAGAACCGGCAGGCCAGCACGATTCCGAACAGGGTTGCGCCGGCCACTCCCACGGACCGGCGAAGCACCAGCCCCGGCATTTCCGCCCAGCCTGCGGAAACACAGGCGAGCACCACCAGCGCGGGAATCGTGATGGTGCCCCATGTCGCTCGCCAGCACAGCGCGAAGTGGGCCAGAAAGATGAGTGCGATGGACGCGTAGATGATCGCGAGAGCCAGTTCGTAGCGGGGATCGCCCATCGTGACGAGATCTTCGCTGCCGCTCGATAGAACGCGCACCAGCGCTCCGGAAAGTACGAACCCGGCAATCAGAAAGATTCCGGTCTCAACCGCTTTCGGCGTGAGCAGGCGGCGAATGTTCATTGCTCAGCTGACCTGTACGTCGGCAACAACGCCCCGAAGCGACACTTGCGAGCGGCGGGACAACAAGAAGACTGCCGTGGCCATCGCGCACACCAGGAGTCCGTCGGATGCCAGGCTCGACCATGCGGCGCCGCGCCACGAATAGGCAGGAATCAGCCAGAAATTCACGAGCACGTTGAAGACCGCAACGCACGCCTGCACAACCGTGCGCACCGGCTGGTATCCTGCGCCCGTGAGCGAATCGGAAAGGAAATAGTGGAGGCCCTTCAGCACCGGCAAAGGTGCGAGCCATCGAAGAGCCTCGGCGCTGCTTGCGTATTCGCTCCCGATGATGTGCGGCAGGAGTCCCGCGGAGAAAATCAACAAGAGGCAAACGCATGTCGAATATCCGAGCGCGCGAAGGAGGAGCGGTCTTGCGTACGCATAGCTCGCGGCCACGCCGCGTGCTCCGGCGCGGAAGAATCTGGGATAGGCCGAATACAGCAGGGCTGCAATGGGAGCAAAACTCACGTCAATCAGCCGGTACGCGGCCCCATAGATGCCGGCCGCGCCGAGACTGGAAAGGCGCGCGAGCATGGTCTTGTCGATATCGTTGTATATGGTCTGGGCGCTGAGACCCGCGGAGAAGTAAAACCCCTCTCGAACATCGGCGCGGCTGCGCGGCGTCCGGAAACTCGGCGTGCCCAGCCTGACGCACACAAGCACCACCGCGGCCACGGCAACGGCTGCTGTAGCTGCGAAGTAGAGGTAGCCCCACTCTAGCGCGGAGGGATGGCTGTGCGTCCGGATCAGGACCGCGGCTCCCATCAGCCGGCCGGAGCTGAGCAGCACGTTGAGGGTCGCGGTCCAGTTCAGCTGCTCGTGGGCTTGGAATGCCTGCCCGCTCACCGTCACGATGTTCAAGCCGTACAAGTCCGCGCCCGCAACCAGGAACACGAGGAGTGTGGGAATGGCGGCGGGCAGCGCAAAGCGGGAAACGAGTAGGACGACCATGAGTAGTGCGGAGCTGCAGACGCAAATCGTGGCCAGTGCCGCGCCCCAGCAGTCGCGAAAAAGCGTACGGTCGCGCGACACGTTCTTGATCAGCAGATTGCCCGTTCCAAGCGCGCCGAAGGGGACTGCTATGCTCACTATCGCAACGACGCCGACGAACGCGCCATAGTTGGAGGCGCCGAGTGAGCGCGCAATCTCAACGAAATACAATGCCTGGATGACGAAGCGCACGCCCAGACCGAGGATCATCCACGTGGTATTGCGCAGCAACCCTTTCCCCATCGGTTCGTTTTTGAACGGCAGACTGTTCATGACGGGGGAAAACGCGGATTCAGACGGCGCCGGATCCTTTCAGCACCGCGGGAATCGTTCGAATCAGGATTTTCAGGTCGAGCCATAGCGACCACTCGTCCATGTACTGGAGATCCAGCCTCATCCATTGCTCAAAGGGCACGGTGCTGCGCCCGCAGATTTGCCATAGGCAGGTGATGCCCGGCCGAACGCTGAAGCGGCGGCGCTGCCAGTCCTCGTCGAATCCCTCGTAATCACGGACGGGAAGCGGTCGCGGTCCCACCAGGCTCATGTCGCCTTTGAGCACGTTAAGAAGCTGCGGCAACTCGTCGATGCTGGTGCGCCGGAGAATCCGGCCCACAGGTGTGATGCGGGGATCCTTGGCGATCTTGAACACCGGCCCGCAGGCTTCGTTTCGCGAAGCGAGCCGTTCGATCATCTGTTCGGCATTGGGCACCATGGTGCGGAACTTGAACATGCGAAATCGCCGCTTGTTCAGGCCGACACGCTCCTGGAGGAAAAAGATCGGGCCGCTCGCTTCCAGCCAGATGGCCAGCGCCGCGCCTGCCAGCACCGGAGAGAGCAGCAGCAGGGTGATGAATGAGAGCACAACGTCCATGGCGCGCTTCACCAGTCGCGGCCCCCACTCGCGGAGCTCGGGATTGTCCGTGGCGTAGTAATGTTCTTCCGCCTCCTCAGCGTCCGTCGGCATTTTCTTCACGCTGAAGATGTCGCCGTCGTAACGCATGCTGATGCCAAGCTGTTCGCATAAGAACGCCACCTCTGCGGCGCGTTGGTAGCAGGACCGGAGGGGCAGATACATTGCGACTTCATCCACCACGTTGTGGCGAAGAAATTCCGGCAGCCCCCTGTCGTCGCATACGCGGGGGAAGCCGCTCGTCGCAAACTCCTCCATGCCGGCCCAGCAATCATCCACAAAACCCAGGACGCGGTAGCCGCGTTCCGGTTCGCAAGTGATTTTCCGGGCGAACTCGAGGGCGCGTGTGTTCGTGCCCACCACGAGGATGTACTGCCAGTTGCTGACCCGGCGCGATGTCCTCGCCAGCATCCGCCGCAGGATGAGCCGCGATGCCGCCACAAGAACCGTGGAAATCGCGCAGAACAGCAGGAGGAAGCCCGGAGTGTCGAACGAGATGGTGAACACCGAACCGCTCAGGAGGAGACACGAAGTGCAGAACGCGGTGGCCTTCGAAACCTGAAAGACCGCCACTTCCGCGGTGGAAAGGCTCCGCGACCGGTACAAGCCGCATAGCCGGAACACGCAGTGCCACACCAGCAGAAAACCGGCGAAGATCACGCAGTTTGAAAGCTTGACTCGCATGGAGAGAAAGTCAGCAAGCGAGACCCGTTCGTTCGCGGAAGCAACCACCAGGGCCGCCATCCCGAACGAAAGCGTGAGTAGCCCGAGATCGAAGACCTTGAGCAAGTTCACAAGAAAGCGGCGTCTGACTTGATCCATGGACTTGGCTTTCCTACCGGCCTGCCGTGCTTCGGAAGTCGGGGATCCGTGCGCGGCTGCGTTGCGCTCGGGGACGCGGCTAGAGCGAACGGTACAAAGTTTCAGGGATCGGGAAGGTGCGCTTGTTCAGTACCACCCCGAGCACTTGAACTTGGGTGGCTCGGAGGTTTTCGGTGACTTTGCGTGCCACATCGCGCCGCGTGGCGTGGGCTTCGAGCACCATCACCAGGCCGTCTGCCGCCCGGCTTAGCGCAATGGCGTCTGGGTATCGCGTGAGCGGAGGTGCGTCCACCAGTATGTAATCGAATTCTCGCCGCAGCTCATCGAAGCGGACCCGCAGGCGGCTCGAATTGAGCAGTCCGTGGGAATCCGGGGCTAGCGCGCCCGCCGAGAGCAGCCACAAGCCTTCCGTTTGCACCGGTTTCGCGAATGATCGGATCGGCTCACCGCTGAGCAGGGCGTTGGTCAATCCGCAGTGATTTGTGGTGCCGAACAAGTCGGGCAGCGACGGCGTGCGGAAGTTGCCCTCCACGATGCAGACCGAGCCAAGATGATAGGTGCGGAGCGCGGCTGCGGTATCCACGCAGATCCTGCTGCATCCGTTGCCGTGGTCGATTCCCGCGAAGACAACCACCTTGGGGGGCTCCTCTGCTTGCTGCAGGAAGATACGTTGGGCCAGCCGCAAAGCTTCGTCTCCCGCGAATCGGTCCATGGAAGGGTACGCCCTCGCTGGAGCCGGTTTCGCCTTCCTGCGCTTATGGCCTAAGGGGATCGGGATGAAGGGCTTGGGCTCCTTGACCACCGGGGGTGGAACTTCCCAGGCGCTGCCTGCCTGCTGCAACAACTCGAAGTTTCTGCTCATGACTCTGTGCTCCCGCGAAGGAACCGTTCATTTCCGGTTCCATTCGCACTTCCTTCAGACTGATATCAGTTCAGAGCCGAGGTACCTTGCCTTGGAACACTGGCGAGCACGGGAATATTCAGTACCTCGGCCACTTCGGTCGGCGTGCGGAACGATGGATCGAGGAATTCAGCCAGGGCGCCCGCCGCGACGGCAACGACGGCTGCGAACATCACGCCAATCAGCAGCACAATCATCGGATTGAACGCGGGCAGGACTGGCACGACCGGCGGCACGGCGAGTGCCACGTCTCCGATGCTCTTGTGGTTCAGCGCGTCCGACGCGCGTTCCTGTTCCCGTTTGCCGAGATACAGCAGATAGTCGGACTCGTCCGCCTTGGCGTCGCGGATCAACGCCGCTTGTTGCACCGCCTTGGCGTCCAGGTCCACCATTTGTGCTCTCATTTTGCGGATGTTGCCGGCCAACGCGCTGGCGGTGGCCTCCTGCGATGCTAGGTCGGCCCTCGTCTTGGCCAGATCTTGTCGCAGCAATTCATGGGTGGGATCGAGATCGGTGGTTTCATTCACGTATTTCATGCTCTCCGCTTTTGCAATGGCCGCCTGCGTCTCGGCAATCTCCTGGTCGACTTCCTTCACCAATGGATAGGTCGGTTCGTACTTCAGCAGAAGCTGCGTGCGCTTGGTCTGCGCGGCGAGCAACGTGACTTGCAGGTTTTGCAGCAGTTCGGAAGCGGCATTGGAATGCAGTTGAGTTGAGGTTCGTTCCGGCGTATTTGCAAGTTGCGCCTGGACAACGGCCACTCGCCGCCTGTCCGCTGCTACTTCGTCCAACGCAGTGTTCAGGGAAGACTCCGCGAGGGCTACCTGCTGGGCCATGCCCGCGCGCAGCAGGTCCGGCGCGGCCACCCCAGCCTCCTGGCTGAAGTTCACTAACCGGGCTTCCGCGCCGGTCAGTTCCTTCCGGTATTTCTCGGTCTGCTCGGCAAAGAATTCCGCAGCGCCCGTGGGGCGAAGTAACTGGAGGTGTTTCTCGAGGTAGAGCTTACTCAGATTGTTCAGTACACACGCCGGCCGTTCCGGATTCCCCACTGCGCCGTACTTCACGTCGATGATGCGCGACGTTCTCTCCGCCTCGACTTTCAGTGTCTTGCCGAGATCCTTGGCCGCAATTTCCAGCCTTGCGGCCTTCCTTTTTGCGGGATCGCTGGGGAGCAGCAGGTCCGATAGCGCCCAGTGGTCACCCTCTGCCAATCCGCAGGATTCCGCCACGGAGCGAAGCATGTCGCCTCCCTGGAGCAATGCGACCTCTGAGCTGATCTGGTCGGGTGTGACCACCTTCGCTGTCTGAACTGCGGCGTTTTCTCCCGTGGTGACGGCGGGATCGGATCGATCCTGTTGCACCACAATCTGCATCGTGGAGACGTAGTAGTGCGCCGCCCACAACCACGCAAACGCGACTGCCAGCACACACACGCAGGCGAAGACGGAAATCACCAGCCGCCGGTGACGAAAAAGCGGCACCAGGATGTCCCGCACCGTGATTTCGGGGAAACCTTCATCGAATGGCTTGCTGAATTTCGGGGGTTTCATGGTCACTCTCCGCTTTCCTCACACGTGGTGCGGCCTTAGTAGGCCGTTGGGTTGGTGGCCACGTACGTGCCGTACGGAATATATTTTCGGAATTGGACGATGGCTTTTTCAGGAACGAAGATCGTGTCGCCGGCGTGCAGCAGCGGCAGCTCGTTGACGTTCTTTCCATGCAGGACTTCTTTGATATTCAGCTTCCTCACCTCCACCCAGTCCCGTGAGACGCGATGATAGAGCAACACCTGGGTCTTGCCCGTGGGCGCGAATCCCCCGGCGATGGCGATGCCTTCCAGGACGGTGGTTTCGTGGCGCAATTCGTACTCGCCTGGTTTGCCCACCTGTCCGAAGACGAGGAAGAACGGCCGTTGGAAGTCGACCAGGTCTACCTGGATGATGGGATCATGCAGGATTCCGGCATAGGCCTTCTTCAGGGCAATCACGGACTCGGTCACAGTCAGCCCGCCCACGTGCACGCTCCCGGCGTCGGGCATATTGACGTAGCCGTCAGGCTCGACGATCACTTTTGGCTGATCCAATTCCGGCGACAGCGAGAAGCTGATGGAGAGCGTGTCGCCTGGCTGAATCCGGTAGCGGGGATCGCGCTCGGACGGCTGGGGCCGCTCAAGGTCCTTCGCCGGCGGGGAAGTGCTGGCCTGGACGGGTCGTGCCGGGCTGGTGGACACGGGGGCGGCAACCCGTTGTTGCCCCGGGACGTCCGTGGCAGCGAGGAAAACTGACCCGATTAGGCAGAATGCGATTGCGGTGATTTCTTTCATTACTTCCTCCCATCTCGAGTTCGCGATAGTGGACGCCTACGGCCGCGCTCTGTGCTTCGCGCGTCTGCGGGGTTTGGCCCGCGGGTCGGGCGGAGCCGGCAGCCGGATCAACTCGCCCTTGTGGAGAATCGCGTAAACTCCCTCAAGCTGAGGATTCGCTTTGCATATTTCGCCAACGATTGCCCAACTCGACCTTCCATAACTCTCCATAGCGAACTGGAAAATTGATTCCGTATGCGTGACGGCCACGAGCGTGGGGCCTTTCCCGGTCGTCGGGAGCGCCACGGAGAGGGGAGCAAAATTGGCCCGGGGATGGGTTTCGACAGGATCAGTGTTCGCCTCCGCCGATGGCTCGGTTGGAATCGTCGTCGCGATGGTCAGCCGCGGAATCATGATGCGGGTGCCTTTCGGAATTTCCTGCTCGCCCCACCCGATCTCGGGGTTCAGCACGAGCAGCTTGTAGAGGGTCGGCCAATCCGACCCACCGAGGTACACGCGAGAGATCTCGGCGGCCGTCATCCGTTTCGGCGTGACAATCGTGACTTCTTGAACAGTCGTTCCGGGCGGGCCAGGGTCAGTTGCGGCCTTCGCTGTCACGGGCAAAGAGATCTCTCGATCAGGCGCTGGCGCTGCCGGGACGGCCTTCTGTGCTGGTGCAGGTGCCGCATTCGTCGCCAGGTCGCCGGGGCGCGGGATGGTGTTCTTGCTCGCCGCCACTGTGGGCTTCGGACCCGCCTGCGGCCGGTCGGCGTTCGTCATGGCTGCAACTGCCTGACGGTAAAGCCGCTGGATCTGAGTGCCGGGCGACGACCAATTGGAGACGCCGGCGGTGCCCGTCGCGAGAATCGCCGCGGTCGCCAGCGCCGGAATCGTGATCCAGGCTTTCAAGCCCCAGCCCGCCGAACGGGCCGGCGCCGCCTTTGGAATCGGCCGCAGATTCACCGCCGCCACATGCCTCGGCGGTGCCGCGGGCGTCCGTGCCGCGTGAGGCTTTTGAACCGCCCGCGCCACTTCAGGCGCTGTGGGCTTCGTGGACGATTCCGGCCACCGGGCTCCCGGCAGTGGCGCGTTCATTCGCGACACTCGCTCCAGGCGGAAGTCACAGTCGGAGATCACTTCGTTCAGGATGTCCGGGCCGATGCTTCTGGCTTTCGTGGCAAAGCCGAGCGAAAGAGCTTGGAAGCACAGGCTGTTGATATTTCTGGGAATGCCCTGGCTGGCTCGATCGATGCACTCGTAGGCGTCCGCGGAGAAAAGGGGTGAACCGCCGTGTCCCGCAACGCGCAGGCGGTGCTGGATGTAAGCCTCCGTTTCCTCGCGCCCGAAGGCTTCCAGCCGCGTAACGCTGCCGATTCGCTGCCGCAACTGTACCAGCCGGAACGAACCGAGCTTTTCCACCAGAGTCGGCTGCCCTGACAGCACGATGTGCATCAGCTTCTGTTCCGGAGTCTCAAAATTGGAGAGCATGCGGACGGTTTCGAGCACCTCATCGTCCATGCTCTGCGCCTCGTCGATCACGACGACTACAGTCCGGGAGTGATTGAATTCCTGCAACAGAACTCCGTTGAGCGCTTCGCGCATCGCCACCAAGTCCATGCCTGAAGTGCTGACTCCAAGATCGGCGAGCAGGCTGTGCAGGAGGCCCTTGGAGTCCGTCGCGGTTTGGAACAGAAAAGCCGTGCGCGCCGTGTTGCCCAATGACTTGAGCAGGTGGAAGAGAAGGGAGGTCTTCCCCATGCCGGGCTCCGCCGCTATCGCGGAAAATCCGCGCTTCTCCCGGATCGAATAAATGAGCGAGGCAAAGGCCTCACGGTGTGTCGCGCC
>Ga0335085_10013653_pt1 | contig 11892 bp, 10 predicted proteins | sample Lox_Sample_45_FD_206712 | JGI IMG/M metagenome (GOLD analysis project Ga0335085, IMG submission 206712) | Soil microbial communities from Loxahatchee National Wildlife Refuge, Florida, United States - Lox_Sample_4.5 | ecosystem: Environmental > Terrestrial > Soil > Wetlands | place: USA...
CGATCTGGACGGAGGCGACCGACCAGGTCGCCAACGCGATGGTCGACAACCTGAACGAGCTGAACCCGATCTACATGATGGCCAACTCAGGCGCCCGCGGCTCGTTCGCGCAGCTGCGCCAGCTCGCCGGCATGCGCGGCCTGATGGCGAATCCGAAGGGCGAGATCATCGAGCGGCCGATCAAGGCGAACTTCATGGAGGGCCTGTCGGTGCTCGAGTACTTCATCTCCACGCACGGCGCCCGCAAGGGCCTCGCCGACACGGCGCTCCGCACCGCGGACTCGGGCTACCTGACGCGACGTCTCGTCGACGTCTCGCAGGACGTGATCATCCGCGAGGAGAACTGCAAGACGAAGGAGTTCGTCGAGCTGCCGCTCTTCCTCCCGGACGGCTTGAACAAGTCCGTCGCCGGCCGGATCGTGGCGGAGGACGTCCACAAGCCGCTCGCGAGCGGCAAGCCGGGCAAGACGGTCGTCGCCTCCAAGGGCGAGGAGATCACGATGCCGCGGCTGCGGGAGATCGTCGAGGAGCTCGGTGAGGTGGCCGAGGGCTTCTCGATCCCCGTCCGCTCCGTGCTGAAGTGCAAGGCGGAGACCGGCGTGTGCCGGCAGTGCTACGGCACGTTCCTCGCGACCGGCGAGCTGTCGGAGATCGGCGACGCGGTCGGGATCATCGCCGCGCAGTCGATCGGCGAGCCGGGCACGCAGCTCACCATGCGGACCTTCCACACGGGCGGCATTGCGGGCGCCGACATCACCCACGGCCTGCCGCGCGTCGTCGAGATCTTCGAGGCGCGCAATCCGAAGGGGGCTGCGGCGCTCGCCGAGGTGGCAGGCACGGTGGCGCTCGAGGAGACGGAGCGCCAGCTCCGGATCACGATCGTCCCCGACAGCGGCAACGAGGACGACGAGTACTCGATCCTCGTGCCCCGCCGCACCCGGCTCAGCGTCGTGCACGGCGAGCACGTCGACGCGGGCGACCCCCTCCACGAGGGCTCGCTCAATCCGTCCGACCTCCTGCGGCTCAAGGGCTACACCGAGACCGAGCTGTACCTCGTCGGCGAGGTGCAGAAGGTCTACAAGTCGCAGGGCGTCGAGATCCACGACAAGCACATCGAGCTCATCGTCCGGCAGATGCTGAAGAAGGTGCGGGTCGAGAACAACGGGAACACCGACCTCCTGCCGGGTCAGCTCGTCGACAAGGTCGTGCTCGAGCGCGAGAACGCGCGCGTCAAGAAGGAGAAGAAGGAGCAGGCAACCTCGGAGCCGCTGATCCTCGGGATCACGAAGGCCTCGCTCGCGACCGAGTCGTTCCTCTCCGCGGCGTCCTTCCAGGAGACGACCAAGGTGCTGACCGACGCGGCGATCGAGGGCAAGGTCGACCGGCTGCTCGGGCTGAAGGAGAACGTCATCATCGGGAAGCTGATCCCGGCCGCGACGGGCCTCAAGCGGTACCGGACGATCGAGATCGGCCCCTCGGACAAGGTGCCGGCGAGCGCGCTCGCCCGCCCGCAGACCGAGGAGCAGCTCCTCGCGGCGCTCGAGGAGATCGGCACCGACGGCTCCGACGCGCTTGCCGGACTCGGTCTCGACTTCGGCGGCGACGTTTCCACCAACGACGACGCCGAGCCGCGCTCGGACCTCGAGGCCGAGGAGGTCCCCGAGGTCGAGACTCCGCTCGACGAGTAGTCGGCGCGGGGTGAGCAGTTCGCAAAGAGGGCGGCGCCGAGCCGCCCTCTTTGCTAGACAGAAGCGGCTCGTGGGAAAGCTTGCTCTCGTCGTCCCGGCTCTGGTCGCGGCCTGCCTGCTCGCGGCCGGCCGCGCTGCGTCCGACCCCGTCTTCGCCGGGGAGTGCGGCATCAAGGCGCAGCAGACCGTCTGGGGCGAGTACGGCTGGCCGTCGCTCCTCCCGATCCTTGCCCGGCCGGGGACGCTGCTCGCCGCCACGACGCACTCCGGCACCGACTACGCGGTCGCTGCGCGCGCGCGCGGCGCTGCGACCTATGCCTTCGACCTGAAGCTGAATGCGAAGGTGGGCTCGCCCACCGCGCCCGCCGATCCCTCGACCATCGAGGCTGCCGCCCAGACGGAGTACACCAGGGCCGTCGCGCGCACGGGCGGGTGCACGACGCCGCTCGTCGTCGAGAACGAGCTCTTCGGCGCTGCGACGCCGACCCCGTGGACGGCCACGACCGCGCAGTACCGGGCGAACGTGCTCGCGTTCCTGCAGGATTTGGCTGCGCTGGGGGCGCACCCGGTCCTCCTCATCAACAAGTCCCCGTTCACGGGCACGACCGACGCGGTCGCCTGGTGGCGCTCGGTCTCGCAGGTCGCCGACCTCGTCCGGGAGGTCTACATTCCGGCGACGAGGATCTGGCCGCTCGGGGCGATCCTCGGCAACCGGGTGCTGCGAGAGAGCTACCGGAGTGCGGTCACCGCGCTCACGTCGATGGGGATTCCGGCGGACCGGGTCGGGATCATGCTCAGCTTCCTGAGCCACAAAGGGGTCGGCGGACGCAACGGGCTCGAGCCCGCATCGGCCTGGTACCAGGTCGTGAAGTGGGAGGCCCTGTCGGCGAAGGAGGTCGCTCAGGAGCTCGACCTCGGCTCCATCTTCTCCTGGGGCTGGCAGGAGTGGAACCGCAAGGAGATCGATCCCGACAAGCCGAACGCGGCCTGCGTCTGGTTGTGGGCGCGGAGCCGGGGCCTCTGCAACGCGCCGCGGAAGCTCGGTCGTTCCTTCGACCGCTCGTTGACTGCGGGACAGATCCGGTTCGCCCACGGCGGTGTCTGCCGCACCGTGGGGATCGGCGAGATCGGGTCGCGCGCGGTCGGCTCTCTGCAGGCGCTGACGGGCGACCGCAACGCGGCGCTCAGCGCGTTGTTCGAACGCCTGGTCGAGGCCTCGGAAGATCCGGTGTCGCGACATGTGGCGCTTGCCGCGGAACGGGAGGTCATCGTGGACTCCTTCCACGGCAGTCGCAGCGCCTATCTCGCGGCGCTCCGGCAGGGCCATGCGACGGAACGGATCGCGCTCGGAGTGCTCGCGGACGAGGTGCGGCGCGCGCGGCTCGAGCTCCCGCGGTTCGCGCCGCCGCCGACCGCAAGCGAGGTGGCTGCGTTCTACTCTTCCTATCCGGACCTGCTCGTCCGACGGGTCCGCGTCACCCCTACGCCGCCCTGGCTCGCGGCGCGGACGGGGTTCGCCCTCGCCGAGTCGGCTCCACAGCGCCTGTTCTCCCTGCCCACCGGGAAGAGATCGCGCCTCTCGACCCTCCTCGGGACGTTCGCCGTCCGGCCGCTCGGGCCGGCGCAGCCCCTCGGCGCCCTGCCGCTCTCCGCGGCGCGGCCTGCGATCGTCGCCGCGTTGCGCGGCTTCGAGCGCGCACAGTCCTTCGAGCGCTGGACGATCGTGCAGCAGGACCGCGCCCTCAACCACACAATCTGCGTCCGCGACCAGTTTCCGCAGCCTGCCGCGATCGACCTCACGCAGTACCTGCCGTTTCTCCGGATCCAGTAGGGACGACACCCGCAGTGCATAGCCTTGCGGGGTGCTCGAGAAGCTGTGGGGCAACATCCCGGTCAGCCCGGAGACCCAGGGACCCCGCGTCGTCGGTGCCGTGGGCAAGCGCTGGCTGCACGTCGCGGCGCGCTACGCGCCGCTGCCGCCCGCCACACGTGCGTCTCTCCACCGCCGGCGCGGCGTCCGGATCGGGCGGCGCGTCTTCATCGGCACCGAGGTGTTCATCGACGACGCCGTCCCCTCATCGGTGACGCTTGAGGACGACGTGACCGTGATCGCGCAGACGACGATCCTGGGCCACACCTACTACCCGCGCCACTTCCACCGGCTCCTCGGGGACGAGGCGACGCGGGCCGGATTACGGACGACGATCCGGCGCGGCGCCTATCTTGGGCTCCGCAGCACAATCCTCGCCGGGGTCACGGTGGGGGAGTTCGCAATCGTCGGCGCGGGGAGCGTCGTCACGACGGACGTGCCGCCGTACACGATGGTCGCCGGCGTCCCGGCGCGGGTCGTTCGCGAGTTCGGCCCGGAAGACGTCGACTAGTCCGCGGCCGCGAGGCCGCCCTTGCCTGCGTGCTTCGCCGCATAGAGCGACTCGTCGCCGCGTTCGAAGAGGCTCGTCGGGGAGTCGCTCGGCTGCAGATCGGCCACTCCGGCCGAGACCCGGACGCGGCCGGCGCGCGCGATCGGCTGCGACGAGACCGCCCGCTGGATCCGCCCGACGAGCTGGCGGGCCTGGCCCACCTCCACCTCCGGCACGATCACCGCGAACTCGTCGCCGCCCACCCGGCACGGGATGTCGGCCGAGCGCACCACCTGCCGGATACGGTCCGCGATCTCCGCCAGGACACTGTCGCCGGCGAGATGGCCGATCCGGTCGTTGATCTCCTTGAACCCGTCGACGTCGACGATCACGAGCGAGAGGCGCCGCTGATAGCGCTGCGCCCGGTCGACCTCGCGGGCGAGCGTCTCGTAGAAGTACCGGCGGTTGTGGAGGCCGGTCAGGGAGTCGAGGTCGGCGAGCTGGCGTGCCTCGCGGAACCGGCGCGCGTTCTCGATCGCGGGCGCGACCCGCTCCGCGAGATCCTCGAGCCGGCGCACGTCGTCGTCGCCGAAGCGGACCTCGGGGTCGCGCGAGAAGACGCCGAGCCAGCCGATCCTGCCGATGCGTCCGACGAGCGGTACGCCGAGCGCCTCGTGCACCGCACCGGTCGCTTCCGTGTCGCCGTAGAGATACGAGAGCTCGACGGCCCGCGCCTCGCGCCGGTCCGGCGGGCCGGTGAAGATCCGGACGCCTTCGTCCTCGCCGTCGTCGCGGTCGAGGCCGATCGACCCGAGCAGGCGCTCGTCTCCGGCGCCGTCCGGGTCGAGCTCGACGACCGCAGCGTCGACCTTCGGGAGTGCGGCGGCCGCCTGGAGCGTGGAGCCGAGCGCGTCGTCGAGGTCGATCGTCGTGGCTATCTGGCCGAGGAACCGGCTGCGCTGTACCTCCTCCTCAGCCTTCCGGACCGCGCGCGACAGATCCCCCGCGAGCTCGTCGAGGCGCGCTTCGAGCATCTCCACGGTGGCAGAGACCTGGGCCTCGGCCTCACGAGACGTGCGGCGCCGCAGCCGGCGGACCAGCTCAACGACGACGACGGCGCAAATGCCGAGCGCCACAGCGAGACCTATGGATAGCCAGTGCATTGCGCAGTTCCCAAGCCGCAGTTCCGGAATTTTGGTGGGCGTACTCTAGGTTCGTCGCGTCGTGCGAGCTACTAGCCTATTCGGCGGGTTTCTGGACGATTCGGCGGGGTTCACGCGTCTTCGCTACCATGCCGCGGGCCGGTTGGCCGGGGTGCTTGTGCCCCAGCCGACCGTCTCGTCACGAAAGGACTCATTTGCCGACCGTAAACCAACTCGTGCGCAAGGGACGCCAGGCCGCCAAGGCGAAGACCAAGACGCCTGCGCTCGCCGGCGCGCCGCAGAAGCGCGGCGTGTGCACGCGCGTCATGACGCAGACCCCGAGAAAGCCGAACTCGGCGCTGCGCAAGGTCGCGCGCGTGCGGCTCACGAACGGGGCCGAGGTCGGCGCCTACATTCCGGGCGAGGGGCACAACCTGCAGGAGCACTCGGTCGTGCTCGTCCGTGGCGGCTCGACGAAGGACCTGCCGGGCTACCGCTACAAGATCATCCGCGCGGCGCTCGACACCGGCGGCGTCTCGGACCGCAAGCAAGGGCGCTCGAAGTACGGCGCGAAGCGAGGCTCGTGATGCCGCGCCGCGCCGAGGTACAGGCCCGCACACCCGACGCCGACGCCGTCTACGGCTCGCAGCTCGTCACGCAGGTGATCAACAAGGTCATGCTCGACGGCAAGAAGTCGATCGCGGAGCAGATCGTCTACGACGCGCTCGAGACCGTCGGGACGAAGACCGGCCGCCCGCCGGTCGAAGTGCTCGAGCAGGCCGTCAAGACGGTCACTCCGGTGCTGGAGGTCCGCAGCCGCCGCGTCGGCGGCGCGAACTACCAGGTGCCGGTCGAGGTGCCGCAGCGGCGCGCCCGCACGCTCGCGGTGCGCTGGCTCGTCACGTTCGCGCGCGAGCGGCGCGAGAAGGGTATGCAGGAAAGGCTCGCCAACGAGATTCTCGACGCGCTGAACCAGCAGGGCGGCGCGTTCAAGCGGAAGGACGACGTCTACCGGATGGCGCAGGCGAACAAGGCCTTTGCGCACTACCGCTGGTAGGCGGATCGAGGAAGGAAGACTTGAGCACGAAGATGACAGAGCAAGCCGTCGCGCTCGACCGCGTCCGGAACATCGGGATCATGGCCCACATCGACGCGGGCAAGACGACGACGACCGAGCGGATCCTCTACTACACCGGTCGCACCCACAAGATGGGCGAGGTGCACGAGGGCGCCGCGACCATGGACTGGATGGCCCAGGAGCAAGAGCGCGGCATCACGATCACGTCGGCCGCGACGACCGCGTTCTGGCGCGACTATCGGATCAACATCATCGACACGCCCGGGCACGTGGACTTTACGGTCGAGGTCGAGCGCAGCCTGCGCGTCCTCGACGGCGCCGTCGCCGTCTTCGACTCGGTCGCAGGCGTGCAGCCGCAGTCCGAGACGGTCTGGCGGCAGGCGAACAAGTACAAGGTTCCACGCATCGCCTTCATCAACAAGATGGACCGCACCGGCGCGAACTTCTTCGCCGCCGTGCAGTCGATGCGCGATCGGCTCGGCGCCAACCCGGTGCCGGTCCAGATCCCGGTCGGGTCGGAGGAGAACTTCACCGGCGTCGTCGACCTCGTCGAGATGCAGGCCGTCCTGTACAAGGACGATCTCGGCCAGGAGTTCGAGGTCACCGACATCCCGGCCGAGCTCGTCGAGCAGTCGCACGAGTATCACCACCAGCTGATCGACACGATCTCGCACTTCGACGACGAGGTGCTCGCGGCGTACATCGAGGACGAGTCCTCGGTGACGCCGGAGATGATCAAGCGCGCCGTCCGCACCGGAACGCTCGCCGACGAGATCACGCCCGTCCTGCTCGGCTCCGCCTTCAAGAACAAGGGCGTGCAGCCTCTTCTCGATGCGGTCATCGACTATCTGCCGAGCCCGCTGGACGTCCCGGCGGTGCACGGCTTCGATCCGAAGACCGAGGCGGAGGACGAGCGCCCGGCCGATCCGAAGGCCCCGTTCTCGGCGCTCGCCTTCAAGGTCATGTCCGACCCGTTCGTCGGCAAGCTCACGTACTTCCGCGTCTACTCCGGCACGCTCAAGGCCGGCGATCGCGTCCTCAACACGATCACCGGCAAGACCGAGCGGATCAGCCGCATCCTCCAGATGCACGCGAACCACCGCGAGGAGCGCGAGTCGATCATGGCGGGCGAGATCGCGGCCGGCGTCGGGCTCAAGGACACGACGACGGGCGAGACGCTCTCTGCCGAGAGCGCGCCGATCGTCCTCGAGTCGATGACGTTCCCTGAACCAGTCATCTCCGTGGCGGTCGAGCCGAAGTCGAAGGGCGACCAGGACAAGCTCGGCACCGGCCTGCAGCGCCTCGCCGAGGAGGATCCGACCTTCCGCGTCACGACCGACGAGGAGACGGGGCAGACGCTCATCTCCGGGATGGGCGAGCTGCACCTCGAGATCATCGTCGACCGCCTCAAGCGCGAGTTCAACGTCGATGCGAACGTCGGTCGCCCGCAGGTTGCCTACCGCGAGACGGCCGGCCGGGACGTCGAGAGCATCCGCGAGAAGTTCGTGCGCCAGACCGGCGGCTCGGGCCAGTACGCGGACGTCGTCATCAACCTCCGCGTGCAGGAGCCCGGTGCGGGCTACGAGTTCACCGACAAGATCGTCGGCGGGAAGATCCCGAGGGAGTACATCCCCGCGGTCGACGCCGGGATCAAGGAGGCGATGCAGTCGGGTGTCATCGCGGGCTACCCGGTGGTCGACATCGCGATCGAGCTCGTCGACGGCTCGTACCACGAGGTCGACTCGAGCGAGCGCGCGTTCAAGATCGCAGGCTCGATGGCGTTCAAGGAGGCGCTCAAGCGCTCGAAGCCGAAGCTCCTCGAGCCGATGATGGCCGTCGAGGTGACGACGCCGGAGGACTACCTCGGCGACGTGATGGGGAACCTCAACAGCCGGCGCGGCCGCATCGAGTCGATGGAGCCGGTCGGCAACGCTCAGGTCGTCAAAGCTCTTGTGCCGCTGTCGGAGATGTTCGGATACTCGACCGACCTGCGCTCGATGTCGCAGGGCAGGGCCGACTTCCACATGGACTTCGACCGGTACGAGGAAGTTCCGCAGTCAATCGCCGCCGAGATCACCGAGTCCGGCGCAAGCAGCTAGCGAAAGGGAGACAGGGAGAGCCGCCAATGGCAAAGCAGAAGTTCGAGCGGACGAAGCCGCACGTCAACGTCGGCACCATCGGTCACATCGACCACGGCAAGACGACCCTGACCGCGGCGATCACGAAGGTGCTTGCGGAGAAGGGCACCAACACAGCGGTGCGTGACTTCGCGTCGATCGACAACGCTCCCGAGGAGCGCCAGCGCGGGATCACGATCAACACCTCGCACGTCGAGTACGAGACGGACAACCGTCACTACGCGCACGTCGACTGCCCGGGGCACGCCGACTACATCAAGAACATGATCACGGGAGCCGCCCAGATGGACGGCGCGATCCTCGTGGTCTCGGCGGCCGACGGCCCGATGCCGCAGACGCGCGAGCACATCCTGCTCGCCCGTCAGGTCGAGGTGCCGGCGATCGTCGTCGCCCTCAACAAGGCGGACATGGTCGACGACCCGGAGCTGATCGAGCTCGTCGAGATGGAGGTGCGCGAGCTGCTCTCCCGCTACGAGTTCCCGGGCGACGACATCCCGATCGTCCAGGTCTCGGCGCTGAAGGCGCTCGAGGGCGACGCGGAGTGGGAGGGGAAGATCCTCGAGCTCATGGACGCCGTCGACAGCTACATCCCGGAGCCTCAGCGCGCGCTCGACAAGCCGTTCCTGATGCCGATCGAGGACGTGTTCACGATCACGGGCCGCGGCACGGTCGTCACCGGACGCGTCGAGCAGGGCGAGATCAAGGTCGGCGAGGAGGTCGAGATCGTCGGCATCCACCCCGAGACGGCGAAGACGGTCGTGACGGGCGTCGAGATGTTCAACAAGACCCTCGACACCGCGCAGGCGGGCGACAACGCGGGTGCGCTGCTCCGCGGAACCAAGCGCGAGGAGGTCGAGCGTGGGCAGGTGCTCGCCAAGCCGGGCTCGATCACTCCACACACGCAGTTCAAGGCCGAGGTGTACGTGCTCTCGAAGGACGAGGGCGGGCGCCACACGCCGTTCTTCAACGGCTACCGGCCGCAGTTCTACTTCCGCACGACCGACGTCACAGGCTCGATCAAGCTGCCCGACGGCCAGGAGATGGTCATGCCGGGCGACAACACGAACATGGAGATCGACATGATCCAGCCGATCGCCATGGATCAGGGCCTCCGCTTTGCGATCCGCGAAGGCGGCCGCACGGTGGGCGCCGGCGTCGTGACGGAGATCATCAAGTAGGAAGCTGGAGGAGGCGCCGGTGCCGCAACAGAAGATCCGTATCCGTCTGAAGGGCTACGACCACCAGCAGGTGGACAAGTCCGCGCGCGACATCGTGGACACGGCCCAGCGCACCGGCGCCACCATCACCGGCCCCGTGCCCCTGCCCACCGAGAAGAACGTCTACTGCGTGATCCGCTCGCCGTTCAAGGACAAGGACTCGCGGGAGCATTTCGAGGTGCGCACGCACAAGCGCCTGATCGACATCCACTCGCCGACCCCGAAGACGGTCGACTCGCTGATGCGGCTCGACCTGCCGGCCGGCGTCGACATCGAGATCAAGCTCTGACGTGAAGGGCATCCTCGGCAAGAAGCTCGGCATGACGCAGCTCTTCGACGAGGAGAGCGGCGGGGTGACCCCCGTGACGGTGATCGAGGCGGGTCCCTGTCCGGTCGTCGCCGTGCGCACCCCGGACACCGACGGCTACGAGGCCGTTCAGCTCGCCTGGGAGCCCGTCGCCGACCGGAAGATCTCGAAGGCCGAGCGTGGTCACCTCGAGAAGGCCGGCATCGACGGTGCCTACCGGCATCTCGTCGAGTTTCGCGGTCACTTCGCCGACGCCGTCCAGGGTGAGAGCGTCACGGTGGAGATCTTCCAGCCCGGCGACAAGGTGAAGGTCGCCGGCACCGGGATCGGCAAGGGCTTCCAGGGAACGATCAAGCGGCACAACTTCGCCCGCGGCCCCGTCACGCACGGCTCGCACAACATCCGCAAACCGGGCTCGATCGGTGCATCGGCGACGCCGTCGCGTGTCTTCAAGGGCATGAAGATGGCCGGCCGGATGGGCGGCAAGCGGGCGACGCAGGTCGGTCTCACCGTCCACTCCGTCGACGCCGAACGGAACCTCCTGCTCGTCAAGGGCGCCGTCCCCGGTCCGAAGAACGGGCTCGTGGAGATCAGAGAGGACGTCAGGTAGTGGCGGCTCCGAAGGCAACCGTGCTGGGAGGCGACAAGAAGGAGGTCTCGCTCGACGAGGCCGTCTTCGCCGCGGAGATCAAGCCGCATCTCGTGCACGAGGCCGTCAGGGCGGAGCTGAACGCGCGCCGGCAGGGCACGCGGGCGGCCAAGAGCCGCGGGCTCGTCGCAGGCGGCCGCTCGAAGCCGTGGCGTCAGAAGGGCACGGGCCGCGCCCGCCAGGGCACGATCCGCGCGCCGCAGTTCGCGGGCGGCGGCGTCGCCTTCCCGCCCACGCCGCGCGATTTCTCCGTCAAGGTGAACCGCAAGGCGGCTCGGGCCGCGCTCCGCGCCGCACTCAGCGACCACGCGCAGGCGGGGACGATCGGCCTCGTCGCCGGCGACTCCTTCGAGGCGCCGTCCACGAAGCAGGCCGTCGAGCTGCTCGCGGCCTGGGGCCAGGACGCGCCGACGGTCGTCGTGGCGACCGAGGACGAAGAGACGCTCATCAAGTCGTTCCGGAACCTGCCGCGGGTGCTCGTCACCGTCCCCGCGGAGCTCGAGGTCGCGCACGTCGTGTGGGCGCGCTCGCTCCTCGTGACCGAGGCCGCGCTCTCGCTCGTCCAGGTGAGGGCCGCATGAGCCTCCATCCCGCCGAGATCCTGATCAGGCCCGTCGTGAGCGAGAAGAGCTACCAGCTGATCACGGAGAACCGCTACACGTTCAAGGTGCACAAGGACGCGCACAAGACGCAGATCCGCCAGGCCGTCGAAGAACTCTTCGACGTCAAGGTCGTGGGCGTGAACGTCATCAAGATGCAGCCCAAGCCGAAGCGGCGCGGGATGATCAAGGGCACGCGCCCCGGCTGGAAGAAGGCCATCGTCGAGCTCAAGGCCGGCGACAAGATCGAGATCTTCGAAGGGGCGCAGGTGTAATGCCGATCCGCCGCTACAAGCCCACGAGCGCCGGCCGCCGTTTCATGTCCGTCTCCACCTTCGAAGAGATCACTCGCGCGGAGCCGGAGAAGAGCCTGCTGGCGCCGCTGTCGAAGAAGGGCGGCCGCAACGCGAACGGCCGGATCACGACGCGCCACCAGGGCGGCGGCCACAAGCGCCGCTACCGCATCATCGACTTCAAGCGCGTCAAGGACGGCGTGCCGGCGAAGGTCGCGTCGATCGAGTACGACCCGAACCGGTCGGCGCGGATCGCGCTGCTCCACTACGCCGACGGCGCGAAGAGCTACATCCTCGCTCCCGCGCAGTTGCGGGTCGGCGCGACCGTCGAGTCGGGGCCTGCTGCGGACATCCGCGTCGGCAACGCGCTGCCGCTCGAGAACATCCCGACGGGCACCCTCGTCCACGCCGTCGAGCTCAA
>Ga0335085_10013654_pt1 | contig 11890 bp, 7 predicted proteins | sample Lox_Sample_45_FD_206712 | JGI IMG/M metagenome (GOLD analysis project Ga0335085, IMG submission 206712) | Soil microbial communities from Loxahatchee National Wildlife Refuge, Florida, United States - Lox_Sample_4.5 | ecosystem: Environmental > Terrestrial > Soil > Wetlands | place: USA: Florida...
CCCGGCGGGCTGACGGGGCCGGGTACTCGCCCGGCCGCAGGCGGGCACTCGCCCGGCCGCAGGCGGGCACTCGCCCGGCCGCAGGCGGGCACTCGCCCGGCCGCAGGCGGGCACTCGCCCGGCCGCTTGTCCGTTACTACCGGCGAGAGTTAGCTAGAATCAGAGGGTCGTACCTGGCGGGAGGTTCTGGTGGCAGACCAACCGGCGTATCGCCCCCGGTCACAGTTTTTTGGGCCGCACGGCGTGGGCAACATGCACGCGTCGCTCCGCGCGTCCGACGCCGACCGCGAGCAGCTGGTCGACGTGCTCAAGGGGGCTTTCACCGAGGGCCGGCTGAGCCAGGACGAGTACAACGACCGGATGGAGCGGGCCTACACGGCCAAGACCTACGGTGAGCTCGCGGCGCTGGCCACCGACCTGCCGTCACAGGTCCCGCACGCTTACACGGCCTACCGGCCGCAGAAGACCAACTCACTGGCGGTCGCGTCGCTGGTCTTCGGCATCGCCGAGTTCTTCACCGCCGGGATCACGGCGGTTCCCGCGGTGGTCCTGGGCCACAAGGCCCGTCGGCAGATCCGGATGACGGGGGAACAGGGCAGCGGGATGGCGACCGCCGGCCTCATCCTCGGCTGGACCGCGATCGGCCTGTTCGCGCTGCTCGTCGCGTTGGCGGTGCTCGCAGCCGTCGCCCTCAACGCGCGCAGCGGGTCCCCCGCGGGCGGCCTGAACGTCCGTGGCGGGACTAACGCGTTCCTGGTGCCCCCCGCCATTCACCACCTGCGGTCGGCGGCCCCGGTCGCACCGGTCGCACCGGGCACGTGAGCCGCTAGCGGCCGGTGCCCCCGGCCGCCTCCCCGTGACGCGGGCTGTCGCTGCCTCCCGGTGAGGCGGGCCGCGTCCGCTGCTAGCGCTTCTTCTCGCTACCCTGCTGGGTGGTCAGCGCCGCCACGAACGCTTCCTGGGGGACCTCGACGCGGCCGATCGTCTTCATCCGGCGCTTGCCCTCCTTCTGCCTCTCCAGGAGCTTGCGCTTCCGGGTGATGTCACCGCCGTAGCACTTGGCCAGCACGTCCTTGCGCAGCGCCCGGATGTTCTCCCGGGCGATGATCCGGGACCCGACCGCCGCCTGGATCGGCACCTCGAACTGCTGGCGCGGGATCAGTTCCCTCAGCTTCGACGTCATCGACATCCCGTATTCGCGCGCGTTGTCGGCGTGCACGATCTGGCTGAACGCGTCGACCGGCTGCCCCTGCAGCAGGATGTCCACCTTGACCAGGTCGGCTTCCTGCTCGCCGGCCGGTTCGTAGTCGAGTGACGCGTACCCGCGGGTCCGCGACTTGAGCTGGTCGAAGAAGTCGAAGATGATCTCGGCCAGCGGCATCGTGTAGCGGATCTCGACCCGGTCCGATGACAGGTACTCCATGCCCCCGAGCACGCCGCGGCGGCCCTGGCACAGATCCATGATGGTCCCGATGTAGTCGCTCGGCGAGATGATCGTGGCCCGGACGATCGGCTCGTACACCTTGGCGATCTTCCCGCCGACGGCCTTGCCGTCCGGGCCCGTCGCGTTGCCCGGCACGATGGCGCTGGGGCCGCCCCCGCTGGGGAAGTCACTCGGGTTGGTCACGGTCAGTTCGACCCCGGACTCCATGACCACGCGGTAGACGACGTTCGGCGCGGTGGAGATCAGTTCCAGGCCGAACTCCCGCTCCAGCCGCTCCCGCACGATCTCCATGTGCAGCAGGCCGAGGAAGCCGCACCGGAAGCCGAATCCCAGGGCCGCCGACGTCTCCGGTTCATAGACCAGCGCGGCGTCGTTCAGCCGCAGCTTGTCCAGCGCGTCCCGCAGCTCGGGGTAGTCGTCGCCGTCCACCGGGTACAGGCCGGAGAACACCATCGGGCGCGGATGCTCGTAGCCGCCGAGCGGTTCCGTGGCCCCATGGACGGCCGCGGTCACCGTGTCACCGACCCGCGCCTGCCGGACGTCCTTCACGCCGGTGATGAGGTAGCCGACCTCCCCCACGCCGAGGCCGTCGGACGGCTCCGGCTCCGGGGAGATCACCCCCACCTCGAGCGTCTCGTGGGCGGCCCCGGTCGACATCATCAGGCTGCGCTCCCGCTTGGACAGCAGCCCGTCGATGACCCGGACGTACGTGATGACGCCGCGGTAGGTGTCGTACACCGAGTCGAAGATCAGCGCGCGGGCCGGCGCCGCCGGGTCGCCGGCCGGCGGCGGGACCTGAGCGACGATCTCGTGCAGCAGTTCCCGGACGCCCTCCCCCGTCTTGGCCGAGACGCGCAGCACGTCCGCGGGGTCGCAGCCGATGATGCCGGCGATCTCCGCCGCGTACCGTTCCGGCTGGGCCGCCGGCAGATCGATCTTGTTCAGGACCGGGATGATCTGCAGGTCAGCTTCCAGCGCCATATAGAGGTTGGCCAGCGTCTGCGCCTCGATGCCCTGCGCCGCGTCGACGAGCAGCACCGCGCCCTCGCACGCCGCGAGCGAGCGTGACACCTCATAGGAGAAGTCGACGTGGCCGGGGGTGTCGATGAGGTTCAGCACGTACCGCCGGCCGTCTTCGCCGGTCCACGGCAGCCGGACCGCCTGGCTCTTGATGGTGATGCCGCGTTCCCGCTCGATGTCCATCCGGTCCAGGTACTGGGCACGCATGTTCCGGCCGGCGACCACGCCGGTGAGCTGCAGCATGCGGTCGGCGAGCGTCGACTTGCCGTGGTCGATGTGCGCGATGATGCAGAAGTTGCGGATCACCGCGGGGTCGGTCCGGCCCGGCTCGGTGCGTTCGGCCTCAGCCGAACCCGTCATAGGTGGCACTGGCATCCGTTTGAGTGAGGGTACGGTCGGTCGGTGGGGCGGTCGTGGTGGCTTTCCGTCGCCGGGGCGCATCGGCGCGCGTGGCCCCGGCGCGGCCGCCGGGGCCGTCCGGGCCCTTTCAATGGTCCCATGTCCGCGAGGGTAAGTGACGGTGCCTGCGGCCAGTGCCGGTGATGGCGGTCCGGTTTGAGTATCGGCCGCCATCTCGGATATCCTTCGTCGTCGCCTAGTCGCGCCTGGCCGCACGCGGTCGCGCCGGACGCGGCGCTGTTTCCCCTGACCGTATGGACGACCTCAACAGATTCCGAGCGAGGCTTTCGCGTGGCGAATATCAAGAGCCAGATCAAGCGCAACAAGCAGAACGAGAAGCGCCGTCACCGCAACAAGGCGGTCAAGTCGTCGCTGAAGACGTATGTCCGCAACTTCCGCGATGCCGCGGACGCGGGCGACGTCGACACCGCGACCGCGGCGATGCGCACCGCCTGCCGCGAGCTGGACAAGGCTGCGAGCAAGGGCGTCATCCACAAGAAGCAGGCCGCCAACCGTAAGTCCGCAATCAGCAAGCGCTCCGCCGAGCTCCAGGCCAGCTGAGCCGGTCCGCGGGCCCGCCCGTTTTATCCGCTGCGGCGGTCCGCGGGCCCGCCCGTTTCAGGTGCGGCGGCCGGGGGCACGCCTCCTGGCCCGGGCTGGGTGAGCCCCCCTGTCAGTTGCGGCAGGCGACGATGCGGCGCACCGCGCGTTCGAGGGCGAAGCCGGGGCTGGCCGCCTCCCCCTTGATCTGCGCGTCGGCCTCGGCGACCACCTGCAGCGCCTGCGCGACGCCCTCCGGCGCCCAGCCCCGCAACTGCTGGCGCACCCGGTCGATCTTCCACGGCGGCGCGCCCACCTCGGCCGCGAGGGCGGCGCTGTTCTTGCCCCGCGGCGCGGCGCCCACCCGGCCGAGCAGCCGTACCCCCTGAGCGAGCGCGCTGGTGATGAGGACCGGCGGCACGCCGGTGGCCAGGGCCCACCGGAGCTGCTCCAGCGCGTCGGCCAGCCGCCCCTCGACGGCGCGGTCGGACACCGTGAACCCGCTCGCCTCCGCCCGGCCGTGGTAGTAGCGGGCGACGGCCTCCTCGCCGATGTGGCCCTCCACGTCCGCCGCGAGCTGGCTGCACGCGGCGGCGATCTCCCTGAGATCGGACCCCACCGCGTCCAGCAGGGCGCGCAGGCCCCCCTCGTCCGCCACCCGTCCCGCGCGGCGGAATTCGGCGCGAACGAAATCGAGCCGGTCGGAGAACCGGGTGATCTTCGGGCATTCGGTCACCGTGACGGTCCCGGCGTCCGCGCGGCCGCGTTTGCCGCCCTGGCCCGCGGAACCGCCCCGGCCCGCGGAACCGCCCCTGGACAGGCCGGTCAGCGACGTCAGGAGGGCCTTGCCCTTGGCCCCGCCCGCGTGCGTGACGATCAGGACCATGTCGGGTGCCGGATCAGCCGCGTACCGCGCGATCTCGGCGGCGACCTCCTTGCCCGCGTCCTGGGCCGAGCGGATCACGACCACCGCTCCCCCGCCGAACAGCGACGGGGAGGTCAGCGAGGCCAGCTCACCGGCGGCAAGGTCCGCCGCGGCCACGTCGTGGACGTCACCTGGTGCAGTAGCACGATCGCCGAGTTCCGTTCGGTCAGCTGGGCCGGTCATCCCGGCTTCGGCGGCCAGGGCCAGCCGGCCGGCCGTGATCAGGGCGCGGACGGACCGCTCGACGAGCAGCTCCTCTTCGCCGACGACGACGTTGACGGGGGCGGGGGCGGGGGCCGCACCGGGGGTGCCCGCCGGGCCGTCTGGGCGTGCGGTCATGCCCCGCAGCATGCCATGAACTCAGCCGTCAGCGCACACCGCGGCCGGACGCGATCGGCCATCTGAACGCGCCGGCCCCGGGCCTGGTCAGATGCCGGGCACGACGGGCTCGCCGCCACGCCAGATGCGGTACGGCTTGAGACCATAGGCCCAGACGAACGCGCCCTCATGGTCGGCGTCCCACTGCACGATGTCCGCGAAGCGGCCGCGGGCCATGGCGCCGCGGTCGGGTGCCCGGAGGGCGTGGGCGCCGCCGATCGTCGCGGCCCGCAGCGCCTCCGTGACGCTCATCCCGAAATGCCACACGGCCAGCGAGATGACGAGGGACATCGACGTGATCCCGTTCCCGCCCGGCGTGTGGTCAGACCCGAGCGCGACGGCCACCCCCTTGTCCAGCAGGGCCCGGACCGGCGGCGCGCCGTGGGTCTGCAGCGAGGTGGCCGGGCAGACGACCGCCGCCACTCCGGCCCGGGCGAGCGCGGCCACATCGTCATCGTCGGCGGCGTGCAGCATGTCCGCGGACGCGCAGCCGATCTCGGCGGCCAGCCGGGCGGCGCCGATGCGGGACTGGCCGCAGGCGTGGATGCGCGGCAGCAGCCCGGACCTGCGGCCCGCGCTCAGGATCCACCGGGCCTCGGCCTCGGTGAAACGGCCGTCCTCACAGTAGACGTCCACGCTGTCGGCCCCGGCCGCCGCCGCGTCGGGGCACCAGGAGCTCACGGCGTCGATGTAGTCGGCGCGGCGCCCGAAGAACTCCGGCGGCACCGAATGAGCGGCGAGGAAGGTCACGTGCATCCGCGGCATCCCGGGCTCGCTTTCGAGCGAGCGGAGCATGCGGACGTCGGCCAGTTCACCGTCCCGGGTCAGGTGATAGCCGGTCTTCGCCTCGACGGTCGTGGTGCCCGACATCAGCCAGGCGTTGAGGCGCTCGCGAACTCCGTTGCAGAGCGTCCAGGGATCGGTCCCGCGGGTCACGGTGACGGTGGACGAGATCCCGCCGCCGGCCGAATTGATCTCGGCGGCGGTCGAGCCGCCCGACAGCATGGCCAGCTCCGCCCAGCGGTTGCCGGCGTACACGGGATGACTGTGCGCATCGATCAGACCGGGCGTCACGAGGGCGCCGCCCAGGTTCTCGACGTGGTCGACATCGACGATGTCGTCCACCACGCCGGGTATGCGCTGAGGCAACTCGGCCGCAGGGCCGACCCAGGCGATCCGCTCATCCTTCGTAAGGATGGCTGCGTTGCTCAGGATCTCTGACCCTGTCCACAGGCGACCGATGTTGGTCATCAAACGGACAGTCAACGGTAAACCCCTACACATCGGGAACCGGGGGTGATGGTTCCGTACGTCATGAGCGGCCACCTGCCGTGAGTCGTGCGGCCGGCGCAGATGCCGGAGCGTACTTCTGGAAGCGGATCGCGCGCCCCTACGTTACAAGGCCTCACGCGCGCATGCGCCAGCCAACATATCGATTCCGTCACCGTATTGCACCCCAAGGACCTCGTACAAGGCTTTTGGCAAAACACAGCCCTTTCTTGACGGCCCGTGAGCTTCCGTTCATCCCGAACGGGCGGTGAGCGGCCTGGCAGGCCGCTCACCTTGCCTTCCGGATGGCTTGTGCATCCAGGCGAATGCACGTGCCGATTGCCCGCACATGCAGTTGCACATGCAGGTACGGGCCCCTTGATCGCGCCGTCGCGACCCGCCCGGCCGTGCGCCCGGCCACTACCTGCGTGTAGCTAGAACAATACGCTTTAGCAGGCCGAGGAATGATATGAACGCCGGATCCGGCGGGGCTTGTTGAAGGTAGCCCCGCGGCCACCCGGGGCACGCATACCGGCAATGCGTAAGAAAATCGACAAACCCGATCTCGGCGGCAATCGTTGGCGGCGCGCGCAGATCACAGAACGGATAATATCCCGTTATCTGCCCGTTAGGCCAACAGTAATACCTCACTAAGAGTGACGGTCGGCGGCCCTGATTCCCCGCCGCGGCCCTGTTAAGGCACGTGAATGTGGTGTTAACACGCGGTTTCCGAACGCACCGACTGCGGGCCGTCGCCGAACACGGGGCGTAACCGAGGGGGCGATGACGTGGTGTGCACGGGACGGCCGGTCATCGGGGGCCGTCCGGATCGCGGCGGCCACGCCTGCCCCGTCGGGCATACACCGCCCGCCGGGGCAACGGTTTGCGCTTGCCCCGCCGGACGGAGAATGCCTGAGCTACCCGCCTCTTCCGCGCTAACGCACGGCTGCCGAACTGTTCGCCGCCGCGCGGTGGACACCGGGTGTCTTGTTCAATTGTGAGCACCCAGGCCGCAGGAATTGACAGAAAGTGCGTATCCTTACCGGGCGAACGCGCCGAGGCCTGGCGCAAACGCGAAGCGTTCCAGCTCGGCCGCGAGCGCGGCAGGGACGCGGGCCTGCAGTTCCGTTCCGTCCGCACCGTGGCCGACGTGCAGGACCTCACCCTCCTCGTGCGCCCGGGCCACCAGGTCGCCCCGGCTGTAGGGCACCAGGGCCTGGACCTCACGGTCCCGCCGGGGCAGCGCCTCTTCCAGCGCGTCCCGCAGCTTCTCCAGCCCGGCACCGGTCCGCGCGGACACCAGCACGCAGCCGCGCTCGCGCAGCCGCAGGCCCTCCACCACGATCGGGTCGGCCGCGTCGGACTTGTTGATGACGACCAGTTCCGGCACGTTACCCGCGCCGATCTCGGCCAGCACCTCGCGGACCGCGGCGATCTGCGCCTCCGGTTCCGGGTCAGACCCGTCGACCACGTGCAGGATCAGGTCGGCGTCGGCGCTCTCCTCCAGCGTCGACCGGAACGCCTCCACCAGCTGGTGCGGCAGGTGCCGGACGAACCCGACGGTGTCGGTGAGGGTGAGCGCCCGGCCGGACGGGGTCCGGGCCCGCCGGATGGCCGGGTCCAGCGTGGCGAACAGCGCGTCCTCGACCAGGACACCGGCTCCGGTGAGCCGGTTCAGCAGGCTGGACTTGCCGGCGTTGGTATAGCCCGCGATGACGACCGAGGGAACGTCGTGACGGCGGCGCTGGCCGCGCTGGACCTCCCGCCCGGTGGCCATCCCGGAGATCTCCCGCCGGAGCCTGGCCATCCGGGTGCGGATCCGGCGCCGGTCGGTCTCGATCTTGGTCTCGCCGGGGCCGCGGGTCCCGATCCCGCCACCGCCGGCGACCCGGCCGCCCGCCTGCCGGGACATCGACTCGCCCCAGCCACGGAGCCGGGGCAGCATGTACGCGAGCTGCGCCAGCTCGACCTGGGCCTTGCCCTCCCGGCTGCGGGCGTGCTGGGCGAAGATGTCGAGGATCAGCGCGGTGCGGTCGATCACCTTGACCTTGACGACGCTCTCCAGGCGGCGCAGCTGGCTGGGCGTGAGCTCGCCGTCGCAGATCACCGTGTCCGCGCCCACGGACGCCACGATGCCGGCCAGTTCGGCGGCCTTGCCCGCGCCGACGTAGGTCGCCGAATCCGGCCGGCTCCGCCGCTGGATAAGGCCCTCGAGAACTTCCGAGCCTGCGGTTTCGGCCAGCCGGCTCAGCTCCCGCAGCGAGTTCTCCGCACTGGCCAGGCTGCCCTCGGCCCAGACGCCGATGAGGACCACCTGCTCCAGGCGGAGGGAGCGGTATTCAACCTCGGTAACGTCCTGGAGCTCGGTCGACAGGCCCGCTACCCGGCGCAGCGCCTGACGGTCTTCCAGGTCGAATTCACCGGGGGCGGCGGACGACTCGGGTGACCCGTGCCGTCCGGGTGACCCGTGCGGTCCGTATAGCGCCCGGAACTCGCGCGGTTCGTCCGGCTCGTGCAGCCCGTCCGGCCCGTGCAGCCCGTCCGGCCCGTCCGGCTCATGGAGCCCGTCCGGCTTGTTCAGCATGGCCTTGCCGGACTCGTCGAGTATGAGATCGGTGAGGTTCGGGTCCGGCCGCTCGCTGGAGAATGCGGTCATTGTCCTCCAAGGACAGGGCGCCGCTGGGGGCGCCAGTTTGAAGCTCGTTGTCCCGATAGTGCCATGAGCACTTCGGATTGTCGCTTACTTAAACAACGGCTGCGCCCCAGATGTGCCCGCCCCACTGCGGGAGCGCCTGTGTCCCATGCCAGTTCCGCCGGCGTCTTCCGCCGTACGTGCGGAAAGTACTGCCGTGAGCGTTGATCTGGGGCGACTTTTCGGCAGTATTCGCGGAAAAGTCGCCCCAGATAGCCGGGCAGCCCTGGACTGGGCGCGCCGGGGCCCTCTGACACAGAGGGCCCCGGCCCGGACGACCGGGCCTGATGGGACGCGAGGTGCTCCTGAGGCTGTGTGGCCCCCTGAGTCAAGCGCCCCGCACGCTTTTCATGATCGGAATCCCGGGGAGCGGGGCGTTAGGAGACGGGGGCGGGAGTGGGGGCGGAGGGCGTCAGGGCGGACAGGATGGGCGGGAGCTCACGCTCGTGGACGACGGCCAGGCGGTGCGTCGCACGGGTGATCGCCACGTAGAGGTCATGGCCGCCGTGGGGCGACTGGGCGATGATCCCGGCCGGATCGGCCAGCACGACCCGGTCGAACTCCAGGCCCTTGGCCTGCGCGACGGTCAGCAGGGCGACGGGCGCCTCCAGCGCCTCGGCCCGGTCACCGGCCACGGCGCTGGGGATCGCCGCGGCCAGTTCGGCCAGCCGGGCCGCCGGCGCGATGACCGCCAGGCGGCCCTCTTCGGCGGCCGTGAGCCCGGCGAGCTCCTCGTCGACGACCCGCGCGACCGTCGCACCGAATGCCCCGGCACCGTGAGCCCCGGGACCATGCGCCCCGGGACCATGCGCCCCGGCACCATGCGCCCCGGCACCATGCGCCCCGGCACCGAACGTGCGCGCACCATGCGCCCCGGCACCGTTGGGCCCGGCGCTGTAGTCCTCCGTGGCGAACTCCTCCGCGCCGAACTCGCCCGTGCTGGGCTCGGGCGTGGCGCCGACGCGGATCGCGCGGGGACGGGCGCCCTCTTCGCGGACCGACTCGGGCGGGTGCTCGTCCGGGGCGACGACGGCGAGGACATCCGTGGCCACGGTCATGATCTCGGCCGGCGTGCGGTAGTTGACGGTCAGCCGCTGCTCGCGCCAGCGGCCCTTGACATAGCGGTCGAGCATCTCGCCCCACGAGCGGGCCCCGGCGGCGTTGCCCGTCTGGGCCACGTCGCCGACGACGGTCAGGGAGCGGGTGGGAACCCGGCGCATGACCATCCGCCACGCCATCGCGGACAGCTCCTGGGCCTCATCGACGATGACATGCCCGTAGGCCCAGGACCGGTCCGCAGCGGCACGTTCGGCGGTGGTGAGGTCGGGGCCTTCGTGGCGGTTGCGGCGGGCGATGGTTGCGGCGTCCACCACGCCCTGCTCAGACAGGCCGGTGAGCTCCAGCACGCCCTGGGCGTACTCCTCTTCCTCCCGCCGCTGACGTTCGGCGGCACGGCGCATCGCCTTGTCGGCGGAGTCGTCGGCGCCGAGCAGTTCGGCGGCCTCGTCTAGCAGCGGAACGTCGGCCACGGTCCACTCGCCGGCGTCCGGGGAACGCCGGACGCCGGTCAGCACCCAGTCATCGAGGTTCGGATTCCGGGAGGGCCGCTTCCCCGCCCCGGTTTGGTGCCCGTCGGCGGAGGACCACTCCTCCGTCCGGTGCCCGTCGGCGGAGGACCGGTGGGCGCCCGCCGCGGACGGCTCCCCCGCCGGGAGCCGGAGCAGCAGGGCCCGTTCGGCGGGAGAAAAACCCGGAGCGGCCCGGCGCAGGGCACCTTCCTCGCCAAACAGGCCGGCCAGAAGCTGCTGCGGGGTGAGGAACGGCCACAGCCCGTCGAGCGCCTGGCGGACCGGCTCCTCGTCCCACAGCCGCGCGCGGGCGTAGGGCCGGTCCTCGTCATCAAGGGTGCGTCCCAGCACCACGGCCTCTTCGGCCGCGAGCGCGTCGAGCATCTCGGTGACGAATAGCCTGCGCGCCACGTTGTGCGGCTTGCGCAGCGCGCGGGCCCGGCCGCGGGCGCGCTCGCAGACGGCGGCGGCCACCCGCAGCCTCACCCCGTCGACGACGATCTCCAGGTCGCGGCGCGGCACCCGCTGCCGGTCCCGGACCGCGGCCCGCAGGATCCTGACCATCCGCAGATCGCCCTTGACCACGGCGGCCTCCGGCGTGTCCTCGCGCGTCGCGCGGACGCCGGGGAACAATTCCCCCAGGGAGGACAGCACCACATCGGTCTCGCCCAGGGACGGCAGCACCTGGCTGATGTAGCGGAGAAAGGTCGCGTTCGGGCCGATGATCAGCACGCCGCGCCGCTCCAGCGTCTTGCGGTGCGTGTAGAGCAGGAACGCCGCGCGGTGCAGCGCCGCCACTGTCTTGCCCGTCCCCGGGCCGCCCTGCACCACCAGGACGCCGGCCAGCGCGGAACGGATCACCCGGTCCTGCTCGGTCTGGATGGTGGCGACCACGTCGCTCATCCGCCCCGTCCGGCCGCGCCGGACCGTCGCCAGCAGCATGGCCTCGCCGACCAGGCCGCGCCGGTCCGCCTCACTCATCTTGTCGAGGTCGAACACCTCATCGTCGACCCCGACGACGGTGCGGCCCCGGGTATAGAGATGACGCCGGCGGAGCAGGCCGACCGGGTCATTCGGGGTGGCTGCGTAAAAAGGGCGCGCCGCCGGGGCCCGCCAGTCGATAAGGACCGGCTCATACTCGTCATCGTGCAGCCCGATGCGGCCAATATAAAAGGTATGGCCATCGCTGTCGTCCATTCGCCCGAAGCAAAGGCCGCGTTCCACGCCGTTCAGCTGGGATAGCCTTCTGGCCTGCTCAGCGGCCGAGACCTCGCGCTCCACCCGGGCCGCGAAGGTGCCGCCCGCGCTGCCTTGCCCGTGCACCTCACGCAGGGCCGCCTCGCTCCGCTGCCGGGCCGCGTCCAGCAGCCGGTACAGCATGGAAAGGTAATCCTGCTCCTTCCTAATAGATTCGGAAAGAGCAGACTCAGTTTGACGATCGGGCATATTATTTGCTATACTTTCCCTCAGTCAAATTAACTACCAGGCCTTATCGTGCGGACATACGAGCGTATCAGATCAGGGCTTTGGCTTCGTAATTGGCACTGTTCGCCCACGGCCTATTTCACGGTAGGCGGCACGGGGTGGGCCGCACGCGGCACAGGGCTAGGCCGCACAGGGTAGGCCGCACCGGGCCGGAGCCCCCGCGCGGGCGT
>Ga0335085_10013655_pt1 | contig 11889 bp, 2 predicted proteins | sample Lox_Sample_45_FD_206712 | JGI IMG/M metagenome (GOLD analysis project Ga0335085, IMG submission 206712) | Soil microbial communities from Loxahatchee National Wildlife Refuge, Florida, United States - Lox_Sample_4.5 | ecosystem: Environmental > Terrestrial > Soil > Wetlands | place: USA: Florida...
ACGCCGCCTCCGACGGCCCCGCCGAGGCCATCGCCTTCAGAGCCGCCGCGAGCCGGGCGGGATTCAGCCCCTGGAGCCACTCCCGGCGCGCCGCCTCGCCGCGGCCATGGAGGAGGTCCTCGGTCACCGCCCCCAGCACCAGCGGGTCGAGGGCCTCGTCCGACCGCTGGCCGAGCTGCAGCGCCACCAGCTCCTGGTCGTGGTCCTTCAGCGCGTGCAGCGCCGCAGCCCGGAGCGCCTCCGCGCCCGGAGGACGCGTCCCCCGCCCGGCGCCCTCTAGGGTGGCCAGCGCCTCCTCGGCGTGCCCTGCCGCGATCTGGTCGCGCGCCCGGGACAGCGCCCGGGCAGGCCCCAGCGACCAGGCGACGATGGCCGCCAGCACCGCCAGCGCGGCCGCGCCGGCGACGATCCGGACCACCCAGAAGCGCAGCCTTCCCCCGGACACGGTCCGGAAGCCGGTGGTCTCGGCGGTGGGGACGTCGGCGAGGACGCGGGCCGAGGGCTGGGTGCGCCCGTCGTAGATCTGCTGGCTGACCGAGTCCTCCGGACGGGGGAAGGGAATGTGGGGGGTGGACGCCCGCGGCGGGGCAGGGGGCTGCAGCGCCGTGACCACGTCCCGCGCCGCCTGCGGCCGGGTCTTGGGGTCCTTGGCCAGGCAGCGCATCACCACCGAGGCCAGCTCGGGCTGGGAGGCGACGCGGGGGGCGAGCTGGATCAACGGGCGCGGGGTGGCGCTGACATGTTGCACCAGGTAGTCGCGCGCGTTGGGCCCCTGGAAGGGGAGCTGCCCGGTGAGCATCCGGTAGGCCAGCACCCCCAGCGAGTAGAGGTCGCTCCGCGCGTCCAGCGGCGCCCCCATCGCCTGCTCCGGGGACAGGTACTCCGGCGTCCCGAGCACCACCCCCACCTGGCTCAGCCCGCGCGCGTCGGGGTCCGGCTCCACCAGCCGGGCGATGCCGAAGTCCAGGAGCCGGGCCTGCTCCCCCCGCGGGCCCGGGCTGAGCACCACGTTCTCCGGCTTGAGGTCACGGTGGATGATGCCCTTCTCGTGGATGGCCTCCAGCCCCTCGGCGAGCTGGATCATCACCTGGCGCCCCCGCTCCGGCTCGAGCGGTCCCTTCTCCAGGGCCTGGAGGAGCGTTTCCCCCTCGGCCAGCTCCATCACCAGGCAGGTCCCCTCCTCGGATTCGCCGAAGTCGATGACCCGCACCACCGCCGGGTGCTCGACCGAGGAGAGAAGCCGGGCCTCGCGGCGGAAGCGCTCGCTCATCCCCGGCTGCTGTCCCACCTCGCGCTTCAGGACCTTGAGGGCCACCTTGCGGCCGAGGCTGACCTGCTCGGCCAGGTAGACCTCGCCCATACCTCCACCCCCCAGGTGGCCCAGCACCCGGAAGCGATCGTCGAGGACGAGCGAGTTGAGGGGTAGCACGGGGCCCGGGTCCCAGGACGGCGCAGGATATCAACTCGGGAAGCCCCGGAAACTTGGGCACTCCCAGGCTGGATGCTACCGTTTCCATGGGGTTCTGCCGCTCTGCTCCTCTGATCCCGTGATCCGGGGCCCGCGAGCTGCGCCCCGGGCACACATGGCCGGCGAAGAAAAGCGCGAGCCGGAAGTCGGCAAGGTCGCGGCCCCCGAGCTGCGGCTCCTGGACAGGCGCGCCTTTGTCGCCTTTCCGCCGCTCGAGGTCGCCCCCGGGGTGCGGATCACCGACTTCGGGCTGCAGATCCCGGACGTCAGCTTCCCGTTCAGCATCTCGGGAGGGGCGCTTCGCTACCAGAAGAAGACGCTCCAGTTCGGCTTCCTCGAGGTGACGCTCGACGCCGAGCGCATCCGCCGGGCTGTGCAGGAGGTGGCCGGCGCGGCGCTCGAGCTGGAGGACGTGCAGCTCGCCTTCCGCACCGGATACCTGGAGGGCCAGGCGCGCCTGCGCGGCCCGGCGGGCGTCCCGGCGACGTTCAAGGTCGCCTTCGACGCCGACGGCGAGCGGCTCGGCGTCTACTTCTACGACGTCCGGCTCTACGGCTTCTCGCCCACCCCGGCGGCGATGGTTCCCCTCCTCCTCGCCCGTGCCGCGCAGTCCGCCCGGCTCCTGCCCGACGTCGAGCTGCGCGGGACCACCGGCTTCAGCGCCCGGGTGCTCCCCGCGCTGGTCCAGGCCGCCGCGGTGACCCGCGGCTTCCGCGTCCCCTCGCTGGAGGGAGCGCGCCTCACCGGGCTGGACGTCTCCGCCACCGCGCTGCGGCTCCGCTTCGCCTCCACCGGGCTGCCTCCCCCGGCGCTGCTCGACGAGGAGCTCCTCTTCACCCTCGAGGGGGCGCGCGCCTTCGCCGAGGCCGAGGCGCTGCTCGCCGCCGGGAAGCTGACCGACGCCCGCGACGCCTATCTGCGCGGCGCCGAGCCCCAGGACGCCCATCCCTTCGCGCTGGAGAGGCTGCTCGGACTGCTCGTCGCCGATCCCGGCGCGCACGAGCTGGCGCTGGACGTCGCCGAGAACGTGGCCCGCCGTCGCCCCTCCAGCGCCTCGCCGCAGTGGGTGGAGGCGGTCATCCGCGAGCGCCGCGGGGAGCCGGCGCGGGCCGCCGAGCGGTGGCTGGCCCTGTGCAACCTGGCCCGCAAGCGCTCCGAGCAAGCCGCCGCCGCAGCCGCCGCCGAGGCCGCCGCCCGCGTCGCCGAGGGGCAGGCGCCCCAGATGGCCATGCGCGCCCTGCACGAGCTGCTCGGCCTGCGGCCCGACCACCTGCCCTCCCTCCAGGCGCTGGCCCGCGCCGCCGATGCGGCCTCGGACCGGGCGGGAGCCATCCGCGCCTACCGGCGCATCTCGGCCCTGGCCCGCGACCCGGCCGAGTCGGCCGAGGCCCACGTGCATCTGGCACGCCTCACCGTCCTCACCGAGGACGACGTGGCCGGAGCAAGGCTCCACTGCGAGGCGGCCCTCCGGCTCTCCCCGGACCACCCGGGCGCCCTGGAGCTGCTCGGCGAGCTGTGCCACCGCGCGGGCGAGCACCTCCGGGCCCTGAAGGCGCTCGACCGGCTGCGCGACGTCGCGCTCGCCCGGCACGACCTGTCCCAGGTGGGGAGGGCCAACCTCCTCGCCGGCCGCGTCTGGGAGAAGGGCCTCTCCAACCTGGACAACGCGCTCCTCCGCTACCGCGAGGCGGTCGCCCTCCTTCCCGGAGACCCGGAGGTGCTCGTCGCCGCCGCCCACGCCGCGGAGGGCCTCGGGCGCGTGTCGGAGGCCGTCACCGGCTACCTCCAGGGCATCGAGCTCGCCGGGCCCGAGCCCGAGGCGCCGAAGGTCCGCGCCGCGGCCCACCAGGCCCACCGCTCCCTGGCCGTGCTGGAGCGCTCCCGGCTGGGCGACGCCGCGCAGGCCCGGACCCACCTCGAGGCCGCGCTCGCCCTCGCCCCCGAGGACGCCGAGGTGCTCCAGGAGCTCATCCCGCTCTACCGCGCACAAGGGGACCCCGCCCGGCTGGCCACCGCGCTGGCCCAGGCCGCACCGATGCTCGCCCCGGCGGCGCGCGCCGCCGCCCTGGCCGAGGCCGGCGAGCTCCAGCGGGTGCGCCTGGACAACGCCGGCCTGGCGGAGACGCTCCTCGCCCGCGCCCTGGACACCGACGCCACCAACCGGGTCGCGCTGGAGGGGATGCTGGCCATCGCCGAGCAGCGCCGCGACGGGCCGCTCCTCTGCCGCTGCCTCCAGAGCCTCGCCGCCCAGGCCATCGACCCCGCCGAGCGGACACGGTTGCTTCGCCGCCTGGCCGTCGCGGCCCGCGACCTGGCCGGGGACCTGGCCCTCGCCGCCGAGACGCTGGCCGAGGTGCTGCGCCTCGAGCCGGACGACCTGGCCGCACTCGGCGAGCTGTGCGGGCTCCAGCGGCGGCGGGGCGACATGCCCGGGCTGGCCGCGGCCCTCGAGCAGCGGGCGCGCGTGGCCGAGTCCCACCGGGACCTGCGCCTGGCCGCGGCGGCGCTGCGCGAGCTGGCCCAGGTGCTCGAATCGCGACTCGGCCGGGTGGGGGAGGCGCTGGTGGCGCTGGAGAAGGCGGCCCGGCTCCAGCCCGAGCCCGCCGTCCTCTTCGAGCTGGCCGACCTCTCGCTGCGCTGCGAGCGGCCGGAGCACGCCCGCCGCGCGCTGGAGGACGTACTGGCCTCGCTCCCTCGCGCGGCGCCCGAGGAGACGGTGGCCGAGGTGCACGCCAAGCTCGGTCGGGCCTGCGAGCTGCTCGGCGACGCCGCCGCGGCGGCCACCCACTACGCCGAGGCCCTTCCCCGCCGCCCCTCCGACGACGCGCTGGCCGAGCGCCTGGAGGCCATCTACGAGAAGCTGGGACGGACCCGGGAGCTGGGCGAGCTGTGGGCCACGCGGGCGCAGCTCCTCCGCAGCACCGGGCGGCCTGAGGCCGCCGCCCCGCTTCTCTTGAAGTCGGCCCGGGCGCTGCTCGCCGCCGGCCACCGCGAGGCCGCCCACCAGAAGCTCTACGCCGCGCTCGAGCTCCAGCGCGAGGGCCCCGTCGCCGGCCAGGTGCTGGAGACGCTGGCCGAGCTCGAGCTCCAGCAGGGGAACCGGCCCGAGGCGGCCCAGCTCCTCGCCCGCCAGGCGGAGAGCGCCGGAGAGCCCCGCACCGCGGCCAAGCTGTTCCTCCGCGCGGCCGAGGTCGCTCCCGACGAGGGGCGCCAGCTGGCCTGGCTCGACGCGGCGCTGCGGCTGGACCCCGACCTCCTCGGCGCTCGCCTTCGCCGCGGCCTGCTCCGGCGCACGGCCAGCCCTCACGCGGCGCTGGATGACCTCGAGGCCGCGCTGGCCCTGGTGCGCGCCGACCCGGTCGGGTTGCCGCACGCGGAGCGTGCCCGGCTGCTCCGGGGAGCGGCCGACGCGGCGCGCGGGGCGGGCGAGCCGGAGGTGGCCCGCCGGCACCTGGCCGCCTACGCCGCGCTCGAGCCCGGCGACGTCGGGGCGCAGCTCGAGCTGGCCGCGCTGCACCGCGAGGCCGGGGCGCTGGAGGCCCTCCAGTCTCTCCTCGCTTCGCTCTGGCCGAGGCTCTCCGGGACCGAGGCGAACAAGGCCGCCCGGGAGCTGGTGACGCTGAGCGTGGAGATGGGGCGGCCCGACGAGGCCATCCCCGTGCTCCGGGACCTCCTGGCCAGGGATGCTCGCGACGTCTGGGCGGCCGAGACGCTCCTCGGGCTGCTCGCCCGGGCGCCCGGAGCCGCCGGTGAGGAGGTCCTCTCCCTCCGGACGCTGCTCACCGAGGCCACGGTGGGGACGGTTCGCGGCGGGCATCTCGTCGAGCGAGCGCGGCTCCTCCGGACGCTGGGCCGCGGGTCCGAGGCCCGCGACGACCTGGCCGCCGCGGCCCGTGAGGCCGCCGAGCCCGGTGCGCTGTGGCGCGAGGTGGCCGAGCTGGCCCATGCCGACGGCGACGTCGCCGCGGAGCTCGCCGCCTGGCGCTCGGCGTCGGCGGCCGCGCCGGACCTGCGCCGCGAGGCCGCGCCGCGGATGCTTCACCTCGCCCGTTCTCTCCTCGAGCGCGGCGAGGCGCTCGAGGCCCGAGCGGCCTTCACCGAGGCGGCGGAGGCGGCGCTCGACCCGGCCGGCGCCACCGAGGCCCACCTCGGGGCGGCGGACGCGGCGGTGGCCTCGGGGGACCTCGAGGCTGCCTCGCGCTCGCTCCTCCGGGCTTCCGAGCAGGGGCCGGTCGCCCCCCGCGTGCAGGCGCTGCTGCGCCGCGCCGAGCTGGCCGAGGCCCGCGGCGCAGCCGCCACCGCCTCGGAGAGCCTCGAGCGCGCCCTGGGGCTCGATCCGGCCAACGTCCTCGCCGCCAGCCGGCTTCAGACCCTGCTCGAGCGCAGCGAGGACTGGGCCGGAGTGGCCGAGCTGCTCGCCGCGCGCGCCTCGCATGCGTCGAAGGCGGATGCGGCGCGGCTGCACGCCCAGCTCGGGGCGCTCTACCTCGACCGCCTCGGACTGCCCGGGCCGGCGGAGGCGGCGCTGCGGCGGGCCGCCCAGCTCGACCCCTCCGGCGGCGAGGCGCGGAGCCGGCTGCTCCGCCTCCTGGTGGACCGGGGCGCCTGGGAGGAGGCCGCCGAGACGGCCCGGCAGGCGGCCCGGCTGCTTCCCGCGGAGGAGGGCGCCCGCCTCCTGCGCGAGGCCGCCGGGGCATGCGCGCGCGCCGGCGCCCAGGCCGAGGCGCTGGCCCTGCGCCGGCGCGCCGAGGAGCTGAGCCCCGCCACCGGCGAGGAGCTGCGCACCCTGGCCTTCGACCTCTACCGGGCCGGGGCCCGCGCCGAGGCCCTGCCGCTCTTCGCCAAGGCGGCGCGCGCGGCGACCTTCGAGGACACGCCGGACCGGGACGAGGAGCTCCTCCTCGCCCATGCCGACCTCCTCGCCGCCTCGGGCGACGAGGCGGCCGCGGTGGAGACGCTGCGCGGGCTGCTCCGCGAGCGTCCGCTCAGCACCGCCGCGGTGGAGCGGCTGGCGGACCTCCTGGCCAAGGAGAACCCCCGCGAGTCCATCGCCCTCCTGGCCAGCTCGCTGGAAGGACGCGCGCCGAGCCTCCAGGTGGGAGAGATGTTCCTCGCCCTCGGACGGAGGGCCAAGGCCGAGCTGGCCGACGATGACCTGGCCCTGCGGCTCTTCGAGCGCGCGGCGCGGGCCATGCCCGACCCGGTGGCCGCTCGCCGGGTCCAGGTCGAGCTGCTCCGCGACGCGGGACGGACGGCGGAGCTGCTGGACGCGCTGCGTACGCTGGCCGCCGACTCGGCGGAGGCCGGTGACACGGCCGGCGCGCTGGCGGCGCTCGACGAGGTGGCCGACGTGGCCGCGGCCGCGGGCCGGGGAGACGAGGCCCTCGGGGCCCTGGACTCGCTGCGCGAGCGCGCGCTGGGAGCCGGGGAGCGTGAGCGGGCGGCACGGGCCGAGCTCCGCCGCGCCGAGCTCCTCCTCTCGCTCAGGCGTGATGCCCAGGGCGCCGAGGGGGCGCTGCGCCGGAGCTTCGAGCTGCACCCGGCGGTGGCCACCGCCGAGCGGGCGGCGGCGCTCGCCGCTCGCCGGGACGACCTGCCGGCGCAGGCCGCCTGGCTGGAACGGGCCGTTCCGCTCCACGCTGCGCCCGCGGCCCGGGCCGAGGCACGGGTGATGGCCGCCGATCTCTTCCTCGGTCCGCTCGAGGATGCTCCCCGGGCGGAGGCGCTCCTGCGAGATGCGCTGGCCGAGGCGCCCGGGCACCCGGGGGCCGAGACGCGCCTCGTCGCCCTCCTCGAGCGCACCGGCCGCGCGGCCGACCTGGCTGCCTACCACGCCTCGGCCGCCCGCTCGGTGCGGGACCCCGAGGCCCGCGTCCGTGCGCTGCGCGCCGCGGCCCGGATTCACCGCGAGCAGCTCGGTGACGCCACCGCCGCGGTGGAGGCGCTGGCCTCGGCCCAGGCGCTGCGGCCGGGCGATCCGGCGCTCACTGCCGAGCTGGCCGACCTACTCGCCGCCGCCGGCCGCCCGGCCGATGCGGCGCCGTACGACGCCCAGCTCCTCCGCAGCGACCCCTTCCGGAGCCCCTCCTGGGAGCGCCACCGGGCCTGGCTTGCCTCCACCGGGGACTGGCGCGCGGCCGCCGCCCTGCACATCGCCCGGGCCGACCGGCAGGTCAGCGCCGAGGCCGCGGCCAGCTACCTCGAGGCGGCGCGCGCCTACCGCCAGGCGGGCCTGGAAGCCGACGCGCTCGCCGCCGAGGACCGTGCCTTCGCCCATGCGCCGGACTCCGACGTGGCCTTCGCCGCCCGCCGCGCCCGCGTTGCCGGAGACCCGCGCGCCGTGGCCGACCTCCTGCTGCAGCGTTCCCGCGCCGTCCCCTCCGAGGGCCCGGCCCTGCTCGCCGAGGCCGCCGCGCTGCTCGCCGGGGCCGGGGAGCCGCTCCGGGCCGCGGAGGCCTGGGATGCGCTTCTCCGGATGCGGCCCGACGATGTCGCCGCGCTCCTCGCCCGGGGGGACCTGGCCGCGGACGGCGGCGGGCCCCAGGCCGCCCAGCCCTACGACCGGCGCGCGCTCGCCGCCGGCGGCGACACCCTGGGGACGGCGCAGCGGGTCCGCCTCCTGCTCCGGCTCGGCCACGCCTCGCTGGCCGCGGGCGCACTGCAGGACGCCGCCGAGTCGCTGGAGGGGGTGGTGGCCGCCGACCCGGAGGGCGAGCGCGGCCGCCAGGCCCTCTTCCTCCTCGGAGAGGTGTACGCCCGGCGCCCGGATGCCGCCGGGGCCTTCCGCACCGCGCTCCGGCTGGCGCGCCTCTCCGGACCGGAGGAGGCGGAGGCCCTCTACCGGCGGGCGGCGGAGCTGGTGGAGAAGCCCGCCGAGGCGCTGGAGGCCCTCCTTCCCCTCTCCGAGCTTCGCCCCGCGGACGCCGCGGTGGTGGACCGGGCCATCGCCGGGCTGCGGCAGGCGGGGAGGGCCCAGGAGCTGGAACCGCTCCTCGAGCGCGCCGCCCGGGTTTCGGGAGGAGGCCGCGCCGCGGCCCTGCTCCTCGAGGCGGCCGGGCTCGCCCGGGGACGGGGCGACGGCGAGCGGGAGGTCGGCTTCCTCGAATCCGCGCTCGCGGCCGAGCCGGCGAACACCGCCCTGCTCGAGGCTCTCGCGCGCAGCTACCGCGAGCGCCGGGACGCCCCGGCCCTCGCCCGCACCCTGGAAGCCCTGGTCGCTCAGCGCCCGCTCGACGCCGCCTCGGCGCGACTCCGGCTCGAGGCCGCCCGGGCCCTGAGCGGGACGGATGCGCCGGACCGCGTCCGCGCGCTCCTCCAGCCGGTGGTGGACGCCGGCCCCTCGGAGAGCTACGCCGAGGCGCTCGAGCTCCTCGAGCCGCTGCTGGCCGGCGCCCCCCTCGCCCACGCCCTGGCGCTGGCCGCCCGCGCCGAGCTCCAGACCGGGAAGGAGCGCGCCGCCCTGCTCCTCGAAGCGGCGCGCCTGGCGCGCGAGGCCGGGGACACCGCACGCGCCGCGGGCTTCGCGCGGAGCTCGGTGGCCACCGAGCCGACCGGCGAGTCGCTGCTCTTCTTGGCCATGATGATGCGGGACACGGGCGAGATGGCCACCGCCGCGGCGGCGCTCGTCCAGGCGGCCCAGCTCGTTCCGGCCGCCGAGCGGCCCGGCCTCCTGGTTCAGGCGGCCGACGCCTGGGAGGCGGCGGGTGACCCCGGGGAGGCACGGAGCCTGCTCGAGCGGCTGGCGGAGAGCGCTCCGGAGGCTTTGCTGCCCGGGGACTGGGCCATGCGCTTCCTGCAGCTCGGCTCCGTCGAGTCGGCCGTCCGTCACGGGTACGAGCCGCTGCTCGCCCAGGGCGCCGGGGCGGAGGCGCTGGCGGTGGCGGAGGCCATCGGCGACCGGGCCCTGGTGCGGGCGGCGCTCTGGGCGGTGAGCTCTGCCGCTCCCGAGCCACAGGGGGTGCGGCGGCTCGCGTCGCTGGTGCTCGAGGACGGAACAGCCGAGGAGCGGCTGCGCGCGGCCCGGCTGTGCGAGATGGTGCGCGCCCACGACTTCGACTCGGCGCTCTACCGGGCGGTGCTCCTGGCGCCCTCCGGTCCGGAGGAGGACGGGACCTCGCGGGTGGAGGCCCTGGCGCGCCTGGTGGCGCTCGGTGAGGGGGACGCCGCGCTCTGGGAAACGCTCGAGAGGCTCGAGCCCGGCGCGCCTCCGGCGCTGGTCGATGCGCTCGCCGTCTACGCCCGCGGCCGGAGGGGAAGCGAGCGCGAGCGCGCCCTGCGCGCGCTGGCCACGCGCATCCCCGCCCGCTCCGCGCCGCTGTGGGCCGAGCTCTTCCAGCGGGCGCGCGATGAGGATCGGCTCGATGACGCCGGCACCGCGCTCTCCGGGTGGCTGGAGGCCACCACCGATCCTGCCCAGCGAGCGGCGCTCCGGACGCAGCTCGGGGACCTCGCCCTGCACCTCGGACGGCAGGACGAGGCGCGGGAGGCCTACTCCCAGGCGGCCGCCGAGGACCCGGGCTCCGCGGTTCCCCTGCCCAAGCTGCTCGCGCTCACCTCGCCCGAGGCGGAGCCGGCGCGCTTCGTGGAGCTCGCCGACCGGCTCGAGTCGCTGGCCGGGCCGGCGTCGCTGGCCGAGTTCCGCACCGGCCTGGCCGCGGCCTACACCCAGCTCGGCCAGACCGAGGAGGCCTTCCGGGAGCTGGGTGAGCTTCCGGCGACCACGGCTCTCATCGCGCAGAGGGCCGCGCTGGCCGAGGCGCTCGGGCGGCGGGAGGAGGCCTTCGCCCTCCGCGAGCAGCTGGCGCAGACGCCGGCCGAACGGGCGGTCCTGGGTCTGGAGGCGGCCCGCGCCGGTCTCGGAGAGCGGGCGGCCGAGCTCCTCGCCGGCGCCGAGTCCGAGCTTCCCGTCGAGGCTCACCGGGAGGTGGCCGAGCGCCTGGCTGCCTCGGACGCCGGGGCTCCCATCGCCGCGCGCCTCTGGCCGTCGCTGCTCGTCCAGGCCTCCCTCGACGTCGTCGGCTGGACCGCCTACGCCGAGGCGCTGCGGCGCACCGGCCGGGCCGAGGCAGCGGTGCGCGCCGAGTCCTTCGCCCTCGCCGCCTCGGGGGAGCTGCCGCTCTCCGACCTGCCCCGGTCGGTGGCCCCGGTCCAGCGCCCGCGGACGGTGAGCACCCACCCGTTGCCCCAGGGCGCTCTCCCGGTGGACGCGGGCACGATGCCCGAGCTGCACGGCGCCCTCGACCAGGCCCTGGCCTCGCTCGGAGCCCCCGAGGTCCTCGTCTACCTCGATCCGGCCGGCGGCGCGGAGGCGTGGCTGGCGGGCCGGCAGACGCTGGTGCTCGGAGCGGGAGCGCTCTCCTACTTCGGCCCGGCCGAGCTCACCTTCCTCCTCGCCCTCGCTCTTCTCCTCGGAGACGAGGGAGTCAAGCTGGCGGGCCCGGGCCCGGTGGAGGCGCTGGACCGGGTGGCCGCCGCGGCCTACACGGCCGTCCCGGCGCCCCTGGCCGCGGCGCGCGTCCTGGTCCTCCTCGACGGTGCAGTGAGGGGAGCGGACGTGGACGGTCTGGACGTGGCCGCCGTCCTCGCCGCCAGCGCCGCCTTCCGGGCCGTCGTCCAGCGCGCCGTGGCGCTCGTGTAGAGTCCCGGCAGCGCCCCGCCATGCTGCTCCGTCCCTCGCTCGCCGCCGCCGCCGTGGTGCTGACGCTGGTCGCCGTGGTCGCCTGCACCTCGGGCATCGACTACCCCGGACAGCTGGTGGGGAGCTTCGACACGGTGCTCGTCGGGCAGAGCAACACCTGCCTCCAGTTCGCCGCGCTGCCCGGCTTCTGTCCGGACGGCGGCGTCGGCCCGTGCGGCGATGCCGGCTATCCGGACGGAGGCACCACCGTGCTCGTCGTCTCCACCGAGCCGGACGGCGGCGCCGGCTTCATCAGCTACCAGTCCGGCGCCCAGAGCGCGACCTCGGGGGGGACCTTCGACGGTCAGACGGTGACCACGGTGGCCACCGCGAACCGCTTCTTCATCCGCAGTGACCAGCCTCCGGCGGACGCCGGCTGCGTGGCGCTGGTGACGGAGACCATCGAGCTCGCCCTCTATGCCGCGCTGGACGGCGGCTGCGACGGCGGCATCCCGCCCGGCCCGCCGCCCACCCAGATCCAGGGCGTGTGGCAGACACAGGCCAGCCCGGCCTGCGGCGTGCTCGTCGACGCGGTGGTGCCGGACCCGTTGCTGTGCTGCTCCGACCCGCTGACCGACGGCGGCTGCAACGTCCCCGTGCCGCCCCCCTGCACCGTCAGCTTCGCCCTCTCCGGTCAGGGCCGCGCGTCCCCGCCGTGAAGCGGGCGGTGGTCCTCCTCTCCGGTGGCCTGGACTCGGCGACCTGCCTCGGGCTGGCGCGCGCCTCCGGGTTCGACCCGGTCTGC
>Ga0335085_10013656_pt1 | contig 11889 bp, 10 predicted proteins | sample Lox_Sample_45_FD_206712 | JGI IMG/M metagenome (GOLD analysis project Ga0335085, IMG submission 206712) | Soil microbial communities from Loxahatchee National Wildlife Refuge, Florida, United States - Lox_Sample_4.5 | ecosystem: Environmental > Terrestrial > Soil > Wetlands | place: USA...
AAGCCCTATCCACGTTTTCGAAGAAAGATCAACCTGCTCCTTCGCCGAAGCCTCGCCAAAAACCAAAAATCCTCGCTCTTCATCGCTACATCTTTTCTGTCAATGCTCTAGGAGTTAGATCAGTTGGTAGGCGGCGCGGTTGGTTTTGATTCCTTGCTTCTGAAAGTCGGCTTCGAAGTCGGTCAGGATGGTGCTTAATTCTTCCGGGGTTTCCATGGGACGAAAGATTTCTGAGGCGGCGGCGAAGACGGTGGTCATTTGTTCGAAGTAGTCTTCGTGGTCGGTGCGGAGGTAGACGATGCCGTTGGGGGTGAGGACGCGTGAGGCGATTTGGGGGAAGCGGTCGTTGATGAAACGGTTTTTCAGGTGTTTCCGTTTTGGCCAGGGGTCGGGGAAATAAATGTGGAGGGCGGAGGCGGAGCGCGGGGGGACGAGATATTCCAGGAAGTAGCCGGATTCGATGCGCACGCCGCGGAGGTTGGTGAGGCCGGCGCGGCGGCCTTTGCGGTCGAGTTTGCGGAGGCGGCCGCCGAGGCGTTCGACGCCGATGAAATTGCGCCCGGGATGGGCTTGGGCGTAGTTCAGGAGGAAGGAGGCGTCGCCGCAGCCGAGTTCGATTTCGAGGGGTTGATTATTTGGAAAGATTTCGGAGACGTTGAGCGGTTCGAGGATGGAGCGGAGTTCGATGAGGAGGGAGTGGGATGTGGGGGGAATGGATTTCATCCAAGGAAATGTTTTGAGTTAGAGTGGCCGCCCCAAATCCTTTCCGGGAAGGTGCGTTAGAGGGATGAGCCTTTGTGGTTTGTTGGAGCGCCAGAGTGAACCGCGAGGGCGCGGTTCACAGCGCCCGGGGCGGGCGCGCTCCCCTTTTTCATCGGGCGAAGGCTGCCCTCTCGATAGCGACTGGGCATTGGACTGCATTCAGAAAAGTTCATTGGCGTGGGCGATGTCGCGGGCGATTTGGGCTTTCAATTCGTCAATGGAGGGGAATTTTTTTTCGGCGCGCAATTTCTCCGCGAACACGATTTCCAGTTCTTCGCCGTAGAGGTTGCCGGTGAAATCCAAAAGGTGGGCTTCGACGCGGACGGTCGGAGTGGGATTTTGGATGGTGGGGCGTGTGCCGATGTTGAGGACGGCGCGATAGGTTTTGCTGCGGAGGAAGGCGTGGATGGCGTAGACGCCGTTCGGCGGCAGGGCCAGGCCGGCGGTGTCGAGGTTGGCGGTGGGGAAGCCGAGTTTGTGGCCGAGTTTGTCGCCTTCGACGACGGGTGCGGCGATGGAATAGGCGCGGCCGAGCATCTGGCTGGCGAGGTCGAGTTCGCCGGCGAGGATGGCTTCGCGGATGCGCGTGCTGCTGACGGGTTTTCGATCGAGCGAGACGGCGGCCATGCCGTGGACGGAAAATTTCATGGCGGCGCCGAGTTTTTTGAGGAGGTCGACATCGCCGCTGCGTTTGTGGCCGAAGACGAAATTTGCGCCGACGCAGATGCTGTGGATGCCTTTCCACGCGCCGGCGAGTTCCTGGATGAAGGCTTCGCCAGTTTTCTGGCTGAAAGCTTTGTCGAAATGGATGAGCAGTGCGGAGTCGGGGCCGAGGGATTCGATGGCGCGGAGTTTTTGCGGGAGCGAATAGATCAGCGGGGGAACGCGGTTGGGGGCGACGATGGCGTTGGGGTGCTGGTCGAAGGTGATGACAAGCGCGTGGGCGTTGTGCTGGCGGGCGTCGGTGACGGTTTGCCGGATGATTTGCTGGTGGCCGAGGTGGACGCCGTCAAAGAAGCCGATGGCCAGGCAGACTTTGCGGTCGCCGGCGTTCAGTTCTTTGGCCGTGTGAATGAGGTTCACGGGAGAGTGGTTAAATGAGTTAAATGGGTTAAACAAGTTAAATGGTGTGAATGGGACGAAAGGAACGAAAGAGCGAACCGGCGTGCGCTTGTTTGGCCCTTTTTAACTGCTTAATTCATTCAACCTGTTTAACCGGTTACGCGGCCAATTTCAAAAAGGGGATGACGCGTTTTTCGAGTTCGCGGGGGGAGAGGTTTAAAATTTCGTTGAGAGGTTTGGCGTCGGCGACGTCGAATTTTCCGGAGACGATGCGGCGGAGGCGGGAGAGGTGTGCGCCGCAGCCGAGTTTCTGGCCGAGGTCGTGCGCGACACTGCGGACGTAGGTGCCTTTGGTGCAGGCGAGGCGAAATTCGGCAAGCGGTTCTTCGTATTTGGAAAAACGAAAGGTGTAGATGTGGATGAGGCGCGGTTCGCGCGGGACTTCGACGCCTTTGCGGGCGAGTTTGTAGAGCGGCACACCTTCTTTTTTGATGGCGGAAACCATCGGGGGCGTTTGCATGATGTCGCCGACGAATGCCTGGGCGGATTCGTTGAGGTCTTCGACGGTGAGTGGCGGGACGGGCATGGACGCGGTCAGTTCGCCGTCGGAATCGTAGCTGTCGGTGGCTTCGCCGAATTTGATGGTGCCTTCGTACACTTTGTCGTCGGACATGAGGCGCTCGGAGAGTTTGGTGCCGCGGCCAAGGACGATGATGAGGAGGCCGGTGGCGTTGGGATCGAGTGTGCCGCAGTGGCCGACTTTCTTGATGCCGAATTTGCGGCGAATGGCGTCGACGACGTCGTGCGAGGTCGGGCCGGAGGGTTTATCGATGAGGAGCGCGCCGTCGAGGGCGGAGAATTCTTGCATGGCTGAGCTTAGAGTGACTGACGAATTGTTCGCGGGGCGTCTTGGACGCTTCCGTGTGAAGGTTTCGGGTTTGCAGGGCGGCGGTCTCGCTCACCCCGGCCCTCTCCCCAAGGAGAGGGGGAAGTTGTTTCCGCGTTTGGTGGAAATTGAGGCTGCGCCATAACGACTGTTATTTTGGCAAACACTATAGCCCCTCAAATGGATTTCGCGCAGTTGTTACTTGTCAGACTTTCGCGTTATTGAGCGCGGTTTTGACGGCCTCGATGACTTTGCGCTGGACGGAGAGCGGCTTGCCGGGGATGCGCGCACCGGCGGCGGCTTTGTGGCCGCCACCGCCGAATTCGGCGGCGATTTCGTTCACGTTCACCTTGTCGGTTTTTGATCGCAGGCTGATGCGCGTGAGGTCAGGCTGCAATTCTTCAAAGAGGCAGGCGACTTCGACAGGCGCGATGGCGCGGATGTGATCGATGAGGCCTTCGGAGTCGTCGGCTTCAGCGCCGGTGCGGGCGAAGTCGGCTTTCTTGAGCCAGAAATAGGCGATTTGATTGTCGTGAATGAGGTGGAAGGTGCTGTAAACGTGTTTCAGCAGCTTCGCGCGGGAGAGCGGATAGGATTGGTAAACTTCGTCGCAAATTTTTGCGAGGTTCGCGCCGCGGGTGACAAGTTCAGCGCCGACGTGAAAAGTGCCGGGACGGGTCGTGGGATATTGGAACGAGCCGGTGTCGGTGGAGACGGCGGTGAACAGGCAGTCGGCAATGGGCTTGGTGATGGGCCATTTGGCGACTTTCAGGAGGCGGTAAATGAGTTCGCCGGTGGAAGGTTCGCGGGGCGACACCCAGTTCATGTGGCCGTAGCGCGTGTTGCTCGCGTGGTGGTCGATGTTGATGAACTGTTTGCGGTCGTTAATGCAGGCACCAACGGCGCCAAGGCGTTCGAAGCTGGCGCAATCGGTGGCAATGACGCAGTCGAATTTCTGGCCGTGTTTGGGTTTTTGAAAGAGGTGATCGGGGTCGAGGAACGAGAGTTTTTGGGGCATGGGATCCTCGTTCCAAACAGTGACTTTTTTTCCTTCGCCCTGGAGCGCAAAGGCGAGGCCGAGTTGGGAGCCGACGCAGTCGCCATCGGGGCGGACGTGGCCGACGATGCAAAAGGTGCGGTGATTGCGAATTTCTTCGAGGATGCGGTCGATTATTTTAGGGTAGCTCTTCATCGAGAGGAGGTATGAAAATCCGAAGGCCGAAATTCGAGGGCCGAAAGAAGTCCGATTGCCGATTCCGGCGTCGCTTCGCGACAGAGAACGGAGACAGGCGGGACGCCTGTCTTGCGGGATTTGGAATGGACGCGGGGGGCGTTCATTCCGTGGTGGTGTGCGTGTCGTTTTTTTCCAGTTCCTCGATGATTTCGAGGACTTTGTTGCCACGCACGACGGAGTCGTCCAGAACGAAGCGGAGTTTGGGTGTGTATTTCAGGACGACGGCGCGGGCCATCATGTCCTGGATGCGGGGGCGATGCTGTTCGAGCACGGCCGCGCCGCGTTTTTGCTGGTCGGCATTGCCAAGGATGCTGACGAAGACGACGGCGGTTTTGAGGTCGCCGGCGACGTCCACATCATTGACGGTGATGATGCCGGCTTCATTGACCGGCAGTTCCTGGCGAATGGCTTCGCCAATCGCGCGTTTCAGCAGTTCGCGCACCCGTTGAAGTCTCAAAGACATTTTTTGAAAAAGTTAAATGGTGATTCGTTGAACGGTTAAATGAGCTGGAGCGGTGGAGCATGGTCACTTATTCAACCGATTTTTCATTTAACGAATCGCCGTCATAGTTTCTGTGCAATTTTTTCCACGGAATAGCATTCGATGAGGTCGCCGACCTGGAATTCGCCGAAGCCATCGATGCGGATGCCGCATTCCATGCCGGCGCGGACTTCGTTGACTTCGTCCTGGAACCGGCGGAGCGACTGGGCGAGGCCCTCGTAAATGACTTCCTTGCGGCGGCGCACGCGGACTTTGCCTTTGGCGATGCGGCCACTGTTGACGATGCAACCGGCGACGGGCGCGCCTTTCGAGAGTTCGAAGACCTTCCGCACTTCGGCGGAGCCGATGACGACTTCCTTGAGGAGGGGATCGAGGAGGCCGGCCATGGCTTCCTTCACTTCGTCGATCAATTCGTAAATGATGGCGTAAAGTTTGATCTGGACGCCTTCGTGCTTGGCCTTGTCCGCCACACCGCTGTCCACGCGGGTGTGGAAGCCGAGGATGACGGCGCTGGAAGCCGAGGCGAGGGAGACGTCTGATTCCGTGATGGTGCCGACGGCGCTGTGGATGATGTCGAGCGTGACTTTGTCAGATTCAATTTTCTTGAGCGCTTCCACGATGGCTTCCACGGAGCCTTGCGTATCGGCTTTGACGACGACCTTGAGAGCTTTGCCTTGCTGCGATTGCAGGGTGGCAAAAAGATTTTCGAGGGTGACTTTGCCGCGGGCGGCTTCGAGGCCCTGGGCCTTGGCTTCCATCATGCGTTGCTCGGCGAGGTCGCGGGCGGCTTTTTCGTCTTCGACAACGCTGAATTCGAGGCCGGCTTCCGGAACGCCGTTCAAGCCGAGGACTTTGACGGCGACGGACGGGCCGGCTTCCTTGAGGCGCTTGGCTTCCTCGTTGATGAGCGCGCGGACGCGCCCGTAAAATTGGCCGCAGAGGATGACATCGCCGACGTGCAACGTGCCTTTGCGGACGAGAACGGTGGCGGTGGGGCCGCCGGGTTCGAGGCCGGATTCGATGACGTTGCCTTTGGCGCGGCGGTCGGGATTGGCTTTCAGCTCGAGCAGGTCGGCCTGGAGCAAAATCATTTCGATGAGCTTGTCGACGCCTTGTTTCGTGAGGGCGGAGACGTCCACGTAAATGGTATCGCCACCCCAATCATCCGGCACGAGGCCTTTGTCCTGCAATTGCTGGCGGACTTTGAGCGGGTTGGCGTTGGGGTGATCGATTTTATTGACGGCGACGATGATGGGGACCTTGGCGGCTTTGGCGTGGCTCAAGGCTTCGAGCGTTTGCGGCATGACGCCGTCATTGGCGGCGACGACGAGGACAACGATGTCTGTGACATTGGCGCCGCGGGCGCGCATGGAGCTGAACGCGGCGTGGCCGGGCGTGTCGAGGAAGGTGACCTGCGCGAGTTCGCTTTTGCGCTCGGGATGCGGGAAGGAAATCGTATAGGCGCCGATGTGCTGGGTGATGCCGCCGGCTTCGCCTGCCGCGACGTTGGCTTTGCGGATGACGTCGAGCAGGCTGGTTTTGCCATGGTCGACGTGGCCCATGATGGTGACGACGGGAGCGCGAGGTTTGAGATCCTCGGGCTTGTCTTCCATGTCGAGTTCGACCTTTTTGACCGGGGCATGGACGACGCCGCCGCCGCGTTCGCGTTTTTCGACTTCGAAACGGAAACCGTGGAGGGCACAGACTTTTTGGGCGGTCGTTTCGTCGATGGCCTGATTGACGGTGGCAAAAACGCCCATTTTCATCAGGTCGCCGATGATGACGAAGGGCTTTTGCTTCAGTTGGTCGGCGAGGTCGCGAACGATGATGGGCGGCTTGATGGTAATGACCTTCGCGTCGGCGGGCAGAGAGAATTTGGGACCGGCTTCTTTGGGGGCGGGGCCGCCAGGTCCTTTTTGGGGTGGTTTGTTGCCGGGCATGGACGGGCCCGATGGAGGCATGGGACCGCGCACGCCGCGGATGTCGCCGCGTTTATTGAAATCGGTGCGACGGTCGGGTTGCTGTTGCCGTTGTTGCGGCTGAAATTGTTTTTGGGCCGGCTTTTCGACGGGCTTCGGCTGCGGTTTTTGGGGCAGTTGAATGAAGCCGACTTTTTCGCCTACCTGGGGCTTCGGAGGGGTTGGCGGAGCGGCGGGTTTGGGCGGAATGGCCGGGGCGACCGTGACTGGCGCCGGTGTGGGCGCGGGTTTCGGAGCAGGGGCGGGAGCCCTCGGTTCAATGAGCGGCGGAGCGGCGGCCTCGATGGGTTCGGCGATTTCTTCTTTGGTTTCGCCCGGCGGGGGGGCGGTTTGGGCCCCGTTGGTGTTCGGGGTGGCGACGACGGGTTCCTGGATGGCCGGCGGAGGAGGTGGTGGAGGCGCCGTGATGACCACGATCTTGTCTTCGACCGGCGCGGGTTTGGGGGCGGCCTCGACGGGCGGACCGTTCAGTTTGGCGGCGATGTCGGGGTGGTCTTTGAGGAGCTCGCCTTCGAGGTACTCGGCGCTGATTTTATCGAGGGAACTAGAGGCGACTTTGGCGGCGGTAATGCCCAATGCCTTGGCCTTGGAGATGATTTCTTTGTTCTCCAAACCAAGTTTCTTCGAGATGTCGTAAATACGAACGGGCATAATTCTTTATAACAACTGCGGGCCGAATATGTCTGACAGCCGTCATAGGCTTCAAACTAACAAATTTTTACTGTCTGCGCCAGTCAGCATATTAACTGGAGACCGGGGTTTCGCCGACTTTCAATGTGCGCCGTGCCGCTTCGGCGCGCGCGGCTTCCAAAATTGCGGCGGCCTGGTCGTGGAGTTCGGGAATTCCCGCCAGGTCACTTTCGTCCGCCTGCAAGAGTTCTTCGAGGCGGCGGAGACCATTGTTGACCAGCACTTCGGCTTGCTCGCGGGTGATTCCAGGAATTGAGGCGAGCGAGTCGACGGCTTCGGCAACTTTTTCTTCAAATCCTTTGGTGACGACGTGCTCGGCCTCGATATCCACCTGCCAGCCGGTGAGCTTGGAGGTGAGGCGGGCGTTTTGGCCGCGCTTGCCGATCGCGAGCGAGAGCTGGTCTTCGCTGGTGATGATGCGGACGCGTTTGCGGGCCTCATCGATTTCAAAATTCTTCAACTTGGCCGGCGAGAGGGCGTTGGTGATGAATTCGCGGACGTTCGGTGACCAGCGAATGATGTCGACTTTTTCGTTGTTCAGTTCGCGAACGATGTTTTTGACGCGCTGACCGCGGAGGCCGACGCAGGCGCCGACGGGATCGACTTTTTCATCGCGGGTCCAGACGGCGAGCTTGGTGCGGAAACCGGGTTCGCGGGCGATGCCTTTGATTTCGATGGTGCCATCGCTGATTTCGGAGACTTCGAGCTGGAACAGCTTGATGACGAACCGGGGATCGGCGCGGGACAAAATGATTTCGGGTCCGTGAGCGCCTTGCTCGACGGCTTTGACGTAGCAGCGGATGCGTTCTCCGACCTGGTATTCCTCGGTGGGGACGCGTTCGCGATTGGGGAGCAAGGCTTCGTATTTGCCGAGGTCAACGATGACGTCGGAGCGATCAAAGCGGCGGACGGTGCCGCTGATGATATCGCCGACGCGATCCTTGAACTCGGTGAAGATCAATGCTTTTTCGGCGCGGCGGATCTGTTGCATGAGCGCCTGCTTGGCGTATTGTGCAGCGATGCGGCCGAAACCGGTGGGCGTGACTTCGATTTCCAGTTCTTCACCGATCTGGGCGTCTGCCTTGATGCGGCGGGCGTCGAAGACGGTGATCTGGTCGTGTTTGGAAATGACTTTTTCGGAAACGACGAGTTTGGCAAAAGCGCGGATGTCGCCGGTCTTGGGTTCGATGGCGACGCGCAGTTCACGCGCCGGACCGACTGCTTTTTTTGCAGCCGAAAGCAAAGCTTCCTGTACAGCCGACGTGAGGACATCACGACTGATGCCCTTCTCCTTTTCCCAGTACTCTAAAACAGCTAAAAAGTCGGCGTTCATATCAGTTTGTCAAACGCAAAGACCCCACGAGGGGAACAAAAAAGTCGGCAAGTTTTATCTTTCCGACTTTGGCGCGCTGGGTGAGCCCAGCAAATCTTTACCGTTCTACAGGAAACAATAAGATTTTTGCAGATACCCGTCAAGCTGCAATTCCGGAATATGGGGTAAAGTGCGACCTTTTGAGTCCGATCTGCCGGCGGGATGCCGGCAGCCCGTTTGCGAAATTTTTTGCAATTTTTGGCTGGTCGTACCATTCTCTGCGCATGACTCAGCCGACGGCATTGGTAGTTTATGAAAAATTGTTGCCCGGGACCCAATTGGTGAACCGGTTGCAAGATTTGAACTACCGCGTGCGGGCTGTGACGGATTCCAACACGTTGCTGGCGTGCGCACAGCAGGAGAAGCCGATGCTGGTAGTGGCTGACCTGGAATCGACGCGGAATGATATCTGTAACGCTATCGCTCAATTAAAAAAGGAGCCTTCCACGCAGCATATTCCGGTGATAGCGATAGCGAAGGAGGGGGATGCCTCCCTGATGCGGGCGGCGCAGGCGGCTGGAGCGACGTTGATTGCGAGCGAAACGGCGATTTTGAGTCATCTTTCGCAGTTTTTGGATCAGGCGCTACAGGTGGAGTGAGCAAAGTTGCTTTGCCCAACGGCTTGATATATGCGTGGTTGCACGCAGAGCATTAGCAAAGAAAGTAATGCTGAGGGTGAAGTATAAGTTGTGAACAACTTCTTCTTGACTCGTTTATTACGGTTTTTTATAGTGCGGGCATACTTGAGGCGTATGCGGCTCCAGATGTAATGACACAACGGACTGTACCCGTTGTGTTCTTTTTTTTATTCGTCTGTTCCGCCCGCTCGAGGTTCAGGAGAGCACTATGGCCAGCGGCAAAGTAAAGTGGTTCGATAACAAACATGGGTTTGGTTTCATTACACAAGAAACCGGTGGGGACGTATTTGTCCACTACAGCGCGATCCAGGGCGAAGGCTTCAGGACGCTGAACGAAGGCGACGAGGTTGATTTCGACATCGTCACCAGCGAGAAAGGCCTGAAGGCTGAGAACGTGAAGCGCGCACACGCGTAACAGGCAGCGCCCGGCGGATGCCCGCCGGCGGTGTTTTAATTCGCCATCCGACTCGGTGTCGGTTAGTTTTCAGTCATGCTGGAAACGCCGTATCCCACCATCGAGAGCCTCTACGTTCACGTGCCGTTTTGCGCGCAGAAATGCGCGTACTGCGCGTTCTATTCGGAAGCCTCCAACGGCGAAGTCATCGAGCGTTACACGGACGCCCTCGTCCGTGAGATGGAGCTTTGCGCTCATGAGCTGAAGCCGCGGACGATTTTTTTCGGCGGCGGCACTCCCTCGCTTTTGAATCTCAAGCAGTGGGAGAAGATTCTGCGCGCGATGGAGCGGTTGCAGTTGCTGGGGGCGGAGGAATTCACGGTGGAGTGCAATCCTGCGACAGTTTCGCCCGACAAGGCGAGGCTGCTGCGGTCTTTTGGCGTGAACCGGGTTTCGATGGGGGTGCAATCGCTGGATGAGGCGTTGCTGGATCGATTGGGGCGGATTCACAGCCGGGAGATGGTGTTCAAGTCGTTCGATGTTTTGCGCAAGGCGGGTTTTGATAATGTGAACATTGATTTGATGTTCGCGATTCCGGGGCAGACGATGGAAATCTGGCGCGCGACTTTGACCGAGGCGATCGCGCTGGGCAGCGAGCATTTGTCGAGTTACGAGGTGATCTACGAGGAGGACACGCCGTTGTTTGCGCAATTGCAGGCGAAGGAATTTGATGTGGATGAGGATCTGGCGTGCGAGATGTATGAGGAGCTGATCGGGCGGGCGGGCGGGGCGGGGTTTTGGCAGTATGAGATTGCGAATTTTGCGAAAGACGGTCCGCAAGCTGAAGAACAAGTTCCAAGTTCCAAGTTCCAAGTTCCAGAGGCGGAGTTTCCTTCGCGGGCTTGTCGGCACAATATTAATTACTGGCGGGGCGGGTCGTTTTATGGATTGGGGCCGAGTGCGACGGGTTATGTGCGGGGCGTGCGCACGAAGAACTGGCCGAATACGCAGTTGTATTGCGAGCAGTTGGAGAAGGGGCAGCGGGCGATTGAGTCGCGCGAGGAATTATCGCCACTGGCGCGCGCGGGTGAGACGGCGGCGTTTGGTTTGCGGATGGTGGCGGGCTGGCCGTTTGAGGATTTCCGGCGGACGACAGGGCATGATTTGCGCGGTGAGTGGGGCGATGAACTGAAGCAATTGACGGAACGCGGGTGGGGACGGATGGCACCGGAGAGATTTCAACTGACGCGGCAGGGTTTGCGTTTCGCGGATGCGGCGGCGGAGATGTTTTTAAGGTGAAAAGAGGCGCGGAAATTCCAGATGCAACTTTTAGGGGCGCAACCGGGCGACTGGAAAGTCGCCCGAACCCGCAGGCAGGAAAGCCTGCGCTACACGGAACTATGACGGCTTCTGAATTCACAAAAATTGCGGGGAGGTTGATGAGGCATCCGGCGGCGCCGTTTCATGAGCAGGCGGTGCGCGAGGAGGTGGAAAGAATTTGTGCGGAAAATCGTCTCGATTTTGAGCGGGATGAATTTGGCAATGTGATTGTCCGGCTGCGGACGGCGCCGAAAACGCGGCCGATGGTTTTGGCGGCGCATTTGGATCATCCGGGTTTTGAAATTGTGAGGGAGTTGTCGCCGACGAAGTGGCTGGCGAGATTTCTGGGAGGTGTGCCGGATGAGTATTTTCGGGAGGGAGTTCCGGTGAGATTGATGTGGGGCGAGACGCCACCGGGCTCAGAGTTGCGCCGCGCTGTACGCGGCGCGGACGGCGCGGCGCGCCGTCCCTACCATGGGGCGGCGAAACTCGGAAAGCGGCCGGGCGCGGCGAAGGAGTTTGAATTGCACGCGGAATGGGGGTTGGCAGAAGCGCCGAAGTTTGCGGTTTGGGAAATGGAGGATTTTGCGGTGAGGAAGGGACGGATTCATGGGCGCGCGTGCGATGATCTGATTGGCGTGGCGTCGATTTTGGCGACGCTGATTGAATTGAAGCGCCGACGCGCGCGGGTGCATGTGATTGGGGTGATTGCGCGGGCGGAGGAGATTGGTTTTCTCGGCGCGATGGCGGTGGCGGCGGGGAAGCGGTTGCCGAAGAAGTCGCTGGTGATTTCGCTGGAGACGAGCCGGGAATTGCCCGGCGTGAAGATGGAGCAGGGTGTGATTTTGCGCGTGGGGGATCGGACGTCGATTTTTAGTTCGCAAGGGATGCGGTTTCTGGCGGAGGTGGCGGCGGGGTTGAAGGCGGAGAATAAAAAATTTCAGTTTCAGCGCGCGTTGATGAGCGGCGGGACGTGCGAGGCGACGGCTTATCAGGAATTTGGTTTTGAAACGGCGGCGGTATGTGTGGCTCTGGGGAATTATCACAATT
>Ga0335085_10013657_pt1 | contig 11889 bp, 7 predicted proteins | sample Lox_Sample_45_FD_206712 | JGI IMG/M metagenome (GOLD analysis project Ga0335085, IMG submission 206712) | Soil microbial communities from Loxahatchee National Wildlife Refuge, Florida, United States - Lox_Sample_4.5 | ecosystem: Environmental > Terrestrial > Soil > Wetlands | place: USA: Florida...
GACGGCCGCGCGCAAATCAGCGGCAATGAAGCCCGCGCCCCGCAGATCGAGGTGCGCAATACTTCGTCGAAGCCGGTCAAGTACGTCGAGTTTGGCTGGCTGGTCAGCGACCCGTCCGGCCGCCAGTACATGGCCGGCTCACTGCCCTCATCCGATGCGTCGCTCTATTTGCCTGCCGGCAGCAAAGGCGTGGTGCGGCAGGACAGCACCCTGCGCTTCTCCTCCGGCGGCCAGCCGGTCAACATCCAGAAGATGACCGGCTACATCAGCCAGGTGGAATTCGTCGATGGCAAGGTGTGGGTCCCCAGCCGCGAAAGCCTGGACAATCCGGTGCTGCAAAAGGTCCGCATGCCTTCCGCCGAAGAGCAGCGCCTCGCCCAGATCTATCGGCGCAAGGGTCCCGACGGCCTCATCGAAGAGCTCAAGAAGTTCTGAAACGCCTCCGCCCTCCGTGTCAGTCGCAAAGCGCGCGGGCCATATCCCGCTCGTCCTGCGCCGGATGCCCCACTTGGCGAGCGCATTTGTGGAGTTTCACCTCCTGTTTTCTGTGAATTGGCGCGTGGCACCGCAATTGCAAACCTGTCGGCCATATGGCCTACGTCATTACTGATTCCTGTTCCAAAGACGAACTCTGTGTGGACGCCTGCCCGGTGGACTGCATCCATCCAAAGCAGGCCGAGGAAAACTTCGCCGAAGTCCCTCACCTGTATGTGAATCCCGCCGACTGCATCGATTGCGGTGCCTGCGTACCGGTCTGCCCGACCAACTCGATCTACACCCTGGATGAACTGCCGGCTGAACTGGCGCGGTTCGCCGAGATCAACGCCGCCCACTACAACTGAGTCTCACTCGAAATGGATGGCCTTCAGGTCCGCCGCCGGCTTGGGAAACTTGAGATCCATCTCTTCGAGCGCATCCAGCACGATCTGCGAAACTGCCAGGTTGCGGAACCACTTGCGATTCGCCGGAACGATGTACCAGGGCGCCCACTCGGTGCTGCATTTGCGCAGCACCGCCTCATAAGCGTCAATATACTGATCCCAATATTCGCGCTCCTTCACATCGGCTGCTGAGAACTTCCAGTTCTTGCTCGGGTCGTCCAGGCGCTCCTGGAAGCGCCGCGCCTGCTCGTCTTTGTCGATATACAGAAGCAGTTTGACGATCCGCGTGCCGCTCTTGGCGAGCATCTGTTCGAAGCAATTGATCTGTTCGTAGCGTTGTGACCACACCGATTTGGGCACCAGTCCATGGACCCGCACGATCAGCACGTCCTCGTAATGCGAGCGGTTGAAAATGCCGATCTTGCCCCACTCGGGCACGGCCGCATGCACGCGCCACAGGTAATCGTGGCGCTTCTCCGGGCCCTCCGGTTCTTTGAACGGCGTCACCGTGACACCCTGCGGATTCAGTCCGCTCATGACATGGCGGATCGAGCCGTCCTTACCGGCCGCGTCGATGCCTTGCAGCACGACTAGTAGCGCACGCCGTCCTTCCGCGTAGAGTTGATACTGCAACACCGAGAGCCGCTCGATGTTCTTGGTGAGCAAGTCAGTGGCGTCTTCCTTGTCGATACCGTGGGTGTCCGCGGGGTCGATCTTCGATAGCTTGATCTTCGATCCGGGTGCGACCCGCAGTGCCTTCGTCAGTGGTTTCATTCCGGCCCTATTCTACACTGAGATCGTGTTAGTGCTCGCATCCCAATCGCCGCGCCGCGCCGAGATTCTGCGCAATGCCGGCATTCCGTTCGTCGTCCGCAGCGCTGAGGTGGACGAATCGCCGATCTACGGCGAGGCACCCGAAGATTACGTGCGCCGCCTCGCGGAGTGGAAGGCCATGGCCGTCGAGGCCTCGCCGGACGAAACCGTACTCGGCGCCGACACCACCGTGGTGATCGATGGTGAAATTCTGGCCAAGCCGATCGACGTTGCCGATGCCCGCCGCATGATCGCCCGCCTAGCCGGCCGCCGCCACAGCGTCCTGACCGGTATTTGTCTGCGCCGCGGCGGCCGTCGTATGTGCGATTGGGCCGCCACCCAGGTCTGGTTCGCCGCGATGTCCGACGCCGAAATCGATGCGTACGCCTCCAGCGGCGAGCCTCTCGATAAAGCCGGCGCTTATGCCATCCAGGGCCTGGCTTCCAAGTACATCGAGCGGATCGATGGCTGCTACTTCAATGTGGTTGGGCTGCCTGTGTCGATGGTCTACCGCTATTTGAACGGCGGTTGGGAAGCCTGATTTCCGAGCGGTCTGGCAACACGCTCGGTGCTGTTCTTTTTCAGGCGGCTCCAAATCGGCTTGAGGCATGTGGGTCAGCGTTCCGCAAACTTCTCGCCGGCCGGATCGTAGCGAACACTGTAGGATTCAAGGCTGCCGCCTGTTCCCGGTAGTGGTTATCGCACTCCCGGTGGCCTGGCGCAATCTGGTTCTTCACAATGAGAGGGCAGTTGGTTGAGATGTGAACGGAGAATTCCCATGCAGAAAATCCATTCTGTTGCCTTGGGCATCACGTTGATCTTCACTGCCGGCAAACTGGATATGCCGCGCGAGGATGAAGTGCGGAAGGCGATCACCAACGCATGTGCCGGAATGGCGACGGCTTCGATGAGGAAGGATAACAAGGCGTGGTTCTCACGCATCGCGCCCGGCATTTTCAGGAGTGGACCAGACCGGCATCATCTTTTCGCTGGACCAGCCACTTGATGACATCAGCAACGCCGACCCGAGCAGGGTGTTGCCGCAGCGTTTCGAAATTCGAAAGCTCGGTGTGCCGGGAGACGCTGCCTAAGTCGGCAGGGAGTGGCAGCTCAAGCACTGAGATGGTCTGAGAAAAATACGGGTTGACCGCAAATTGCAGGAACGCATGAACCCGGATCGCCTTATGTTACCGGAACCTGAATCGGAGAACCCGCCTGGTATGTAGAATCGAATAGAACGTCCGCGCCGGGGTAAACGAGGGTCGCGACATTCAACGGAATCCCGGACAATCTCGAAGTAGCAATGCCGTCAACAGCGTTGCCATTCATCAACAGAATAGGCTGAGGTTGGCAATCTGCGACGTCTCGCATGGGGATTTGTAGGCCGCCGGGTATGCATACAATCTATCGCGATGCATCGGAGCAAACCAGGGTCCGAGATGCAAAGAATGGCACGCAGAGAGTGGAACAGGTTCGTTGCCCAGGCACATAGCAGCGATCCAGAGGAGTAATGGCGACTCGGCGCCTGGCTCGATGCCGGACGAGGCGTTCAGCGCGATCAATCAGAGGCTATTCGCTGGTTCGAGCGCGCGCACCGTGAAGCAGAAACTTGCGCCACAGCCAATCTCGAAAACATCTACCGGGTCCAGGGAAACCATCGACGCCCACTATTTTGGTATCGGCGAGCCGCGGCTTTAGGGATGGAGATACGGTGGTGGGAGTGGGGCGGGGCATACTCTGCAGGCGTGAGTGTCAAGCGTGATCCGGCGCAAGCAGTTCGCTGCTTTCGACGGGCAATTTCACAGCAAGACGATTATTGAATCCGGGCGCGATGATGCGATGTTCCACTTCGGCATCGCGTTTTATGAAGGGCGCGGCGTCAGGAGATCCAGCGCTCGATCGTCTGACTGTCTCGAGCGAATCGGGACAACGATCACGCCAGCGCCCGTCATCTGATGGACAAGATCAGGAACGAATAGCGGCGCGCCCGCCGGCCGGCACCCGCCAAAACGAGGTCAGTTTAACTTAACGCCACACGGTACAATCTCGAGGCTTCCAGCCGCACATGAGCCGATCCGTCCGCGTCGGTCTTCCACCCGACGTTGCCGCGGTTGTCGCGCAGGCTGCGAATTTGCTGGCCCTCTGGGAATCGCAGCACGTGGTCACCAGCCCGCGTCGTGCCGAGCACTGCCTCGGACAGCTTGCCGTCCGACCATTTCAGATCCACGGTTATGCCGCCGCGCGCCCGCAAGCCTTTGACGCTACCCTGCGGCCACGCGCCCGGCAGCGCCGGCAGAAGGTCGATCGCGCCATCGTGGCTCTGCACCAGCATCTCGGCAATCGCCGCCGTTCCTCCGAAGTTGCCGTCGATCTGGAAGATCGCCGAGTTGCCAGCCGGATGCGTATCGAAGAGGTTCGGGCCGGTAGAGTGTTCGAGCAGCGCAACCAGCGATTCCCAGGCCTTGTCGCCATCCAGCAGCCGCCCCCAGAAATTGATTGCCCACGCCCTGCTCCAGCCGGTATAAGCGCCGCCCGCCGCCAACCTCCGCTCCAGCGATACGCGCGCCGCCTTCGCCAAATCCGCCGTGCGCCGCGGCGTAATGGCGCTGCCCGGGTAAAGAGGATACAGGTGCGACATATGTCGCTGCCCCGGCGTCTTCTCGTCGAAATCCCGCGACCACTCCTGCAATTGGCCGTGCTTGCCGGTGCGATACGGCAGCAAATGCGCGCGTGCGGTCTTCAATTTGCCCGCGAATTCGGGCTCCGTATCTAGAACCGCAGCCGCCTGTTCGCAGTGCTCGAACAACTCCGCAATCAGCGCCATGTCCATCGTGCAGCCATCGCTGGTCTCGGCCGTACGTCCATCCGGCGTCGTGAAGTTATTCTCGGTCGATTCCGATGGGCACGTGGTGAGATATCCGGCCCTATTGTCCACCAGCCAATCCAGACAGAACTCCGCGCACGATCGCAGGATCGGGTACGCTCGCGTGCGCAGAAACTCGCGATCCCCCGAAAACCAGTAGTGCTCCCACAGGTGCGCACAGAACCACGGGCCGCTCATCGCCCAGTTCGCCCACGTCGGCGATCCCTGCCCGTTTCCTACCGGCGCCGACTGACGCCACAAATCCACGTTATGATGCGAAACCCACCCGCGGCACCCGTAGTTCACTTTCGCCGTCTCCGCTCCGGTCTTGCTCAGCCCCTCGATCAAATCGAAGAGTGGCTCGTGACATTCCGCCAGATTGCACGACTCCGCCGGCCAGTAGTTCATCTGCACATTGATGTTGGCCGTCCAGTTGGAACTCCAGGGCGGCCGCACCTGGTCGTTCCAGATGCCTTGCAGGTTGGCCGGCTGCGAACCGGGCCGCGAACTGGCAATCAGCAGATAGCGCCCGTACTGGAAGTACAGGGCGGCAAGGTCCGGATCAGGCTGTTTGGCGAATGCGCGCAGTCGCTCAGCGGTGTCGAGATTGCCGGTGTCCTGCTTAGGCAATTGCAACGACACGCGGCGGAAAAGATTCTGATGATCGGAGATGTGCGCCGTTCGCAGTTCGGCAAAACCGCGGCGCCGCGCCGACTCGAGTTGCCCTCGGCAGGCGGCAGCAATTTCCTCGGCCGAAAGATCCGGCGCGCGATCGTAGCCGCGATAGCCGGTCTTGGCGGCAATCAGAATTGTGACCACCTTGGCTTTTTCGATCCGCAACCGGTTGCCCTGCGTGGCCACCGTGCCGCCTTCCGCGATCGCGGCCATGCGCGCTTCGAACCGCATGCCCTTGCCTTCGGCGGTATCGTACACGATGGGGTTGTCCGTGCGTAGATAGTTCGGATCCACGTGCGCCGGCGCCTTGCCGGTAAGCCGCAGGCCCCCCGCTTCCACCGCTTCGCTCTTCGATTGCAGAGGGCTGTCGATCCCGGCCGACATACTGAAGCCCGCGGGATCGGTGGTGGTCCAGCGGAGTACAATCACCTGGTCGGGCGCGGACACGAACGCCTCGCGCGTGGATTGAAATCGCCCCACTCGAAATGAAACACGCACAATCGCGGTGTCGAGATCCAACTCGCGCCGGTAGCCTGCGATCTCCCCGCTGGAGTCCCACTCGAGATGCAGATCGGCGAGTGGCTGGTAGGATTCGTTATACGGCCCCTGCATCAGGCGGCACACGCGATCGGCCGCCGGATAGTCCTGCGACTCCAGAACGAGCTTGCGGACCTCTTCCAGGTGCTGTTTGGCTTCAGGGTTGTTCCAGGACCTCGGCGCGCCACTCCAGAGCGTGTCCTCGTTCAGTTGCAGTCGCTCGGACCCGACACCGCCAAACACCATCGCACCGAGGCGGCCATTGCCGATCGGCAGAGCCTCGGTCCATTGGGCCGCCGGCTGCTTGTACCACAGCGTCAGCCCGTTTGTGTTGCGGTCCTGCGCCGCTGATTCGCCCGCCGCCAGAGTTGCCGAGGCGCCGGCGATGAATTCCCGCCTGGTCACCTCCACATTTTCGCCCAACTTGCGCCGCGACCGAAAATGGCCGGGCTATTCGCGGCAGATCCCGCGCTCGCTGCGACGAATGAAGGCGACCAAATGCTGTGTCTCGGGCGTGGGGATCTCGGTTTCAATTCGCACCAGAGCGTCCTGTAACTTCAGTCCGGAACGGTATAGGATCTGGTAAGCCCGTTTGAGTGTGGTGATATCGGATAGCTTATAGCCGGCGCGCTTCAAACCTACGACGTTCAGACCCTTGGCTTCGACGTCGTGCCCTGCATATAAGAAAAAAGGTGGAACGTCGCTGTTGATCCGTGTATTCCCGCCGATCATCGCCAGCCGCCCGATCTTGGAATATTGGTGCACGACCACGCCACCGGAAATGAAGGCCTGATCTTCGACCTCCACATACCCCGCCAGCAACGCACAGCTTGCGATTACGGTGTGGTTGCCGATGGCGCAGTTATGCGCGATGTGCCCCGAGGTCATGATGTAATTCGAGTCGCCAATCTGCGTGACGGATTCGGGCGCGGTCCCGCGCGAAATCGTGTAATGTTCGCGAATCTTGTTGCGGTTGCCGATTCGCAAATAACTGCGCTCCCCGCTGAAGTTCTTATCCAGAGGATCGGTGCCCAGGACCGTTCCTGCCGAAATCTCGTTCTCTTCGCCCAGCGTCGTCCACCGCTTCACGTACACATACGGTTCCAGCATGCAGCCGGCGCTAATGACTACATCGCTTTCGACGATGCAGAATTCTCCGATGCGCACGCCCGGTCCGATCACCGCGTCGGGGTGTATGCGGGCCGAAGGCGCAATCTGGGCGGAAGGGTCGATGGGCATTCAACCGCCATGATAAGTCATCTGCGTCAGTGGCCGAGAAACCGGGATTGCCGTTGGCCGGAACTCAGCGGCAGCGGTGTCCCGATCAGGCAGAACTGGTCCAGCGCAAACAGGACCACCGACACTCCGGCCGATAGCGTCAACTGCCGTTCTCGTTGCCAAGGGGTTGTTGGGTCCGAAATCCCGATCAGGTGACTGCACTGCGACGCAGGGAACCCCTGCGTGATCGGGAACTGGATCGACTGCCGCGCCTGATCCAGGTTGCGGTTGCCCGTGTAGGTGAAGTTCTCCGTCTTCAGGCAGGTGAGCGCAGCAGGCGTCCAGTTTTGCGCCGGGAAATTAATCACCCGGTTCAACGGCGTATCGTTGGTGTCAACCGGATACAGTACTTCGAACCGGGTATTCGGGTGGCCTTGGCGCACGTAGGCCATAATCGCCGATGTGAACTGTCCGATTAGCCCCGCCAGGAAGGCGCACTCCGCCGGATACTGTCCCGGATCGGCCATCTGGCTCGGAATCACCGGCAGCGGGCGCCCCTGCAGCGAGTCAAACGTAGCCGTTGTGTAAGCGTCGTAAAATGGCATCCCGGACGCATCTGCGAAATACCACCACTGCACTTCACCGAATTGTAAGTAGGGCTGTAGTCCAGCCGACGCCATCAGTCCCGCCATCTCCGCATACACTTGCTGCCAGTATGCCAGGCTTGCCGGGCTGAAATTCGTCTGCAGTGCGGGCGTGTTCACCCACACCGGACCGTCCGGATATCTCTGGGCGATGCCCGTGCTGGCGCGATCGTCGCCCTTGCCCAATTCGGTGCTGAACGCGGCCGTCACGTCGATCCCGTAGCTCTTCATCGCGGCGAAGAAAGCAGTACTCCAGTCACGCGCGGCCCGGTTGATTCGTGGAACCGCGTTCAGATCCGTGTACCACGTTCCATCCACACCGCCCGATAGCGCGCCCTGAGTCACCGTGGATGTAAACCCCGTGCTGCCCGTGTTCACCGCCACTGATATCCCATTCCCCGCACTGCCCATTGCGCGTGCCGTAAGTGTGAGGGTCGCGCCCGAAGCCTGCGCCCATACTGCCGTGGACCCTGCAGTGATCCAGAGCGCAAAGCATGTCGCGATCGATTCCGCGGTATCGCCGATCAGATTCAGGTGCGGCAGACTGCTGCCCGCAAGCACGATCTCCGTCACCCCGCCAAATTCGGGTGTGCCCGCAAACTCGATCGTCAAGCTCGCGTATTGGTTGCCTAAGTTGTAGAGTTGATAAAACCGTAAGGCTCCAGCGTAGTGATTCGCACGGCCTTGGAAGCCCAAAGTCTGAATCAACCACGCCGTTCGCTCCGGCGCCAGAGCCAGGGAATGATCAGTATCCCAGTCGGTCGCCAGAGTGCTGTTTGGAATGCTGCCGAAGACCGGCAGCGTCTCGCTCGGGTAAGCAATCTCGAGGAAATCAAAATAGACGTCCGTACCCGAACCGCCAGTGTTGGTGACCCTCACCTGATGAGCGCCGCCTGCAAATTGGCCCAGTGAAACTCGAATCAGTACATCCTCACCGCTGCGGAGCAAACCCACCGCCTGAGCCGCGCCCGAGTCCACTTGTACTGAGATATTTCCACCGGCATTCGTGTAGCGGGTCCCTAAGTAGAGCTGATGATTCAGGTTGGCAGTGTAAGTGATCTGCAGGCTGTCGCCGGCTTGGCTGCTATGGCGGATCGAGCCACCAGAGTAATTCCCATTTTCCGCGACCCATCCTCCGCTGTACTGCACTTGGAACGAATTGTCCTCAATCCTCTGGCTGCCCGGGCCTGCGACCGAGTAAACCAGGTTCGCGCCACTCACCTGCCAGTTGGTGATAGATACTAAAAACTCACAGCCTTGATAGTCCTCAAACTGTAAGTCGGCAGCCCAAGTCCATCTCATCTTTCGGACACTTTGCATTGGCACTTTCTGCCCGGTGCTATCGATCAGGTTGGAGAAATTCAGGCTGACTTGCCATTGTGAGGGCGACACTCCGCCCGAAAACGTGGCCGAAGCCGGCGTCCAGGACTCGGTCTGGGCACCATGCACGGTTCCGTAAACTCCGACGCGATTGCCATCGCTTCCGGGCTGCTGCAGGTAGGTGAGAGTGATCTGCGCTCCGGCGGCGATTGCCGTTACTCCGCTGTTCTTGCTGTTGCCATCGATAAACGCGGCGAGGCCGCTCAACGCAGCCGCCATCGTGTCGCCCGGCGCGAATTGGTAACTCTGATGTTGATCGAGCCACGACAGTTCGATGGAATCACCGACCGTCGGAGACCCTGCCAAAGTAAACGTCACCGTGGCCGGAGTATACGGCCCCCCAGCAGTGGCATGTGGCAAGAGTGGAACGATATGGAAATTCTCGGGCCCGGACGAGTCCTCCCAAATTCGCAGATGAGACCAGCCCACAGCGTCGTAAGCTGTCGAATCCATCGTCATGCAGTTGACTCGGGTTTCTGCATAAGTGAGCTGGACTCCACTCAGATCGCCGTCCGGTAAGTTTCGCAGCCAAGGATACTCGAAAACATTGTCGCGGTTCCATTCCACCACTGCCCAGTCGAACGGTTGCCGCCAACAACCAGAAACCGTGAAGGCGGTGGCACTCGAGCCGCTCAGAGCCGCCACCGCGGTCGGTTCCTGGAAGTAACACTGTAAGTCGCGGTCCGGCCGGAGTTTAGTAAGCTGATCCGGCATTACAGTCGAACCAGAACCGTGAGGTCAGCGCCGGGATAGGTCTGACCGACCGAGAGAATCGATAGCGTGAGCTGAGACTGTGCGGTGAGGGGCGTCAGAGCCATCCCCGAAACTACAGTTGATATCAACTCCCCCGGCGGGATACTCATACCGCAGTAAGCCGCACCGTTGACATTCAGTTGGAGTCTGATCGCAGCGTCGGCGGCGGTTCCCAACACGGCAAACACGTCTTTTACCGAATGCGAAGCCTCAACCACCAGCGGTGGGGACGCCGATTGATCAACGGCCAGGTATCCGCTTACCTGGATCGTATATTGTCCGCCCGAGAGTGTTCGCAAGCCGCTATCGTCATTATTGGTCAAACAAATGATGGCGGTTGGGCTGTTTCCGAAATCATTCGTAACATACAGCTCCGCGCTGGCGACTCTCACATCCGGTAGCGCAACTGGAAACACCCAGCTTCCACAGTACGGTGTCCCGAAGAACTGCGGCGGGAACGCCGCAATCACGATCGCACTGTTTAAGGTGTATACCGGGACGAGCGGACCGTGGGCCGTCGCAGCGCTTCCGTGCACTCCGCGAGTGACGGTGTAGGACAATCCGTCCGTCGCGACCGCGGTAACCTGCATTATTTCTCCATCCAGTTGGACGAAGCTGCCGGTTGTTGCCGACCCACTCGCGCTCAGTATCAGAGACTGATCCGTCGCGCCGCTTGCTGCCGCCAAGGTGATCGGGGGTCTACCCGCCAGCTCGTTCCAATAGTGCAACGTCAAGGTTCCGGAACTAATGCTATGGGTATTCGTGAGGTCAGTAAATGAGACGGCACTCATTTGAACGGCGCCTCCAAGCGGCGAGACCCCGAGCGCGAAGCTGGGAGAAGCAGGCACGGCGCCATCCCCCGAGCCGCCACCTCCAATCTGCCAGTCCGTAACGGTGGAAATCGCCGCCGGGCACTCGATATTATTTGCGTTAGCTGCCCGCCCGGTAATCTCCACGACTTCTCCAGCCAGGTTTGGTACTTCGAACTCAATGGGACTCGCGGTCGCCAGCGCCCCGAAATGCCACGCCGCCTCCGCCACTACGAAACAGCTGGTCGCGTCCGGAACGACCGCCCATGGCGGTGCAATCGTGAGCGTTGTGGCCGTATTGGCTAGCACCGTCTGTTCTTGGCCCGCGCCCGTCCCGCGAGTAATTCGGGCCGTCATGCCGCGGTAGCGATTACCCGCCATTTGTAGGCCACCGTTGCCCACCGTAGTCGCCGAGTAGACCGTAGCGACCCGTTCCGACTGCAACTCCATACGCCAGTAGAAATTTGCATGATCGTAACTTGGATCGGCCGGTGGAATGGGCTGTTCCGCCGATCCGTTATCGGTGAAAGTCGCAGCGATTGCTTGATCCGTCGCGATCCGGAACAACTCCGCCGGCGTCCGCCCACGGTACACATTGAATCCTGTGGCTCCGGCGGCGAAGCTCAATCCGGTTAGCGTGACGCTGCTCTGCACGGTGACAGTGCGGGCGGTCAAGACGAACGATAAGCCACTCTCATTTCCCGCGCTATCGACGGCTGACACTGCATAGTAAAGTGTCTGGCCGCCTGCCAGCGTACCTCCTCCCCCCACCTCCGCTGCCAGGCTCAGCAAAGGAATCGCCGGCCCGCTGGTCGCAACGGTAGCCGGTGGAGTAAAACTTACCGATACTTTGGTGGAAACCGATCCGTCACTTAGGATGATCGAACTCTCACTAACCCCGAATTGAATATCTCCTGTAGCGTCCACTACGCTACCCACCAGGGGCCGAGGCACCCCAATACCGGAGTTACCCTGCGGCGATCCCCCTATTCCCGTGGTGGATTGGCCATTACTATCCGCATACCAGGTGTCATCGTGGACCTGCGCCGTGAGGGTCGTGATCCGGCTATTCATACCGGGTGCAAGCTTCACGATCCGAAATGGCTGCCGCTGGAACCCCTCCTTGAGGTATGTGACGGTAATCAGGTCGCCGGGCCGTATACCGAAAGCTCGTACGCTGGTGTCGAATTCGATATAGGTATTTCCTTTAACGGACTTATCCAAATTTGCTTTGAGAATCCGGCCCGCCTGATCAAAGTTGGGAATACCAATGGCAGAAAGTGTCGTCGACACTTCCTGCCCGCTCAGCGCCACAT
>Ga0335085_10013658_pt1 | contig 11888 bp, 5 predicted proteins | sample Lox_Sample_45_FD_206712 | JGI IMG/M metagenome (GOLD analysis project Ga0335085, IMG submission 206712) | Soil microbial communities from Loxahatchee National Wildlife Refuge, Florida, United States - Lox_Sample_4.5 | ecosystem: Environmental > Terrestrial > Soil > Wetlands | place: USA: Florida...
TTGGTCACAGGTTGAGGAATTGGGTTCTCATGGGCCAACCCGGGTCTATTCAGCACCGATCGGACGACCTTGAGAAGCTCCTTGACGTTGATGGGTTTGGAAAGATAGCCGTCCATCCCCGCCGCCAGGCAGCGCTCCTTGTCACCCTGCATGGCATGGGCGGTCATGGCAACCACGGGCACGCGGGTTCCCGTCGCCTCTTCCTTCTTGCGTATCCTTGCCGTAGCCTCGAACCCGTCGATCTCAGGCATCTGGACATCCATGAGGACCAGGTCAAAACTCTCGTTCTCAAGCCGCTCCAGCGCCTCGCGCCCATTTGCGGCGGCAACCACGAGGTGACCGTGTTTTTCCAAAACCCGCGAGGCCAGCATCTGGTTCACCACGTTGTCCTCGGCGAGCAGGATATGAAGGGGCCTTCCTTCCTCCCGCAGCGAGTGGCGGGTTACCAAGGCTGGGTTTTCCGCCAAGAGCTTCGAGCCCACAACCCGCAACACGGCATCCAGCAGCTCAGCCTGGCCAACGGGCTTGGTGAGATAGCCCGCAACTCCCAGTTCGCGACAGCGGGCCGCATCGCCGCGCTGCCCGCCGGAGGTCAGCAGCAAGACCGTGGCTCCGGACAGTCGCGGGTTCCGGCGAATCTCCTCCGCAAGCTGGAATCCGTCCATTTCCGGCATATTGGCGTCGGTCAGAACCAAGGGAAAAGGCTGATGGGCTTCGAGCGCCTGAACCAAGGTTTCGAGGGCCTGCCGGCCATTGTCAGCCAGCATCGGTTTCATGCCCCAGCCGGTAAGCAGACATTCCAGGATGCGGCGGTTCGTCAGATTGTCGTCCACTACCAGCGCGCGCATACCTTTAAGTTGCGTCTTCTCCAAGGGCATCGGAGAGCCGCCGGCCTTGGAATTGCCAAAGTTGGCCGTAAAGTGGAAGGTGCTACCCTGGCCCTGCCCGCTTTCCACCCAGATACGGCCTCCCATCAATCCGACCAACTCGCGGCAGATGGACAGTCCCAATCCTGTACCGCCAAAGCGGCGGGCGGTGGAACCATCAACCTGCGTAAAGGCCTCGAAAATGCGTGCTTGTTGCTCGGCGGGGATACCCACGCCAGTGTCCTCCACGCTGAAGTGGAGACAAATGGATTCTTCCTTGACTGACTCCCGCCGGACCCGCAGGTTGACTTCTCCTCTCATGGTAAATTTCAGGGAGTTGCCGAGCAGGTTGATCAGGACCTGGCGCAAGCGGCTAGGGTCTCCCACCAGAGCCTCGGGCACGTCAGGCTCAATCATGCAGTTGAGTTCCAGTCCTTTCTGGTGCGCACGCAGGGCCAGCGTCTTCAGGTTCGGCTCGATGCTACCTCGCAGGTTGAAGTCCAGGGTTTCCAGTTCAAGCTTGCGGGCCTCAATCTTTGAAAAATCCAGGATGTCGTTGATGATGGTGAGCAGTGACTCGGCGGAGGTTCTCACCATGCCGGCATATTCGCGCTGTTCGGAGTCCAATTCCGTTCCCAGAAGGAGATCCGTCATTCCTAGGACACCATTCATGGGGGTGCGAATCTCGTGACTCATGTTTGCCAGAAACTGGCTTTTGGCACAGTTGGCGGCGTCGGCGCGCAAGGTTTCCTGTTCCGCTCGCGCCATCTCCTGTTCCACGCGGGCCTTTTCCCGCGCCAACTCCCGGGTGCGCGCCGTAACGGCCTCCTCGAGTGCCCGCTGAATCTGCTTTTGCCGCAGGTGCCGTTGGCGCAAGAAAAGCAGCACGATCGCGGGTGGCGTCAAGCCCAGCAAGGCCAGGAACCACCACGTGCGCCACCAGGGGGGGCGGATTTCAAAGGCGAAGACAGTCGGCTGGGTGCTCCAAGCGCCTCGTGCATCGCGCGCTTGCACCTCCAACCGGTAATCATTGGGGGGCAACCCAGGGAACTGCAGCTCCTGCTGCGATGTCTCCCGCCAGTCACTGAAGAGAGGTTGCAGGCGATAGCGGAAGAGCACGGAGCTCTCGCGTGCGAAAGTGAGCGCCGAGTAGCGCGCCGCCAAGGAGTTGGAAGTATGGCTTGTCGAAGGGAAACTGTTTTTCTCGACGACTGCACTTCCCAAGGTCAGTTGGGTGAATACGACAGGAGGGGAGCGCACTGGATGGGTTAGAGTACTGGGGGTGAAACGTGCCAGGCCGCCGCTAGTGCCGATCCACACCGTGCCGTCGGGCTCAGCCGCAAACCCCTGCAGATCGCAATCGTCCCAGATCAATCCGTCATTATGGTCGTATTGAATCCAGCGGTCTCCGGTGAGGACTCGCACCCCTTGATCCGTTCCTGCCCACAATTGGCCGCGCGCATCGAAACCGAGGAAATAGGTCATTTCTCCCCGCAGCCCCAGTTCACTGCCATAGTGCGTCATAGACAGGCGTTCGCCTTCCACCCGAACCCGAGTCACCATGCCGGAGTACCAATACCCCACCCAAAATTCCTTGGGCCGGGACGAGGCGACGGCCAGGACCACATTGTGGCGAAGCCCGTCGGCGGTCGTGATGCGTCGCCAGTGGGCTCCCGTCAACAGGAAGAGCCCCCCGTCCGTGCCGACTAGGATCTCCCCGTCCGGCGCCTCGGTAACGGCGTAGCAACGAACCGCCGGGACTTCCTCCACGCGCCGGAAGCGCTTTTCGGAAAGCTGCGCTACGTAAAGACCCTGCTCGGTGGCAGCCCAGACTCGGTGTGACCGGTCGAGGGCCAGAGAGAAAGGCATGGAGCCTGACAACCCGCGATTCTGCTTGAACCACTCGATTCGCCCCGTTTGCGAGTCAATGCGGGCCGCGCCATTTCGCTCGGTTCCCAGCCAGAGGCTTCTGTCCTGTTCAAGTTGCAGGGTGTGGATCGGCATTCTCCCCACGCGGGGGCACCTTTGCCAGGTCCACCGGTCTCCGGTCTGTCGTCCGGTGAACAGGCCGTCCTCCGTACCAGCGAGAACCGTGCCATTGCCCAGGGGCAGGATCTGGTATATCAACTCGCTTTCCAGACCGCTTTCGGAAGTGAAGCTCTCCCATTCGCCGTAGCCCCTCCACCTTGCTAAACCCTGGCCAGCCAGGCCCAACCAGATGGAGCCCTCGCGGTCGCGCAGCACCGAATAGACCGGTCCTCGCAAGCCCTCTCGACTGCCCACGGTCCGGAAGTGCCGCCCTCCGCTGATGGTCAGGCCTTCGATGGTAGGCACCAGCAACCTGCCCGCGCCATCCACTTCCATCTGGCACCCTCCGGCCGTCTGCGGAAACCCTGGATTTGAAGCATCAAAGCGGGCGCTTCCATGCCGCAGCACGGCGAATTTCTGCTGGTCGTGCACCCACAAATCGCCGCCGCCATCCCGACGGATGTTCATCCAGTTTCCCGGCGGCAGACCCGCCGCCTGGCCCAAAACGGTAACTCCCGCTACGGTCATCCTGCACACGCTCGAGCCGCAACCGAACCACACCACCCCCCGTTCCAAGAAAATCCCGTGAGCGCCGCCCCCCCCTGCATCGGCGGGCGTACCAAGCATGCGCAGGGCCAGGCTGCCGCCTCCGTCCGGGGTGGTGGCTTCGACCAGGCCTCGCTCCGTGGCGATGAAGGTTCGTTCCATACCATCAAAGAGTATCCCGCTGTAGCCATCAACGCCTTGGGCAGCCGACAGCGGCACTTTTTCAAAACGGCGACCCCTCTGCCGGTAGAGGCCGACCCGATACCCCGCTAGCACACCGCCGCCCGGCGCCTCTCCGAGGCTCAAGACGACTTCGTGGGGAAGACCCTCCTCCGGCCCGTAACGCTGAAACCTCTGGCCATCAAACCGGAACAGACCATTTTCCGTTCCCACCCACAGAAAGCCCGTTCGGTCCTGAAAGAGGACTTTCACCGCCAGGTTGGTGAGACCCTCCTCGGCTCCGTAGTAGCGAAAGCTGTACTTCTGAGCCCTCAATGGCGCCGCAAGGGCCAGGCAGGCCAAGATGACCACGAGGGACAATATCGCCTTGGGTTTGCACTTTGACACATTCAGCTTATCGGCCAAATATGACGCTCTCTTTAGACCCCGGGGGACAGCGGGGACGGCCAAGCTGAAGGAGATCACCTATCTTCGGTGCTTCCCCCAACTGACAGCAACAGGCTCGAACCTACAGATCAGGTCAGCGCGACGCCTGCTGGTTCCTCACAGCCAAAGATGCTGGTTGGAGTAAAAAGTGGCGGGTTTGCCGGGGTGCTTTTTGCGAAAGGCTTGGAACTGGCGGAGGATCGCCTGGTAGCGGCGCTCGGAAGTGCGAATGGGTTTATGAGGCATTTTGATGAGGGCGCGTTCCACTTCCTTGACGTTTTCCGCAGAGAGCCGCCAATCGCACTTCACCAGGGTTCGCAAGTCGGCGACGCCGTAGCCAACAATGCGTGCGACGCCATCAATGTAGGGGTCCACGTAACTCATCACCAGGTGGCGGATGGTGCGGAACACCGGCTTGCGTCCGTGCAGTCCCGCGTCCCGGGAGCGCGCGATGGTCCCCCAGCGCCCTCGCTTCTTGAAGAGGAACAGCACGTGGTCGAGTTGGTCCTGGGATTCCAAGTCCAGCAGCAGCGGCGGATAACCGTGCTGCTCCATGATGGTCGCCGCACTGAGTGCGCCCTCGAGACAGTGGGCGCTCCCGTGGCGCACGACGCCGCGAAACGTCCGCAGCGTTTCCCCGCGCTTTTCCCAATTATAGGGAAGCTGGCGGAGATATTCCTGCACCTGCTTGGGAGTGCAGCAGCGGCGGATAATCGCCCACTCCGCCGGCCGGAAGGCCTTCTTCGCAGGCGCTGCAGACGGCGGATAATTGCGGGCGACAAATAGACTTTTCGGAAGCATGACTTGATCGGGTGATCCGATCACTTTGCCCACCGGTCAAACCAAAGTTGAAAACTGAAGAGCGTCCACAACGTCTTGCGGTGGTCGGCCTTGCCCGACCAATGCTCGTTGAGCAGTCGGCGCACAAACGGGACGTTGAACATTCCCTGCCGCCGCAACTTCCCTTCTTCCAGGGTTTCGTCCACCAGCGGCCGCAACTCATTCCGCATCCAACTGGCAATGGGAACGGAGAACCCACGCTTCTGGCGGTACACAATTTCGTGCGGCAGCCAGCGCTCCACGGCCTTCTTCAGGATGTATTTGAGCTGAAAGCGCCGCACCTTGAGCTGACTGGGCAGGCCTTCGGCAAATTCAATCAGGCGGTGATCGAGAAAAGGCGTTCGCAACTCGAGCGAGCACGCCATGCTGGCGCGATCGACCTTAACCAGCAAATCGTCCTCCAGGTACAAGCGAAAATCCAGGTAAAGCATTTCGGAGACAGTCTCATCGAAGCGCGCGCCCTCCAGCACCCGAGCGAGGGGCGAAAAGATTTCGCTGCTGGGCGGCCGCGGCCCCCTCCAATCCGGCGAGAAAAGCTGGTCGAGTTCCGTGGGATTGAACATGCCGAACCAGATGTGGTGGCGCTCCGCCGGATTTTTCTCCGCATGGCTCAGAAACCGGCGCAGGAAGAGGCCCTTGGGAACCGAGGTGGAGGACACGGGAAGAAACCGTTGCAGCCGGCCAAAAACCTGCCGGCGGACAACACCGGGAAGCTTCAGGTAATATTCCGCCAGCCGCGCTCCCATGTAAGTGGGATAGCCGCCAAAAAGCTCGTCGCTGCCCTCGCCGCTCAGGGCCACCTTGATGTGCTCGCGCGCGAAGCGCGAAATCATGTAAGTGGGAATGACCGCCGGATCGGCCATGGGCTCATCGAGGTATTCCACCAGCATCATCAATGCCTGGTACATGGTGGGCTTGTCGGCGTTCAAGACGTGATGATGAGTGTGGAAGCGTTTCGCCACCAGTGTCGAGTAAGGCTCCTCGTTGAAAGTCTTCTCCGGGAAATTCACGGAAAACGAGCTGACGTTTCCCGGGCTTAGTTCGCTCATGATGGCGACGATAGTGGAGGAATCCACGCCGCCGCTCAGGAACACGCCCAGGGGGACGTCGCTCACCAGGCGCGACTCCGCCGCCTGCCGCAGACGCACGGCGAGTTCCTCCACCAGATCGCGCTCCTCGCGGGGCTTCACTGGTGGTTGCTGCGGCGAACGCAAATAGTCCTGCGGACGCCAGTAGGCATCAATCTGAACGTTGTTGCCTTCCACTACCATCCGATGCGCCGCCGGAAGCTTCTTGATTTCGGCATAAACGCTGCGTGGGCTGGGGAAATGGCCATAGAAGAAATAATGGGTGAGCGCGGTGGAATCCATCGCGCGGCTGATCCCCGGGTATTCGAGTAGTGACTTGATCTCCGACCCAAATACCAGGGTTTCTCCGTCGCGCCAGTAATAGAGGGGTTTCTCGCCCGCCCGGTCGCGCGCCAAAAGCAATCGCTTGGCACGATGATCCCATAGAGCGATGGCGAACATGCCGTTCAGTTCGCGCAAGCAATCCGGACCATGCTCTTCGTACAGGTGGATGATGGCTTCGCCGTCGGAATGCGTCTTGAAATAGTGGCCGCGACCCAGCAAACCTTTGCACAACTCGCGGTAGTTATAAATCTCGCCGTTGAAAACCAGGGTGATGTCCCCGGCTTCGTTGGAGAGCGGCTGGTTGCCGGTTTCAAGGTCAATGATACTCAGCCGCCGGATGGCCAGCGCGATGTGCGGCAATTGAAATTTGCCGCCGCTGTCAGGTCCGCGATGGAAAATGCTCGCCGCCATCGGGTCGATGCACTCACCATGCGCCAACGGTCGAAGCTGCAAATTGAAAATTCCGCAAATTCCACACATAAAGAGTCTGGAAACAGGCTACAGGGAACAGGGCCCAGAAATCCACTGCCAATCCGGGGCACGAAGCGAGTGAATGTTCATGGCTGTAAAGGCGTTATGACTTGCCTCGGATTGTTTTCCGGCCGCGCGGCATTGGCCGGCGGAATCTCCCAAACGGAGAAGTCCGACTCGTTCCAGAGCGGTTCAATGCGCCCCACGTTCCCCCAAAGGTTGTCGACCAGGGCATTCGGGGTCATCACCAGAATGGGCTGCAAGTTCGACTTCGCGAGGTCGCGAAATTCGGGGAGCGTGACCAGCACTCCCTTGCCCGGCTGGCCGCCCGCCGCGCGGCGAGCCTCCGCCTGATATGCCACTTGGTAGTTGCTGGTCATCTCCCCCCATTCAATAGAGAGTAATCCCACTGGCCGCCGCAGATAGAAAGGGAGGCTGGTGCGAAAATAATAGTAGCCGAAAATGGGCGAGTTCTGCTGCGGGCTGGCAAGGATAGTCTCTGCCAGGCGGCGGCTGGAACGGGTTTCCGAGAGCAACTTCAACGGCACATACCATCGCAACACAAGCGTTGGAACAATCAAGGCTGTTAGCGTAAATGTCGTGATTGCCAACGTTCGCCCGCGCGCCTGTGCGGCCAGTCTCCGACCGAGAAATCCCAGCGCGGCAAGAATCAACCCGGTGTAGAGTAGCGAAGGCTGGATGAGTTCCAGCGCGCTCGTGGGAAGTCTTTTCACCAGCCGCACGTGAACCTTAGCAAAGAGCCACGAGTGCGACGTTGCCGCCAGAATGACCCCCAAGCCCAACAGCAGTGCGAACCCTGCCGTCAGCCAATCAGGGGGGCGCGGCGCGGTTTCCTTGCCCACATCCTGCCAGACCAGCCCCATTAGGATGCAGAGCGGAACGATAGCCGGCAGGAAATAAGCCGGAAGCTTGGAATGCGACAGCGAAAAAAGGCAGAACACCCATACCGCCCAGGAAAGCAGAAACACGACGGGCCGATTCGCCTCCAGCTTGAGTTCGCGCCAGCGTCGCACGCGATTCCAACCGGCCATCAGCAGGAAGAAGCTCCAGGGAAAGAAGCCAGCGAGGAACACGGGAATGTAGTAGAAGATTCCCCCTCCGCGGTGCGCGGCGCCGCTCGCGAACCGCTTCAGGCTTTCGTTCCAAAAGGCATAGCGGGGGAAATCGTGATTGCGCATCGAGACTGCGATGAACCACGGCAGGGCGGCGGCAAGCATAACAAGGATGCCCCAGCTCCATCGCAGCCGCAACCAGGTCCGCCAGTTGCCGCTAGCGGCTGCATAGATCACAATGGCAATCAAGGGAATCAGAATGCCCACGAAGCCCTTGGTGATAACCGCCAAGCCGATCGCGGCGAACATCACCGCATCGAGCCACGGCGCAAGGAAGTCCTTCTCTTCCAACAGCCAAAACGCCACCATCGCCACCGTGACAAGGAAAGTGAGGGTCATGTCGAAGATGACTTCACGAGCAAGCACCAGGGCCAAAGGACACGCGGCAAAAACCAATCCCGCCCTCAGCCCGGCGGAATTCCCAAACATGCGGCGCGCCAGGAACCACACCAGTAGCATGGTTGCCAAGCCCATTAACGCCGAGGGAAAGCGCGCGGCACCCTCAGAAACGCCAAAGGTTTTCAGCGATGCTGCCACCATCCAGAAGAATACGGCGGGCTTGTCGAGGTAAACGAAGCTGTTGAAGTGCGGCGTGATCCAGTCCCCCGTGACCAGCATCTCGCGCCCCACCTCGGCGTTGCGGCCCTCGTCAGGTTCAATCAAGGGAAGCCGTCCCAAACCCGCGAAGAACAGCACGGCCGCGGCGAAGAGGAGCAAGCCCAGCGAAAAAGCAAGAGTAGTCCGGGAGTTGGGGCGGGATTCCGTAGGCGTCACTGATGTCGGCTGATCCGATGATCCGGTAATCGGGTGATCGGTCGCTTTGGTGGTCGCCCGATCACCCGATCATCAGATTTTACCAACCTCCTGACTTTTGAACTTGTTCGTGGTGGGCGTCTCCACAACTTCCAAAACATCCGCGTATGCGATCCAGTTTTTCTTCATCCAGCGCACGGCCCACACGTCCGCCAGACCTTTCTTCAATCTCCGCCACGTATCATACTTGGTTTTTCCCGCCCGGCGGGGGTGATGACTCACCGGCACCTGTGTCACACGGTATCCGCGCATCTTCAGGAGGGTGGGGAGAAACCGGTGCATGCCGTTGTAGAGTTCCAGGCGCTCGACGCATTCGCGCCGATAAGCCTTCAGGGTACAGCCGGTATCCACAATATCGTCGCCCGTCATCCAATTGCGGAAGGCATTGGCGATGCGGGACGACCGGCGCTTCCACCAGGTGTCCTGCCGGTGAGCACGGATGCCGCACACGACATCAGAATCGGAGAGCATCCCGGCGAGGCGGGGAATCTCCGCCGGATCATTCTGAAGGTCGCCATCCAGTGTCACTACGGCCCGACCCTTGGCCAAATGAAAGCCCGCCTCCATGGCGGCGGTTTGTCCCAGATTCCGGCGAAAGTGCGCGATGCGAATTCGTGGCTCGGCGGTCTGGGCGCGCTTGAGAAGTTCCAGCGTCGCATCGCTGCTGCCGTCGTCGACGAAGAGGAACTCCACTTCACCACGCCATTCCCTAAGCGCGGTCTGAAGTTGCTCAAGAAGAGTCGCGATATTTTCCTCTTCGTTGTAAACGGGAACCACGACGCTAAGTGAATCGCTTTCCACTTGTCTCCTCAGGATGGACAACCTAACCTGCACCCAGCCCCCACCGGCGATCTGCCCTGGTTTGCTCCGCCGCACGGGTACCAGCGGAAAATTGGTCCCCGGCTGTGGGTTGGTAATACCTACCGATTCGAGGTAATTTTAACATGCTTGCCACGCTGGACCGGGAATTTCCCGGGGCTTTTGAACCCCAACAGGCAAAGCTGATTATTATACTGACTGGACATTCAAGGGAGAGTGGACCCCCGCGTGCATCCCAATGCTAAGGGAATGAATCAAAACAGGATGACGCGGCGGATTTCCCGCGGTGAGAGGGATCATGAAAAGGGCAGAACTGCGATTGGCAATCTTGACGGTTACGGGAATGCTTCTTCTAGGAGCCTGTAACAGTTTCAAGCTGTTCCAATCGACGGATGACAAAGCGATCACAAGCAACATCCAGGCGAAGCTATTCACTGATCCCATCTTGAAGACGCGCGACATTCGTGTGGATTCGCGGAATGGCATCGTCACAGTCTCGGGAAGGGTGGGCACGGACCTGGAAAGGGCAGCCGTAGAGCGGATTGCCACGCAGGAAGATGGCGTTAAGAGTGTCGTGAATTTGCTCAGCGTGGCCTCTCAGTCTGCCGCTCTCCCCTCCGAGGGTGTCCAGACAGCGGAGAGCGAGGCCCCTCCCCCACAAGTTGCCCTTCCTCCCCCGCCGCGAGAGCAGCAGGCGCCGGCAAAACCGGGGCACAAACACCATGCTCGGGCAGTGAGCAGTAACGATAGGGCCGCCGCAGACTTGCACGCTTATCCAAATTCAGTCGCTCCGGAGGCCGCTGCCAACCCCGCACCCACGCCAACCCCCACTCCGCCACCTACCCCCACGTCGGCGGCTGCTCCTCCGCCTCAAGTGGCTACAGCGCCTGCCGCACCTGTGCCTGCTCCCGCACCGCAGCCCGCACCCAAGCCACAGGAGCATCTTACGATTCCCAGCGGTACGGTTGTAACCATCCGCATGATTGATAACATCGATTCCAGCCGCAACCGGCCCGGCGAAGAGTTCGCAGCAAGCCTTGATTCGCCAATCGTCGAGGGGGACCGTGTGGTGGTCTCACGCGGCGCCGACGCTCGCGTCCGCTTGGTCAATGCCAAGTCCGCGGGGCACATCTCTGGTCAGTCCGAGTTGCAGCTTGAACTTATCGCCCTGACGATTAACGGGGTCCCGTATGCAACGACAAGTGGCTACTATGAGCAGCACGGGGGCTCGCGTGGGACGCGGACGGCGGAAACCGTGGGCGGAGGCGCTGTTTTAGGAGCCCTGATTGGCGGCCTCCTCGGGCACGGCAAGGGCGCAGCAGTCGGGTCGGCCGTAGGTGCGGGCGCCGGAACCGCCGTCCAGGTTTCCACGAAGGGCGAGCAAGTCAAAGTGCCCGCGGAGACGAAACTCGATTTCACCCTCAAGGAACCCATTACCGTCACCCCGGGCGCGAACTCCTGATCTGCAAGCTCCCGAATGTGGTGCCCCGAGCCCCGTGCCTCAATTGTGCAGGAGTAAGGAAGGGCGTTTCGCGAACTTCCCGCTGAATTCTCTGCATTCTGACGGGGGGCTCGCCCAATTCGAACCCTCATAAAATGATAGCCATGCCATGTGTGCGGGAAAGCGACTACACAGCCAAGTGATCAGAAGAACGTACGGTAAGTTCCCCGATGGGACTTCTGGACCGGAATAACTTCCGAGTGGCGCGTGATACTTCCGCAGTGGGCAACGGCAAACAGAGAAAGGCAAGGAGCGCTGACAGAGAGCCGTACGACTATTGCGGGAGCCCCGTTTTATAGAGAATGGCTTTGTGGCGCAGGTCAGGGCTGTAGGGGTCGTATACTGGAGCGCCTTTACATCGATAACTGCTTGCCTTTAACAGTGGAATTATTTCACCAGCTTGCCCTTTCAATCTGAGCTGCAAGCCCATATCGTATTGCCGCTTCTAGCGTATGGATGTTTATATCCTTTAGAGCTTTAAACCGAATGCAATATCCGGTCACGCTCGCCTTGCCTAGTTTTTTCCCATACGTTTTGGCTAAGTACTTCTTATCTTTGAGACCAAAAATATAGACAGAGATTCCGGTTTTGTTTCCGCTCACACCAATTTGAAAAAACTCTCTACTTTTTCCATTGGCATATTTTATTGTGTGAAATCCATATCCTATCGTAGGGTTGGAAACAGTATGATTTTTGCTGTCTTTACCATCGAAGAACCATAATTTGCATTCTGGTGACACTTGAAGTGTGAGCCGATGCAACTCTCGCATGTCACTGCGTTTTGGCTCCGGTTGGCTGGTCATATACTTCTTGATTTGTTCTTGTACGTTCATATGTTCTGCTCCCCAGCTGC
>Ga0335085_10013659_pt1 | contig 11887 bp, 10 predicted proteins | sample Lox_Sample_45_FD_206712 | JGI IMG/M metagenome (GOLD analysis project Ga0335085, IMG submission 206712) | Soil microbial communities from Loxahatchee National Wildlife Refuge, Florida, United States - Lox_Sample_4.5 | ecosystem: Environmental > Terrestrial > Soil > Wetlands | place: USA...
CCAACGCAGGGAGAGCAGACGGCGGCTTCCCAGCAGCGTTCGCAGTGTCGCGTTTGTCATCCTGGCCCTGCCACGTTCGGTCCGTAACGGGCTGTGAAGCTATCGCCTCTCGGCGCTGACGCTGTTGACGTGTTCGAGACCTTCTCATGACCGTCTATCCCCCTGGCACCGGCAACATGGCGGACGGCGAATCCGCCAACACTCATTAGCGGAAGGTCGGGCCTTTGCTTTCCAGCCCGGACGTACCTGTTCAGTCAGCGGTCGTGGTCATACTCCGAACAGCCTGGTCGATGTTTCCGCCCGAGCGGTCGATGTCGTCCATGTAGAGCCGACCCCACAAGATGCGGCCACGCTGGATGCCGAAGATCGTCACCCCGCGCATTTCCAGCCGCGTCCCGTCGGCTCGGGTCCCATGCCAGCACCACTCCGCCCAGTGGGCGTCCTCCACCTCGGCCGAGCACAGCAGCTCGGCCTGGAAGTCCGGCACGCCATCAAACACTGCCGCCCAGTTCCGGCGGACCTGCTCCCGTCCGGTGAAGGCCCGGTCCGGGTGCACCGGCTGTTCGCTGCGGTAGGCCGCCTCGAAGCAGTCCACCTAAGCATCCAGATCGTGCCTGTTCTGGGCGTCGTGCAGTCGCTTAAGCACGTCTGCGGACACGGCTTGCCCTCCCCCTTGCGCTTCGGACGTCTAGCAGATGCACGACATATGGAGGTCGGGCGCAGGACTGGTGGAGACCATGTGCAGATCGGAACCTGAATCGCAAATCGACGCGATCCTGCGAGACGGGACAGAGGAGCGCGCCGGATTACGCATGCTCCTGGCCGGCCGTCCGTGCACGCACAAACGATTGAGTGACCAAGTGAGTGACAATCGCCACAGCCAACTGCGGACGCCAGCCGGCATCCACGGACGATCTCCCGGTCCCGGGCCGGGCGTGTTGGGGCGCTGGAGTCACGGTCAGTACTTGAGTTCGGGACGAAGAGGCTAGGGCCAGCGCATCAAACATGGAAGAGCGCCAGAGAAAGTGTTCAGCCGTCGCCCAGGTACTCCTCCGGTTACCTAGGGGATTATGAACCACCAGTCGGCTACGAGGTGATATTCCGGCAGGGGAGCGTCCAGGGCCTTTTATAGACCGTCTCGGTGATCTCCCCTGTCCGGGAGTGCGCGCAGTCGCGTTCCCACTTGGCCGCTATCGGCGCCCAGCTCCATGCAGTCGTGGTGCGCAGGCCCGTGTACCGGAAGTCCACCGCCCATGTGGCCGCGAGGAAGACGACAAGCGCAGTGACCGCCATCACGGATTTCAGGCCCGCCTGCTGCCGTCGGCGATCGTGAGCACGTGACCGCAGGGCGTGATCGGCCCCGACTATCAGTGCGGACACGATCAGGAAGTCAGCCATGACCGTGTACCGGGCGGCGTCCACCCGCGTGGGAAGCATCGGATCTATAGCCGGTGCGCGGTTGATGGTGACGCTTACCACCGAGAAGATGAAGCCGACTGCAACGGCGGTCACCACGAATAGCCGTGCCCCCGGCTGCGTGACGAGGATCAGGCCGAAGCTGACGGCGAGTACGACGGTCGCGATCGCGGCGGCCCCGTTTGCGCCGGCGAACGACCGTAGCCACCACGACGTGTGCCAGCCGAGCGATGGCAGCAGCACGACGTGGCCGTAGTAGGCGAGCGACTGGCCGGGCGGCGTCAGGCTGTTCAGGTCAAGCCGGGAGCGGCCGTGCAGCGCAAGGGGAATAACGAAAGCCGCCTGCACCAGGCAGCCGGCCAGCCAGCCCGCGCTTACCGCGTGCTCCCGTGGACGGCGCAGCACGTACAGTCGCGCGACAAGCAGCGGTGCGAGCAGCGCGGCCAGGATATTGGAAGCCATCGCGAGGAACCCGACCGCCGCCGCCACCGCCATCGCTGGCCGTGTCCGCGGCCGCCACAGCATCGCCCAGAACAGCACAGGCAGCAGGTACCAGGGCGTGTCTACCCCGCTGCCGATGACTTCCATCGGCGCGATGGGAAGCAGCACTAGGGCCACGGCGAGGAGGGCGCGCAGTTTCACCGACTCGATGTGGCCGGCGCTCGCGTGGAATATGACCAGGGCGCCGCACGCCGCAACGACCGCGCCAGCCAGCGCGAACGCCAGGGACGCGTCAGCCAGCGGCAGATAACTAACGACCTGCCCGATAAAGCGTGGGAGAACCTGCACGTACCCGGCGTACGCGCTCCAGTGCCAGGGATGTTGGATAGCCCCGGTGAGGAACCAGAAGTAGTCCTCGCCAAAGATGGTGCGCCACGCTGGGCGCCCGGGAATGCGCAGCAGCATCGCTATTGCGGCGATGCCGACCGCCGCGACCTGCACCACGGCACCGAGCACGTGGGCGCCCCGTGTCCGCGTCGGCGCCTCGGGGGCACTCGGGAACAATTCGCCAAGCGCGTCGCGCAATCCGCCAACCCTCGGCCGGGGCTGGGGCCGGGGCATGACCCGATCAGAACGCTGCGGATGCCCGGACGCGGGGATCATCGCTGCACGCCCTCCTCACACGCCCGAATCCGAGATCTGAGGCTCCGTGACCCGCAGCATCGCAGTGCGGTCGCGAGCATCCCTTCGAGCACCCCCGGCAGGCCCTGCGGCACCATCGGCTGACCGTACCGGCAGCCCGCTAGCACGCCTTCCAGCGCCCGGTTGCCGGGTGATGCCCGCTGTACTGCCGAATTGCGATGTACATCTCAAGCAGCCGGGCGGCGCTCGCTTCGTTCTCGGCCGCTGATCCGCCAGATCGCGGCTGCCAGGTAGTGACGCATTTCATGGTGACCTCCCAGGCCGAGGACTCCCCCGTAACTAACAACGCGCATCCTCCCGACGCATGCCGAAGTTGTCAATGGCCTATGACACCCGAAAAATCGTGGCATCCCTTGCCACCGGGAGGTGTCTGCGCCTGCATATGCGCCCTCCACCCGGCTAGGGCAAGTAGATGAGTTACAACCGCCACGGACATCAGCGGATGCCAGCGGACGTCCACAGACAGCGCGGTGCAGGTCAGGCAGAGAAAAAGTGGTGGTAGGCGAGGCGATCTAGCCGGTGTAGCGTAAAGCCAGGCCTGACCAGGGGAGGGGTTATGGAACTGACTGCAGGGAAAGTTGCCGTCGTTACCGGGGCCGCCAGCGGTATCGGCTTGGCGCTGGCCGAGCGGTTCGCCCGCGCCGGGCTCGACGTGGTCATGGCCGACGTCGAGCAGCCTGCACTGCAGGCCGCCTCGGAAAAGATCGCGGGCCTGGGCCGCAGGACGCTCGCGGTGCCCACCGATGTCAGCGACGAGGCGGCGGTCAATACTCTGGCAGCTGCCGCGGTTGATCGCTTCGGAGCGGTGCACGTGGTCTGCAATAACGCGGGCGTGGCCAGCCTTGCCGACCCGTGGTTCGGCCCGCTCTCGGCGTGGAAGTGGGTGCTGGGAGTCAACCTGTGGGGAGTCATCCACGGGATACGGGCCTTCCTGCCGGTGCTGGCCGCGCAGGGCGAAGGCCACATCGTCAACACGGCGAGCGTGGCCGGGCTGGTCCCAGGGATTGGCCCCTCCTACGATGCGACCAAGCACGCCGTGGTCGCTATATCCGAAGACCTGTACCAGGCGATGAACGTGGCAATGCTGCCCGTCGGGGTCAGCGTCTTGTGCCCGGGCTGGGTTCGCACCAGCATCGCCCAAGCCGACCGCAACTGGTCACCGGGCTTGGGGGAGGTCCCCGCACGGGCGGCGACCGCCGAGGTGACGGAACCGCACGTGCAGCGCGCGATCGACGAAGGGATGACGCCTGCCGCCGTAGCCGACCTGGTAGCGGACGCCATCACCGCCAACCGGTTCTGGGTATTCACCGACCCCCGTTTCACCCAGATGGCACTCGACCGTTGGCAGCGCATCGCCGAAGGCCACAATCCCCAGACCGACGCGGACATGCCTGGCCTGCCACCCGCCAAGCAGCTCGTCGCGGAGATCCAGCAACTGCTAGCTGGCCCGGGCGGCGCGTTATGACTACCCCGGGGACCCAGATCCCGGCTTGACGGGGACCACTGGGTCCCGATGACCACGGAAGCTGCGCTACCGCACCACATCAGGCATCGCCACGCCGGTCCGGGCGGGTGATATCGGCCCCATGGCCACCGCTACTGCGTCGCATTCGCGAGCGAAGCACCCCCTGGCAGGTGAATAACTAACTGAGTAAGAACCGCCACAGGCACAGACGGACGCCAGCGGACGTCCACGGACGGTGCGGGCAGGTCAGGCAGGGTGAGGGTGGTGGTAGGCGACCTCGCGCGTTGGCTTCGGGCGAAGATGCCGCCGGTTCAAATCCGGTCACCCCCGACCCAGGTCACAGGCCCTTGCGATAGTCGCGAGCGGCCGTTTTCGTGGCTGAGTGACTAACCAGCCGTCCGCGCCGTTCGCGCAGGTGAGAAACGCTCGCCGTCCTCGATGCCGATCTCGCGGCAGTTGCGGCGAAGGATAACCACCGCGACAGTACCGGGCCGAAGCCGCCCAAACCGCCTGGTCCGGGTCAGCGGGGCGGGTCGGCCTGGGTCGGCGATCCGGACAGGCTGTGCGATTCGGGCGGAGCGCGCGGAGCAGAGTACTGGGGCCGGGACAGCAACCGGAGCCGCGCCGCCCGCGCGTCCCAGCAGTAGATCACGACCGTCCCGGCGATGGTGTCGTGCAGGGCGCGGCGCTGGTCGCCTAGGAGTATGCCCAGGAAGCCCAGGCAGAGGATCAGGAAGCTCAGCGGGAACGCCAGCGTGCGGCCGATCGCCCGGCGCCCGCTCACGTCGCCGCCGTCGCTCGTCACGACCTGCACGCCGAACAACGCCCCGCCTGCGGTTTTGCCGTTCAGACCCCAGAAATGGGCGAAGTAGACGAACGCCCACACCGCATACGCGACGACCACCCAGGCATTGCCACGGTTGAAGTGGATGCTCTCCCCGGTAAGGACGCTGGCCGCGAAATTGATGGCGGCCAGAACGAGGATGAAGATTCCGGTGAGGACGACTAGGTCCACCATGAAGGCGGCGAACCGCGAGGCGAACCCGGCGTAATGCCCTTGCAGGCTCTCCCGGGCGGCGGCCGGGGGCTCGAAGGGCTTGACCTTGCCCGTGCGCGCGGTCATGATGCGGCCGGGACCCGCAGTCCGGCAGGCGGGCCGGGCGGGCCGGGCGGGCCGGGCGGGCCGACGTAGGGACGGCGGCGAAGACGAGCTACCCAGCGGGCGATGGACTCGTCGACCCCGACGGTCCGGCTGCGGACCGCGTCGACCAGATCGCTCGCCATCCCGCCGGAGGATTTGGCGATGATCGAGCCGAGGTCGGTCTGCTCGACGAGTGCTTCGAGGTCGACCCGCTGGACGATGGCGTTCATGTCCACCCGGTCGATTACGGCGTCCAGGTCGACCTTCCCGATCACCTCGTTCACATCGACCTGCTGCAGGACCTGGTCCACATCGACCCGGCTGATCAACGCCGTGACGTCGACGGTGCTCAGCAGCCGGTTCACGTCCACGGTGGCCAGCAGCCGGTTCACGTCCACTCGGTCCAGCAGCCTGTTGACGTCGACCCGGTCCAGGATTTCATCAATGTCGACCCGGGCCAGCAGGCTGTCCAGATCGACCCCGTCCAGTACGTGGTTGACGTCGACCCGGTCCAGCACCTGCCCAAGGTCGACCTGTTCCAGGACGACGTTCAGATCGATCTCGGCCAGCACCGCGTTCAGATCGAGCGCGCTAAGCACCAGGCCGATCACGCGCTCGGCGATGGCCTGGGCCAGCGCCTCGGTCGGTGGGGCGAGCCGGTCGCCCACCGTACGCAGCCGTGCAAGCGGATCCATGCAGACCAGTATGTCGTACGGCGTTCGTCGAATTCCGCGACCCGCGTTCTAGGACGGCGTGATCAGAAACTAGAAGGATTCACGGGTCCAGTGGAATCGATCTCGCCACCCTGGCAAGTCGAATGCCCACCCGCATAGGGCCGCCTGCGCCTCAGCAAGTGTCACATGGTAAGCAGCAAAGTGCCTAGTAGCGTCGCCGTCCCGGTATTCGACCTGGTAGTCGTTGGCTCCGATACGAGCAGCCTGCGCGTACAACTGATCTTCACGTTCGATGATCAGGAATCCATTCCCCTCATTAGGCAGGGTCAGCTGCGCCACTACCTGCTTGATGAGTTCCATCGAAGGGTTCCGGCGCGGGGTGGCGTCGTCCTCGGTCACCAAGGCCAGGTCGGCCGCGTCTGGCTTCGCAGGGACCGGTCGCGCCTGCCCCTCAGCCAGGGTATTGTCCAGCACCTTGAGCAGCCGGCCAGTGTCGAAGGCGAAGCGGCTCGGGCTGAGCTCGAGGGCCTGCCGCCGCACCAGCTTGGCCAGGCTCGGTGCCAGTTCGTCGGCACGGGGCATCCGCGCTCCGTCAACCAGGATCGGGATGACACGAATATCCCGTGTCAATGCCGCTTGGATCTCCAGCCGCACGAAGTCTTCGGGGTTGTCGAGGCGCCGCCGGCCATCGGTGCCGGTGATCGTGAGCCACTGATTGCCGATTACCGCAAGCAGCACGTCGCAGGACCCGACCGCGGCGGTGATGACCTCGACAAAGTCGTCGCCCAGCTGGATCGAGTCGACGTCCTTGAAGACCTGGCCTGATCCGAAGTGCTCAACGAGCCGATCGAACAGCCAGCCGACGGCGTAGGCCGTCTCTTCGCGCCGGTAGCTGATGAAGATCCGGCCCGGGACTGCCGGGATGATTGCCGTCACGATCTCGCCCCCCGAACAGCCTCGCGACTCTTGCCTCGCCAGCTCAGCTACCCTCGGCGGACCGCTGGTGTCAACCCGGCAGCGTCAAGCACACGACGATAACCAGCGAATCATAACTGGCGCGGTAACCGGCGAGGAAGAGCTCTCGAGCTGCAGGCCAGGCGACAAGCGGCGAACCTCCTAATAGGCCGGGCAGCTCCAGCCGCCGCGCCGGCGCCTCGGCGAACAGTTCCAGGGTTGGCATGCACCGTCGCGGTGTCCGCCCGGGTACGGGAACCCCAGATCACGGCCGGCCGCCGCGTATGCATCGACCGCAAGCGGGCATGGCCATACGATAGCCGCGGGCGACATCGCCTCGGATCTCTTCTCACGGGTCGGCGCAGCACGGGCGTTCCCGACTCGAGGATGTGCCGCCAGCGGTTGCCACGACCGGCGCCATGCCGGCCTGCTGCCCAGGGCCGACGGCACGTTGCGTTCGTCGCTGGGCAGCCAGGAGCGCCGTTCAGGAACAAAGAGGAGATCAGCAAATGCCGGCGACGCTGAAGGTGACGCATAAGGCAATCGGAGCGGAGGTCCGTCGCGGCGCGTACGATGTCGTGGTCGACGGTGAGCGGGCCGGGTCGGTCGAAATGAACCACACGATCGAGATTCCAATCGAGCCTGGACGTCACACCCTGCAAGTTCGCAATGGACGAAACTCGAGCAGCACTCAAACCTTCGACGCCGCCGAGGAAGAGACCGTCGCCTTCCGATGCACCGGAAAGAGGCTCTTGCCGATCTTTCTCGCATCCTTTGTCGTGCCCAGGCTCGCATTGAAACTCGTTCGCGATTGAGTCGGCGTCGCCGTCGTGGCGTTCACCAGCATGTCGTTATCGCCGCCGGGTGTCGCTGTCGGCCGGGGCAAGACGCTAGCCGGAAGAGGTCAGGCCCCTTTCCGGCCTCCCCGGTACGACCGGTTCCACCGCGTGATCGCCGGGCCGAAGACCAGCAGGGAATCCCTCACGTTCAACGAGACGCCACGATCCTGACCTGCCCGCACAGACCTGGACAGCGAGATCGACAAAGAACACGGCCGAACGGCCGCCCAGGACACTCAGACAGTGAGGCCGTCAGCAATTGGTGGGTCTCCCCAAGAACCGGTCCACGGTGTCAGCAACGTGGACGATTATTGAGTAGATCTGATTGCGGAGATCGTCTCCGTTATGGTCGTGCTGCAATAGCCGATTGGGCGTGAGATGTGCTCGATCAGAACGTCGGCGCCCGAACTGGTAGAGAGCAATGTTCCATTCGTGCTGAGTGCCTCAGCTGGAGCGGGGCGGGTTGGGTCATACCCTGGATCGAGCGGCTGCACGAGCGCGACGCCTGTACGGACGCGATCGGCGGCTGACCGTCACTCAGTCAGACGACGGCCGGAGTGGTTAGTTGATCTACCGTGTGGTCGGAGAGTCGAGCGAGTGGGTCTGGTCGGAGGAGTCCGGCGCCATAGAGATCTCGCCGGGCCCAGGTCGTCTGATGGGTGCGTTCAACGCCGGAGTCGCGGATGATGCATGGGGCGACTTGCCGATGCCTATGCTGTCGAACCCACGAGTGCGTTTCTGGTTCACGGAGCGCGGATGGCGGGCCTACGGCCTGCGCGTGGCGGCCGGGGCTCGAGCCAGCGGCCGCGCTTTCCGTGTCATCCGGCGCAAGAATCCGGCCAGGTCAATGGTGGTATACCGAGACGACTGGCAGGTCGCGTTGCTACCTGACCGCGATTAGCCGATCATTATTGCTCCCTGCGTCGAACGCCCCGCCAGCCCGGCGCCGCTGGTGCCGCTTTCTGCTTGCCAGGCGGAGGGTCGCCGGTATCTCTGACGGCAACGACGGCAGCCGTCAGCGTCCTGACACATCTGTAAACAGCCAAGAACTCTTGCAAGTCCGGGCTGGCCTGGGCATCCGCAACACCTGAAAACCAGACGTTCGATACTGGACGACGCTAGCGGTCCGGGTGGGCGCTGATGTTAGACCAGGTGTAGCCGGGCGAGCCGTCACCAGCCACCTCCCAGCTGTCATAGAAGACCAGGCCGGGGCGGGCGGCGGCGGAGCGGCCGGTGAGCATCCTGATCTCGTCTGAATCGGGACCAGCGTTGAAGTCGCCGCAGACGATGACGAGATCCCGATTCGACGTAGTCTCCATGATGAAGGACGCCAGCTGCTTCACCTGAGCCTGGCGGATATGGCTGGCACCGAGCGGATAGTCGAGCATCACCGCGAACAACTGGATCGCCCCGCGCTCGCCATCCACCTCGACATGGACCACCTCCCCGGCGCCGGCGCCGTCTTCCGAGCGCAGCGGGCGACGCCGCGGCTCGCTCATCGGCCTCCGGCAGACCAGGCCGACGCCCGACACCCAGTCCTCCTGCTGCCAGTCACCCACGAAGTGGTGGTAGGGAAATCCCAGCCGGCTGGCGATCCGCCCGGGCTGGCTGGATTCGCCGTAGCGCCACGCTTCGACCAGGCAAATCACGTCGGGTGCAACCTCGGCGAGGATGTCCTCGAGGGCGGCCTGCCGCGTCTCCCAGGCCGGTCCGTAACGTCCCCAGACATTCCATGTGACCACCCGGACGGCCGACTCGACGAGCGTGCCGTATGGCGCATAAGGGTCGAAGGTCACGCGGCAAGTATCGCAGCCCTACCGTGCACAGTCCGGCTACTCACAGCGTGAAGCGCGATCCCGTAATGCAGTAACTACTGCAGCTTGGCTGAGCTCTCAGCGGCTTGCGCCGACCGTTCCGTCGTCGCATAGTTTGGCTAGCAGCCAGGGCACCCGGCACTTACCACGGAGTGAATTCATGACCGGCAACCAGGAAGAAAAGAACAGGGTTCTCGGCTTCCCCGTCGGGTCGGGCTCTCGTCGCGGCGAGCATGAGGAGCAGCACGTGATGGGCTTTCCGGCTAGCTGGTTCGATAGCGTCAACGTGGACGTGCTGGTATGGCTGGTCCATCCGATCCGGGAATACCGGCGATGGGCGAAGCGCCGTCACCAGGGTTCTGGCGGTCCCGGCGAAGACGGACGGTAGCCGGCCAGCACTGGATTCATAGCCTCGTCAGATGCGTACGGTCCGGCGGTGAGCCAAGCCTGGAACCCCTTGGCGCCCGGCATCTTGCGTCTGCCCTCAGGCAGGCTGGTGCGGGGCCCGGGGCCTGAGCCGTCCGTTGCCCAACGGTCCCGTTCCGGCCTTCGGTGTCTATCTGCTCGGGCGGCGACCACCCACCGTTCCCTGGGAATCGCACTGGCTCCGGTGGCCGGACTTCCGGCTGCCTGCCGACGAGGCCGACGTGCGGCGCACGCTGACCGAGGCCTGGCAGCGCGCCCAGGCCGAACGGGTCGAGATCGCCTGCTCGGGCGGCCACGGACGCACGGGCACCGCGCTGGCGTGCCTGGCCATCATCGACGGCGTCCCGAGCACCGAAGCCGTCGCGTTCGTGCGCGAGCACTACGACCCGCACGCGGTCGAGACGCTCGGTCAACGCCGCTACGTCGCCCGGTGGCAGGGGGAGCGATGAAGGGCGCGAGGAATGCCATCAGCCCGCCCGATGACGTCCCCGGCCCTCGCAATGGGCCATTTTCTGTCGAACGACAGGCCAGTAATACAAGTTGTTTTCCGCCGGGCATTCACTCATCGGGGCCCGGCGCCCTGCTGGTTTTCAGCGCGCTGTCCGCATCGGCCCATTACCGACCGTATTCACGGTTTCGGCATTTCCGGTGTCTATGGTCACCCACTAGACGAGCCATCTCGTCATCGAGGCGTTGTCCGGGTACAAGAACGGCAAAGTCCCCCGGCGCGGCAAGCTCAAGCGAGCCTACTGACGCACTTCACATTTCTCAATGAGAGTGGCGCTCTCATTTAATAGCTGGCCATAATGTGCGGCCCGGATCGCGCGGCGAGGGCCTATCCGGCGGTGATTTGCTTACGGCTCCCGCTGCCGCCGCCGACTAGGCCGGTACGCAGGCTCGGGGCCGGGATGGCCACCGGAGCGGTGCGGGCCGGCGCCGGGTTGACGCTGGTGAGGCGCAGCGCCAGCGCCGGGCACATGTGCACCGCCTGCTGCGCGTCCTTCTCCAGCCAGGCGGGCACCGGGATGTTGAGGATGACCGGATACCCCTGGGAGTCCACGTGGATCATCTCGGGCACCAGATGCCCGCAGAGGCCGTGCCCGTGGCAGCGCGTCCAGTCCACCACGAGCCGCTGCTGTTCTTCCTGCTCCGGACCGGCCGGCAGCGGCAGCACGCCGCGAACCGGGCGGCCGCATGAGGAATGGAAGACGTGGGCCGCGAGGTCCTCGGTGAATACGTCGAGCGCCGAGAGTACGAATCTGGTCACCCCATCCGGGTGAGAGCAGGCGCCGCGCCCGGCCACGCCTGCGGCGGACCGCCTGGCCACGTCGAGCGCCTCGATACCGCCCGACCCGTCGATCAGCGAGGCCAGCGCCCGCGCGATCGAGGGCAGGCCGAGCTTGCACGGCCCGCACTGGCCCGCCGACTCGCCGGCCAGGTAGCTGGCGATCCGTGACACCTCGCCCAGCGGGCAGGTCCCGTCCCCCAGCGGGAGCACGATCCCCGAGCCGAGCGTGCCGCCGACGGCGGCCAGGCCCTCACGGGAGACCGGCACTACGTACGCCGTGCCGGCCGGCAGCCACATGCCGTGGTATCCGCCCACCAGGACGCCGTCGCCCGCCGGCGCCTGGCAGATGTCGAGAATCGCCGCCAGCGGAACACCGGTGGGCACCTCGACCACGGCCGGGTGCGCAGCGGAACCGCCCACGCTGAGCAGGACAGTTCCGGGCTCCTCCGGCGTGCCGACCGCGGCGTAACGCTCGGGTCCGAGCAGGGCGAGCACTGCTAGCTGGGCGAACGTCGCCGCGTTGGACAGCAGCGTAGGCAGGTCCGCGACGCCGAAATCGCTGGCCAGGATCTTACGACCGGGAGGAACCGGCCGCTTGCCGTTGATGCCGCGGACCAGCGCCCCGGACTCACCCGAGATGAACCTGTCGGGCATCTGGACCACCCGGGCTATCTTCCGCAGGCCGGGCTCGGCTGCGATGGCGGCCTCGATCGACCTGTTTGCCAGC
>Ga0335085_10013660_pt1 | contig 11887 bp, 6 predicted proteins | sample Lox_Sample_45_FD_206712 | JGI IMG/M metagenome (GOLD analysis project Ga0335085, IMG submission 206712) | Soil microbial communities from Loxahatchee National Wildlife Refuge, Florida, United States - Lox_Sample_4.5 | ecosystem: Environmental > Terrestrial > Soil > Wetlands | place: USA: Florida...
GTTATTCGTGTCGGCCCAGAGCCCGACGCTATGATTGCCATGTACCCAGTTATTCTCGATGACCGCGTTCTTTACGTCCCAGAACTTCCCGCCGCCGGTGCAGCCGCAGTCGGGAGAATGCGCCTCCCAGTTGTACGAGTCATTACCGGTGATCTCGTTGTTCTTCAGCACCAGGTCAACCGGGCCGTTCGGCGAGTACGCGTTGAAGCCGTACTGCTGGTTGTCGGCCAGGCAGTCATAGGAGAGCGTATTGTGGCTGCCCAGCATGATGGCGGCGCCGGCGTTGTCCTTGAGCGTCGAGTGATCCACGGTCCATCCCGACGCCGAGTTCACGTTGACGACACCCTGGTCCTGGTTCTCGCCTTCGCCGCCGAAATTCTGCACTGTCAGGTAGCTGATGGTCACTCCGGTGGCAGAACCGCCGAAGGCATAGAGGTTGTCCTGCCGTCCGTCCAGGATGGCACCCGGAGCGCCGACGTAGGTCGACCCGCGGCCGGGAAGTATCTGGGTGTACTGGCCGCTGCCCAGGGTGTGCCTCCCGGGCGCGAACCAGTAGGTGGTGCGGGGCTGGCTGAAGTCGACGCCGGCGTTGCTGCCCGCCGGGACGGTGACCGCGCCGGCTGGCGCTGACGCCGGGCCTCCGCCCAGGATGGCGGCGTTCCCGCATATCCGGGCGGGCGGCGACACGGGGCCGGTGCCGGCCTTCGGCTGTATCTGCGCGGTGGGACCGGCCGGCATCGGCTTCACCCCGCCCGTCATGTTGGCCGCGACCAGGCTTCCCACCACGACGATGTCCACGACCAGGACCGCCAGCAGGATCCACTTGAGCCGCGGCCGCTTCATGCCGAACCAGCGCGGCTCGGGGTCTTCGTAATGCGGGCCGGCCATCACGCGCCCCGCTTGACATAGCACGCCTCGCCACCCGGCCATCGCTTCCCGCGGCACTCTCGCGGCGGGCTGGTCCGCTCACTTCATCTCCTTGCTGAAGCTCACCACATGTGCTAGCTGGTCCAGGCCGCTCCGGACGTGCCATGAGATCCGCCAGCCCTCCTCAGCTAAGAGGCAGGCCCGGCCGGATGCATGGTCGCATATCGGTAGATTTCCAGTAGCTGCTCGATACTACAATCTGGGTCGAAGCGCTGCTCATAGGTCAGCCGGGCTTGCTTTCCGTAAGCTTCGTAGCGCCCTGGGTGCTCCTCGATATCCGTGAGCGCCGAGGCCAGCGCGGCGGGATCGCCGGGCCGGAACAGGGCACCGTCCACGCCCGGGGTGATGAGCTCGGGGAATGAGCCGTGGTCCGCCGCTACCGGCGGGACGCCGAGGGCCATCGCCTCGATGGCGACGAGGCCGAACGTCTCTTCCCAGGTCGAAGGCAGCAGGACGGCGCGCGCCGCCGCTATCAGCTCGGCACACCGTTGCGCGTCGACCTGCCCGACTGTGCTGACCTCCGGCCGGCCCGCGGCCCACGCGGCGACCTCGGCTTCCAGCGGCCCGGCGCCCGCGATGACCAGGCGCAGCCCCCGGCGGCCGGAGCTGCCCGCGTACTGGCTCCAGCCCGCCATGAGCAGGCGCAGCCCTTTGGCCTCGTCGAGCCGCCCGACGTAGACCACGGTGTCCTCGCGCCCGGCGTCCGGCACGCTCCGGCTGGGGATCAGGTTGTGCCGGACGAAGACCCGGTCCTTGGGCAGGCCCAGCCCGCTCAGCAGGTCGCGCTGCGCGGCCGAGATGAAGATGTACGCCGCTACCATCGACTTCCAGGCATGACGGTGAACGCTCATAGCCAGGGCGACCGGAGCGGTGGCGACCCGCGAGCCCCGGTAGCATCCGTGCCGGAGCGCGGGCCAGGGCAAGCCGTGGTCGCAGTCGTGGCAGACGGATCCCTGCCGGAAGAAGTCGCCGCTGGCGCAGGCGAGCTTGTAGTTATGGATGGTCGTGACGACCGGAACCGACGTGTCCCGGCAGGCGTACAAGATGGCCGCGCTCAGCAGCGGGAACGTGTTGTGGATGTGGACGACGTCCGGCTGGTGCTCGCGGAGCGTTGCGGTCAGGGCGCTGCGGGCCTCCCGGCTCCAGACCACGCGGGCCGGCACGGCCGCCCGCCTGGCCGCCGGCCACTGCTCGATATCGTCACTGTGCCGCTCGAACGCGATGACCTCATGCCCGCGGTCCCGCAGGGCCTGGCCTTCCTGATCCACCACCCTGTTCTCGCCGCTCGGCGCGGCCGAGCGGTAACGGTTGTGCACAAGCACGATCTTCATTCCTGTCTCCTGGTCACCCCGGACGTCACCAGCAGCGAGGCCGCCAGGGTCAGCTCGAGCAGATACGTGGACGCGTCACTGAAACCGGTCTCGGTGAACGAGGCCACCAGGCAGTAGGTGGCGAGGAACAAGGCGAGGGAACGCTTCACCCCGCGCGGCTGGAAGTACGCGGTCACCAGCACGAACAGCAGAGCCGAGGCCGAGACGACGATCCCGAATATTCCCTGGTCGAGGAAGGAGGCCAGCCAGTTGCTGTCGATCGGGAGGCCATTGGCCGACTTATTCGACAGGCCGAAGCCGAAGATCACCTGGAACAGGTTGCGCGGGATGCTGACGACCGCCAGCCAGGTGGCCGTCCGGCCGGTGAGGCTGGTCAGCTGCTGGGTGCCTTCCCCGCGCAGCAGCCACGTCGTCACCACCCCGGACAGCGTCACCGCGACGATCGTGGCCACGATGCCGATCGATGCGAACAGCTTCCGCACCCGGGCTTCGGCGGAGATCATGCTCAGGCCGGCCACGAAGATGCCGAGCACCAGGGCGAGGATGGCCGTCCTGGTATGCGACAGGTACAGGATCAGCACGGCGATACAGGTCACGAACAGCGTGCCCCAGCCGCTGAACCGGGCCGCCAGCCACATGACGACCACGAGCCCGAGCGTGACGGCGGCGAACTCGGCGACCTGCGGCGGCGGCGTGGGCCAGAACGCGCCGCCGAGCCTGCCCCCGCCCAGGGCCCGGGACGGAGAGACGATGAGACCGAGAACCGTGAAGCTGAGCACGACCGTCGTCGTGATGACATGGCTCCGGACCAGCAGCAGGTCCCGGCGGCCCCACCACGGGGACAGCAGCCAGAGCGCGAAGACGAACCCGCCGAGGCGGAAGCTCCGGTAGATGGTGCCGAAGTGCCTGGCCTGGAGGCTGTTGATGAAGGCCTCGATGACGAGCAGGCTGATCAGGGCGAGGAACACGCTCGGCCGGACGATGCAGCGGCGGTTGACGATCACGGCCATCACCAGCGCGGCCGGCAGGGCACCCTGGGTGATCGCCTTGCCGATCGCGGACGGGATGGGGAGGATCAGCGGCTGCCCGCTCCACGTGTGCGGATAGAACGTCAGCACGTTGAGGACGAGCAGCGCCCAGGTGATGCCGATCCTGAGCCGCACCGACCGCTCGTGCGACGGCCCGGAGGCGGGGATGCGCAGGGTCCGCGCGACCACCGGGGAGATCGTGGTCCGCCTGGTCACCCGGCGGGCCGACGGGCTCTCGGTCACCGGCGGCGCCGGGTTTCCCGGGAACGTCGTGGCCGGCGGCTCGCTGCTGGTCGTGCGTACCTCGACCGACGACGTCATGAGCCGGTGTCTTTCCGGCTGGCGGCGGCCGCCTCCTGCTGCTGCTGCCGGGTCGCGGTCGGCACGCCCAGGGTCTCGTCGCTCTTGTCCGCCTGGACCAGGACGGCCGACACCGAGTCCGCGTTCGCGAGCCTGACCATGTCGCCGACGGCCAGGATCCTGGTCGCCGACGACCGTCCGGCGGTCACCGTCACCACCACGTCGGACGCCCAGGTCGGCAGGTAGTCCCCGCCGAGCGCCGGGTCGAGGACCACCAGGCTCAGCAGGCAGTCGGCCGAGGCGGAAGCGGAGACGAGCTCCTCGCTGGGCTGGGCTAGCTGGGGCGGCCGGCTGCCGCGGCGCAGCGGGCCGACAGGCGCGACGTCATCGGAGGCGCCGACGGCCACGGTCAGCTGCACATCCTGGGAGGTCACCGGGTGAACCCCGGGTTGGCTGACACCGAGAAGCCGGGCCGCCGGGGTCCCGGGAGATATGTCGGCCAGCACGACGGTCTTGCCTTCCCTGGCGTAGGACCGGGCCAGGGAGACGAGAGCCGGAGCCACCTCGGCGGCGTTGTCCACGGCCACGATCGCCAGCGCCGCCGGACTCTCCCCGTCTCTGGGCATGGCGTTGCGCAGGTACGCGATCAGGCGCTGTGCCTCGCGCCGCTGGGCGCCGGCCCCGCCTGGACGGCCCGGCAGCCGGCGTCGCGAACTCAGCTGGCCGACGCTGAGGCGGACCGGCACGCCGAGCACGTCCGCGATGTCATCACGCCGGCGCAGGCGATCCGACACGATGGCGCGCACGACGACGATGCCCACGCCGATCGCGAGCCCGGCCAGGACGGCCGAGGCCACGTACTCCAGGGCGCCCTTCAGGTGGGAGTGATGATCCGCAGTGGCCTGGTTCAGCACCTGGCTGCCCTGGATCATGCTCGCGGTGGTCGTCTCGCTGGTCACCTGGTTCTCGGCCGCCGTCTGCTGCAGCGCGGAGACCGAGGTCACCGCCTTGGCGCGGTTGGCGTTCAGCGTGTTGAGCTTGCTCTGCTGGTCCGCTGTAGCTGGCTGCGCCGACAGCTCGGTGATCTGCTTGTTGATGGCGTCCAGGTTCTGCTGCGCCTGGTTGGTCTGGGCATTCAGCGCGGACTGCACCTGCTGCTGTTGCTGCTTCAGCATGTGCGCACGGAACTGGAGAAACGCCCCGGCCAGGGCCTGGGCCCATTGGACGGCCTGGTCGCTGGTCGGCGCGTTGGCCGTGATGAGAAGTATCTGGTTGGTGACGACCGAGGCGGTAGAGGCAGCCTGAAGGCTGGCGGGGTTCTCCCGCAACCCCAGCTTGCTGATGACGGCCTGGGCCACGGGACGGCTTTCCACCATCGTCACGTTGGTCAGCATGGCCGACAGCGCGTCCTGATTCGGGTTGTTGGTGATGAAGATAGAGGTGGACGCCTGGACGGAGGGCGGGAACTTCACGTAGAGCCCGCAGCCGACGATGAGCCCGATCAACCCGGCCGCGAGACAGAACCGCACGTTGCGCCGTATTGCCGCCCGGATGAAGCCCAGGCTTACGAAACCCCCGGTCACCTCGTCCACGGGACGCTCTTCGGCGAGGTTTTCCTTGGGCTCAGGCGTATTGTCATACGCCCAGAGCTGCTCGGGCACCCCGGTGCCGGAGAGCCCGGTGTCAGGGAGCCTCGTTTTTCCCCGCCCGGTGCCAGAGACGGCGGGCAGGACTACTGTCTGATCTGGATCGTTCACCGTCTGATTTCCGTGGTGAAGCCGCTAAGGCGGGTGGGCATCTTCCGGCTGGCGGGCTGGACGAGCCGCGGTACACGTCCGGTCGAGCGGTCGGTGCGTTCCGGATCCGCGACCAGGATGCCGACGACATCCCGGTCGTCGACAGCGGCGCAGACGGCAGCCCGGGCGAGCTGCTCGGCGGTGGCGGCGCCCGCCGAGACGGCCAGCACCGCCGCGGCGGTGCGGATCGTGTCTGGCATCGTCGGCGCCTTGCTGTCCAGAACGGTCACGACGATGGTCAGCCTGCCCTTCGGCCTGCCGTTGAGGTCCCCCTCCTCGGCGACGCTGACCCGCAGGCTGGCCTGCCGTCGCGCCGCGGCGGGCGGCGGGACGGAGCACGCGGTCCGCAGGGCGGCTGCGGTGTTCACGTCGCCCTGCGGACCGATGACCAGGGTGGTGGGGATGTCGAGCGAAGCGGCGAACACCGCCAGCTGCGGACCGAGAGCGAGCGCTCCCTTGTCGGACGACAGGGAGATCACGCTGAGCGAGGTAGCGGCGCCGTTGCCGTTGCCGTCCCCCGGATTGAGCCCGGATACGCGAAGGTACTGCAGGGCCTTGCGCAGATGCCAGGCACCCACGGCGTCCGGCTTGTAGTCGTCGAGGAGCTTCACCCAGCCGGCCGGATCGGACGGGTGCTCGACGGGCAGCGCGGCCAGGACGGGCACGCCGATGGAGTTAGCTATCTGATCGCGCTCGCGCAGCGTGCGGTCGTTCCGGTGGGTCGCGAGCGCCACGATGATACCGACCAGCGTGCCGACGATGGCGCCGATCAGCCCCGCGCTGAGCAAGTGGGCGACCGGCGATGTGCCGGTCGCGGTGACGGCCGGCGCCAGGACTCGGCCGGCCACGTGGCCAACCGGGCTCGTCGACGAGCCGACATAGGCGAGGTAACTGGCGGCGACGGCGTTGGCTGTCGCCTCGGCCAGGGCGGCGGTCGGCGCCCTGGCGGCGAACGAGAGGACTGTGGAAGTCACGCTCTTGACCTGCACCGTGTTGTGCAGGTTGGCGAGCGTGGCGCCCGGCGGGAGGCTCTGTATCGCGCCGTTCAGGACCGGATCGCTGCCCGCGACCACGACCTCCGTGGGCATGTTCGGAGTGTTCTGCGGCAGCACGACCAGGGCCTTGGCGGTCAGCATCGACGGGTGGATTGAGGCGTACCCGGCACCTAGGAGAAAGCCGAGTGCCGCCACGATGCCGACGATGGTCTTGTGCCGCCACGCGACACGCAGGGATCGCCTGAGGTCGAGCGCTTGCTCGCTCATCTGGCCTCCGCTCGGGTCCCGTCGGTGTGCTCCCCCGTGGACGCGGATGCGTCCCATGATAGGGCGTGTGCGGATGTGTCCGGTATCGGCGCCGCAGCCCCACTGGAGAACGTAAGCCTGGTCACCAGAAGTTCCCCGGGACCAGGATGTCCGCGGCCGACCAGCGTAAACGCCGGGACTCGCCGTCCCAGGCCGGGGGCGTACCAGCCGAGGATGGGGTCGGTTTCACCGCGGTGCAGGCTCCACCCCAGCTGCGGCGGAAGCTCGAGCCGTCCGAGGCCGCCCCCTGGCCCGTGCGGCCAGCGCAGGATCGCGAGGGCCTCGTCGAGCTCGGCCTCGACCTCGGGGCCGCAGTGGAAGGCCAGGCGCAAGTCGTGACCACCGCCCCTGATCTCGTCCTCGATCTCGATGCACCGCCTGGCCCGGTCGAGCCGGACCGACCGGCGATGGGTCGCCGGGGGGTCGAGTGACTGGTAACCATCGTGCTCGGCCGTCCAGCTGGCTATCTCGCCCCGGTCGGACACCTCGATCTCCGTGGCCCGGGCGTGCCGGACCCACAGGAAGGGACCGCCCTCGACCGACTGGTTCCGGCCGGCGAGTTCTGCCGTGTTATGCGCGATCGTGGAGCGGAAGTATGACCGCCACGGCGGGTCCCCGTGATAGCAATAGGTGCCCGGATCGGCCAGGATGTCGACGCCTCCGTAACGAACCTCGACCGACAGGGCATCAGCGTGGGCATGCGCGGCGATGCTGAGGAAGCCGTGCGGCCCGCCGTCGCACCGGCACCAGATCTCGGGCCCGTGCTCCGGGTCCGAGCGGAGCAGGGCTATCCCGGCGTCGGCGAAGCGGGACGGCCGCCGCTCGGGCCGGCCCGGGATGTCACGGGGGCCGGGTCCCAGCGCCCCCGCGAGCGTGCTCTCGGCTCCGGCAGGCGACGGCGGCCACCAGTCGAGGCGGCCGATGAGCGCCTCGCCCAGCGCGAGCACCGCCGGCCAGCGGTTGGGTACCGGAGCGTCGAGCAGCAGTCCCCGGCCGTCGTCGGAGTCGCCCTGGCGCGGCGGCTGTGATCGCTCGTCCATCAGGGCCGCCGCGCTGTCCACCAGCGCGGCCAGCCGCTCCCACACCACCGTGCTCACCGGGTGACCGCTGGCCTCAGCCTCGGCCGCCGCCAGGAAGGCCAGCTCCGCGACGAAGCACTGGTAGTCCGCGGCCAGCTCGCGGCCGATGCCCGACGGGAAGGTGTTACGGACCAGTTCGCGCTCGAGCAGCGCGGCGGAGGTGCGCCGCCACCGCTCGCTTTCGCCGAACCACGGGAACGCGCAGCTGGCCACGAGCTGCCCGGCCGCCTCGGCGATGACGTGGTTGTTGGCCGACGAGCCCCGGCTCCGGAACGCGGCCAGATACTGCTGGTGCCACCGGATCTGCTGGACCGCCAGGCGGTCCTCCTCGAACAGGCCAGCCGCTCCGGGCCAGTCGTCGAGCAGGCGGCGGATCCACGCCAGGCTGATCAGCCGGATGCCGAGTTCGATGCCGCTGGTCCAGTGCACGCCCGACAGGAAGGGATTCTCCCGCCACCAGGAGCGGAGCTGGCTGGCCACCCGGTCCGCGTACGCCTCCTCGCGGGTCACGAACCAGGCGGTGGCCAGCAGCGTGAGGTGCTGCAGCCGGGAGATCTCCCAGACCTGCTTGATGTTGCCGGTCTGCTGCTGCGAACGGTGGTCGATCCGGAAGCTGTAACGGCCAGGATCGGAGCGCCGCCCGGTTACCGGATCGGTGAACCAGTCGGGCTGGACCAGGTCGGTCCTGGTCACGCCCAGCACCTCCCATTCGCCCTTCATCAGCCGGTCCGCGGCGTCGAGCAGGGCCGCCCGGGCCTGCTCGGGTATCCGCGCGGCTGAGTCCGCGGGCAGCACGGCGCTGAACCTGGGCACGCCGCGGGACGGCGGGCCGCCTAGGGCCTGGCCGCGCCGGACCTGCCGCCGCGTCCACGCCACCTGGACTGTCTGGTCGCGGGCCCGCCAGGCCAGCTCGGCAGGTGACATCCGGGCTATCCGGCGTGCGTACCAGCCGAGGCGGGACACCGGGGAACCGCTCACACCCGCTCCGGGCGGCTGCTCAGCAGGCTTTCGCCGACCGCGATGGTGGCCCTGGTCGTGGCCACCAGCGACTCGACGGGAGTCGGCATCGGCCCGCCGGTGAGGCAGGCCTCGACGAACTTCACCAGCTGGGCCTGCTGGCCCTTGTCCGGGCGCGCCTTGGTAGCGCTCTGCCGCCGGCCGGTCCAGACCGTCGCCTTCCTGAAGTTGTCCAGCCGGGCGCTGTGTCCCGCACCCGCGGCGTCGAGCGTCTCCTTGGGATAGCGCGAGTTGCCGCCGGTGATGTAGCTGATCGTGCCGGTCGAGCCGTTCTGGAAGCGCACCGTGGCGTGCACATCGCCCTTTTCCGGGCCGCCGAGCGCGTAGACCTCGGCGGGCAGGCTGCCCGTCCACCAGCTCAGCGTGTCGATGAAGTGGCCGCCTTCGCCAGCGAACCGCGAGCCCTCCAGCTCTTCGTTGGTGTACCAGCTGTCGGCCGCCAGCGGTCCCGCGTTGACCAGATAGCGGACAGTGGCGTTGCGCGGCGGGCCGAACTGGGACCGCATCTTCACGAGCAGGGGCGCGAACCGGCGGTTGAACCCCACCATGAGCCGGTCGTTGCCGGTCTTCGCGATGACGTCGATGACCCGCTCGAGATCGCTCTCGGTCAGCGCAAGCGGCTTCTCGACGAAGACCGCCTTCCCCGTCTCCAGCGCCCGGCAGACCAGGTCCGCGTGCGTGTGGTGCCGGGTCACGATGAAGATGGCGTCCAGCGACTCGTCGTCCAGCACCGCGTCTGCGGTGGTGGACGCGGTCGTGAACCCGAACCGGCGCTGGGCGTTGACCGCGGACAGCGACCGCGTGGTCGCGACGTGAGACAGGTAGGCGTTGCCCTGCTGGGCCAGGTTCGGCAGCAGCATCGAGGAAGCGTAGTTGCCGGCCCCGATGAAACCGATCGCCAGCCGGCCCGAGTTGCCGCTGCGGGTGGCCGGCGCCGGACTGGAGACGACCCGGCTGATCTCCCGCGGGCGGTCCTGTTCGGCGGGTGCGGGGTACTCGAGCAGCACGCCGACCGCGTTCACCGAACCCGAGGCCATGCCCGCGTAGACGGTGGACGCCTGGTCCAGCGGGAACCGGCCGGAGATGAGGGTTTCCACCTCGATCTCCTTGCGCGCGATGAGGTCGAGGAAGCACTCCAGGTTGCGCCGCTCCGTCCACCGCACGTAACCCGCCGGGTAGTCGATGCCGTCGAGTTCGTAGCGGTCGTCGTAGCGCCCGGGCCCGTAGGAACGGGAGAACCTGACGTCCAGTTCCTTGTCGTAGTAGGCGTTCCACGGCAGGTCCAGGCGCGTCTTGCCGATGTCGACGACGTGAGCCCGGTCCCGGGCCAGCCGGGCGGCGGCTTCGACCGGCCCGTTGGACGACCCTCCCGCCGCCAGGAACAGGTGGTCGGCTCCGCGACCGCCCGATATCTCGGCCAGCGCCTGCTGGACCGCGTCGATGCCCTCGTCGGTGGGCGGGGCGCACAGGGCGGCGCCTGCCTTCTCGGCCGCCCGGCAGCGCTCCTCGAGCACGTCCAGGCCGGTGACCCGGACCCCGGAGGCGACCAGCAGGCGGACCACCAGCTGGCCGACCAGCCCGAGGCCGATGACGCAGGCCGTGTCGCCGAGCTGAACCTCGGCCCGGCGCACTCCGTGCATCGCGATAGCGCCCACGGTGGAAAAGGCGGCGTGCTCGGGCAGGACCCCCTTGGGGACCACGGCGCACAGGTTGGACGGGACCCAGTTGTACTCCGCGTGCAGCGCGTACTCGTTGCCCGCGGCCGCGACCAGCTGGCCGACGCGGAACTCCTCGGCTCCCGGTCCCACCTCGACCACCACCCCGCACAGCGAGTAGCCGAGCGGCGTATACGAGTCGAGCCGGCTCATTACCTTCTTGTACGTGGCGACCGCGCCTTGCTGAGAAACCGTGTCGAGAACCTTACGCACCTGATCCGGCCGTGCCCGCGCCTTGCCGACCATCGACATCTTGGCCTCGGCCAGCTTCATCATCTCGGTACCGGTGGAGATGAGCGAGAACAACGACTGCACGAGCACGCCGCCGGGACGGCAGATCGGGGTCGGCACGTCGAGCACGCTGAGTTCCCCGGATTTGTAGTTCTGCGCTATCTGCTTCATTGCGTCCTCTTGTCGGTGGTTCGGTTCACAGCGCATGCGGCCGCGGCCCGGCCGGCCTCGCGGAGATCAGGCCGCAACGCCCATGGACCGGACGTGCCGGTACCACAGTTCGAGCGACAGGAGCTGCCAGATCTGCTTGGCATAGTCCTCGCGGCCGGCCTGCTCATCTGCGATGAGCTTGCGGACGGCCTCGCCGCGGATCACGTCGGATTTGGTGAGCTCGCCTTCGACGAGCACGTCGTGGATGAGTTCTCGCAGGTCCTGCCGGACCCAGGCGCGCAGCGGCGCGCTGAAGGAAGCCTTCGGCCGGTACACGATCTCGTGCGGCAGCCAGGCCTCGGCGGCCTGCTTGAGCGCGAGCTTGCCCTGCCGCCCCTTGATCTTCTGGCTGCCTGGGATGGAGAAGGCCGCCCGGGCCACCACGGGGTCGACGAACGGGACGCGGACCTCGACCGAGGCCGCCATGCTGGCCCGGTCGGTGTAGGCCAGGTTGAGCCCGGTCAGGAACAGCCGCGAGTCAGCCAGGCACATCCGGTTGACCTCGTCCTGCAGCGCGTTGTCGGAGTAGATCGCGCTGTGCTGGCCGATCACCTGGTCCACGTGGCCGGCCAGGCCGGGACCGACGAGACGGGTCAGCTCGTCCGGGTCGTACAGCGTGTAACTGCGCCGGAACCGCGGCTCTTCGGGCAGGTCGGCGAAGGTCAGGAAGCGCTTGGCCCAGCGCAGGTAACGCAGTCCGCGGCCGCCCACGCTGACCGGCATCTTGTCCACGGCGAAGCGTACGCCCGCCCGCGGCAGCCCCGGCAGCGCGCTGTACCGGCTCGCCATGAGGCAGGCCATCTGCTTGCGGTAGCCGCCGAACAGTTCGTCGGCGCCCATCCCGGACAGGATCACCTTGACCCCGCGCTCGCGCGCGGCCTCGCACATGAGCAGCGTGTTGATCGCGGCCGGGTCGCCGATCGGCTCGTCGAGGGTGTCGACCATGCGGGGC
>Ga0335085_10013661_pt1 | contig 11886 bp, 5 predicted proteins | sample Lox_Sample_45_FD_206712 | JGI IMG/M metagenome (GOLD analysis project Ga0335085, IMG submission 206712) | Soil microbial communities from Loxahatchee National Wildlife Refuge, Florida, United States - Lox_Sample_4.5 | ecosystem: Environmental > Terrestrial > Soil > Wetlands | place: USA: Florida...
TGCGCAGCTTGGAGCGGTCCAGGGTGGCGCTCAGGATCTTGAAGACGCCGCCGGTGAAGCTCTGCTGCTGCCCGTTGCGGTCGAAGAAGCTGAATTTGACCGGGCCGGGCTCGAGGTCGCGCGGGGCTTGGAAGGCGGTGATGGCCTGCTCGCCGTTGGGGCTGATGGCCTGCACGAAGGGCAGGATCCAGGTCTGGCCTCCTTGCTCCAGGGTGGGCTGGCGCAGCAGCCCGACGAGGTTGACCTTGCCGCCGGGCTGGAAGAACGAAGGTGGCGTGGGCTTGGCGCCGGCTTCGCTCGGGGTGTTGGCGGTCAGCACCTCCGTCTTGACCGGGTTGGAAGGTGGGCAGAGCGGACATCCCGCCTGGGCGGTGAGTTTCTTGACGTCCGGGCCCACGCAGATGGCGAAGCGGCCGTTGGCGTCGGTGACCAGGCCGCCGCCCGACTGGCTGAGGTAGGTGCCTCCGCCGGCGGCTTGGCTGTCGGTAGGAGCGATGATCCCCGCCTCCCCGGCGCGAGTGTCGGTCGGGGCGATGATGCCACTTTGGCCCGCGCTGGGCTGGGAGAGGCCGATGAGGATGTGGTCAACGCCCTGATTGCCGGGCTGCGAGAGGATCTGCTGCGCCTGCTGCAGGACGCCGGCGCAATCCTGGGGAGCGTTGACCGGGGGCAGCGTGGGCAGCGGGCAGTTGGGACCCGGAGCGCCGGTGGCGGTGGGGGTGCAGGGCTGCGGCTGGGGCGGCTTGGGCCGCGCCGGCGGGCAGCCGGGAGGCAGGTTGCCGTTGGCATCGGGCACGCAGGGCTGGCGCTGGGGCGGCTGCGGCTTGGTGGGCTCTTGCTCGCCGATCACCACCCCGGTCAGGGTGATGGGAACGCCGCCGGCGATCTGCACCGGGGTGTTGGGGACGGGCTTGTCGTCCGGGCCCAGCACCACGCCGGTCAGGACGCCGCCGGGGAAGGCGGCGCTGGGCACCAGCACGGTGGAGCCGGGAGGCGTCGGCTGCGGTTGCGTGGGCTTCTTCTCGCAGCGTCCGACCTCGACCTTCTGCTGGTCGCTGACCGCGCTGGAGTAGTCCATATTGCCCTGCCACAGGGCGCGGATCAGCCACACTCCGGGCGAGGGATTGTTGAGGGTGTCCTGGAACTGGCCGCTGGCGTCGGTGTGCACCAGGTGCGTGAGGGTAGAGCCGCCGCCCGGCGGGTTGTAGTCGATGGCGAGGATGACGTTGTTGAGGTGGGGATCGAGCTGGCCCTTCACCACCAGTTGCGAGGGCGGCACCATGGTGGCGGGCCGGGTGTCGGGGCAGTGGAATTCGGCAGTCAGGGTGAGCTTGGAGGGATCGACGGTGTGCACGCCCTCCACCACGCCCGCGATCTGCATCCAGCCGAAGTGCCAGTAGTTGGGGCTGGTGGCGGGGACGGCGCGGTTGATCATGTGGTGCTGAGCAAAGGCGGTGACGCGCAGGTTGAAGGTCTGGGCCACGGCGGTACCCGGCGGCACCTGGACCTTCACCGGGATCTGGCGGACCTCGTGAGGGGCGAGCACGAAGTCGGTGACCCCGCCGTTGACCTCATAGTGCCAGTCGTGGGGCAGCTCGCTCTTGATGCGCAACTGGATGGGGCGGGTGAAGTCGGTGTCGGACTTCATGGCGCCGCCGGCGAGGTTGGCGTGGAAGGTGGAGTAGTTGTTGGAGACGAAGAAGTGGCGGTCGGGGACGGTGTAGTAGTGGCTGACGGGGTCCTGCACCGCCTCGAATTCGTCGAAGTTCTCCTGGGCCAGGTTGTTGGACGTCACCATCTCCCCGGCGACGGTGTCGATCTTGATCTGGACGCAACTGTGGAAGTTGAAGTGGCCGGCGGAGATCTCGGCGGGGGTGAGGGTCACGGCCGGCGTCCAGTTCACGTAGACGTCCTTCTCGCCGCCGGCGGGAATGCTGGGGATGGTGGTGGTGCCCACGTCCACCCAGTCGCCGCTGACGCCCACGCCCAGGGGATTGGTCACCTGGAAGTGCACGTTGACGCTGTTGGCGGGAACGCTGCCGCCGTTGCGGATGTGGGCGTAGATGCGGTTCTCGTGGTTGGCGCAGGGATCGTCGCCGTTGCCCACCACGGTGCCGTCGCCGCGGCGCCCGTAGCGCAGCCCGGAGGCCCCGACGGTGTCTTCATAGCCGTTGCAGGAGCTGTCCACCCAGATGTCGATGGTCTCGTAGGTGTTCATGGGGGCGGTCAGCCAGGGATAGAGGAAGGCATCGGGATGTCCGGGGGGGACGTTGCGGGTGACGGTGACGCCGTAGCCGTCGCCTACCTTGCCGTTGACGTGCATCATGATGGCGTTGATGGGGTCGTTGAAGGTGTCGCCGGGATGCCAGAGAACGAAGGGCCAGCAGTAGGGATGGGAGCCGGCGAGATGGGGCGAGGTCACGGCCGCACAACCGCCGTAACGCGGGTCGGAGGGGTCGTAGACACAGCCGCCGGAGACCGTGGTCTGGCAGGCGTCGAGCATGGTGAGGGGCTTGGCATTGCCGTTGCCGTCCAGAGCGCTCTCTTCGGCGATGTACATGTGCACGCCTTCGTCGAAGAGGCCGTAGGAACGGTTGTCGGCGCCGGTGTTGGTGCGAGCCTCGATGAAGATGGAGCGGTCGCCGTCGAGCGGCAGCTTGATGCCGCGCGGGGCCACGGTGGCGCCGGGATCGGCCTTGCTGACCGGCTCCAGCACGTAGGTGCCGCCGGCGGTGCCGCTGCTGGGCTTGGGAATGATGATGGTCTTGGAGGAAGGCAGCCAGCCGGGGAAGGAAGTGTCGTTCAGGTTGGCGACCACGGGGTTGCCGGAGAGCGAGTACACGGTTTCGCCGCAGGGATAGCAGCTATCCATCAGGTCATAGCCGCTGGAATAGCCGCCGGGGTGGGAGAACATGTCGTGGCCTTCCAGCTGCAGGGTGTGGCCGAGTTCGTGGGCCCAGCCGTGCCACATCACCCCCGAGGGTCCCAGGGGCGGATAGTCGGTGGGGTCGGTGTTGGGACACTCGGTGTCGTAGATCTGGTGCACCGTGGCGTGGGCGTGGGCGCTGCTCAGATTGGCGTCGCCGCCGGCGGTGAAGTTGTCGTAGGGGTCGTAGACGCCGCAGGGGCTGACCACACCCACCACCTTCACGTTGGTGAAGTCGGCGCCGCCGGCGCCCGCCAGTTCGGCGGCATCGGCGATGAGGGGACCGGTGATGCACATCTTGCCGGCGTCGTCGGACGAGGGGCAGGCGGTCCAGTAGTAGCTCTTGGGATGGGTGAGGGTGGCCTGGGCCACCGAGACCTGCACGTCCAGGGCGCCGAAGGAGAGCTTGTTGAAGAAGTCGTGGATCTCGCCGCCGGCCAGGTTCAGGTTGGCCAGGGTGTCTACGCGCGTGGTGGCGTCGGTGTAGGTGACCTGGATGAGCAGGACCTTGTAGCTTCCGGTGACCGGGCCGGAGGCGCGCAGGGGCGCGGCCGGCAGCAGAGCGAGCAGAAACAGCGCGAACAGGAGACGAGCCGAGCGCGGGAAAGACCTGACCATGTGGCACCTCACAGGGGAGTGCAGGGCCGCCATGCTGCATCCACGCATCCGGGCGGTCAAGTGGCCGGCAGGACATTAACTGCTAAGTCATCATTGGTGATGCAGGAAGATTACTGATGGGATATCGAAGCCGGGCCAGGCCTGGCCGGCCGAGGAAGGTCGTGACTAGGCGAAGAGAGTGGAGCGGCCTACCACGTCCCCGGCCGCTTCCAGCAGCTGCAATTCGTCGGGCGAGAAGTCGGGCCCGGCGGCGGCCAGGGTGGCGCCCTTGCGCGAGATCTGCAGGACACCCACCACCTCGCCGCTCTTGCCCAGCACGGGCGCGCTCATCAGCTTCTGAATGACCCGCACCTCGGGATCGGGGGCGTCCTGGCTGCCCAGCTTCACCATCTCGAAGACGCTGCTGTGCTTGACGCGGACGAAGCTGTTGAAGACCTCGGCCTTGCGGGCGCCGGCGGTGCGGGCCGCCACCGCCGAACTGGAGAGCGGGATGGCGCCCGCCGCCCGCAGCTCGGCCGGATAGACAAAGTGCAGCATCCTGCCCTGGAGACGGAGGAGCGCCACCTCGTCGCGGCGCACACCGAAGAGCTTGGCCAACTCCGCGCACAACTGCTCGGGCGTGTCGAAGCGTTGCTGGGAGAGCCCCTGCAGACGCTGGTTGAAAGTGTTCCCCACCGCGATCGCCGCCATGACCGGGATTGTGGCGCGCACCGCGCCCAGCGTCAATTTACCTTCGTAACCGGCGGCGGAACCAAGGTAACGTCGGCAGACTATCGCGGGGGAGGGCACGCCGCCGCACATTTCGCTTGAGCCGCCGGAGCGGCAGAGCTTACCCTCTATCCAACCCGCGCCAGGGCCCGACGTACCTGCCCGGAGAATCCCAGCGCATATCCGCGACGCGAGGTGAGGGAAGGGTGGAGAAGACTCTGTCGAAGCCGGCGACGGGCGAGCACACCGGCGTGCTGCTGTTTCTGGCCAGCTTCCTGGCGCTCTACTTCGAATTGGTGATCATCCGCTATCTCTCCACTGAGGTCCGGGTCTTCGCCTACGTCAAGAACCTGCCGCTGATCGCCAGCTTCCTGGGCATCGGTTTGGGCATGACCCTGGTGAAGCTGCCGCGCTGGGTGCGGGTGGCCTTCCCCGTGGTCAGCGCGGCGCTGTTCCTCTCCATCACCTTCGCGGGGCGGCTGCACATCACCCACGTTCCCTTCCCCTCCAACGCCTACCTCTTCATGGGACTGGAGAACCAGACCAGCTTCCGCGCCGCGCTCTTCTTCTACGGGGTGATCTTCGCGGTGCTGGCGCTGGTGGTGCTGTTCTTCCTGGTGCTGGGCGGGCTGGTGGGCGAGTACCTGGGGCGGATGGCGCCGCTGGCCGGCTACGGCATCAACCTGCTGGGCAGCCTGGCGGGCATCGGGCTCTACACCCTGCTCTCCTTCTGGGCGACGCCGCCGTCGTTCTGGCTGACCATCGGACTGCTGGCGGCCCTGCCCTTTCTCTTCCGGCGCTGGACGGCGCTGCTGGTGCTGGTGGGAGTGCTGCTGGCGGTCTCGCTTTCGGGGGCGGAGCGCAGCCTCTGGTCGCCCTACTACCGCATCACCCTGCTCGAGGTGCAGAAACCGGCGGGCTGGCCCACGGTGCCCGCCTACTTCCTCACCGTCAACCACGACTACCACCAGAAGATGGTGGACCTGTCGCCGCAGTTCCTCAGCCGCTACCCGCGCTTCCAGCCCAACGCTTCCGCCTACGCCACCTACGAACTGCCCTACTGGCTGGTGGACCAGCCCCAGGACGTGCTGGTGATCGGGGCCGGCACCGGCAACGACGTGGCTGCCGCCCTGCGCCACGGCGCCCAGCACGTGGACGCGGTCGAGATCGATCCCATGATCTACAACATCGGGAAGAAGGACCACCCCGAGCATCCCTACTCGTCGCCGCGGGTCACCATCCACATCAACGACGCGCGCGCCTACCTGAAGCAGGCCACGCAGAAATACGACCTCATTATTTATGCCTACCTGGATTCGCACACCCTGCTGACCAGCTACTCCTCGCTGCGGCTGGAGAATTACGTGTATACGCAGGAGAGCCTGGAAGAGGCGCGGCGGCTGCTCAAGCCCAACGGCACGCTGATCCTGGCCTTCGCCAGCGGCAACAGCTTCGTCACCAACCGGCTGTTCGCGGTGATGGCGCGGGTCTTCGGGGCGCCGCCGCTGGCCTACTTCACCGCCTACGACACCGCCGGCGTGGTCTTCGTGGAGGGCGCGGCGCGCACCGCCGGCCGCAACATCCCCTTCCCCGAGATCAGCCACGACCTGCCCCCGCCCCCGCCGGCCTCGCTGCTGCCCACCGACAAGTGGCCGTTCCTGTTCCTGGCCAAGCGCCAGATCCCCGGGCCCATCCTGGCGGTGCTGCTCATCTTCATCGCGGCTGCGGCGGTGCTGGTGCGCTTCACGGTGGGACTGGGACGCATCGCCCAGCGCGAGAACCTGCACTTCTTCACCCTGGGCGCCGGCTTCCTGCTGCTCGAGACCAAGGGCATCACCGAACTCTCGCTGCTCTTCGGCTCTACCTGGGTGGTCAACGCGGTGGTGATCGGAGCGTTCCTGGGGATGGCGCTCGCGGCCAACTTGGTGGTGCTGAAGCGGCCGATTTCGCGGGTGCCGGCGTATGTCGGGCTGTTTCTGTTCACTGCGGTGAGCGCGGTCTTCCCTTACTCCATCCTCAACGTGCTCTCCTCGGGGCAGAAGGTGGGAGTGGCGGCGGTGCTGGTGGGCTTGCCGGTGTTTTTCTCCGGGCTGATCTTCTCGCGCTCCTTCCGGGACACGGCGCAGCCGGCGCAGGCGCTGGGCGTGAACCTGCTGGGGGCGGTCATCGGGGGCGCGGCGGAGAACCTGGTGATGATCGGAGGCACGCCGGTGCTGGGCTACCTGGCCCTGGCGCTCTACGTGGCCTCCGCGCTGGCGGTGCCCGGCCGTGTGCGGGCGGATCTTCGATCCGCCCCCGCCGCCGCTTCGGGGGCGGCGTCATCCTGAGCGGTCCCGCCACGCGGGACCGCGAAGGACCTCGCGTGGAGTACAGCGACCGCCGCTCGTCCTCGCTGCGCCCTCGCTGACGCTCCGGGCTCACTCGGACTGGGTTCTTGACCGGCGCTATACGGCACGACTGAAGTCGTGCCCTCCCACCCAACCGGCAGAACTCCCATTCCTCCGTGTCCTCTGTGTCCTCTGTGGTTAAGTCCTAGCTCGCGGCGGTGAGGATGATGGGGGCGTCCTGGGTGACCACGATGGTGTGCTCGAAGTGGGCGGCGAGCTTGTGGTCGGCGGTCTTGTAGGTCCAGCCGTCGTGGGCGAGCAGGGAGCGGCCGCTGCCGGCGGCGATGATGGGCTCGACGGCCAGGACCAAGCCCTCGGTGAGGCGCTCGTGGGCGTTGGGATCGAAGAAGTTGGGGACGCTGGGCTTCTCGTGGATACTGCGGCCGATGCCGTGGCCGCAGAGGTCGCGCACCACCGAGAATCCCTGGCGGCGCACCTCGCGCTCCACCACCACCCCGATCTCGAAGACGCGCTGGCCGGCGCGCGCCACCTGCATGGCCTGGCGAAAGGCGTGCTCGGCGCAGGCGGCCAGGCGGCGGGCGGTGGCCGAGACCTGGCCCACGGGCACGGTGACGGCGGCGTCGGCCATGAAGCCGTCCTTCTCCAGAGTGACGTCGAGCTTGACCAGGTCGCCCTCTTGCAGGGCGCGCTGCCCGGGGATGCCGTGCACGATCTCGTCGTTCACGCTGATGCAGACGGCGCCCGGGAAGTTATAGACCAGCACGGGAGCGGACCGGGCGCCGTGCTCGCGGATGAGGCGGTCGGCGACGGCGTCGAGCTCGCCCGTGGTCACGCCGGGGCGCACCAGCGCCTTGAGCGCGGCCAGCACCAGGGCCACCACCGCGCCCGCGGCCCGCATGCCCTGCATCTCTTCTTCAGTAGTGATGCACACACTCCGCCCCCGCGAACGACCCAGTATAGATGATGCGCTCTAGGAGGGGCGGCGGACGATGACCGGGCCGGGCTGGGCGGCGCGGCCGGGACGCGGGGCCGGTCCGGATTCGATGCGGTTGCGTCCGTTGGCCTTGGCGCGGTAGAGGGCCTGGTCGGCAGCGTGGACCACGGCCTCGAGGCCAGGGTCGTTGGGTCCGGGCTCGGCGGCGCCGATGCTGACGGTGACGAAGACGCCGCTCTTGGACTGCGGGCGAGTGCGCGGACGAGCGCGGCCGCGGCCGGGGGCACGCCGGTCCTGGCCGCGGCGCGGGGCACGCCGCCGCTCCAGGGTACGTACGGTGAAGGTGGAGTGCTCGATGGCGCGGCGCAGCTCCTCCAGGTGAGCCAGGGCCTTGTCGAGCGGGGTCTCAGGAAAGAGCACGGCGAACTCTTCCCCGCCCCAGCGGAAGGCCTTGCCGCCGCCGGAGACGCGGGCCAGGCGCGAGGCCACCAGACGCAGCACTTGGTCGCCGGTCTCGTGCCCGTAGGTGTCGTTGAACTGCTTGAAGTGGTCGATGTCGACGATGGCCAGGGTGTAGCGCTCGCCCAGGTTGAGGGTGGCGTCGTGGAAGGCGCGGCGTGCGGGCAGGCTGGTGAGCTGGTCGTGGTAAGCCATGCGGTAGAAGTTCTCGATGACCGCGACCACCAGGATGAGTGCGGCGGTGGCCAGCCAGGCGCCGCGAAAGTCGCCGGCGCTGCGCAGGGCGAGCAGGACGGCGGCCAGCGCCCACAGGAAGCCGCTGTCCACGGGCTCGCCGCGCAGGGAGAAGCGCAGCAGCAGCGCGGCGCCCGCCAGCAGGAAGAGCAGCAGCGCGATCTGGGGAACGCCCGCCAGGCCGAAGCCGGGGAGAGGCGTGGCGGTGAGCAGCGCGGCCACGCCCGCCAGCTCGGGCTGGCAGAGCGTAGCCACCACCAGGAATTGCGCGGCCAGCAGTCCCAGCCGCCATCCGGATTCCGAGCTGAACAGCGCGTGCTCGCGCGACATGGCCAGCACCGCCAGGTTCAGCGGCAGCAGAAAGGCCAGCGCGTGGAGGATCACGGCGCCGGTGGGGGAGGGAGGGGGAAAGACCAGCAGCCCCCAGTCGGCCAGGGCCAGGACCAGGAGGGCGAACAGGACGCGGGTGGAGCGCAAACGCGCCGCCAGCAGCAGGCCGGCGACGAACACGGCGTAGGGATAGAAGCGCAGCACCGGGGCCAGCGAGGCCGGCACCAGGGCGGGGCGCAGCAGCAGCAGGGCGGCCAGCAGCAGCAGTCCGCCGGGGACGAGGAAAATGTAAAGCAGCCTTCCCCCGCTCAGGTTCACGCCCCCGCCCTCCTAGGATGCGCGGGCCGCGGCCGCAGCGCCCGCCCGATCATTATGCCGGGGGAAGAGGCGCGGAGAAATGGCTTTCCAGGTTCAATGAGGTGACGGAAGGACGAGGCGGCGCGCGCCGGCGGCCGTCGGCTACTGGGGCACCGAGGTCATGATGGTGGCGCCGGCGGCGGGAGAGCCGAGGCTCCACTCGCAGGGAATGCGGCCGTCCACCTGGCGATCGGCGACCGGGCGGAATCCCGCCGGCTCAGCAAGCTGGTGGAGCACGTCGCGGGCGAGCCAGAGGCTGTTGGGAGCGGCGTACTTCTGCATGTGGCCGGCGATGTCGACGACCTCGTCGCTGATCTCTTCCATGCGCTTGGACTCGGGGAAGACCACCTCGCCGGCGTTCACGCCGCAACGCACGCGGAAGGGAGCGTGCAGGTGGTGGATGCCGTCGTTGAACCAGCTCAGGCCGGCAAGCACGTCCTGGCCCGCCTTCACCGCTTCGTCGGGGGTGGCGAAGGCGACCATGACGCCGTCGGGGGTCCAGGCCGATTTCCACGCCTGGTTGACCTTCAGGAAGTGCTCGACGAACTTCTTGTACTCGGTGAAGGCGTGCTCGACGGCCAGCTTCTCCTCGCCCGCCTTCATCTTGGTCGAGTCCACGACATCGATGGCGAGGAAGGCGAGAATGCGCTTCTCCTGGGAGAGGATCTTCTTGGCCTCGGCGTACTCGCGCAGCAGGGCCAGGCGCTGCCCGGAGACGCGCTCCGCGGAGGAGGTTTCCTTGGCCTTGGTGCCGGTGGAGCGGGCGCGCACCACGCGCGTCTTGGCCCAGGCGCTCAGCCGGTCGAAGGGGACCAGGAGCAGGTGGCGCGCCACGAAGGCGGCCGCCCCCAGCAGCGCCAGCATGAGGTTCCAGCCCCCCACCACCAGGCGGAAGGTGAAGATCTTCTCCGCCAGGGAGAGCACCGGGGTCACGATGGCGGACAAGACGGCCATGAGGCGGGTGCCGGCCACCATCTCCGAGCGGATGACCCCCGCTCCGATGATCATGTAGGCGAAGAACGCCAGAGGCACGGCCAGGGAGCCGATGGAGACGATGCGCCGCGCCGTCTCGCACAGGGTGAACAGGCGCTGGGCCTGGGCCAGGGAGGGTCCGACCGCGGGCTGCATGCCGCTGCCGGGCAGCACGGCGGCCGCGCCCGATCCCGGCGCCGCCATGGCAGGATGCGGTCCGCTGCCGGGGCGGGGGGCCGCCGCCGCGCCCGAGCCTGGGCCTACGGGGAGAGAAGCGGAGCGGATCTGCGCCGCGCTGATCTGGCTGGCGCTCAAGGAGGCCTGGATGTTCTTCAGCCGGGCCACGATCTCCTGGCCGCTGGGCCGCAACTGCCGGTTCTTGGAGAGGCATTGCTGCGCCAGCCGCTCCAGTTCGGGCGGGCACTCGGGATTGATCTCGGTGGGCGGGGTGGGCTCGGCGTTCAGGATGCGCGCCAGGGTGGCCTGCGGCGAAGGCGCCTCGAAGGGCATCTTGCCGGTCAGCATCTCGTACAGCACCACGCCCAGGGAGAAGATGTCGGAGCGGGTGTCGATGTCGCTACCCAGGGCCTGCTCCGGAGACATGTTGGTGATGGTGCCCATGATCATGCCCGCCTGGGTGAGCGACTGGGCGGCGGTGGCGGCGTCGTCGCGGCTCTCGGGCTCGCGCAGCTTGGCCAGCCCGAAGTCCAGGATCTTGACCTGGCCGCGCGGCGTCACCATCACGTTCTCGCTCTTGAGGTCGCGGTGGATGATGCCCTTCTCGTGCGCCAGGCCCAGCCCGTCCGCCACCTGCATGGCGATCTCGCAGACCTGGTTGATGTGGACGGGACGGCCCCCGATGATCTTCTTCAGGGTCTTGCCCTCCACGTACTCCATCACGATGAAGCGGGTGTCGCCCTGCACGCCGTACTGGTGGATGGTGACGATGGCGGGATGCTGCAGGCGACTGGCGGCCTTGGCTTCGCGCAGGAAGCGGGGCAGGCGGTCGTCCTCGGGCACGGTGGTGGGAGTGGAGAGAAGCGTCTTGATGGCGACCGGGCGGTCGAGTTCGGTGTCGACGGCGCGGTACACTACGCCCATGCCGCCTTCACCCAGCTTTTCTTCAATGCGATAGGAACCGAAGGTTTCGCCGACCACTGCCCCCCCTTGCCACAGACGACTGGCGCGCTTTGCTTTCGAATGACCTGGCTAAACGAACGGGCAGAATACCTGGGCCCCGGAGAAGGTGCCAAGAGTATAGCCAACCTGCAAGCGGAAATCTATTTTTCCGTTGCGGGTAACCTGCGACAGTTACCCGCGCCGTGGAACTACTTCAGACCGTAGAAGCGCCCGATGGCCTGCACTTGCTCCTTGATCAGGCCGCGCTGCTGGGCGCGGAATTGCTCGCTGACCGGCCGCCCGACGCCGCGCGTGTCGCCGCTCAGGTCGAAGAGGTAGTCCTTGTAGTTGACGCCGTCCACGATGTAGAGGTAGCGGCCGTTCTGGGTGAGCTCGCCGTAGACGGGAGCATAGCTGGAGGCCACCAGGTAGGCATCCTGCTCATAGGGGCGCTGCTCTTCCAGGGTCTGGGTGAAGAGAGGGCGGCCGAAGAGCGGGCTGGGCACGATGGGCCGCTCTCCCAGCAGGTAGTAGAGGCTGGGGGTGATGTCGCTGAGGAAGGCGACCGCCTGGGGATCGTAGGCCAGCTTGCTCTTCATGGCCGGAGGCAGATGGATGACCAGGGGCACGCGCACGATCTCGGGAAAGACGGTGTAGGCGTGGCCCCAGCGTCCGCGTTCGCCCAGAGAATCGCCGTGATCCGCGGTCACGACGATGATGCTGTTGTCGTACATCCCGCTCTTCTTGAGGTAGACGAGGAAGTCGCCGAAGCAGCGGTCCATGCGGGCGACGCGGGAGGCGTAAGGCGCATCGAAGCCGCGGGGAAAGCTCTCGCCCTTGGGCACGGAGCGGCCCTCGCGGTCGATCACCGAGATGTGGAT
>Ga0335085_10013662_pt1 | contig 11886 bp, 10 predicted proteins | sample Lox_Sample_45_FD_206712 | JGI IMG/M metagenome (GOLD analysis project Ga0335085, IMG submission 206712) | Soil microbial communities from Loxahatchee National Wildlife Refuge, Florida, United States - Lox_Sample_4.5 | ecosystem: Environmental > Terrestrial > Soil > Wetlands | place: USA...
CCGGACCGTACCCACGGTGACAGGCGACCCTCCGCCGAAGATCAGCGCCCGGCCGCCGACGCTCACCCGGCGGCATCGTGCAGCGGCGCGCTGAGCGCGCCGACCTGCCGGGCCGCTCCGGTGGCCGTGCCCACCGTGTACACGCCGCTGGCCGACGTGCCGGTCGGCGTCAGCCCGCCGAGCACGATGAGCTGGCCCGGCGACCCCGGCAGCACCACCTCACGGCTGAGCGGGTCCGCCAGGTGCCACGGCAGCAGGCCAGACTCGGCGGCGGCCAGGGTGCCCGCCGTGCCCGCGATCCGGGCCGGCGCCGGCGCGGCGGGGTGCGGTCTGGTGCTGCCGTGCGCGCCGGTGCTGCCGCTCGGGCGGATCGCGAACCATGCGACAACGACGACGACGGTCACGGCGAGCGCGGCGGCGACGGCGCGTCTACGGTTTACGCCGACCGCCGCCTGCGGCCTGCTGGCACCCGGCGCCCGTCTGCCGGGCCCTGCCCCAGTGATCTCCCCGGCCCCGGCCCGGGTGATCTCCCCGACCCCGGTGGTCTCCCGGGCCCCGGCGCCGGCCGTCTTTTCGGGCCTGGTTCCGGGCTCGGTTCCGCCGGTGAATGCGGGGATCCTGGCATCCGACCCATCATGCCCGAACGCGCCAGACCCTGTTTACAAAGTCCGCGGTCAGGGTTTAGGAGTCGGCGGTCGCGTCTCGGTAGAGCGCGGCGACTTCCGGGCCGAACTGCGCCGAGTACGACATCGCGTCGGTGGATCCGCCTTGCTGGTACCCGCCGATCACGCCCACTACCGCGCCCAGGCCGGTAGCGGGGTTCACCTCGGCGAGCAGCGGGCTGCCGCTGGTGCCGTCCGGATAGCCGCCGCAGCGGAACACCAGCTGGGTCGCGGTGAAGGCGGGCGCGTAGTTCCGGCAACTGACCGGGGTGTCCAGGTCATCGGGATATCCGATGACCGTGACGAGCTGGCCGGGCGGCTCGCCGGTGCCCAGCCGTTCCCCGCCTGTGATGTCCTGCACGCGGTCGCTGGTTCCCGGCCGGCCGACCTGGAGGAAGGCCACGTCGTCGTCCGGGTCAGACGATGAGGTCCACCGGTCGTCGGTGACCGCCCGGGTTACGGCCCAGACTCCGTAGGGCGCCCGCCCGTGGTCGTAGCCGGGCACGAACGCGAACCCTCCCGGCGCGCGGCCCGCCAGGCAATGCGCGGCCGTGATGACCAGGTTGCCCGCGGGACTGTCCACTACGCCGGCGGAGCAGAAGTGCGTGCCCAGCCTGCCGGAACCATCGATGGTAACCAGCGCGCCGACGGCCGGCGCCCCGCCGGACGGCGTCGCCTGCGTCATGACGGCCGGACCGGAACGCGCCGTCAGCCCAGCGGCGCGACCTGCGGCCGGTGCGGTCATGAGCAAACCCACGGCGGCGGCCACAGCGACCGCCATCGCCGACCACGGTGCTGCGGTCCGGCCAGGCCGACGGCGCCTGGCGGCCAGGACCGCGGGCACCGTTTCAGCGCCTGTCTCGCGGCGGTTCAAGGATTCTCCTCTGCACCCGGCCGAGGGGTCGGCACACCCGGTCCCCCTGCACCGACCTCACCGCACTCCCGCGGTCGGCGGCAGAGCCGTAGGTGTCGCATGGATCGGACGGAAGGCCGCCGTTGTGTGGGGCCTTTGGCCCGAATAGCCGCGCGGTGGCCCAGCCGACGCTCAGCGCGCCGTGAGGGTGACGGACCCGGGCATAGGTGTTGCCGGACCGGATCGCCGCTCGGTTCCATGTCGGCCAGACCACGCCGACTACCCCTGGCGATTGTCGTCATGCCTGCACCCCGCTCCGGCTCGATCTGCTCCAGGGGTAAGGCAACTACGGAATAAGGCAACCCCCGGAATACCCGGCCCGGGGGTTGTCGTAGTTGGAATTCCCCGGCAGCCGCGCCGCCAGCATGCTAGGGCTCCTAACTTCTTGGCATACGCGGGACGGGGCCGAGCACTACGGGCCAACGACCCGACTTCGGGGTGACCAACTTCCTGTAGGGCATCATGTGAGGTCAGAGGGATGAGTGTGGTTACTTGAACTGGCCCGCGGGCGAGGTCTCGTCGTGGTTGAACCACCCCCGGCGACGCCGCCACCTCGCTAATTCCGCTGTCGCCTGCGAGTACTCGCCCCGTCGGCTGACTTGTCGCTAGCTCCGGTCTCCCGCCACCGCGCTCATGCCACAGACACGGTCAGCGCCCAGAAGACCACGATGCGAGAAGAAGGTGTCCAGGGCGCATGGCCGCGGCACGGGCAGTGCCCGCGGCGGCCATGGCCGACCCCATCGCGCGGAAGCCGTACAGAGCCATCCACCGGGGTTAGCTGGCTTCCACGGCGTCTGCGCGTATATGACAGGCTCCCGCTCGATGTCTTAGACACGCTGGCGACGTCTCAGCTTCTCTGGCACAGACACGGATCTGCCGCGATGCCCGCTTACTTGCGGGGATCGCCGACGTCGCCTGCCGCGTTGGGCAGATACAGTCCGACGACGGCTCCGCCTCCCGGCGCGTTGCGGGCGGCCGCCACTCCGCCGTGCGCGCTGGCGATGGCCTGTACGATGGCGAGCCCCAGGCCGGCTCCTCCGTCGTCACGGGAGCGGCCGGTATCGGGGCGCCGGAAGCGCTCAAACGCGTGAGGCAGGAATCCGGGCGGGAAGCCGGGACCGTCGTCGGGGACTTCGATGTCAAGGTCGGGGCCGCTGGTCTGGGCGGCCAGCACTATGTCCGAACCGCCGGGGGAGAACCGCATCGCGTTGTCCAGGAGGTTGTCGACGGCCTGGCGGATACGGTCCGGGTCGATGCGGGCGCGCAGGCCAGGGAGAGCATCGATGCGGCAGGTGAGGCCGGAGGCCGCGAGGCGAGGTCCGGCCCGCTCCGCGCTGCGGGCCAGCAGCGGCCGCAACTCGGCCTGCTCGAGCCGCAGGCTGAGCTGGTCATCGTCACTGCGGGCGAGCAGCAGCAGGTCATTGGTGATCCGGGAGAGCCGTTCGGCTTCGGTGGCCGCGCTGTGCACCGCGGCGGCCAGTTCCTCGCGGCTGCGTCCCGGGCGGCCTGCCATCTCGAGTTCCCCGCGCAGCACCGCGAGCGGGGTACGCAGCTCGTAGCCGGCGTCGGCGACGAACGCCCGCTGCCGCGCCAGCGCCCGCTGGAGCTGGCTGAGCAGCCCGTTCATCGTCCCGGCCAGCGCGGCGATCTCGTCCCTGGTCGCCGGGACCACGACGCCGGATTCCTCCCCGGGCGATCCCCCGCCGCGCGCGGACAGCGCGGCCACTTGCCGCCGGAGCCGCTCAACCGGCGTCAGGGCGGCGCGGGCCAGCCCGTAGGCGCCGAGCGAGGCGATAACGACGAAGATCCCGCCGGCCGCGGCCACCTCCCGGTCGGCCTGGCTCATGGTGGAGTCGAACGCCTCCAGCGAGACCGCGGCCACGGCGACCCAGCCCGGGTGGCCGGCCAGCGGCGCGGCCGTGATCCGGGTGTCCTCCTCATCGACCGGCTGGATCACCGAGATCCGGCCCCGCCGTGCCTGGCGCAGCTCGCCCGCGGTCAGCATGAGGACGGTTCCGGTGTCCGGGCTCGCGCCCCGGACATGGCCCGCGGCGTCGATGACCTGGATCATGTATTCGCCCGGAACCGGGCTCGCGCCAGGTGCCAGCGAGCCCCCCGCAGCGATGTAACGGCCGGCCTCGGTGAGCTGGACGGCCAGCTGGGAGTCGATCGCGCCCAGCTGCGCGACGGACAGGCTGGCGATGAACAGCCAACCGCCCAGGGCAAAGACCGCCGCAGCCGCGATCGCGGCGGCCGCCGAGCGGGACGCCCTGGGTACCAGCGTGCGCGTCGCGGTCTGGCCCCCGGATGGCCTGGCCGCGGTGCTAGGCGCCGTCGATGCTGAGCTGGACCGGCTGGACCGGCAGGCCAGCCGGTTCCGCGCCGATTCGGAACTGGCCCGGATCCACCGCGCGCCCGGCCTCGTTCACCCGGTGAGCGACGGGCTGGCCGAGGCGATACGCGTCGCGCTGGCCGCCGCGCAATGGACCGGCGGCCTGACCGACCCGACGGTCGGCGCCGCGCTCATCGCGCTGGGGTATGACCGCGACTTCGCGGCCATAGGCCCCAGCACGTCACCGCCGCCTGCCGGGCCGGGCCCGGTACCCGGCTGGCAATCGGCAAGGCTGGACGGCACCGCGCTGCGGCTGCCCGCCGGGATCGTCCTGGACCTCGGCGCGACGGGCAAGGGAGTCGGATCTGACCGCGCGGCCGCGGCAGGACGCCGGGCCTTCCGGCAGGGGGGCGTCCTGGTCAGCCTGGGCGGCGACATCGCCGTCACCGGGCAGCCGCCGCGCGGCGGCTGGCCGGTGGCCGTCGCGGACTCCTGCGATCCCGGTGGCGGGCCGGCGGGCCAGATCGTCCGGCTGGCGGCGGGCGGTCTGGCCACATCGTCGGTGACCGGCCGGCAATGGCAGCGGGACGGGCAACCAGTCCACCACATCATCGACCCGCGCACCGGGTTCCCCGCACACGGCCCCTGGCAGACGGTCAGCGTCGCCGCGGCCAGTTGTGCCCAGGCCAACGCCGCCGCCACGGCGGCCATCGTGGCCGGCGCCGACGCCGAACGATGGCTCGCCCAGACCGGGCTGCCGGCCCGGCTGGTGAGCCATCACGGCATCGTCCGGCTCCTGGGCGGCTGGCCGCGTTCCGACGGAGGCCAGCTCCCCGGGCCGCTGCCCAGCCAATGGCCCGGCTTCAGCGACGAGAAGCGTGATTATGACTAGAGCCGTCGCAGCGGCCGGGCCGCAGGGCCTGTGGTTCGTCTCGCGGGGCAGCGGGCTCGTGCTACTGGTCCTGCTGAGCGCCGTCATGGTGCTCGGCGCCGCGACCCAGGCCGGCTGGGCGCCCCGGCGGTGGCCGCGGTTCGTCGTCGCCGAGCTGCACCGGACCCTGTCCCTGTTCGCCATCGCGCTGCTCGCCCTGCACGTCCTGACGGCGATCCTCGACCGGTACGTGACGATCGGATGGGCGGCGACCGTCATCCCGTTCCTGTCGCCGTACCGGCGGCTCGCCATCGGGCTGGGAACGGTAGCCGCCGACCTTGGCGCCGCCGTCCTGCTGACCAGCGCCCTGCGGTCGCGCCTGGGTTTCCGGTCGTGGCGGGCGGTGCACTGGCTGGCCTACCTCGGCTGGCCGGCGGCCGTCGTGCACACGCTGACCGCAGGCAACGACATGCGCACCGGCTGGGGCGCCGTCCTGGTGCTGGGATGCGCAGCCGCGGTGATGACCGCAACGTTCGCCCGTCTGGTGACCGCCAGGCACCGCCCCCGGGCGGCAGCCTCGCCCGCGGAGTTTCCCCGACCTGCCGCTGCAGCCGGCCGTGACCTACGGGCCCCAGCTCGGTCAGAGGGCCGCCAGTGAGTCATCCGGCCACGCCCCCGCCGCTCATCAGAACCCGGCCCAGGCTCCTCACCGGCGGCTATTCAGGCCGTCCTGGCACCTTGGCCGAGCACCTGGCGCGGCACGGGACACGCCCGTCCTGCGGCGGCGAGAGCCAACGGGAGGACATCATCCGCGAGGTCGAACGGGCCGGGCTGGCGGGCCGGGGCGGAGCGGCGTTCCCGACCGCGACCAAACTGCGCGCCCTCGCCGCCGCCCGGCTCAGCCCGGTCGTCATCGGCAACGGCGTGGAAGGCGAGCCTGCCAGCGACAAGGACAAGGTGCTGCTGGCCGTGGCCCCGCACCTGGTCCTGGACGGGGCCGCAGCCGCAGCCGAGCTGACCGGCGCCGGACGGGTCGTGATCGTGGCGCACCACGCCGTCACTGACATCGTCGGCCGCGCCGTCGCCGAACGCCGCAGCGTGGGCTGGGACCCGGTCCCGGTGCAGGTGATGGCGGCGGCCGACCGTTTCACCGCGGGCGAGGCAAGCGCCGTCGTGCACTGGGTGGAGCGCGGGGTGCCCACGCCGACGGGGCGGCCGGCCCGGCTCGGCGGGCCCGGCCGCAGCCGCCGGCCGGCGCTGGTACAAAACGTGGAAACCCTGGCCCACCTCGCGCTGATCATCCGGCACGGCGCGTCCTGGTTCACCGCGGCCGGCACGCCAGCCGAACCCGGCACCATGCTCGTCACGCTGCTCGGCGCGGTGCGCCGCCCCGGCGTTTACGAGATCGAGATCGGCACCCCCGCCGGCGGACTGATCGAGCTCGCCGGAGGGGCCGCGGCACCGCTCGGCGCGCTGCTCATCGGCGGCTACTTCGGCACCTGGGCCGAACCGGCCGCCGCGCTGCCCCGGCCGTTCTCCTCAGCCGGGCTGGCGCCCATCGGCGCGAGCCCGGGTGCCGGGGTCCTGGCCGCGCTGCCCGCCGCAGCCTGCGGCCTGTCCGAAACGGCCCGGATCACCCGCTACCTGGCCGGCTCATCCGCCGGCCAGTGCGGCCCGTGCGTCTTCGGGCTCGACGCGATCGCCGGCCAGCTCGAGCGCCTGGCCGCGGGTCGCGGCGCGGACCTCGACCGGCTGTCACGGTGGCTCGGGCATGTCACCGGGCGCGGGGCGTGCCGGCATCCGGACGGCACGGCGGCCATGGTGGCCAGTGCGCTGCGCGTCTTCGGCGCCGAAACCCGGCTGCATGCCCGCGGCTGGTGCAGCGCCACAGGCACCGCAGGCGTGCTCCCGGTGCCCGGCCAGGCACGCTCGTGACCGCTGGTCTGCGGCTGAAGGTCGATCCGATCGCCTGCGACGGCCGGGGTCTGTGCGCCGAGCTGCTGCCCGAGCTGATCACCCTGGACGACTGGGGATTCCCCCTGATCTCCAGCCAGGACCTGCCAGCGGCGCAGCGCGGGGACGCCTCCGCAGCCGTCCAGCTATGCCCCCGGCTCGCGTTGCGACTGGAAACTCCGGGCGACGCCGAAGGTTCCGGGTTCGCTCAGGCCCAGGAGATCCGGCCCGGTGCCCGGGGCGATCAGCAGAAGCGGGCTGATCGCCGTTCACCCCATCCGGCAGTGGCCGCGGCTAGAGCTGGCCGCGAACGGCCATAGCTGCCAGGTCGTTGGTCCGTACCGCGGCGGCTCGCGCCTTCCGCCGCCGCTCGCGGCTGATCGTGTAGGACAGGCGGCCGGCCGCGATGTCGAGCGGGATGATCAGATGCCGCGCGGCCCAGGAGCCGGGCTGGAGCCAGCCACCGAAGCTGGGCTGGGCCTCGTAGTGCTTGCGGGCCGGGTCCATCACGGCCCCGGCGATGAGCACGCCCTCGTCCTCCGCCAGCTGGCCGAGCACCGAACCCTCGCAGTCCACGATCCGGGACTGGCCTCTCAGCCGCCAGATCCTGGGATCCATCAGGTGCCCCAGGATGCCGCCGATGGGCAGCAAAGGGCCGACCTGGTTCACGAACACGACCGGCACGCCCAGCGCCCGGGCGTACAGGACCGGCAGCTCGGTCATCCGCTGCTGCTGCGCGGCGACGTCAGCCTCGCTGACCAGCCCGGCGGCGCGGGCCGGGGTTGGCCACGCGTGCGGCATCAGGATCAGGTCGGCCCGCTGTTCGTGCATGATCCGCAACGTGGCGGCGAACTGGTTGTCGGCGCAGATGCCGATGCCGATCCGCCCGGCCGGGGTATCGATCAGGTGCGCGGACCGCCCGCGCCGGAAGATGCTGGCCTCGGCGTTGGCCTTGTAAGCGCGCCCGGCGACCTGCCCCTCTGGAGCGACCAGGGTGAACACGTTGAAGAAGTCCGTGCCGTCGCTTTCCACGGCACCCACACCCAGGTAGATGCCCAGCCGCCGGGCGGTCGCGGCCAGCCACCGGTCCGTCTGGCCTCCCCGGGCTTCGGCCGCGTCCCAGACTGCCCGGTTCGGCACATAGCCGCAGCTGAACAATTCCGGCAAGACAACCATCGAGGCCCCCTGGGCGGCGGCCTGCTCCACGAGCCCGGCGGCATGGTCCAGGTTGGCCTGGATCTGCCCGGGCAGTGACCGGGCCTGGACCGCCGCCACGCGGATGGTCGTCATGCCGCCGCCGGTCATCTGGCCTCCCATCGGTCACTTGCGGACGGTTGATCCTTCGGTGGCCGGGGCTTTCCCGGTGGCCGCGCGACCGCGCCTATGGCGGGGGCCAGGGTCAGCCACAGGCCGATGGTCACCACCATCGAGGTCACGTACCCGAAGGGCCGGATGCCGACCTCGGTGTCGACGATCCCGGCGAAGATCATCAAGATCCACGCGCTCACGAAGAACAACGGCCCGGCTGCCAGGAGCCTGAAGAACGCACCCATGACTACCTCCCTATCGCACTTGCGATGCCATGCCCGCGCTTCCTGCCTACGAAAAGAGCGAACAGTCCGGCGGCCAGGACGAGTGCCGCGGACAGGAACAGCGCGGCGCGCAGGCCGGAGTAGAACGCGCTGTAGGCGGCTTGGATGACGTCTTGCACGAGCTTTTCCTGGCCCGTGCCCGCGCCCGCGTTCTGCGCCTGGCGGCTGGGGGGCACGGTGCCGGTCTCGATCGCGTTGATGACGATCGACTGGAAGTTGGCCGGGATGCCCAGCTGACGCAGCCGGCCGATCAGATCGGCGTGCAGCTGGGAGTTGACCAGCGCGCCGAGCACGGCGACGCCGACCACGGCGCCGATCTCCCGGCTGGTGTTGGCCGCCGACGCGGCCATCCCTGAACGTTCTGGCGGCACGGCCGACAGCGCGGAGGCGGTGATCGGCACGACCGTGGCGCCGATCCCGATACCGGTCAGCGCGAGCGCGCTCGCGAGCTGGGCGAATCCGGGATCGGGGCTGATGGTGACCGCGGTCAGCAGCAGGCCGCCGCTGAAGACGACGCATCCGGCGAAGACCGTCCACCGTGCTGCGACCGCCGACGTCCAGCGCCCGGCCAGCAGCGAGGTCATGGTCATCAGCGCGGTCATCGGCAGGAAGATCAGCGCGATCTGGTAGCCGCTGTACCCGGCGACCTCGGCCAGGTAAAGGGCGGTGAAGAAGAAGACGGCGAAGGTGGCGAAGTAGGCGCAGAAGGCGACCACGTTCGCGGTCAGGAACTGGGGCACGCGCAGGTACCGCAGGTCCAGCAGCGGATGCGCGGTCCGGGTTTCGTGCCAGCAGAACAGCACGCCGGCGATGGCGCTGAGGCACAATAGCGCGATCACATCCGGGGCCGCGAACCCAGCGGTCTCGGCGCTGATCACGGCGAAGATCAGCGCCGACAACGCGGCCGCGCCGAGTACCGCACCGGCGATGTCGACACGATGCGCGTCCGGATCGGCGCTCTCCGTCAGAACCGCCGCGCCCAGGGCGAGCGCGGCGGCTCCGAACGCCAGGTTGAACCAGAAGATCGCCCGCCAGTCCCAGATCCCGACAAGCGCGCCGCCGATCACCGGGCCCATGGCCAGGGCGAGCCCGCAAACCGCCGTCCACAGGCCCACCGCCCGGTCCCGCGTCCGTTCGTCGGTGTACATGTGCCGCAGCATGGACAGCGTTCCCGGCTCGCTGGCCGCCGCGCCGAAGCCCATCACCGCCCGTCCCGCGATCAGAAACGGCGCGTTGGGCGCCACCGCGCACAGCACCGACCCGGCGCAGAAGATGGCCACTCCGGCCAGCAGGACCTTCTTGCGGCCGAACTCATCGCCGACCATGCCGAAGGCCAGCATCGAGGCGGCGAAGGTCAGAGCGTACGCGCTGACCACCCACTGCAGGGCGGTGACCCCGGCGTGCAAGTCGGCCTGCACACTGCCCAGCGCGACGCTCACCACGGTGTTGTCCAGGAAGGTCAGGAAGAGCACGGTCATCAGCACGGCCAGCGCGAGCGGCCCCGGCCCGCGCCGCACTACCGGGCCAGGCTGGCTCGGCGCGGCCCTGTCCTTGTTCAGTGGCGGCATCGCGGGCATGGCAGGCCTGGTTTCCTAGCGCTGGGCTGGCTGCGGCCGGGTCGGCTCGCCGTGCCAGGCCTCGCTGATGCGCAGCCGGGCGCCGGTGTGCAGGACCGCGTTGCGGTACAGCCGGGCCCCGGCCAGGAAGAGGCCGTAGGTGCCGGCCAGCATCAAGACCACCGCGGCGACCACCTGCCAGGCCGGGATGCTCACCAGCGACGTGCGGAGCGGCATGAAGATCGGCGCTGTCGGCGGCAGCATAGACAACAGGGCGACCCAGCCAGCGCTGGGGTGGGACACCGCTGCCACCGCGGCGATGTAGATGCCCAACATCAAGGCGATGACCGGGCCTGCGGCCGCCTGAGCGTCTTCAGCCCGGGAGGCCAGTGAGCCGAGACTGCCGTACAGCGTGCTGTAGAAGGCGTACCCGAGCACGAACCACACGACCAGCATCGGGATCGCGGTGCAGGTTCCCGGCGGCAGGCCGGAGGGCCGGGTGACCAGGAGCGTGGCCGCGGCCGCGGCGGCGACCGCGGCGAACTGGACCAGCCCGGCCAGCCCGATCCCGGTGATCTTGCCGCCCAGCAGCGAGGACGGCGGCACGCGGGACAGCAGCACCTCCACAACGCGGCTGGACTTCTCCTCGACGACCCCGGTCAGCATGAAGCTGCCGTACAGCGTGATCGCCAGGTACAGCAGGATGACTCCGACCTCGGCGATGATCATCCGGCTGGTGCGCTGGCCGTCGCTGTGCAGCTGGGTGCTGGGGACCCGCACCGGTGCCAGCAGCCGGGCGGCGGCGGCGGGCGACAGGCCCACGCTGGCCGCGCGCTGGGTGATGATGGCCTGCTGGACCGCCGCGCTCAGCACCGGCTGCAGGGTGGAGTCCGGGCGCGCCTTCCAGATCGTCTCACCGCCGGCGGCCACCGCGGCGGCGGCCGTGCCCTGCTCCACCAGAGCGACCGCGGCGGCCCGGTCGGCGGCCGTCACCGCTGTGACCTGAAGCCCGGCCGCCTGGCCGTCCGCGCGGACCATGGCCGCCACCGTAGGCGGCGCCTGAGCGGTGACCGCGACGGTGAAACGCTGCGGGTGCCCAGTCAGCGCCGCCGCGATGGCGATGCCCGCTACCGTGACCGCCAGCACGACGATGGTCGATACGCGGAACGCGGTACCGCGCATCCGGGTGGCCACCTCGCGCCGGGCGACCAGTCTCAGCTCCCGCAGGCCTGGCGCGCTCATGACCGCACCGCCTCGCGGAAGATCTCACTCAGCGACGGCGGATCGAAGTCGAACCGCACCACCTCGGCGGTCGACCTGGCCTCGGTCAGCACCTTCTCCAGGTCAACCGAACGATCCACGGTGAGCCGCACGCTCCGCCGGTCACCACCGGCCACGCGGACACCGGGCAGGGCCTGCGACCAGCGCTCCCACCAGCGCTCACCGGCGTCGCGGTCCAGGGTCACCTCTAGGCGGCGCTGCGGTGCGCCGACCCGCAGCTCGCTCAGCCGCCCGGCCAGCACCACCCGCCCGTGATCGAGTATGGCCACGTCCTCGCACAGGTCCTGGACCAGATCCAGCTGATGGCTGGAGAACAGCACCGTCGTGCCCGCCTCGCACAGTTCATGCAGGAGCGCGGCCAGCGCATCCACCGCGATCGGGTCCAGCCCGGCGAACGGCTCGTCCAAGACCAACAGGTCCGGGTCGTGCACCAGCGCGACCGCGAGCTGGACCCGCTGCTGGTTGCCGTGGGACAGCCGGTCGACGCGGCTGTCCTCCCGGCCGGCCAGGCCCAGGCGCTCCGTCCAGCGGCGGGCGGCCGCCGCAGCGTCCCCGGCGGACAGCCCGCCGAGCCGGCCGAAGTAGGCAATTTGCTCCGCCACCCGCATGGCCGGGTACAGGCCTCGTTCCTCGGGCATGTACCCGAACCGCTGCCGGGAGCGCGCGTCGACCGGGCGCCCGGCCCACCGCACCGTGCCGGCATCCGGCACCACCACGCCGAACAGG
>Ga0335085_10013663_pt1 | contig 11885 bp, 9 predicted proteins | sample Lox_Sample_45_FD_206712 | JGI IMG/M metagenome (GOLD analysis project Ga0335085, IMG submission 206712) | Soil microbial communities from Loxahatchee National Wildlife Refuge, Florida, United States - Lox_Sample_4.5 | ecosystem: Environmental > Terrestrial > Soil > Wetlands | place: USA: Florida...
GGGTGATATGGACAGGATGGCTGCCCATCCCAAGACGCAGGAATGGTGGGCGGTGATGAAGCCGATGCAGGAACCGCTGGCGACGCGGAAAGAGGGCGAGTGGTGGGCGGAGATGGAAGAGGTTTTTCATTTGGACTGAGGGATTTGGTTGCGTAGTTGTGGTGGACGGTGTTGATGAGGACGCAAAGACCGAGATCCCTCGCTTCGCTCGGGATGACAAATGGTAGGAGGACGACAGTGGGTTGGGGATGACAGGGCGATTGAGGAACAGGGGATAGAGGGGATAACAGGGGATAGAGGGATGACAAAGGACGAGCAATCCATGGGGGAGCAACGCGCATGAGCATTCATCTGCAGGATCGCCGGGAGTTTCTTAAGCTGGCGCTGGCGGCGTCATCGCTTCCGCTGCTGCCTCGCTTTGGGTTTGCGTTTGGGTCGGAGGAGGAGCACACCGCCTGGTACCGCAATGCCAAGTTTGGCATGTTTATTCACTGGGGGCCGTATTCGCTGGCTAGCGTGGAGGCTTCCTGGCCGATCATGGAGCCCAAGTCGTGGGGCATTACTGAGGCTGAGTACCGCGAACTGCCGAAGCGCTTCAATCCCACGAAATTCGATCCGTATGCCTTCGTGGACCTGGCGCGCGCGGCGGGGCAGCACTACATGGTGTTCACCACCAAGCACCACGACGGCTTCTGCATGTTCGATACCTCTTACACCGATTACAAGATCACCAACACGCCGTACGGCAAGGATATCGTGCGGCTACTGGCGGATGCCTGCAAGGAACGGAACATGCCGCTGGGGTTTTACTATTCGCCGCCGGACATGCACCATCCGGCGTTTCGCGACACCTCGAAATTGGCGGCGGAGAATTGGAATGGAGAGCCCTGGCGTCCGGAGTGGCCGCTTTATCTGGACTACATGCAGCTGCAGTTGACCGAGTTGCTGACCCGGTACGGGCCGGTGGCGCTGATCTGGTTTGATGGATTGCATCACCAGGAGAAATTCGACGGCATTCGTTTTATCGACCTCATCCATCAGTTGCAGCCGGCGACGCTGGTGAACGATCGCATTGGAGTTCCGGGAGATTATCAGACGCCGGAGCAGTTCATACCTGCTGGCATCCCCACCAAGGGCGTGAAGTTCAACGCGGTAGACACGAGCATTCAGCAGAAGTTGAAAACCAGCGTTCCCAAGCCGGAGGATTTTCAGCTTTGGGAGACGTGCATGACCATCAACAACACCTGGGCGTACAACATGCACGATCATGACTACAAGTCTGCGCAGTTTCTGATTCGGGGATTGGTGGAAGTGGCGAGCCGCGGAGGAAATTTCCTGCTGAACGTTGGGCCGCAGCCGGACGGCGTGATTCAGCCGGAATTTCAGGAGCGGTTGCGAGCCATCGGCGAGTGGCTGGCGGTGAATGGCGAGGCGATCTATGGCACGACCTATGGGCCGGTACAGGGCGTGGCTGCGCTACGCACTACAGCCAAGGGCGAGAGTCTTTACCTGCATGTTTTCGATTGGCCTTCCGGGGCGCTTGAGATCAGCGGGGTGAAGCCGAAGGTGCTTTCGGCGCGCTTGCTCGCGGGTGGGGAGCCTCTGAAGTTCCGGCAGACGGAGGAGTCGCTCACGATCGACGTTCCAGCGCGGGCGCCGGATGCGAACGTGAGTGTGGTGGCGCTTAAGACTACGGGGTAGCGCCGGCGTCTCGCCGGCACCGTTCGGTACAGTTGCACCGCCGACTGTGGAACGACCGTTAGGTGCCGGCGGGACGCCGGCGCTACGGTTAGTCCAAGTGGAGCATGATTTTGGAGATCTGGGTGGGGTTCTGGCTCCAGGTTTTCAGGATGTCTGGGCCTTCCTCGAGGGGAACTGTCGCGCTTACGGCGTCATCCACCGGGAAGCGATGCTCTTCGAGCATGCGGATCACGGTCTGAAAATCTTCCGGAAGAGCGTTGCGGGAACCGAGAATGTCCAGTTCCTTCTGCACGAAAAGCCGCGTCTCGTAGGGAACCAGTTCCTTGGCGTAGCCGATATATACCACGCGTCCGGTGAATGCGACTTCTTCGACCGCGGCGCGGAAAGTTTGGGAAATGCCTACGGCTTCGATCACCACGTCGGGGCCGTGTCCGCCGGTGATTTCTGCGAGGCGGCGGTGCAGGGTCTGGCGGTTGGTATTGATGGTGTGAGCAGCGCCGGCTTTGGCGGCCAGAGCCAGCTTGGCGTCGTCGAGATCGATCGCAATGGTGGTTGCGCCGCGAAAACTGCAGGCGGCGATGGCGCCCAGGCCTACGCCGCCGCATCCCATGACGGCGACGGTATCCTCCGCTGTGACGCGGCCCCGGGCGACGGCGTGAAATCCTACTGTGAGTGGTTCCACCAGGCAGAGTTCGCGGAGGGTGAGATTGGCGGAATAAATTTTTCCGGCGGGAACACGGATGTACTCGGTGGCTGCGCCGTCGCGCTGCACGCCCAGAGTTTCATTGAAGCGGCAGGCATTGGGCCGGCCGCGAAGACAGGAAGAACAATGCCCACAGCTGGTGTAAGGGGAAAGAGTGACGTTGGCGCCGGCGGCGATGCCGGGCAGGTGCTGGCTGCTTTCGACGATCGTAGCCGACACTTCATGGCCGAGAATGCGGGGAAAGGTGACCAGGGGATTCCCGCCGCGGAAGGAGTTCAGATCGCTTCCGCAAAGACCCACCATACGGACTTTGAGCAGTACATCGCCATTGTTCGCCTGGGGCTCGGCGACGGATTCGATGGCGGCTTCTCCGGGTTTGCGGAGGACGAGGGCTTTCATTGGGTTAGCTGCTGGGGTTCAGCTGTCAGCTGTCAGCTATCAGTTACCCCTATACCGTAAGGCTAACAGCTGAGAGCTGACAGCTGATTCCTACAACTTGAAAACCCTATCCATCAGCAGCCATTTTTCGCCGGGCTTTGCCTGGGGTAGGGCTTGCTGGAACTTCCACATCAGGTCTTCCCACTCCTGGACTTTGGGGTTTGATTTGTCGGCAGCGGCTTTGGCTTCGAAGGAAAAATTCTCGTCCACTTCCATGATCATGAACATACGCGTGCCCAGGAGATATATCTCCATGTCCGCGACGCCGGAGTCTTTAATGCTTTGCAGGATTTCGGGCCAGACGTCTTCGTGATAGACCTTGTACTCGGCGATCAGTTTGGGATCGTCTTTTAAATCCAGGGTGAGGCAGTATCGACGGGTCATAGATTTTCCTGCCGCAGAGCGTTCTTCAATTACCTGCGCTTTCAATTTAACCCACAGGCTGCACTTTCGATCCTACGAAAGCGTAGAAAGCAATAAAAGCGTATGCGGCCAGGGGCAAGAGGTAGGCGACGGCTAAGCTGTGAAATTGCTCGGAAATCAAGCCCATGGCGGGGGTCATCACCGCGCCGCCGATGATTGACATCACCAGCAACGAGCCGGCAATTTTCGTGTTGGCGCCCAGCCCCTTGAGGCCCAGGGCAAAGATCGTGGGGAACATCAGCGACATGAAGAAGCTGGTGAGAAAGATCGCCCAGAGCCCGGTGGGGCCGGGCAGGAAGACGCCGATGCAGACCAGGGCGACGTTGGCGAGGCTGTAGGCGCCCATCAGCCGTGGCGGAGAGATGAATTTCATCAGGTACGAAGAAGCGAAGCGGCCTACGCCGAAGGCGACCAGCGTTCCAGTGAGGAAGTAGCCGGCGACTTTTTCCGGGCGGTGGGTGTAGTCCTGAACGTACTGGATGAAGTAACTCCAGGTGCCCACCTGGGCGCCTACGTAAAGAAACTGGGCGAGCACCGCGAGAATGAAGTGGCGCTGGCGGAAGAGGTCACCGACGTGGCCCTTGCCGGTGCTTGCGGATTCGGTCTCGCCGCGGGTAGCGGGAAACTTGGTGAGGGCGATCAGCACCGCCCAGGTGAATGCCACCAGTCCGAGAACGATGTAGGGCCGCACCACGCGCAGGGTTTCCTGGCGCAAGTAGGCTTCGTACTTATGGGCTTCCTGCAAGGCGGAGATTTGCGCCGGCGTTAGTTCGATGCCGGAAAAGATGAAAATCGTGCCGACCAGAACACCGGTAATCGATCCGATGGGATTGAACGCCTGGGAGAAATTCAGGCGGCGCTCGGAGGTTTCGGGGTCGCCGCACTGGGCGATGAACGGATTGGAAGCGGTTTCAAGGAATGAGAGGCCGCTGGCGATGACGAATAGGGCAATCAGAAAGAAGGAATAGCGCCCAGCCAGTGCGGCTGGCCAGAACAGGCATGCGCCGGTGCCGAATAGAACCAGGCCGGTGATGAATCCGGCTTTGTAGCCCTTCTTGTGCATGAGCAGGCCGGCGGGCAGAGCGAGAACGAAATAGCCCATGTAGAAGGCGGACTGGATGAGGCCGGCCTGGAAACGGGTGATGGCAAAGGACTTCATGAACTGGCGGATGAGGACGTCGTTGAGATTGTTGGGCACGCCCCAGAGGAAGAAAAGCGCGGTCACCAGGAAGAACGGAAGAAAATTGCCCGAGGGGAATAGCGAACCATGATGCTCGCTTGCTGAGGAAGACTCCGTAGTCGATTTGACCATCGTCACCCTTTTCTTACCCCGAGGTCCGGCCCGCTGGACGTTACCCGGCATCGCCGCAAAGACTCGCAATATATCACAGGGGCAGGTGCGGGCTCGTGTAGGGACGGGGCTTGCCCCGTCCAGCGAGCGGAGCGAGCCTGGGCACCAGGCGTTTGAAAGGGGGACGGTCTGCGGCTGCCCGCGTTTGTGGCGATTAGGCCCTCGCTTCACTCGAGGGGGCAAGCCCGGGGCAAGCCCCGTCCCTACACGCGTTTATTCACATTCCATTCATCGGATATTCATCATTTTGTAAAGAAACCACAGCAAACTGTTAAGGTGCCCGGTTTCTGGTTTGCGACGCGTTTTCCTGGTACAACGCAAGGCACTTTCCTGCCTCGTCCACACTCCGCTACAAACCATGGGAGTAGACTTCCTCTGAGGCCACTATGCGCAGGATGACGATCGTCTTCTTCGACGCGGGCGGAGGACACCGCAACGCCGCGGAAGCGCTGAAGAATACCCTGGAAGAGCAGCCGCAGAGCTGGACGGTGCAACTGCTCAACCTACAGGAACTGCTGGATACTGTGGACATCTTCCGGGGCGTAACCGGCATGCGCACGCAGGACGCCTACAACCTGGTTCTGCGCAAGGGCTGGACGCGGCTTTCGCCGCAACTGCTGCCGCTTCTGCAAAGGCTGATCCGGCTGAAGCATGGGCGGATCGTAAAGCTGCTGCGGAATTACTGGTCGCAGAATCCGGCGGACCTGGTGCTTTCCGTGATCCCGCATTTCAACCGGGCGATGGCAGAGAGCATTCGGCACGAGTTGCCGGAGGCGGCATTTGTGACTCTGCTGACCGATTTCGCGGACTATCCGCCGCATTTCTGGATGGAAAAGGAATCGCAATATCTGATTTGCGGGACGGAGCGGGCGCGGCGGCAGGCACTGGAGATGGGCCACGCGAAAGAGATGATTTTTGAGGCTTCGGGGATGATCCTGAAGCCGAAGTTCTATCAGCCGCCGGTGCTCGACCGGGCGTGCGAGCGGGAGCGCATCGGATTGCTGCCTGATGTTCCCACCGGTGTGGTGCTGTTTGGCGGCCACGGCTCGCCGGCCATGGTGGAGATTGCGAAGCGGATGGAGGAGAGCCCGGTTGAGGTGCAGCTCATCATGTTGTGCGGGCACAGCGAGAAGATTCAGGAACAGCTTCGCGGGCTACGCTTGAGCAAGCGCATGGTGGTGGAGGGATTCACTTCGAATGTGGACTACTACATGGCGCTGGCGGATTTCTTCATCGGCAAGCCCGGCCCGGGAAGCATCAGCGAAGCCTTGCAGTTCCATCTGCCGGTAATTGTGGAGCGCAACGCGCGCACCATGCCGCAGGAGCGCTACAACACGGAGTGGCTGGTGGAGAAGCGCATGGGAATTGTGCTGCCGAGTTTCCGGGAAATTGCCGGCGGAGTTGAGCGCTTGTTGGAGCCTGCCACGTTCGCGGAGTTCCGCGCGAACACTGCCGCTTACTCCAACCGGGCGCTGTTTGAGGTGCCGGTGATTCTGGATGTGATACAGCAGCGGCAGGTTGGGGCTGCGGCGAGAACATCATCCGATCTGGCGCAGGCGAACACCTTCGGGGCGGCCTGGGCGGGATCGACCTAACCTGCTCTACTCCCGATCTAGGCGCGGGCGCCGAACCTCTCTGCCAATTCGCGTGACAGCCCATTCCTGCGCACGATTTCGCTGTAAAGGCGGGCGCTTTCGCGCATCGTCCGCTCCTGGGTGTTTGGGTCCAGCGCGAAGAGGCCGAAGCGGAGTTTCCAGCCTTCGTTCCATTCGAAGTTGTCGGTGAGAGTCCAGTGGAAGTAGCCGCGGATGTCGTGGCCTTCGGCGATGAGGGTGTGCACTTCCTTGATGGCGTTCACGATGAGCCAGGGGCGGAGGCGGTCGGCTGCGTCGGGCACGCCGTTCTCGAGAATGTAGATCGGCTTGCCCAGGCGAGCGGCACGCTGCACCGCGGCGCGGATCGCGCCGGGATAGGCCTCGCCATAGGGCTTTTCTACTCCGGGATCGCCTTGAGGGACTTCCGGCGGAACGAAGACCCGTCCGAAAAGTTGGGCTGCGCTCTTGAGATCGAAACTCACGTGGAAGCGGTTGTAAACGTTGAGGCCGACGAAATCGCAGGCGCCTTTAGCTTCCTTGACTGCGCCGTCCACCAGGTTGAAGGGAAAGGAAAATCTGCCCTGCTCCATCAACTGCAGGAATCCTTCATTGAAGATGTGGCCTTGCAGGCCTGCGATGAGGCGATCGATGCCGCCGCGCACGGGCTGAAAGACGATGTAGTGCTGCGCCCAGCCGACCTGGGCATCGGGCCGCAGTTCATGAATGGCGCGGTACGCGCGGAGGTGGCAGCGGGCCTGGGCGTTCATCACTTTGAGTGAAGTAGCGATTTCGCCAGTGCGGCCGGGCGGGAATTCGCCGGTGACGTAGCCGAGCGTTGCGTAAACGTTGGGCTCATTGAAGGTGACCCAGAGATTGCAAAGGTCGCCGAGCGAGTTCACCACCCGGCGGGCGAAGCGCTCGAAGAGGGCGGGCGCCTGCGGGTTGAGGAAGGCTCCTTTGTGCTCGAACCAGCGCGGGTTGGTGAAGTGGTGCAGGCAGACGACGGGTTCAATTCCTCGTTCGCGCAAGCCGGTGAGCATCTGGCGATAGCGCTGCAACGCGACCGGGGACCACGAATTCTCCTGCGGCTCAATGCGGCTCCATTCCAGTGACAGGCGAAGCGCGTTGATGCCGAGACCCTTGGCAAGATCAAAGTCACGCTCGGCGTTGTTCCACCAGTCGCAGGCCTGGCCGCAGCAGTCGCCTGACTTGATGCGGCCGGCGCGCTCCCAGGCAGACCACTGATTCTCGTTTCCGCCTTCCACCTGATGCGCGGCGGTAGATACACCCCACAGAAAGCCCGTGGGAAACTGGCGGAGTTGCCCGGCCTGTTCTCCACTGCCCGCCACAGTTGGGATAGTTTCACTAACCGGCAATTTCGCTCCTGGTCGAGCCGGAGGTGTTCGCGCCGAAAGTTGATTTGCCGAAGAGGCTGGATGCCGCCACAAAAGTTCGTTGCGCCGCTTGCGAGATCCCGTGAAATACAAGCCGCTGAAGAGCAGTGGGGGGAGTGGAGTGGAAGTCGGGGGGCAGTTGAGCCGCGCTCCCGCATCGCATTTGACGATGCAGCTCGACATAGAGATCGAGAAATGAAGACGCCACTTTTTCCCAGCGGTATTGCTGCGCAGTGGAAAGGGCTTTGGCTACTTTTTTCCGGCGGAGTTCTTCATCGCCCACAGCTTCTTCGATTGCGGCCGCGAAACTTTCAACATTGGGTTCGACCGGCCACGCATTTTCTGGACTGGCGTAGGAGGTAACGCCGCCGGCGTTGGGGGCGACCAGCGCGAGTCCGGAGGCCATCGCTTCCAGAGGCGCGATTCCGAAAGGTTCGCGGGGATTGGGGTGCACAAACACCTCACTGTTAGCATACAGACCAGCCAGCACTTCGCGGTTCCTGACATACCCGAGGAACGTTACGCCGCCGGGATTTCGTTGCGCGCACTCCCGCTCCCAGCGCACGCGTTCGATGCCATCGCCTACTACCAGCAAGTGAAAATCGCGCCGGCTGTTCTTTTTCTTTGCCAACTGGTCCATGAGGGAAAACAGCAGGGGCAGATTCTTTTCGGGGACCAGGCGGCCGGCGTAGAGAAGAAGGATGGTGCCCGGATTGGCGCCGCAATCCTGCAACAGCCGCCGGCGCGCAGCTATGGAGCGACGCTCGGGAGACAGATGGGTAAAATCCACGCCCATGGGGCGAATCCAGGTTCCGCGAGGCACGAGATGGCCGCGGGCAGCGGCCTCCAGTTCGGCAGCGGTGTACCGTGAGTTGGCGATGTGATGATCGAAGAAGGGGAAATAAATCCAGCGCATGTACCACGAGCAAAACTGGCGGGAGAGAAAAATTCCTCCCATATAGCTGCGAAAGTTGTCGTCCATGCGCTCGCAGCTGAGGCCAACCACGACGGGCCGGACATCCAAATTGCGGAGGAGGCCCCGGCGGAGGAGGGCGCCGAAGTAGTGCAACGTGTATTTGTCGCAGATCTCGACCACGTCCGGGCGTTCTGAAGCCACGATGTTCTGCAATTTGCTCCCCGGCGCAAGAAATTGTGTAGGGTAGATCATGCGGTAGCTGGAGTTGAACAAAGCGGGCGGCGCCTGCACGTGGTAAATCTTTCCGAAGCTACCGACCGGTTCTACCTTGTCGATGTGACCGGGAACCACCAGAGCGATTTCGTGGCCTCGCTCATTCGCTTGCTGTATAAGGGCGCGGTAGAAGGTAGCGATGCCGCCGGAGGTTTCGTGCCACGAATTAGTGAGGTGCAGGGTTTTCAGGGGCATGGATGGGTTCTCCGGAGTATTCAGCCCTTAGTACGATTGATTTGAGAGGCGCGGCTCTCGGTCGCACCTGACTCTGAAGCCGAGCCTCTTCAAAAAACTGACTCGACGCGCCGGTTCTAATAAAGCGCACACAGATCCTTCCTGGCCTTCGGGCGCCCGAGGCGGCGCGGCAGAGCGATTAGAAAGCCCACCAGCAGCCCCGGAAGCCGGCGCACATCCTTGCCGAAGCTGTCGCCCTCACCTCCGACCAACAAACTGCCGCGGCGCATGGCGTACCAGTTGAACAGGGCTGAGAGCGCACTAATAACTACGGAAACGATTTCCGCGAGGCGCAGGTGAGGCGTTCCCCGAATCCAGTGCAGGCCATACTCCAACACTTGGAAAATGGCCGGCAGCACGACCGTAAGAAAGGTAACTGTCAGCCATTGCGGCTCGGCATTGCGGAGTGACTGCACCACCGCGCCGTAAAATCCGGCAGTCAGAGCGCAGAAGACGGATTCCGCAAAAACCGCCCCAAGCGAAGCTTCCCACCCGTGCCGGATGGTAACCCCAATAAAAATCGGACCGCGAAGAATCACGCTCAGCACCGCAGCTTTCCAGTTCCACAGGCGGAGAATCCGCGACGGGTGGCGGAGAAGGCCGGTCAGCACCGTAGAAAATTGGGGCGGCGCTGCACTCGCGTCTTCCGGCCCAGAACGCCGGTTTGGCAGATTCTTTGGGTTCAAGGCCAGAGTATAGGCAGAGTTCATTGCACCAAAGGTTAAACCAACATGAAAAGGACAATGACGAAAGAGATACCTCGGATTATGAAATTCTCCGGGGAGTCATCAAGCCGTAACGTTGGCGTGTCAGTTTTTGCACAGAAAGATACCGCTCGGGTATTCCACAAGGAGGCGGGTTGCAACGCAAAGTGAGCTATCTCTGGAAGGAACCTGCGGCCGCGAAGGCGTATCGCGCAGCCGTTGCCTTGCACGGACACACCAACCATTCGAGAGAAAGCCTGTATTTCATAGCGGAATTCGCCGCGAACCGTTTCTTTCTACGGCATGCGCTGGCGGCCCAAGAGCGGCGGGCGCGGGAGAAGTCCTCGATCACCATCGATTTCTGGAAAGGCTACTGGACACCGCCCCTGCCGCCGCTGGCGGCATTCCAACTGGAGCGCGACCAGATCGAGCGCGAACTGGGGGTGAGCGCCATGATCTCATTGACCGATCACGACAACATCGAAGCGCCCATGCTGCTGCGAGTTGTGCCCGAGGCAAGGCGCGTGCCCGTGTCCCTGGAGTGGAGCGTGCCCTACAAGGACACGGTTCTGCACCTAGGCGTACATAACCTTCCGAGCGGCCAATCGGAGTCGATTGTTTCTTTGCTGAATCATTTCACCAAGCAGCCGAACGACAAGAAACTTCCAGAACTGTTGGAGATGCTCGACGAGATGCCGGACGTGCTGGTGGTAGTGAATCATCCGCTGTGGGACCTGGGAGGCATCGGCAAGGAGAAGCACGCGCAGGGTTTATTCTGTTTTCTTGCCGAACTGGGCATGCACGTCCACGCCATAGAGCTTAACGGGACCCGAAGCTGGGAGGAGAACCAGGCAGTGCTGCCGTTGGCGGAAGGCTGGAACCTGCCAGCGGTGTCCGGAGGCGATCGTCACGGCTGCGAACCCAGCGCGGCACTGAACCTCACCGATGCCGAGAGCTTCACCGACTTTATCCACGAGGTGCGCAAAGAACAGCGCAGCCACGTGTTGTTCATGCCGCAGTACACAGAACCCCTGGCGCTGCGTATCGTCGGCCAGTTCCTGGACGTGATCCGGCACTATCCTGACTATTCGGCTGGGTCGCGGCGCTGGGATGAGCGGGTGTTTCACCCTGACCGCAACGGCGTAGTGCGGCCCCTGGCCGCGCTCTGGAAGAAGCCGCCGGGCTTCATCGAAGTGGTTTTCTCGGCCTTCCGAATGCTGGAGATGGATCCGGTCCGGCGGGCAGTGCAATTGGCAATCGGCAACCCGGCGCGGCAGAAGCAACTGGCGATGAGAGGGCGTCAAGAGGTCGCATCATGATCGGCGGGAACCTGCGGGTGGCTTTTTTTCCCGATGCCTATCACGAAGTGGACGGCGTGGCCAATACCAGCCGCCACTTCGAGGCTTTTGCCGTGCGCAATCATTTGCCGTTCCTCACGATTTGCGGAGGCAGCAAGGACAGCCTGGAAACCGAGGGGACGATCACTCGCCTCGAACGACGCCGCGGACGAATTGGATTTGCACTGGATAAGAAGCACGACTTTGATCTGGCTTTCTGGCGGCATTACGGGGCGGTGGAGTCGGCTGTACGAGATTTTGCTCCGGATGTTGTCCACATTACAGGCCCAAGTGACGTCGGGCAATTGGGAGCGTTGATCGCCCACCGCCTGCGCCTTCCCCTGGCCGCTTCATGGCATACGAACCTGCATCAATATGCCCAGCAGCGCGCCTTGCGGATGCTGCCCTTCCTTCCCAAGGGGATAAAACAGCGGGTGGGAAGCGCGATCCGCGGCGCGACTCTGCAGGCGACGCTTCGCTTTTACCAGATTGCGCGCGTGTTGTTCGCCCCCAACCCCGAACTGATGGAGATTCTGGAGCGGGGAACCGGCAAACCTTGCTATCCCATGCAGCGGGGCGTGGACTCAAATCTTTTCCATCCACGCCGGCGAAACCGCAAAGGCGATGAACTGGTACTCGGCTACGTGGGACGTTTGAGCACAGAGAAAAATGTCCGGTTTCTGGCTGAGCTGGAACGGGAGTTGTTGCAAGGCGGCCTCAGTAACTTCCGTTTTCTGATTGTCGGGCAGGGAGCGGACGAGCCGTGGCTAAAGGCAAACCTGCAGCGTGTCGATTTTACTGGCGTACTCAAGGGCG
>Ga0335085_10013664_pt1 | contig 11885 bp, 10 predicted proteins | sample Lox_Sample_45_FD_206712 | JGI IMG/M metagenome (GOLD analysis project Ga0335085, IMG submission 206712) | Soil microbial communities from Loxahatchee National Wildlife Refuge, Florida, United States - Lox_Sample_4.5 | ecosystem: Environmental > Terrestrial > Soil > Wetlands | place: USA...
GGGCGCAGAAGTTCTCGCTCTCGAAGTCGAATTCCTTATTGTCGGTCCAGGCGCGCTTCAGAAATTCCAGCCATTCGGTTGCGAATTTATAGCGGTCATCGTGCGGGCGCATCTGCGCGCCGAACATGTCGAACTCATTCTTGAACCAGCCGCAGACCACGTTGAGTGCAAAACGTCCATTGGTGACGTGATCGATGGTCGCTGCCATCTTCGCGACCATCAGCGGATGCACCAGTGGGACATGGCAGGTGGCCAACACGGTGACGTATCGGGTCAGTGCGCCGAGTGCCGCTGCCCAAGTAAAGCTTTCGAACGTATTGGAGTTGAAGTCGGATGGTCCGCCGTATCCACGCCAGCGGCCCACGGGCAGCACGCATTCCATACCCGCCCGATCGACCGCCTGCGCGATCTCGACCGTATCGGGCCAGTCGAGCCTCCACGCCTCCGGCACCGTCGTGATCGTCGAACCATGGCTGCAATTGAACGCCATGACGCCGAGCTTCATGCGGTTGCCGCCGAACAGGCGGGCGCGGGCCGCCATATCGCCTGCTGGCGTAGTGGATGGCATTGCCGGCTCACCTACTCGTTTTGTGTCGTGCTCTTACCAACCCGCCGGACCCCCGACAGCATCGGCCGGTTCACGCTGCAACCGTTCGGCGTCCCATTCCTTGGCGATGATTCGACGACCGGTCACGCCATTAGAGCGCGGTGACATCAACCAGACGATAGGGGCCATCATGGCCTCGGGCTGTACCAGTGTGGAACGGTCGGTCACTTCGCCGTACGGAATCATGCGGGTATTGGCAGGGCCGCCGGGGGCCAGCGCGTTCACCGTGACCCCGGTGCCAGCAAGATCCTTTGACCAAACGACGGTCGCGGATTCGAGGGCAGCCTTGGATGGCGCATACGGCGAAAAGCCCTCCATCATCATCGTATACGAGCTCGTCTCGATATTGACGATTCGTCCCCAGCCTTGCCGCACCATATGCCGTGCGACCGCCTTCGCCATGTTGAAAGGGCCGTTCACATTGACGTCGATCGTCCAGCGCCACGCCTCCACTGCTACTTCGTAAAAAGGCTTACGCTTGCCGACTAGGACATTGCCGATGTCCTGCATGCCGATACCGGCGTTATTGACCAGTCCATGAAGGGCGCCAAAGCGCTCAATGGTCTTGCTTACGGCATCGACGCATTGACGCCATTCTGTCACGTCGCACTGGAGGCAAAGCAGGCTATCCTGCAATCCTTCATTCGCGGCGACGTTGCTAAGCTCCTTGGCTTCGGCGGCGCTCGCTGGCAGATCGCACACGGCCACCCGCGTGCCGCTCCGCATCAACGCCAAGGTCATTGCGCGCCCGAGGCCCCTGACGCCACCGGTCACGATCACGACAATCCTCGACGGGTCAGAGGGCATTCGCTTTACACTCCGAGATAGCGCGCCTTGATCTCTGCATCTGCGTCGAGCTCAGCCGGGGTGCATTGGTAAACGATACGCCCTTTATTCATGATATATATGACATCCGCATACCGCAACGCGAAAGCCAGTTGCTGCTCAATGAGAAGGATGGAGGTGCCAGAACGCTTCAGGCGTTCGATTGCGCGTCCAAGTTCGCGCACCATTAGCGGCGCCAACCCTTCGGTCGGCTCGTCCATGACCAGGAGCGCCGGATTGCCGACCAGCGCGCGGCCAGCTGCGAGCATCTGCTGTTCGCCACCGCTAAGCTTGCCTGAGAGACTGTGCAGGCGGGCTCGCAAATTTGGAAAAAGTTCGACCACGGAGTCAAAATTCCAAGGACCCCCGGCGCGCGCGGTCACTTGCAAATGCTCGCGCACTGTCAGTGAGCGAAACACATGTCGTCCTTGCGGCACATAACCGATGCCCATGCGAGCAATCGTGTGCGCCGGCAATCGCGTGATATTGCTATCCTTGAAGACAATTCTGCCGCGCCGGGCCGGCGTAAGGCCAAGAATGGATCGCGCCAAAGTCGTTTTGCCCACGCCGTTGCGGCCCAAGAGGCCGACGACCTGTCCGGCCTCAAGTTCTAGTGTCACGCCCTGCAGGATGTAGCTGTCGCGATAATAGGTATGGATATCCTGGACACTCAGCATCGGAGCCGGGCTTGAATTCGAGCCGATCATTCATCGACACCGAGATAAATTTCCCTGACCTGCCGATGATTACGGATCGCCTCGACGCCACCCTCCGCTATCACGTTTCCTTGATGCAGGACCGTGATGCGGTCGGCGATCTCGAAAGCCACATCCATGTCGTGCTCGATCATCAAGATCGTGATCTCGCGCGATAGGCTGCGGATCATAGCGACCACACGCACGACTTCAGCGGCGGATAGTCCAGCGGTCGGCTCGTCAAGCAGCAGTACTTTCGGCCGCGCGGCCATAGCGAGAATGAGATCGAGCTGCCGTTGCTGCCCATAAGCGATTTCCTTTGCAGCCTTGCTGGCGATCGCGGCGAGCCCCCATTCGTTCAACAGCGCATCGGCACGGTGAAGCAGTGCATGATTCGCGCGCAGCGGTCGCAGTAGCGAGTGCGCTCCATCCTGCATCGGCACCAGTGCAAGCAGAATGTTTTCCAGAACGCTGAGGCGCGGAAAAAGGTTGGTAATCTGGAAGGTGCGCGCGAGGCCCATCCGCGCCCGCGCATAGGTGGGCACTCGAGTAATGTCACGGCCAAAAAGGGTGACGCTGCCGCTGGAAACCGCCAGCGCCCCGGAGAGCATGTTGAACAATGTGGTCTTACCGGCGCCGTTTGGCCCGATCATCAGCCGACGCTCGCCGGCTTCTACGGCAAATGAGACGTTTGCCACGGCCTGTAAGCCGCCGAAACTGCGTGAAACATCACTGACGGTGAGCGCGGTCATGGCGTGTCTTGCCACGGGAGGCGATCCCGCAGCAATCCGATAAGGCCGTTCGGAGCGAAAAGTGATACCAGTACGTAGATGATACCGAGCAGTAGCAACCAGCGTTCGGTATAAGCACTGACTACATTCTCCAGGAGCACAATGAGAACCGCACCAACAGCCGGACCGATCAAGGTGCCGGCACCGCCAAGGATGACCATCAGCAACACTTCGGCTGAGCGCGCTACATGCAAATAATCAGGACTGACGAAGCGGTTATAATAGGCGTAGAGGCAACCGGCGAGGCCGGCAAATATGGCAGCGAGCACAAAGGCAGCAAACTTGTAGCGCCAAACATTATAACCGAGGGCGAGCATCCGAGTTTCGCTCTCACGGATTCCGCGCAAGGCGTAACCGAACGGCGAAGCCACGATGCCCACGAGCAAAAAGGTGGCAATCGCAACAAGGAGTAGAGTGAAATAATAGAACGATATGCTGTCGGCCAGCGACCAGGGGAAGTGCAGCCCCAGGGTGGGCCGCGGAACATCGGGCAAGCCGTCGTCGCCACCGGTCAGCGACCGCCAGCCAAAAGCGATCCCCCAGGCGACCTGCGAGAGTGCTAGCGTAATCATGAGGAAATAGCTGCCTCGAGTGCGCAGAGCCAACACGCCGAACAGCATTGCAATTAGCGCCGCCAGTATGACGCCCGCAGGAAGAGCCAACCAGACATTCAAGCCCAGCCGCAACGCTAGGAGTCCCGTGGTATACGCGGAAATGCCAAAAAATGCCGCGTGTCCCAACGATGGCATTCCCCCATATCCGATCAACAAATCCAGGCTCATCGCGAACAGCGCAAAGATCATCATCTGAACGACAAGTCCGAGATGATAGGTCGAGAGCACGTATGGCAGCGCCAACAGCGCCACCGCACCAGTGAGCACCAGCGTGCCACGCCCCGGCGGAAAACCCAGATGCTTCGAGTGCCGCCCGCTCATTCGCGCCCGAACAAACCAGCCGGTCGAAGGGCCAGGATCACAGCCATGGGGGCGAAGATGGTGAACAGCGCCAACTCGGGAAAGAACACTTTGCCGAAATTGTCCAGGAGCCCGACAGCAAGGCCACCGATCAGTGCACCCTTCAGGCTTCCCAGGCCGCCGATAATGACAACAACGAAGCCGAGCAGCATCACGTCAAAATCGGCGCCAGGATAGACGCCCACGATCGGCCCGCCCATGACGCCGCCAAGGGCGGCGAGAAATGCGCCAAATCCGAACACCAAGGTAAAGAGCAGCGATACGTTGATGCCGAGCGCACGGGCGACTTCCTCGTCGTCGACGCTGGCGCGCAGCATGGCACCAAGTCGCGTGCCGTCCTGCAGCCACCACAGCGCTCCCGCAATGATCAGGCCTAAAGCGATTATGAACAATCGATAGTACGGATAAAAGAACCCGCCGACTTGAAGCGCGCCCTCGAGCATTGCGGGCTTGGGAATAGTCTGCGGGTTCGTGCCCCAGATCACCGTGGCTAGATCGGAGAAGATGAACAGGAAGCCGAAAGTCAAGAGAGCCTGCGGTAATTCTTGCAAGTGCAGACGGCGCAAGAAAAAGCGCTCGATGATGATGCCAACCGCTGCGATCGCAAAGCTCCCGGCCAACACCGCCAGCACAAAGCTTCCGCTCAAGTGAAGCACTGCCAAGCCAACATAGCCCCCGAGCAGATAAAACGAACCATGAGTCAGGTTGAGAACCTTCATCAGCCCGAAAATCAATGAAAGTCCAGCGGCCAGCAAGAATAGCAGCATCCCGAAGGAGACGCCGTTAAGAGTTTGGATGATCCAAAAGGTCATCATCCACTCCTTACGTCCGCCAGACGCGCGACGGAGCTAGGGCGGCAGTATTACTGCATGTCCGCGCCAATTCAGAGTGGAAGCGCTTCATCGCGAAGGCACGATGTCCTCACGACTGAGTGCCATGACCCGTCGCTCGTTCCATAAAACATCGACAACTGCTAAACGCAAACGCCAGGCTCGACCCCCGTTGCTTCAGGGGAACATGTCGTAAGGATCTCTCACCTGCGCGATGCGCTCGCCGCAGCGGTTCTGCAGTTTTCCATCTGGGCCTTTTTCGACCGTGAGCTGATAGAAGTCGGCTACCATGCCATGATGCTCGTCAAAGCTCGCCATACCCATTGGTCCCTTGATTTGGACCTTGCTCAGTGCGGCGATGAAAGCGTCCTTATCCTCCACATTCCCTTTGATGTCCTTCAGGGCCTGGATCACCATTTTGGCCGCCATGTATCCCATGTATTGGTACGAGCCCGGCACCGCGTGATAGCGGGATTTGTAGCCGTCGAGGAACCGCTTATTCTCAGGCGTATTGAGTGTGCCGCAATAGGTGTAGGCGCTCATGACGCCCACCGATTCCGGCGGCATGTTTCCAAGTACTTCCTCGCTCGTGAACGAGGCGATACCGAACAGCGGCATTCTCTGCTTCAAGCCGTATTCGGCGTATTGCTGGGTGATACGCGAAGAATCTGAGCCCCATGCGGCCGCAAATATGCCGTCCGCTTTGGCGTCCATCCTTGTGAGATAGGGCGCGTAGTCTGATGTGCCGACATTGGGGAACATCGGGTCGAGTATGTTTTGCTCGCCATAGACCTTTTTCACTACTGCGTACACTTCTCGGCTGGGCGGAGCGTTCCAACCGATAAAATATGCTTTCTTCCAACCCATCTTCTTCGTGATTTGCGCTGCTACCAATCCGAATTGATAGGACGACGGGACAAAGCGGAAGATGTACGGGCTTTTTTCTGCGCGAGTGAGGCTCGCCAGCGCGACCGTGGAAACCCAGGGAATTTTCTGTTCGTTGACATAGGGCGCCATGGCGGCGCCGACCGAACTCACCAGTTCCGACAACAACAGGTTGACCTTGTCCCGCTCGACCAGCGCCTTGGTCTTGGTGAGTCCGAGATCCGGCTTGCCTGCACTGTCTTCGTACAACAGCTCGATCTTGCGCCCGGCGACCGCGTTGTTTTCCTCGTCGAAAGCTTGTTTGACGGCGTCCCGTTCGGGCGCTCCCTGGGCGGAGACGGGCCCGGTTAGTGGGAACATGACGCCAATCTTTATCGGCTCTTGGCTAAATGCAGGCTGCAGTGATGAGCCGAGCGCTATCAAGCCAAGGATCACGACTATGCTGTAATAACGCATTGTGTGTTCCTCCCTTTTTTACAGGCTAGGACAATTGAGCGGGCAAGTGCAACCGATTGCTCATATCCGGGACCTTTGACCGCAGCAGGGGCGTCAGGCGCGTTGCTGGGGTGCCCCGAATGTGCGAGCTTTTCGTGCCTGATCGGATCTTCGGCCAATCTTGCTCGAGCGTGCCGCCAAGGGGGATTGAGATAGCGATGGTTGAAGCGACAAGAAAGCGAAAAACCCAGAAGCAATCTGGCACGAAGGGAAGCATAATCGCGTTGAGAGGAGCATCACCCGCGCAGCGGCATCGCATCGCCGAGACCTGGCTCGAAAGATTTGCTGCGAGGTTGGCACAGCGCGATTATGTGCGCGTCGCCGGGATGATGCATACCGACGGTTACTGGCGTGACCTCCTGACTTTTGGTTGGGAATTCAAGACGCTGCATGGCGTGGATAAGGTCGAGGCTTGGCTGAGCGAAGCCTTCGATCCGCATACTGCCCGCGACTTCCACCTGGAAGGTCAGCCAATGACCGGCTCAATTGGCGAGCACAGTGTCACACTGGAATTTTTCTTCCTGTTTGAAACCAGCATCGCCCGTGGGCGTGGCTACGCAAGGTTAGTGCAAGAACCGCCCTCGCGGGAGCTGAAGGCCTTCACTTTATTGACGACGATGCATGAATTGAAAAAGTTTCCGCAAGCCACGGCGCGAAACAGACCCAGGGAGGACTTGCGCGTAGCCTCGCTCCAATTGGAGAATTGGGCCGATCGCAGGAGTGTGGCACGCCAGTATCACGACCACGATCCTGAAGTGGTCATTATCGGTGGTGGTCAATCTGGACTGATGCTTGCAGCGCGGCTCGGACAAATTGGCGTGGATACACTGGTCGTTGAGAAGACTCCGCGGGTCGGCGACGTCTGGCGCAACCGCTATCATTCGTTGCAGCTGCACAATGAAATCTGCATGAACCATTTCGCCTATATGCCATTTCCGGACAATTGGCCGGTTTTCATACCGAAGGATAAGCTCGCCAACTGGCTCGAGTTCTACGCCGAAACGATGGAGATCAACGTCTGGACCAGTACTGACTTTCTCGGTGGCGAATACGATGATCGTGAAAAGCGATGGACAGTCCGACTATGTATTGCCGACGGCGGCACACGAATAGTACGACCAAGCCATGTCGTTGCGGCGGTGGGTGTAAGCGGCATCCCGAACATACCGAAATTGGATGGTATGGATAAATTTGGCGGAGCGATCGTCCATTCTAGCGAGAACATTGATGACTTCGATGTCAAGGGCCGATCGGTTCTGGTCGTAGGCGCCGGCACCAGTGGCCACGACATCGCGCAGAGCCTGTACTGTCGCGGCGCCAATGTGACGATGCTGCAGCGTTCATCGGTGACGGTCGTGAGCCTGGAGCCGAGTTCGGTACGCCCCTACGAGCTCTATCGGCAAAATGATGGCGTTCGCCCGATCGCTGACACCGATCTTATAGCCGCGTCGGTCCCTTATCCCCTCTTGGCACGTCTGCATCAACCGCTCAGCAGACGGATGATGGAAGACGACAAGGAGCTTCTCGCCGGCTTGCACAAAATCGGATTTCTTCTCGATAATGGCGAGGATGATACCGGCTACTTTTTGAAACTGTTGCGCTACCAAGCTGGCTACTATTTAAACATCGGCGCATCCGATCTCCTGATCGAGGGCAAGATCAAGCTCAAGTCCGGCGTCGATATTGTTGCGCTCAAGCCGGAGCAGGTCATTTTCTCCGACGGCACATCGTTGACTGCCAACATCATCGTACTAGCTACCGGCTATAAGCGGCTGCAAGAATGGGTCCGGGTGATGTTCGGCGATGACGTTGCCGATCGGGTGGGTCCAATTTGGGGAATCGGCGAAGACGGCGAACTGCGCGCCATGTACGCGCGAACCGGACAGGAGGGCTTCTACGTCGCCGGTGGAGGCCTTCCGGGTGCACGTGCCTACTCACATTTCACCGCGCTGTTAATCAAAGCTGCGCTCGAGAGTCTTCTGCCATCCGGCCGGCAATGCGGGCCGGATACATCGAAAGAGCGCTGCGCCGCATCCAAACGAGCTAACGCTCAGGTCTGAACATCGGCGGACCGCCTGAAGCAACGAGGGAAGGTGCACCATGCGAGAGCGTCTCGAGCTGCCCCGCATGTCGATCGCCGAGCGCAACAGGCGGTGGACGATAACGCGCGAGCAGATGCGCGCACGCGGCATTGAATGCCTCGTACTGTGGGGCTGGCCCGCGATGTGGGACTTCAACACGGCCAATGCGCGCTATCTATGTCCGATCGGCGGGAACGCCGAGAACAACACGCTGATATTTCCGTTGAGTGGCGAGCCGACGTCATTCGTCTTCATGCCAACGTTCGTCGAATACTGGAAGCGCGCGCAGGATTGGGTAAGTGACGTTCGTGCCCGCCGCGGTACTTGGTCGGAAACCGTAGTCGCGCGGCTGAAGGAGATGGGGCTCGAGCGGGCCATCATCGGCATGGATGGGCTCGCCGGCCCGTTAGACCCGGATGGTTGGGTGCCGCATAGCATAATTGAAGCGCTGAAGATCGCACTGCCCGATGCGCACTTCGTCGAACTCGGCGATCTTCTCGAGATGACGCGTTCGGTCAAAAGCGCCGAGGAAATCACATTGCTCGAAAAGGCGGCGGGGCTCGGGGACAAGATGCTGCAAGCCTGTCGCAATCGGGCGCGCCCCGGCGTGCGAGAGTCGGAGGTTTATGCCCATATGATGGAGGCGATGCTGGCGGACGGCGGTGAGGAGCCGACTCTATTTCTATGGGCCTGCGATCGTTATCCATTTCCGCATCCGTTTCGGTTGCCCACCATTCGACCGATGGAGCCGCGGGACCTTATTACCTGTGAGATCCATCCGAAGACCGGTGGATATTTTACTCACGTCGAGCGCACGTTCTGTCTCGGCGAGCCGGACAAGGAGCAGCAGCGCATCTATGACGGCTGCGTGGCCGCCTTCCGACAAGGCATGGAATTGTTCGGCCCTGGCAAATCGATCGTCGCCTGCATGGACGAGGTCAAGCGCGTGATCGATGACGCCAAGCTTGGCATATGCGAGACCGGCATCCATGGTCATGGTCTCGCCTCGCTGGAATATCCGCGTTACCGGTTCCATGCGCTTAAGGCCGACCAAGCGGCGTTGTCGACGGTCGGCGGCGAGTTCAAAGTGGGAATGGTATTCGCCTTCAATATCGACTTGTTCGATCCGAAATGGCGAAACGGCGAAACCGGCGCGGTATTTGCGGATACCGTGGTGATCACCGAAACGGGGGCGCGCAACCTGCACAATTTTTCGCAGGAATTGCAAAGGGTCGGATAATGGCGGATCAGGCAGAACGCACTGAACTGACTTTCCGGCGCGTCGTTACTGGGCACGATGCAAACGGCGCGCCAGTGATTTGGATTGATGGCAACGCCACCAATCATAAGTTTCCAAGCGACAAGATCTCGTCAACACTGATGTGGTCGACGGACGAAAGTCCAACGCAGCTGTTGAGTGACGAGGACGGAGGGGCCCGCATCCTCGGCTCGGCTCCGCCTGCAAATGGCAGCCGCTTTACAATGATGGAGTTCCAGCCAGGCAATGCAGCGCACCTGCACCGCACCGACACGGTGGACTACGTCATCTGTGTAACCGGGGAAATTGATATGTTCCTTGATGACACTCAATTCATAACGCTTCGTGCTGGGGACGTGCTCATTCAGCGCGGCACCTATCATGCATGGGCCAACCGCAGCGATAAGCCTTGCCGCATCGCCGTAGTGCTGCTCGACGCGTTGCCGAAGCGCGAAGGATCGATTTCTGGGCTCGTAAGTGCCCGCTGATTGTTGTGCGCCGGAGATGCCTTATGATCCGCCCAACCTCTCGTGGTCTGCAACTTGCCACCTTGGTGGTCGGCCGCTACACCGGCAGATCCGCGGGGATGGCGCCTTTCAGTATCTCTCCGACATAAACGCCGACCTGACGGAAAGCATCGGGAATGCTTGCCCCGTAATTCATGAGACCGCGTGCCGCGGCGAACTCGCGCCATGAAAGCAGGAGTACCCGATCTGACTTCACAGACCTCGAATACGAAGCGTGGTATTCTTTCCATGCTGGGGCGAGGACTGTCCGAGTTGTAAGGGTCAATGGCAAGCGGCATTAGAGGTCGGAAATTCATGCCCAGTCTTGGTGGCGTGAAGCTGGCATATGGAATCATCATTGCGGCCTCGCTATTACCTTCTGTAATCACTCTTGCGCAGGATGTTCAGGAATACCCCCGCAGATCGATCAAGTTTATTGTCCCAGTTCCACCAGGTGGCGGCGTAGATGCGTTGGCGCGAATAATCGCAGATGCGCTCCAGAGTGAATGGGGAAAAGCGGTCGTCGTTGAGAATCGTAGTGGTGCCGGCGGCAATATCGGCGCGGAGGTGGTTTATCGCGCGGAGCCGGATGGTTACACGCTTCTGTTTACTGCTGATGGAGTACTGGTCATCAACAAGATGATCTATCCTAAGCTAGACTTCGATCCAGATCATTTTATGCCGGTATCCGTGGTGGCCGCGAGTGGAAGCGTTCTCATTGTAAACCCGAAAATCGCCGCAGAAAATGTGCAGCAGTTGATTGCTTTCGCCAAGGCCAATCCCGGCGTCCTTGAATATGCTTCGCCCGGCTATGGTACCGGCTCGTACCTGACGGCCGAAATGTTCAAATCAATGGCCGGAATCGAGATCACACACGTTCCCTACAAAGGCACCGCCCCTGCTCTTACTGACGTTTTGAGCGGCCAAGTGAGCTTGACGTTTGGAGAATTGGGGTCTGTGCTTCCTTTCATCCGAACAGGGAAAGTTCGTGCGCTCGCAGTTACCGGCGAACGACGCATCGCTTCACTGCCTGACGTCCCCATGATGTCGGAAACACTGCCCGGCTTTGTGGCCACGCCTTGGAACGGTGTGGTTGCCCCGCCGAACACGCCGTTGGTCATCGCAAACAAGATTTCCGCTGCGATCGCTGACGAGCTCAAGAAACCTGACGTCGTCAAGCGCCTGACCGACCGGAGTTTCGAGCCGGTTGGGAGCACACCGGAGAATATGGCGCTGCGCATGAAACAGGAGTCCGAGCGTTGGGATAAAGTGATTCGTGCTTTGGGGGACCAAACTGGTTTAATGACGTCGCATTGAAATCGTTCTGACTCTGCAAGTCTGGAAGAGGTCTGTAATGAATAAAGACGCGCCCAAGACCACGCCGTTCGCACTGACGAGCGAAATGGTTGCTGACAAGTTCCCGGTTGAGACAGAGCCTGTAATCGAAACTATGGACAAACCTCTCATTATCGAAAGCGCTTGCCCGGGATTTCAAAGGGGTGCGGCGAGATATCCAGCCATTCCCATTTCTCTGGAAGACCAGATCAAGGCTCAGGTCGATTCGCTAAAGGCCGGCGCTGTTATCGCTCACGTTCACCCGCGCGACCCAAAGAGCGGGGAAGCACAGATGAACCACCGGCTTCTTGCCGAGGTGCTTGATGGCATTTTCGAGGGAGCAGGCGATTTTATTACCTATACCCACTCCTGGACGCCGGTGCCAAACGCGCCCGGAGAGGGAATCACTGGCACCGAGGAGTTGCTTGAGCTTGGAGGCGGCAACAAATACTGCCAAGGGTCCCTGCTTGTTCCGATCGGGCATTCGTCGACCGGAACCGGGAAGCCATCACTCGTGACGGAGAAGGCGACGGTCGACGCAATAAAATGGATGAACGCTCACGACGTAAAGCCAATTTACCAACTTTTTGACACCTACACTCA
>Ga0335085_10013665_pt1 | contig 11885 bp, 6 predicted proteins | sample Lox_Sample_45_FD_206712 | JGI IMG/M metagenome (GOLD analysis project Ga0335085, IMG submission 206712) | Soil microbial communities from Loxahatchee National Wildlife Refuge, Florida, United States - Lox_Sample_4.5 | ecosystem: Environmental > Terrestrial > Soil > Wetlands | place: USA: Florida...
CTCCCGCACGGCATCGGGAAGGAAGTGCGGGTCCTTGTGCTGGCCCGGCCTCCGCGCGATGAGGAGGCGAAAGCCGCGGGGGCGGAGCACGCGGGACTCGCCGAATACATACAGAAGATCCAGGCGGGCTGGGCGGACATCGACGTTATCATCGCGACTCCGGACGTGATGGGGGATGTCGGCAAGCTGGGGAAAGTGCTGGGACCCCGGGGTCTCATGCCGAATCCGAAGAGCGGTACGGTGACGAACGACGTCGCAAAGGCGGTCAAGGAAGTGAAGGCGGGGAAGATTGAATTCCGCGTCGACAAAGCCGGGATACTGCACGCCAGCGTCGGAAAGGCGAAGTTCGAATCGAAGCAGCTGGCGGAGAACATACACGCGTTTCTGAACACGGTGGTCCGCCTTAGGCCCTCGACGGCCAAGGGGACATACATCAAGAGCATCAGCATCTCCAGCACCATGGGGCCGGGGGTGGCGGTCGACCGCAGTCAGGTTGCGGCGCACTAAGGTTGTTACGCACTCACATCACACACGGGGCGCGTCCATTGCCCGGCGTTCGTTCCGCCGATGCGGGTCGGGGGACCGGGGCTTCTCTCTTGACGCGCTGCACAGCCTACGGAGGTAGGGACAAAGAATGAAACGGGAAGAAAAGGAACAGATCGTCGCCGAGGTGTCGGAGACCGCCCGGAAGGCGCACGGCATGTTCTTCACCGACTTTTCGGGCCTCACCGTGGAACAGGCGACGGAGCTCCGCCGCGAGTTCCACAGGGCGGGGGTCGACTACAGGGTCGTGAAGAATACGCTGATACAGAAGGCGCTTGAGCAGGTCACCGGCTACGACAGCGTGTTCGACGCTCTGGCCGGACCCACGGGCGTGGCCTTCGCGTTTGAGGACCCCGTCGTGCCTGCGAGGATCATTCAGAAATTCGCGGAGAAGCACAGCAGGCTCTCCCTGAAGGTCTGTGTGCTCGAGCATCAGGTCTTTGAGGGGTCCAGGCTTTCGGAGCTCGCGAAGCTCCCGTCGCGCAAAGAGATCATGGCGTCGATCCTGGGGAGCGTCCAGGCTCCCCTGGCGGGCGTCCCCACGGTCATCAATGCGCTGATGCGCGACATCGCGAGCATCGTGGATGAGATCGGGAAGAAAAAGGTGGCGCCGCAGACGGCGCCATGATACGAACTGAAATTACAAAGAGCGATCAACCATAGGAGAAGACGTCATGTCAGCTGTTGCCGAAATCGTTGAGAAAATTGAAAAGCTCACGCTTCTCGAGGCCGTCGAACTGAAGAAGGCCCTTGAGGACAAGTTCGGGGTCACCGCCGCCGCTCCGATGATGATGGCGGGGGCGATGCCCGCGGCAGGCGCCGCCGGTCCCGCGGTCGAAGAGAAGACGGAATTCACCGTTGTCCTGAAAGAAGCAGGCGCCCAGAAGATCAACGTGATCAAGGTCGTCCGGGCGGCCACGGGCCTCGGCCTCAAGGAGGCGAAGGATCTTGTGGACGGCGCACCGAAGCCTGTGAAGGAAAGTGTGTCCAAGGAAGACGCGGAGAAGCTGAAGAAAGAGCTCGAAGAAGCCGGCGCGAAGGTGGAACTGAAATAGGTTCCCCCGTGTTCACCCCGCGCGGTACCCGGCGCGGGTCGGTCTTTTTCGTCGCACTTTCTGCAGTTGCCCATGCCCTTCGCACAACATGCTGATGCAGGCCGATAAGAGAGGGCCGCTCGTGCGGCCCCGATTATCGGCTTGCTGTTTTCTGTTTCCCGGGGGGGATGGCTCAACCGGTCGTTCATCATTCATAGAGGAGTGGCTCGCTTGAAGAACCAATCCAGCAACCGGATCTCGTTCGGCAAGATACCGGAGATCATCGAAGCGCCCGACCTGCTCAACATTCAGCTTGAGTCGTGGAACGGGTTCCTGCAATCAGACACCGCTCCGGCGCGCAGGCGGAACAAGGGGCTGCAGTCGGTGTTCAAAATGAACTTCCCGGTCACCGACGCACGGGAGAATTTCCTCCTGGAATTCGTGGAGTACTACGTCGAGAAACCCAAGTATTCCGTCCCGGAATGCGAAGAGCGCGGGCTCACCTACGCCGTCCCCATCAAGGCGAAGCTGCGCCTGTCCCAGAAGGCGGAAGACGGGAAATCGTACGTGAACACGATCGAGCAGGACGTGTACCTCGGCAACCTGCCTACCATGACGCACCGGGGGACATTCATCATCAACGGCGCGGAGCGGGTGGTGGTCAGCCAGCTCCACCGTTCGCCCGGCGTGTTTTTCAGCGAATCGACGCACCCGAACGGCACTCCCATCTACTCGGCCCGGATCATCCCCTTCCGCGGATCGTGGGTGGAGTTCACGACCGATATCAACAACGTCATGTACGCGTACATCGACCGGAAGAAGAAGTTTCCGGTGACGACGCTGCTTCGCGCCCTGGGCTACTCATCCGACGATGAGATCCTCCAGCTCTTCAACCTCGTGGAAGAGGTCGATGTCAACAAGGTTGACCTCAAGGACTACGAGGGTCGCGTCATATGCAGCGACGTGGTGGACAAGAAAACGGGCGAGATCTTCATCGCGAAGGATTCCACGCTGACGGAAGAGCACATCAAGCGGATGAAGAAATCGACCGTCCGCAAGCTCCGCCTGCTTGTCCAGCAGGGGAACGAGGAGTCCGTGATTGCCAAGACGATTTCCAAGGACATCGTCCGGTCCGAAGAGGATGCTCTGGGGGCCATCTACAAGCAGCTCCGTTCGGGAGATGCTCCGGATCTGGAGACCGCCAAGACGCTCATCGACAGACTGTTCTTCAATGAGAAGCGGTACGACCTGGGGGACGTGGGACGCTACCGCATCAACGGGAAGCTCGGACTTGACATTCCCGTGACGACAACAACGCTGACAAAGCAGGACATCATCGCGATCATCAACTATCTGATCGAGCTGCAGCAGAAGAAGCGCGCCGTGGACGACATCGATCACCTGGGGAACAGGCGGGTGCGGACGGTCGGCGAGCAGATCGCGCAGCAGTTTAATATCGGACTCGCGCGCATGGCGCGCACGATCCGCGAGCGGATGAACATCCGGGACAACGAGAACCTGACCCCGCAGGATCTGGTGAACGCGAGGACAATCTCGAGCGTGATCAACGCCTTCTTCGGGACAAACCCTCTCTCGCAGTTCATGGATCAGACCAATCCTCTGGCCGAGCTGACGAACAAGCGCCGCATGTCGGCGCTGGGACCGGGGGGCCTGACCCGCGAGCGTGCCGGGTTCGAGGTGCGGGACGTCCACTACACGCACTACGGCCGCCTCTGCCCGATCGAGACGCCGGAAGGACCGAACATCGGCCTGATATCGTCCCTGTGCATCCACGCCCGCGTCAACGAGTTCGGGTTCATCGAGACCCCGTACCGCAAGGTGAAGAACGGGAAGGTGCAGGACGAAATCGAGTTTCTCACCGCCGAGCAGGAGGACGTCCACACGATCGCGCAGGCGAACGCCCCGGTCGACGGCAGGGGGAGTTTCGAGAGCGACCGGGTGAAAGCCCGCTACCAGGGGGACTTCCCCGTCTGCAAGCCCGAGGAGCTCCAGTACATGGACGTCGCGCCGAACCAGATTGTCAGCGCGGCCGCGGGACTGATTCCCTTCCTGGAGCATGACGATGCCAACCGCGCGCTGATGGGCTCCAACATGCAGAGGCAGTCTGTGCCCCTGCTCCGCCCGGAGGCGCCACTGGTCGGCACGGGCCTCGAAGAGAAGATCGCGCGGGATGCCCGCGCGCTCATCGTCGCGGAGAGGAACGGGACGGTCGAGTACGTCGACGCGACCCGCATCGTGGTGATCTACGACATCGATGAGAACAGCACCGAGGCCCTGATCTCGTTCGAGGACAAGCGGCGGGTCGAGTACCGGCTGACCAAGTTCTTCCGGACGAACCAGGATACATGCATCAACCAGAAAGCGATCGTCAAGCCGGGCGACAAGGTCAGGAAGGGGGATGTGCTGGCGGACGGCTCCGCGACCGACGGCGGGGAACTCGCCCTCGGCCGGAACGTTCTCGTGGCGTTCATGCCCTGGAACGGATTCAACTTCGAAGACGCGATCATCGTGAGCGAGAAGATCGTCTCGCAGGACATATTCACGTCGATCCACATCGAAGAGTTCGAGTTGCAGGTCCGGGACACGAAGCGGGGAGAGGAGGAGCTCACAAAGGAGATCCCGAATGTCAGCGAGGAAGCCACGAAGGATCTGGACGAGAACGGGATCATCCGCGTCGGCGCCGAGGTAGTGGAGGGGGACATCCTTATCGGCAAGATCACCCCGAAGGGGGAGTCGGATCCGACACCCGAGGAGAAGCTCCTGAAGGCGATCTTCGGGGAGAAGGCGGGGGACGTCAAGGACGCTTCTCTGAAGGCGCCTCCGGGCATGAAGGGGGTGGTGATCGCCACCAAGCTCTTCAGCCGGAAGAAAAAGGATGCGGAATCCAAGAAGGAGGACAAGCGCAGGAGCGACGCGCTGGACAGGCAGAGAAGGAAGATCATCGTCGACCTGCGGGAGCGGCTTGCCAGAAAGCTCGGCGTGCTCCTGGAGGATGAGAAGTCCGTCGGGGTGCGGGACAAGGACGGGAATATGGCCTTCCGTGCCGGGACCCAGTTCCGTGCCGACACATTCGACGGGTACGAGGACCTCGAGAAACTCGACTTCGCCTCCGATTGGGTGGACGACAAGCGGAAGAACGGGCTCATCAACAAGATCTTCACGAACTATTTCGACAAGCTCACCGGGGTGGAAGAGGAGTTCCGCCACGAAAAGAACAAGATCCAGCTGGGGGACGAGCTTCCCCCGGGCGTGGTGCAGCTGGCGAAGGTCTATGTGGCCAAGAAACGGAAGCTGTCCGTTGGCGACAAGATGGCGGGCCGCCACGGGAACAAGGGGGTCGTCTCGCGCATCGTCCCGGTGGGCGACATGCCGTTCCTGCCCGACGGCACGCCGGTGGACATCGTGCTGAACCCGCTCGGCGTCCCCTCCCGCATGAATCTGGGACAGCTCTACGAGACCGCTCTCGGGTGGGCGGCGGAAGAGCTCGGCGTCAGGTTTGCATCGCCGATATTTGACGGCGCAACGTGGGAGGATGTCCAGGGTGAGCTCCGGAAAGCCGGGCTGAACGAGAGCTCGCGGTCCGTGCTTATTGACGGGCGGACGGGCGTGAAGTTCGACCAGGAGGTCACGGTCGGGGTCATCTACATGCTCAAGCTCTCGCACCTGGTGGACGACAAGATACACGCGCGCTCCATCGGTCCGTACTCGTTGATCACACAGCAGCCGCTGGGCGGGAAGGCGCAATTCGGCGGCCAGCGTTTCGGAGAGATGGAAGTGTGGGCGCTCGAGGGCTACGGCGCCGCCCACGTCCTGCAGGAGATCCTGACGGTCAAGAGCGACGACGTCTCCGGCCGCGCAAAGGTCTACGAGGCGATCGTCAAGGGGGAAAACCTGCCGGAGTCGAACGTTCCGGAATCGTTCAACGTGTTGATACGCGAACTTATGGGCCTGGGGCTCGATGTAAAACTCGACTAGCACCGGTCAGGTACACCAACAGGTTTGGAGGAATCCAATGGCGTTGTTCCATCACGACAAAGAAGCGAAGAAAAACTTCACCCGGATAACGATCAGTCTCGCGTCGTCCGACATGATCCTTCAGCGGTCACACGGCGAGGTGACAAAGCCCGAAACGATCAACTACAGGTCGTTCCGTCCCGAAAAGGACGGCCTCTTCTGCGAGAAGATCTTCGGGCCCGTGCGTGACTGGGAATGCCACTGCGGGAAATACAAGCGCATCCGCTACCGCGGCATCATCTGCGACAGGTGCGGTGTCGAGGTCACGCAGAAAAGCGTCCGCCGGGAACGGATGGGGCATATCGGGCTTGCGGTCCCCGTGGTCCACATCTGGTACTTCCGGTCGCTCCCGTCCAAGATCGGGTACATCCTGGGGATGACCTCGAAGGACCTTGAGAAGATCATCTACTACGAATCCTACGTCGTCGTCAACCCGGGGACGACGGGGCTTCAGAAGAAGGACCTGATCTCGGAAGAGCAGTTCTTTGAGATCCTCTCCACCCTTCCCGACAACCATGACGATCTCGAGCCGTCGGACAAGAGGAAGTTCGTCGCCCAGATCGGGGGTGAGGCGATCAAGAGCCTCCTGAAGCAGGTCGACGTCGGAGCGCTCGCGGCGGAGCTGCGCGCGCAGATCCTCGAGGAGACCTCGGTGCAGAAAAAGCAGGATGCGCTCAAACGCCTCCGGGTCGTCGAGGCGTTCCGGGAAGCGGAGAACGGCCCGCTCAACAGGCCGGAGTGGATGGTGCTCGATATCATTCCCGTGATCCCGCCGGAGCTCCGGCCTCTTGTTCCGCTGGAGGGGGGGCGGTTTGCGACGTCGGATCTGAACGACCTGTACCGTCGTGTGATTATCCGGAACAACCGCCTGAAGCGGCTCATCGATATCAAGGCTCCGGACGTCATACTCCGCAACGAGAAGAGGATGCTGCAGGAGGCCGTCGATTCGCTCTTCGACAACTCCCGCCGGGTCAATGCCGTGCGGAGCGACAACAACCGCGCCCTGAAATCGCTCTCCGACATGCTGAAAGGAAAACAGGGCCGGTTCCGCCAGAATCTTCTCGGGAAACGCGTCGATTATTCGGGCCGTTCGGTGATCGTGGTGGGACCCGAGCTGCGGCTGCACGAGTGCGGGCTCCCCAAGGACATGGCGGTTGAGCTCTTCAAGCCGTTCATCATCCGCAAGCTCATCGAACGGGGAATCGTCAAGACGGTCAAGAGCGCGAAGAAGATGGTGGACAAGAAGGGCCCCGAGGTGTGGGAGATCCTGGAGAACATCATCGACGGTCACCCGGTCCTCCTCAACCGCGCGCCGACGCTCCACCGCCTTGGCATCCAGGCGTTCCAGCCGGTCCTTGTGGAGGGGAAGGCCATCAGGATCCACCCGATGGTGTGCACCGCGTTCAACGCGGACTTCGACGGCGACCAGATGGCCGTGCACGTGCCCCTCTCGTTCGACGCGCAGCTCGAAGCGCGCATACTCATGCTCTCGAGCCACAATATCCTCTCGCCGGCGAGCGGGGCGCCGATCGTGACCCCCACGCAGGACCAGGTCCTCGGGTGCTACTACCTGACGAAGTCGAAGAGCGGGGACACGGGGGAGGGGCTCCAGTTCTCGTCTCCCGGCGAGGCCATCATCGCGTACAACTACGGGAAGGTCGGCCTTCACGCCCGCATCAGTGTGCGGATTGAGGGAACCCTCGTAGAGACCACCACAGGGAGGGTGATATTCAACCAGATTGTCCCGAAAGAAATCGGGTTCTTCAACGAACTCCTGAACAAGAAACGGCTCGTCCAGATCATCTCGTCCTCGTTCCGGAAGGTCGGGAACCTGAAGACCGCCGAGTTCCTCGACAAGCTGAAAGACATCGGGTTCCGGTATGCCACCGCGGGAGGCCTCTCGGTGAGCATCGACGACGTCATCATCCCCAGAGAGAAAGAAGAAATCATCGGCCGCGCTCAGAAGAGCGTGGACGAGGTGGAGAACCAGTACATCCGCGGGTTCATCACCAAGGGGGAGCGGTACAACAAGGTGATCGACATCTGGACCAGCGTGACCAATCGTGTTGCGGAGCGGCTCTTTGATTCTCTCCAGCACTCCCGCGACGGATTCAACTCCCTCTACATGATGGTCGATTCCGGCGCCCGGGGTTCGAAAGAGCAGGTCCGCCAGCTTGCCGGAATGCGCGGACTCATGGCGAAGCCCCAGAAGAGCCTTTCGGGGGCGACCGGAGAGCTCATCGAGAACCCCATCATTGCGAACTTCCGTGAAGGGCTCTCGATCCTCGAGTACTTCATTTCGACGCACGGCGCCAGGAAGGGGCTGGCGGACACCGCCCTCAAGACGGCGGATGCCGGCTACCTGACCCGCAGGCTTGTGGATGTCGCGCAGGACGCGATCATCACAATGGAGGACTGCGGGACGATCCGGGGTGTCGTCACCGGGGCCCTCAAGGAAGGGGAGGACGTGAAGGAGCCCCTGGCCGAGCGCATCGTGGGACGGGTGTCCGTCCACGACGTGGCGGATCCGATCAGCGGCGAGCTGATGGTCCGCTCCGGGGAGCTTATCGACGAGGAGCGGGCCGACCGCATCGCCGAGACCTCGATCGAGACCGTGGAGATCCGTTCGGTCCTCATGTGCGAGGCCAAGCGCGGCATCTGCGCTCTCTGCTACGGACGGAATCTGACCACCGGCAAGCTGATACAGCCCGGGGAGACGGTCGGGATCATCGCGGCGCAGTCGATCGGCGAGCCCGGGACGCAGCTGACGCTCCGGACGTTCCACACGGGGGGCACGGCAAGCCTGATTGCTTCCCAGTCGCAGGTCGCCTCGAAGTTCGACGGGACGCTGCAGTACGAGGGGGTGAAATTCCTCGAGGTGCCCGACGACGAAGGGTCCAGGATCATCGTCTCCGGGCGGAGCGGCGTCGTCAACGTTCTCGACCACGACAACCGCATGCTGACGAAGTACGACGTCCCGTACGGCGCGACAATGCTCCTGCGCGACGGCGACAGGGTGGCGAAGGGGCAGATCATCTACGAATGGGATCCGTACAACGCGGTGATCATTTCCGAGCATTCCGGCTCCGTCAGGTACCATCAGCTGAAGGAGAACGTGACGTTCCGGGAGATTGACGACGAGCAGACGGGACATATCCAGAAGGTCGTCATCGATTCGCGCGACCGCACGCTCGCCCCGACGCTGGAAGTCCACAACAAGAAGGGGAAAGTCGGAACGTACATCATCCCCACGCGCGCGCACATCGTGGTCAACGATTCCCAGGAGATCACCGCCGGCACCGTGCTGGCCCGCATACCGCGCGACATCGGCAAGACCCGGGATATCACGGGAGGGCTGCCTCGCGTCACGGAGCTTTTCGAGGCGCGGAGCCCCAACGATCCCGCTGTCGTGTCGGAAATCGACGGCATCGTCAGCTTCGGCGCGCAGAAGCGCGGATCCCGCGAAGTGATAGTCACGAGTCACGACGGCAAGGACATCCGCAAATACCCGATCTCCCTGGGGAAGCACGTGCTTGTGCAGGCAAACGACGTCGTCAGGGCGGGAGAGCGGCTCTCGGACGGCGCGATCGATCCGCACGACGTGCTCCGCATCAAGGGCGTGGGGGCAGTGCAGGAATATCTGGTGAACGAGATCCAGGAGGTTTACAGGATCCAGGGTGTGAAGATCAACGACAAGCACATCGAGATCATCGTCCGTCAGATGATGCAGAAGGTGCGGATCGTCGACTCCGGCGACACGAAGTTCCTGGAGGGGGACTACGTCGACAAGCTGAAGTTCGAGGAGGAGAACGACAGCCTCCGCGACAGGGTCCTCATCGTCAGCAAGGGGGACTCCAAATTCAAGAACGGCCAGCTTGCAGGGAAGAAAAAGGTGCGGGAGACGAACGGCGATCTCCGGAAGAAGGCGAAGAAAGTCGTGGAGTACAGGGATGCGGAGCCGGCGACGTCGGAGCCCGTCCTGCTGGGCATCACGTCGGCCTCTCTTTCGACGGAGAGCTGGATCTCGGCTGCGTCATTCCAGGAGACGACAAAGGTCCTCACGGACGCCGCAATCGAAGGGAAGCTCGACAATCTGCTCGGTCTCAAGGAGAACGTCATCATGGGCCACCTGATCCCGGCCGGGACAGGCCTGAAACATTTCAGGGACCTCCGCGTAGACGGGCCTCCGCTCGTCGAAGAGAGCGCCCCGGAGCCTGAGCCCGAAGAGGAGGTCGCAGTGAAGAAGCCGAAGACAAGGGAGAAAATCGTCACGTCGTGAATGGCGGCCTGTTTGCCTTGACAAAGTAACTCATTTTTCGTACCTTTAAAAGCTCTATCGAAAATCCACACACAGGTGCAGTAACAAGGAGTTCGCGTGCCAACGATCCAGCAGCTCGTCAGGAACAGCAGGCAGAGCGTCACGTGGAAAAGCAAGGCGCCCGCCATGGGAGGCAGCCCCCAGAAACGAGGTGTCTGCACGCGTGTGTACACGACAACGCCCAAGAAGCCGAACTCGGCGCTGCGGAAGGTCGCGCGCGTCAGGCTCACCAACGGGATGGAGGTCACCGCCTACATCCCGGGTGAGGGGCACAATCTCCAGGAGCACTCGATCGTGATGATCCGCGGCGGGCGCGTGAAGGATCTCCCCGGGGTCCGCTACCACATCATCCGCGGCACGCTGGACACGGCCGGGGTGGCCGAGCGGAAGCAGGGACGCTCCAAGTACGGCGCAAAGCGCGGGAAGTAATAACACTCCAGGAAAGCGGACGACGACGTGAGAAAGAAAAAATCGACACCCAGAGCCACAATCCCCGACCCGAGATACGGGGACGTTCTGGTCTCGGAGTTCATCAACAACATCATGAAGCGCGGGAAGAAACACCTCGCGCGCCGCATTCTCTATGACGCGTTTCAGCTCATAGAGGAACGGACCAAGAGCACGGGTCTCGACGTCTTCAAGAAGGCGGTCAGCAATACCCGCCCGGTGCTTGAGGTGAAGGCCCGCCGCGTCGGAGGGGCGACGTACCAGGTCCCCACCGAAGTCCGCGGCGAGCGAAGCGTTGCGCTTGCCATCCGGTGGCTCATCGGCTACGCCGGCGACCGGAAGGACAAATCGATGTCCCAGAAGCTCGCCGCGGAATTTATTGCCGCCTCCAACGGCGAGGGGAATGCGGTAAAGAAGAAAGAAGACACGCACAAGATGGCCGAAGCCAACAAGGCGTTCGCCCATTTCAAGTGGTGAAGGGTCAGAGGGAGAGAAGCAGGAGCATATGCCGAGACAGTATCCGCTAGAACGGACCAGGAACATCGGAATCAGCGCGCACATCGACGCGGGCAAAACCACGACGACGGAGCGCATCCTCTTTTATACGGGGGTGCTCCACCGGATGGGGGAGGTCCACGACGGCGCGGCCACAATGGACTGGATGGAGCAGGAGAAGGAGCGCGGGATCACGATCACCTCGGCGGCCACGACCTGCTTCTGGAACAATCACCGGGTCAACATCATCGATACCCCCGGTCACGTGGATTTCACGGCGGAGGTTGAGCGCTCGCTCCGCGTCCTGGACGGCGCGGTGGCGCTGTTCTGTTCCGTCGGCGGCGTCGAGCCCCAGTCGGAGACGGTCTGGCGCCAGATGGACAAGTACGGGGTCCCGCGCATCGCCTTCGTCAACAAGATGGACAGGGTGGGGGCGGATTTCCTCGCGGTCGTAGAGATGATGAAGGACCGGCTCGGCGCCAACGCCGTCCCGATCCAGCTGCCGGTCGGCGAGGGAGATCTGTTCGCGGGGATCATCGACCTCGTGACGATGAAGGCCAGGATGTACAAGGATTCCACGCTGGGGGTGGAGTGGGAGGACATCGAGATCCCCCACGACATGATGGCGAAGGCGCAGCAGTACCGCACGAAGATGCTTGAGGCGGTCTCAGACGAGGACGATACGCTTCTGGAGAAATACCTTGAAGGAAAGGAAATAACGCCGAAAGAGGTGATGGCGGTCCTCCGGCGCGCCAGCCTGAAGGTCAGCATCATCCCCGTGCTCTGCGGATCGTCGTTCAAGAACAAGGGTGTGCAGATGCTGCTGGACGGGATCGTCGATTATCTCCCGTCCCCCCTGGATCTGAACGACGGGACGATCACGGGACACCACGTCAACCTGACCGATCACGTGACGCGGAAGGTGGAGGACGGGGGGCAGTTTGCGGCGCTGGCATTCAAGATCATGACCGACCCCTTCGTGGGGCGGCTGACATACTTCCGGGTGTATGCGG
>Ga0335085_10013666_pt1 | contig 11884 bp, 10 predicted proteins | sample Lox_Sample_45_FD_206712 | JGI IMG/M metagenome (GOLD analysis project Ga0335085, IMG submission 206712) | Soil microbial communities from Loxahatchee National Wildlife Refuge, Florida, United States - Lox_Sample_4.5 | ecosystem: Environmental > Terrestrial > Soil > Wetlands | place: USA...
AAGAGCGGACGTGCAGGGTGCGCTTGGGATAGGGGATCTCGATCCCCTCCCGGTCCAGCCGATTCTTGAACCGCCGCCTGAGCTCTCGGGCCACGTCCCACTGGGATCCGGCGGTGGTCTGGGCCCGAGTGCGAATCAGGACCGCGCTATCCATGAGCCCCTCCACCCCTAAGACCTCTGGGACTCCCGACAGTCTGGCCTGCCACTCTGGATCGGCGGCGAAGCGGGTCAGCTCGTCTTTGAGCACCGTGAGGGCGCGGTCCACATCGGTCTCATAAGCCACCCCGACATCCACCACCGCTCGACCCCAGCTCCTGGTCTTGTTACTCACGGTGGTGATCTGGCCGTTGGGGACGATGTGGAGCACCCCGTCCCCGTCCCGGATCATCACCACCCGAAGCGTCATCTCTTCCACCACTCCGGCCTTCCCGGCGATCTCGATCAGGTCACCCACCGCGAACTGGTTCTCCACCTGGATGAAGAACCCCGAGATCACGTCCTTGACCAGGCTCTGGGCCCCGAACGAGAAGGCCAACCCCAGGATTCCCGCCCCCGCCAGGAAGGGTCCGATGTTCACGAAGACATCCAGGGTGGAGAGGAGCGCGAGCGAGACGATCAGCATCTTGCCCACACTGCGGAGCAGCTGCGAGATGGTCTGGCCCCGCTGCTCCCTCAGCGTGAGCGTGGTGGGATCGCCGTCGTCTACCGAGTGTTCGATCCGCCGGGCGATCGCCCTGACCACCCACCAAGCCGCCCAGGCGAGAAGCCAGATGACGGCGACTTGGATCAGCTTGCGCCCCAGCTCCGCGGCATCGAGCCGCAGGAACCGGGCGATCGATTCCAGGCTTTCTTGGAGGGAAGTCAACATCAGGAGCACGAGCGCCACCGATCGAGGTCGGAGGCCAAACGTAGGGGACTTCGCGCGGCGACGTCAACCCGGTTGCCGCGAGCTCGTGAGCGGGGTCTCAGCGCAGGAGGAGCGGCGTCAGCTCCCCGTCCTTCTCGACGCCCAGGCGAATCGGACGAGGTGGGCCTGCTTTGGGCACCGTGACCTCGACCCAGAGCTGTTCGCCTTGGGGTCGAAGAGAGGGATCGGGGACCTTCTCCGGGATGAAGAAGGCGACAGGCTCGGTGGTGCTGACTCCCTCGGGTATCGCGGGGGTCGGCCCTGGGGTCGGATGATCGCCGCCCGGCATGACGTCCGAGGTGATCAGCTTGAGACGGACGTACCGGCCCCGGAATGGAGTCGAAGGGTCGTATGGTTCGGCCCGGACCCAGACCCGGGGCCGAGTCGCACGATCGTATAGCAGCTTGCCACCCAGGCTCGACACCAATGCCACCTGGATAACCGCCAGCAGCAGGCCCCGCTGGGTCGCATTCATCGGCCGGAGTCTCCCACCCGCCCCACCAACCGGCGGCGGGCCCGCTCGAGCAGCCAGCCTCCACCCAGAAAGAGCACGCCTCCCAGGATCAGGCTCAACGCTCGATCCATCCGGTTCATGACCGAGGAGGAATAGAAGCCCATCACCGCCAGCGCGAACCCCGCCATGCCGAGGTTGATGCGTTGACGGCTGCTCTCCTGCACCCCCCAGGCGACCATCCCGATGGCTCCCAGCGCGTACCAGACATAGACCATCCAGCCGGGGCCTTGCTGCAGCGCGAAGACGCCCAGGAACCACACCCACACCGCGGCGATGAGGTTGAAGACTGCGCCCTGCCGACGAAGCAGGTAGGCCAGCAGCAGTGGGAGGACGATGGCGCAGAGGTAACCCACCGTGAGCACCGGGCTCGTCAGCGGAGTCTTCGCCGCTTCGGATCGCGCCCACTCGTGCCGGAACTCGGTCGCCGCCAGGGCCACCCACACGGTATATGGAATGACCGCGATCCCGCCGATCCAGGTCAGCATCTCCCTGACCGCGCCCGCGTGCTCACGAGTGCGCGCGGTGAGATACGTGAGCGCGAGGCTCAGCATTCCGGCCGCCGGGATCAACGTGGTCTCGGCGGTGTACCGCTTCTCCACGGCGACGAACCATTCTCCGTTGAGCCAGGCCGGCACCGTTAGTGCCACCAGCATGGCCTGGGGCCAGCTCCGGAGCAGCCACCAGCCGCATCCCGCCCCCACGGCCCAGAGGAGAACGCCGGTCGGCCAGTGTTCCTGGAGATTGAAGATCTGGCCCGCCAGGAAAATGCCGGCGCCGAGGCTGGTAGTGCCAATCGTCTGGAAAGTGGAGGCGAGAGCGGGAAAACCGTCGCTCAGGAGGGCGCCGGCTACGTGAAAGCCGGCGACCAGCAGGAGCACCAGGGCGAATCGCGCGCCGGGAGAGAGCGTGTCCCAGTGGGCGGCCACGAAGAGCAGGATCCCCGCGCCCAGCAGGAGCCCGCCCATTCCCATCGCGGCCATCATGGGCCATCGGAGGCGCCGATGTTCGGGGCGACGGCCCTCGAACGCGTGGATCCGCTCAGCGGTGGCCTGATCGATGACCCCAGCCGCGAGCCAGCGGTCCAGCAGAACCTGCAGATCGTGGGATGGGCGCATGCAAAGTGGGCGTGGGAAGTTCACCTAGCCTACGGCGAATCTCCCACGCCCGCCAGTTTGGTTTTCGATGACCCCGACGGCTCAGGCGCCCGGAGGAAGCACCAGCACCGGAATGGGAGAGGCGCGGACCACCTTGTCGGCTACGCTGCCCACGACGGCCCGCCGAACTCCACTGGCTCCGTGAGTGGCGAGCGCCACCAGGTCGTAGTTGCCGCCGGCCAGCTGATCCAGGACTCCCTCGGCCGGCCCCTTGGTGGCCCCCACGAGACACTCGACTTCGAAGCCCTCCTTCTTGAACCGGTCCGCAACCGCGTCGAGATAGGCCTCCGATTGACGCCGCGTTTCCTCGTTGAGCTCGACATCCACCCCGATCGGCAGACCGAAGCTGGGATCGACTATGGGGACCGGGTTAAAGACGTGCAACAGGGTGAACCGGGCCTGGGCCACTTTGCCCAGGGTGATAGCGGGACCCAGAATCGCCTCGCTGAAGGCGCTCCGATCCAGGGGGATCAGGATGCGCTTGAGGGAAACCGGTGCCGCAGCCGGCTTCTCGCTGGGCCGGATCATGAGGATCGGGATCGGCAACGTCCGCATCAACTTGTCGGCCACGCTGCCGAGCCAGAAGCGGCTCAGCGGCCCGCGGCCATGCGTCGTCATGATCACCAGGTCGGTGCCGGTCGCCTCCACGTAGTCTTCCAGCGCGCCGGGCACATAGCCGGTGAGGAGTGCGGCGCAGGCATCGAGGTTGACCTCCTTCTTGAGACGGGCCACCACGTCATCGAGGTAGGTCTGTTCCCGCCGGCGCCATTCCTCCTCGAGCGCCGGATCGAGCTGTGGGGCCTCCGGGGAGGCGGCGTACATCGGCATGACCTGATGGACCATCGCGATTCGCAGGGTGGCACCGGCCCGACGGACCATGTCGCAGGCCATGGGCAGCGCCTGCTCGGCGAAAGGCGAGCCATCCAGCGGAACCAGGATTGAACGAAGAGCCTTCATAGGTGCCTCCAAGCGAAAACTCGCAATGAAACTCGCAATACAGAGTGTGAAGAAGATCGAGTGAGACCGGGCTGAAGGCACCGAGAAGCCTTGGCCACGGCCGGATTCACGTTGTCTTCATCCGCTCCAGCCCAGCCACAGGCCGAGCGCGCTCGCCGCGGCAAAGCCAAGCAGGCCGACCGCCGCCGTCCGGCGGAAGGTCCCACTGCCCATGCTCAGGGTGAGCGTGAGCTTGAGCAGCGTGTTGGACATGATGCCGACCGCGATGGCCTGAGCGGCCAGCAGCTCGAGCCCGGCGGTCTGCCCCAACCGACTCATGGAGAGGGTCAGGGCGTCGAGATCGCTGAGGCCGAGCAACGTCGCCGCGGTGAGCACGCCGGCGCTGCCCCACGCCTGCTGCACGAAGGCCAGGACCATCAGGACGGCCTGGAAGGCGATCGTCATCCGGATCGCCGCACCCAGCTGCAGGGGGCTCTGAAGCCAGGGGTCACGATGGGTCTCCGTCTCCGCCGGTGTCCGTCGCATGAGGAACAGCACCATCGCGGCGCCCGCCAGGAGTGGAGGAAGCACGAAGATGAGCAGCTCCTTCGCCACCCGAGGGTTCAGCAGCGCGGTGATTGCCGCGACCCGGGGGAGCAGCACCGTGCAGGCCCCCAGGACCCCGAGCGCCAGCGGCCGCCCCAGTAACGGTTCCTGACGACTCTGACGCGAAAATGTGAACGTCACGGCGGTGGAGGAGACCAGGCCTCCGAGCAACCCGGTCAAGCCATAGCCGCGAGCATCTCCGACGGCGCGGCGGGCCAGATAGCCGAGGAAATTGAGCCCCGAGAAGAGCAGCACTACCGCCCAGAGCGAGCGGGGCGAGACGCCCCCGTAGGGACCATAGGGTCCTTCGGGGAGCAGGGGCAGAATGACGAGCGCCAGTACGGCGAAGCGGAGGGCGGCCTCCATTTCCTTCTGGCCGATCCGCTGAATCAGCCCCTGGATCGCCGACTTCTCCGCCAAGGCCAGCACCAGCACCGAGGCCGCCCCGGCCGCCAGGCGGGCGTACCCCATCCCGGCGGCCAGCCCGAGGACCAGGACCGCGAGTGCGGCGGCTTCGGTGGTACCCTCGACTTGATCGCCACCGCGCCGAGCCGCCATCACATAGGCAGCCACGGTCAACGCGGCTGCTCCGGCGATGATGATGGCGGCCAGGGCGGTGGCTTCGGCGAGGTAGAGCCACCCCGCCGCTCCACCCAGGAAGCCCAGGAGAAGGAACGTGCGGGCACCGGCGAAGCGGGCCGCGGGTCCCGAGGCGTGCCCCGACCACTCACGCTCGATTCCGACGGCGAGGCCGCAGAGCCCGGCGATCACCAGATTGGTGGCCAGGTCGAGCTCGGTGCCGGGAGGCATAACGGTTCAGGTCTGAGCGGGAGGTGCCTCTGCCGACAGCATGACCTGGTCGAGCGGGCGCCGGGGAGTCGGGCGGGTGTCGCGCGTGGCATACCCCAGTCTCATCAGGATCTGAGGAAAGCCTTCGCGGCCCAGTTGCGCCCGCAGGCGTTCGCGAAGCTCGGGGAGTTCGATCGGCTGGTTCAGGTACGACATGGCCACGCCATCGGCCACCAGCGACAGGGCACTCCGGGCCAGCGCCTGGCCCGCGGCGATCCAGGCCTTCGGGCTCTCGGTTTCAGTCCAGAGCACCGCCAGCACCGGCGATCCCAGCGCCAGCTGCCGATCGCGCGCGGCCATCCCCTTTCCCACGTCGAACGTCCGGATGACCAGGGGCTCGACCACCGAGGCGAGGGTGCCAACCCCGTGGGCGAAGCCGGGCATTCCGTCCCGGCTGCCGGTGCGATTGGGGTGCACCCAGGCGGCCAGCTCCCGGCGGAACCGGCGATCCAGCATCTGCTGGTGGTCAGCCTCCGCGATCAGGTCTGCCAGAGGGAGACGGGTTTCGGATCCCGTCAGGGTCTGAAGCCAGGTCCCCTCCTGCTCCGCCGCGGCCCGCGCGCGCCCCAGCACCGGCTCCGGCACCACCCGGTCCTCAAAGGGGAATCGATTGGTGCGGCGCCGGCGAATGGCGTTGAACTGCGCGTTGGTCCTGGCACTCTCCGGCTTGGCTTCTCCCAGCCGGATCCGAGCCAGAATATCGGGATCGGCCGGATCGGGCAGGATCTCCACCAGGCACCGGTAGCCGAAATGTTCGAGGGCGACCCTGAGGTTGAGGAGGGCACAGCCACAGCTGATGACCAGCTCGCGATCGTCCGGGTCCACCACCGGAAGCGCGCGAGACCGATCCGCCAGGAGGTCGAGGTAATCGTCTCCGGGACGGAAAAGCCAGGGTTGTGAGTTGTGTCCTGACGGCGCGAGCAGGGCGTAGCGGGCAACGGCCTTGAGTTTCTCGAGCGGTGTCCCGGTCAGGGGAAACTCGTCGATCGCCTCACCCCAGGGATCGAGAATCGCGTTGGTCACGCATCACTCCTTGAGCGAACTGGCCCGAAAACAGGAGAACCCACTCTCGGAGCGCTATCTACGGCTCCGGGAGTGACGCGATGGTGAGGCATCCGTGAAGGAATCTTCAGCCGTTCAGGCCTTTTCGGAAGGTGCCGTCCTCCAGCCCATGAGAGAGTAGAGCGGACAGGTCCCGGTAAGGGCCGTCGCGATCAGTACCAAGCCCAGCAGGGTGAAGTACTTCCAGGGCGAGGCCAGGGCCCCGTAGAGGCCCAGGAGTCCGACGCCGAGGATCACCCGGATTCCGCGATCGACGCGTCCCATGTTGTGTGTGGCAGTCATAGGTCCTTCTCCTTGTATGCGATCAGAGCGGTATCGTCAGCGTCGCGCAGGGGCAGGCGTGGGCCAACCGCCGGCCTACACTCTTTCCCTCCAACATTCCGGGGGGCCCCCCCCGCCTGAACCCGAACACCAGCAGGTCAGGGTTCGCCGCGGCGACCTCCACCAGAATCTCGTCCGCCGGATTTCCATGCCGTACCACTAGCCCCGTGGCCCGTTCCGATCCGGGATGCGACTCCCAGTTGGCCCAGGGAAGCGGTTGTTCGACCCGAAGGCGATCGAGGGCCTGAGACAAGCGGGCACTCCTCCCGTCCGGCAGGTGGGGCACGCCGGGCGCCTCGTCGTCGGGGCGCTCCGGCTCGACGGTGAGCACCCGGAGCCGCCCTTTGACCGCTTGGGCAAAGTCACACGCCGCAATCAGGACCCCGAAGCCCCGCTCGGTGCCGTCCACAGCCGCGAGAATCCGGGTCATGCTGGGAAGCTCCTGGGGCACGAAGAGACAGGGCACCGAGCTCCGCCTGGCCACGGCGTCCGCGATGTCGCCCACGAGCATTCGCTCCGCCGTAGACCGGCGACTGCGACCGATCACGATCAAGTCGGCCTTTTGCTCCTCGGCAAAGCGCGCGACTTCCACTCCCGGCAACCCGGCCACCACGGCCGGGCGGGCATCGACTCCCGGCCCCATCCGCTTCGCCTGCCGCTCCAGCCACTCCGGGACTGGCGCTTCTGTCCCGTGCGGAGGCAGAACGGTTAGTATTGTGAGCCGGGCGCCCACCCGGGCCGCGAGGGACGCCGCCGTCGCCGCGGCGCGACGTCCAACCTCGGAATCGTCCAGGGCGGCCACGATGGTCCGAAATTCCATGGGACTCCTCGTGATCGTTGGCCGAGGTTAGACCCGGTGTCATGAAGTGAGCGTGAATGCCACAATAAGGTTGGTGCGCGAGACGCTTGCGGTGTCTGAAAAGAATGCGATGACTACAGAGATGCCGCCCCTGCTGGCGGAACGCCTCGAACGCCTGGTGACTGCAGGACCCGAGCTGACCACGGAACCCTCCCTGGTCGGGGTGCTGCAGAGGGCCGCCGATATCGCGCGTGAGGTGCTCCAGGGCAGCTACGCCGCGGTGGGAATGTTGGCCGCCGATGGACGAACGCTCGACAGCTTCACCACCTCCGGGCTGACTCCCGAGCAACACGCGCGTATCGGGCCTCCTCCGAAGGGCCATGGGATCCTGGCGCTGGTGATCCGCGAGGGGCGGATCGTACGGCTTCCGGACCTGGCCCGGCATGCCGAGTCGGTCGGAGTGCCGGCTAATCATCCCCCGATGCACTCGTTTCTCGGCGTCCCGATCCTCGGGCGTCACGGTATCCTCGGTGATCTCTACGTCACCGAGAAGATCGGCGGCCCCGAGTTCACCGAGGAAGACGAGCACCTGGCGATCCTGCTGGCCGCCAAGACTGCGGCCGCCATCGAGAACGCCAGGCTCCACGAAGACAGCGCCCGACTGCTGGAAGAGGTGCAACAGCTCCAGCGGTCGCGCGAACGCTTCTTCGCGATGGTAAACCACGAACTGCGCAACTCGCTGGCGGCGGTCTACGGCTGGGCCGAGATGCTGGTCAGGAAAAAGGATCCCAGCACGGTGCCGAGGGCGGCATTCGAGGTTCTCGAATCGGCTGAGCAGGCGATGGGCCTGATCAGCGACCTGCTGGACCTGAGTCGGTTGGACGAGGACCGCCTCAAGCCGGATATCAAGGAAATCGACTGCATCCGGGTCATACGCAGCGCGGTTCGGCGGGTTACGCCGGCCGCGGAGGCCAAACGTGTGAAATTGGAGACGGTGGCGAGCTCGATTCCCCCGTGCCGCACCGACGCCATCCGGGTCGAGCAGATCCTGGTCAATCTGCTCACCAACGCCATCCGCCACTCTCCGGCCGGGAGCCGGGTCCGGGTGACGGTACGCCAAGAGGGGGAGGGGCACGTCCTCACCGTCGAGGACCAGGGGCCCGGAGTCCCTGAGGCGAACCTGGATCGGATCTTCGATATCTACGTCACCGACGCCGGGGGCGGGGGCGAGAACGGCGGGACCGGCCTGGGGCTTCCCCTGTCCCGGCGGTTGGCGCGACTCCTTGGTGGAGACCTCCGGGCAATCCTGCACGAGGGCAAAGGCGCCCGGTTCCAGCTTGACTTGCCTGGTTAGGCACATGAAGGGATCTTCATCCCTGGTTCCTTCCCGGTTCAGGCGTTGTCCCTAGGTTGAGCCCCATGAAAGTTCTCGTCGTGGAGGACGACCGGAAGGTCGCCGGATTCATCGAACAGGGTCTCAAGGAAGAGGGTTACGTCGTGGACATCGCCCCGGACGGCGAGGAAGCCACGATGCTGGCCCACGTCTACGATTACGACGTGATCCTGCTCGATGTGGTGCTCCCCAAGAAGAACGGGTTCCAGGTCGCCTCGGAGCTGCGGCGCGAGGGACGGAATACCCCAATTCTGATGCTCACCTCCCGCGATGCCGTGGAGGACGTGGTCCGAGGCCTCGACGCCGGAGCGGACGACTATCTGCCGAAGCCGTTCCGGTTCGACGAGCTGCTGGCCCGGATCCGGAGCCTGGTCCGCCGAGGAGGGGCGGAGCGGCTGGATGTGCTCCGCTACGGCCCGCTGGCGCTGGATCGCCTGCGGCACGTGGCCATGGTCGAGGACCGCGCGATCGACCTGACCCCCAAGGAATTTCAGCTGCTGGAGTTCTTCCTCCTGCACCCGGAGGAAGTCGTCCGCCGCACCACCTTGCTGGAGAAGGTCTGGGACATGCACTTCGACCCGGAGAGCAACGTGGTGGATGTGCATGTGGGGAACCTGCGGCGGAAGCTCAAGAAGGCGGCCGGCGCGAACTTGATCGCCACCCTCCGGGGCGTGGGATTCTCGCTCCGGCGAAACGGCGATTCCGAGGCAAGCGAGATCAGCGAAGTTACGGCTAGCAAGATCAAGACGTGACCGCGCGGGTGCGGGCCGCGATCCTCCCCGCGACCGCCGCTCTTTTCATCACGCTGGGCCTGGCACTTCTTCGGCCCGTCCCCACCCCCTGGCCAAACCGGGTATGGGAGACGGGCCTCGTTCTGACCGGGCTGCCGGTCGCCTGGCGGACCCTGGTCGGCATGTTCCGGGGCCGACTGGCCGCCGACCTGGTGGCGATGCTCGCCATCATCGCCGCCATTCTCCTCAATCAACCGCTGGCCGGACTGATCGTGGTCCTGATGCAGACCGGTGGCGAGGCCCTGGAGCGCTACGCCGAAGGGCGCGCCTCGGATGCGGTCCGCGAACTGGAAGCGGCAGCGCCCCGCATTGCCCACCGGTACGATGGAGCGACCGTCGAGGACCTGCCGGTCGAGGCGGTGGTGGTGGGGGACCGGCTCCTGGTCCGCCCCGGCGAGATGGTCCCCTGCGATGCGGTGGTTATCGCGGGGGAATCCCACGTCGATGTCTCGCGGTTGACCGGAGAGCCGGTCCCCCTGCATGCGCGACCGGAGATTCATCTCATGAGCGGGAGCCTCAACGGCGAGGGCCCGCTCACCATCCGCGCCACCGCCCTGGCCCGCGAGAGTCAGTATGCCCGGATCGTGGATCTGGTCCGCACCGCACAGGCCAGCAAATCGCCGCTCCAGCGGTTGGCCGACCGGTACGCGGTCTGGTTCACGCCGCTTACCCTGGCCGTCTGCCTCGTTGCCTGGCTTCTCTCCGGAGATGCGGTCCGCGTCCTCGCGGTACTGGTGGTCGCCACCCCCTGTCCCCTGATCCTGGCGACGCCGGTCGCGGTGATCGGCGGGCTCAACCGTGCCGCGCGGCGGAGCGTGGTGTTCCGCCACGGGGATGCCCTCGAGCAATTGGGCTCTACTACGGTGGCGATTTTCGACAAAACCGGGACCCTGACCGTCGGCAGGCCGGAGGTCGCGGCGGTGCATCCGGTTCCTCCGTTCCAGGAACTCGAAGTGCTTCGGCTGGCTGGAGCGGTCGAGCAGGTCTCCGGACACCTCCTCGCCCGGACCGTGGTCGAGGCCGCTCTCGCGTCGGCGGCGCCGCTGCCGTCAGCCCACGACGTGATCGAGGCCGCCGGCCAGGGAGTCTGGGGCCGGGTGGAGGGACGGGCGGTCGCGGTTGGGGCACTCTCCTTCATCGGGAGAACGCAGCCTCAAGCGGCCGAGGGGTTCCGCGACCAGGCAAACGAGGGCGACGGGCTCCGGGCGTTTGTCGCGGTGGATAACCAACCCGCGGGAGTCATCGCCTACGCCGATCGCGAGCGGGCGGACTTGAAGGAGTTCTTCTCCCAGCTTCGGGCCCTCGGCTATCGCCGGATGCTCCTGCTCACGGGAGACCATCGCGCCAACGCGGAGCGTGCCGCCACCGCGGCGGGGATCTCCGAGATCCATGCCGATCTGCTTCCCGAGGGCAAGGTCGAGGTGGTCCGAGGCCTGGTCGATGAGGGAATGAAGGTCGTGATGGTGGGCGACGGCACCAACGACGCGCCCGCGCTCTCCACCGCGACGGTCGGGGTAGCCCTGGCCGCGCACGGCGGCGGAATCACGGCGGAAGCCGCGGACGTGGTGGTGCTGGCGGACGACCTCACCCGGGTCAGCGAAGCCGTGGCGATCAGCCGCCGCACCATGCGGATCGCGCGCCAGAGTATCTGGGCCGGCCTGGGGCTGAGCACCGTGGCCATGGGATTCGCGGCCTGGGGGCTGATCCCGCCCATCGTGGGCGCCGTCCTCCAGGAGTTGATCGATGTCTCGGTCATCCTCAACGCGTTGCGGACCAGCATGCCCATGCCGTACGGCCAGGCCAAGACCTGACGACAATTAGGAGACCCGCCTTTGCTGATTCCCCAAACTGTTCACTATCCTCGGCAGCTATTCCAGGCGGCAATTCACCGCCGACCTGGTCGCCGGCGTCCTGGCGCGTGAAACGGACCATGGTGAGCGGCGCAAAGTCCCCAGGGACGAGCGGCGTTCATGAAGCGGACTTCACCCGGTTTTTATCGGAGTTTCATCCAAGCGAGATAGCTTCACCGAGTTCCGGGAGGGGGAATTAGCGGCTCATCGTGTGACTCGAGTGGGTTCCGAGATCGCCCGTCGAAAAAAGGCCGGTCCGGGTCGCGATCGACCAGAGCCCCGCCACCAGAATGATCGCCGCCAGGGCGCGACGCGCGGCCAGGCTGCGAGCGCCGAAGCGTCGAAGGCCGAGAGCGGCGATCGAGAGCGCGGGCAGGGTGCCGAGGCCGAAGACGGCCATGGTGAGCGCCCCTGCCCCGGGGGTGGCGACTGCCATGGGCAGACTCAAGGCGGAGTAGACCAGGCCACAGGGCAGCAGCCCGTTGGCCATTCCAAAGATCAGTTGGGCTCCGAGTGAGGGGCGGCCGAGGAACCGCTGCCCTAGCAGAGTCAGACCGGGAAGGGCAAACTTGGGTTCGGGGATCAACCCGGCCAGCCCGGCGCAGAACCAGATCAGGAAGGCGGCTGCCAGCGCGCCGGGCAACCAGGCCGGACCCGGGATCACGGCGCCCAGCCCTCCGGCGAGGGCGCCGAGCGCGGCGT
>Ga0335085_10013668_pt1 | contig 11883 bp, 9 predicted proteins | sample Lox_Sample_45_FD_206712 | JGI IMG/M metagenome (GOLD analysis project Ga0335085, IMG submission 206712) | Soil microbial communities from Loxahatchee National Wildlife Refuge, Florida, United States - Lox_Sample_4.5 | ecosystem: Environmental > Terrestrial > Soil > Wetlands | place: USA: Florida...
TGCGTCGGCACCTCGAGCAGGTCTCGCACGAGGTCGCGCTTCTCGTTCGCGATGAGCGACGCAAACGGCGACGGCGTGGTCGTCTGGCCGCTGAACATGACGAAGCCCGTCGCGTCGATCAGATCCGGCTGATCGGTGAGGCCCGTGCGATGCGTGGCGCCGGGCGCGTTCTCGGCGCGTCCGCTCTCGACGTTGCGGCTGTCCTCGGCGTTGTAGGCCCACACGCCCACGAGGCTCCCGCGCGTGGCCGCCGGCAGGCTCGCGGCCGCCGGCGCGACCCGCGGCTGCCCTTCCTTCTGCTCCGCGCGGGCCGCCGCGGTAACACCCGTGGCCGACACGAGCAACGCCAGAACCCCGGAGAGCGCCGCACATCGGAGAGGTTGCATGGCCGCCGCACCTCGCTGAAACGAGAGAGTTGGGCCGATGATACCGCAGCTGCCCTCCGCCGCGATCACGAAATGCGCGTGCGCAGCGCGGAAACTTCCGCGCCGGAACGCGCCTGACGACAATCTCGAAATCTCCCGGCCCCCGCCAGACTCGGCGGCGCGGCGCCCTCAGGGAAAGACCGGAGTCGAGGGCCGGCGTGCCGGCGGGTCGGACCGACCGGCCGGCGGGTCAGCGCGCCGGGTCGCCCGCGAGCCACGCGGCGATCTGCTCGCGGCTCCAGCGGTGATCGTCGTTCAGGTGCACGAGCAGCGCCGCAAGGTAGAGGCGCTTGCGGCATCCGTCGCCGGGGCACGGCTTGACGATGTCGAGGCAGTCGAAGAACCAGTCGAGGTCGCGCGTCGGATGCTGGCCTCCGGCCTCGCGCGGCAATCGATACATCGCCTCGTAGGCGGCGCCGAGCGCGCACGACGCGTGATCGCCCGAATAGTAGTCGCCGAACGCCTGGTCGGGCCGCCGCGCCATGCCGTCGCGGATGTAGGCGGCCAGCTCGCGCTCGTCGTGATGTTGTTTGCCGGGTTCGTCGGAGTGCATGACGCGCCTCCCTCGATGCCAGTGTAACAGCGATGATCGCGATGTACGCGGCTCCACGGCCATCGACCGGTTCCGGCCGGAGGTGTTCGCGGCCGGTCAGCGCGCCGAATCTGTCAGCGACGCGACGTCGCGGGCCGCGCGGGCGCGATCTGCGACTCGAACTGCTGCCGCTCGGCGTCCGGCATGCCGTAGGTGTGCCGATCTTCGGGGAACGAACCGGCGCGCACGTCCCGCACGTAGGCGTCGAGCGCCGTGCGGATCGTGCCGGCGACGTCGGCGTACTGCTTCACGAAGCGCGGCGTCGGTCCGGGAATCAGCCCGAGCAGGTCGTGCCAGACGAGCACCTGGCCGCCGCATGACGCGCCGGCGCCGATGCCGATCGTCGGGATCTTCACCGCCTCGCTGATGCGCGCCGCCACCGCGGCCGGCATGGCCTCGAGCACGATCGAGAAGCAGCCGGCGCGCTCGAGCGCCTGCGCTTCCTCGACCAGCCGCCGCGCGGCCGGCGCCGTGCGGCCCTGCGCCTTGTACCCGCCGAGCTTGGTCGCCGACTGCGGCGTGAGGCCGATGTGCCCCATCACCGGAATCCCCGCGTCGAGAATGCCGCCGATCCGCGTGAGCGTGCGCCCCGCGCCTTCCAGCTTGACGGCGTCCGCGCCCGCTTCCTTCGCGAATCGGATCGCGTTGGCGACGGCGGTCTCTTCGGACACCTGATAGGAGCCGAGCGGCATGTCGGCGACGACGAGCGCCCGGCGCGTCGCGCGCGCGACCGCGCGCGTGAACACCAGCATCTCCTCCATCGTCACCGGCACGGTCGAGTCGTAGCCGAGCACCGTCGTCCCGGCCGAATCGCCGACCAGGACGATGTCCACGCCCGCCGCGTCGGCGAGCCGCGCCGATGGCGCGTCGTACGCCGTCACCATCACGAGCCGCTCGCCGCGCCGCGCCATGTCGGCGAGATCGGGCAGCGTCAGTTTGTGCGCCGCGTGGTCGGATTCGTGTATCGCCATGGGCCGGTCCTCGTCAGGTTGTCGGCTGGTCTCGCGCGCCGCTACAGACCCGCCCGCTCCGGGTGGTCGAGGGGTACATTATCGATCAGGCGCGTCGTCCCGATCCGCACGGCGATGACGAGGGTCGGGTCGCCGTTCAAGGTCGCGAGGCCGACGTAGCCGACGTCGAGGCCGGCGAGCGCCGTGCGCGCCGCCGCGACGGGATCCTGCCCCGCCCGGTGCGCCGCGAGGCCCGCGCGCACCGCCGCCGGCACCGCCGCCGCCCGCGCGCGCTCGGCGGCCGAGAGCCGGGCGTTGCGCGACGAGAGCGCCAGGCCGTCGGCATCGCGCATCGTCGGCACCACCACGATCTGCAGCGGCAGATGGAGGTCGCGCACGACCTGCTGGACGACGGCGACCTGCTGCGCGTCCTTCTGGCCGAAGTACGCCCGGTCGGGCCGGACGACGCCGAACAGCCCGACGCAGACCGTCGCGACGCCGGCGAAGTGCCCGGGCCGCGCGTCGCCCTCGAACCCGATCGCCGCGCCGCGGACCTCGACCGTCGTCGCGTGGCCGGGCGGGTACATCTCGGCCGCGTCCGGTGCGAAGAGCAGATCGGCGCCGGCGCGCCCGGCGATCGCCGCGTCGCGCGCCTCGTCGCGCGGGTAGGCCGCCAGGTCCGCCGGATCGTTGAACTGGGTCGGGTTGACGAAGACGCTGACGACGACGGTCGTGCACTCGCGGCGCGCGGCGGCAATGAGCGCCGCGTGTCCGTCGTGCAGCGCGCCCATCGTCGGGACGAAGCCGACGACCCGGCGGGCGGACGCCGCGCCGTGCCGCGCGATCGCCTCGCGCAGCGCGGCCGTCGTGCGCGCGATCGTCATGGGCGCGTGGCCTCGGCGAGCGCGCGATAGACCGGCACGAGGTCGGGCAGCTCGGCCGCGAGCGCGGCCAGGTGCGCGTCCACCGTCGCCCAGTCGCCGCGAGCGATCGGCCCCGTCAGATCGAAGCCGTTCTCGATGGTGCGCTGCATCAGCGGCACGAGTGCCTCGGGCGGCGCCCCGGCCGCGACGACGGCCCGCGAGGCCGCGCGGTAGAGGGTCACCAGGAAGTTCGACGCCATCGCCGCGCCGCAGTGGTAGATCGCGCGTCGATCGTCGGCCAGGTCGAAGGACCGGAGGCCCAGCGTCGAGGCGAGCCATCGCGCCCGCGCGAGACCGTCGTCACTGTCCGCCGTGACCGCGGCCCAGGCGCCGTCGAGCTGCTCGGCGCCGCGGCGGCGCGTGAAGGTCTGCAGCGGGTGCATCGTGAAGCGGCGCACGTGCGGGTCGAGCGCGGCGAGCGGCGTGGCGCCGCTCACGTGCGCCATCCAGGGTCCGGGCGCGATCCGTCGCGCCACGTCGCGGATGGCCGCGTCGGGCACGCAGAGCAGCACGAGCGCCGCGTCGTCCCCTTCGCGGAGCAGGCCGCGCTCCTCCAGGCGCGCGGCCATGGCCGCGCCGACCCGCCCGCGGCCAACGACGCGCACGCTGTCGAGCACGCCTCATTCTATCGGCCTCCCGGCCCCGGCTCGAACCCGCCCGGTGGGGAACTTTCCGGGCCGGCCGGACATTACTCTGTCAGACACGAGCCGGTGCAGACCGACGACGAGCTGATGGCGGCGTTTCAGGCGGGCGACCGTCAGGCGTTCGAGACGCTGTTCGAGCGCTTCCGCGCCCCCGTCTGGGCGTACTTCCGGCGCCGGGGCGTGCAGGCCGATCGCGCCGAGGAGCTGACGCACGACGTGTTCGTCGCCGTGCTGCAGGCCGCGCGGCGCTACGAGGCACGGGGCGCGTTCCGCAGCTATCTGTTCGGCGTGGCCTTCCGCGTGCTCGGCGCGGCGCGGCGCGCGACGCGGCAGACCGGCGGCGAGACGTCGGTCACCGCGGCGCCGGAACCGGCCGGACCGGGCGCCGATCGCGAGACCGTGCTGTGGGTGCGGCAGGCGCTGGCCGCGCTCGACGAGGACGATCGCGAGGTCCTGATGCTCCGGGAGTACGAGCAGTTGCGCTACGACGAAGCGGCGGCCGTGCTCGGCGTGCCGATCAACACGGTGCGGTCGCGGCTCTTTCGGGCGCGGATGGCGCTCCGCCGGCGGCTCGAAGGGCAGAATCCGGAAGGTGGAGAACGATGACGGACACCCCACACGTCTCCGCGGAAGAGTTGATGGCGTTCGCCGACGGCGAGGTCGCCGCGGCCAGGGCTGGCGAGATCGGCGCGCACGTGCAGGCCTGCCCCGGCTGCCGGCGCGAGCTCGACGAGCATGCGGCGGTCGGCGCGCGGCTCGCGGTCTGGAAGGTGGACGCGCCGCCGGCGACGCTGACCCCGCCGGCCGGTCAGGCCGCCCGGCCGGCGCCCGCGCCGCTGGCCCGCATCGGCGCTGTCGCCGCCGCGGCCGCGCTCGTCATCGCCGCGGTCTGGGCGGTGCGCCGGCCGCACGAACCGCCGCGCGTGGAGGCGCCCTCCGCCACGGCGCCCGCGCCGGCACCGCCGGCCCTGGATCCCGGCACGTTCGCGCTCGCCTGGGCGCAGCAGCCGCGCGTGGACCCCGGCGTCTCCCCCGGCGGTTCGCGCGTGCTGATCGTGGCGTTCATGGACTGGCTGTGCCATCCATGCCACGTCTCCTACCAGTCCTACCGTCCCGTGCTGAAGAGGTACGAGCAGCGCGCGCCGGGCCAGGTGAAGCTGGTCGTACGGGACTGGCCCTGGGACAGCCGCTGCAACCCGCATGTGCACGGCCTGGAACATCCCGGCGCGTGTACCGCCGCGCTCGTCGTCCGGCTCGCGCGGGATCGCGACAAGGCGGACGAGATGATGCAGTGGCTGTTCGAGAACATGTCGCGGCTGCAGACGCTCGATCCGGCCGACGCGGAGCGGGAGATTCAGGCCGAGGCGCGGCGTCTGCTCGGCATCGGGAGCGTGGACTTCGACGCGGCCATCGCGGCGGCGCGGGCCGGCCTCGACGCGGACATCGAGGCCGGCGCCGCGCTGGATATCACGCAGACCCCGACGTTCTTCATCAACGGCGTGCGCGTGCCGTCCGAGCACGTGAACGGCCCGCTGACGCCGGAGAGCCTCGACGCCGCGATCGCGATCGAACTGAAGCGCGCCGCCCGCCGGGCTTGACGCACGCGACGGCTACTTCTTCGGCTTCGCTCCGGTGTAGGCGACGTCGGCGCGCGCGGCCTGGAGCACGTTGGCGTGCGACGCGTCGTCCTTCGCAGCCTCCGCATTCAGGGTGGGCGCGGCCACCGCCGCGCTCGCGGCGGTGGCGTCCGCCCCGGCGCCGGCGGCCCCACCGGCACGTCCGGCGCGCGCGGGCGCGGCGGCGGCGTCGGCTCCGGCGCCGCCGGCGCCACCGGCACGTCCGGCGCGCGCAGACGGGTCCGGCGGCGGCTGATAGGCGCCCGCCTGCAGGAACGCGACGACCATCAGCTCGCTGGGATCGATCTCCGTGTAGGCGTGGCCGTCCGCCGCGTATGCGCGCGGCGCCGCGCCCGGCGCCTCGGACTGGCGCCGCTTCGCCAGTTCCGCATCGAGCGTCTTCGTCACATCGTCCTGGATCGCCTTCAGACTGAACGTGTAGTCGGTCTTGCCGGTCGTCGTGATCGGCAGGCCCGCGCCCTTGTCGCCGGCGACGGCCCGCACGACCACCGGGTGGAACCGGATGCCGTTCTCACCCGTGAAGCGCAGCTCCTTCTCGACGAGCACGAGGTGCAGCCGGAGGTCCCTGGCATCGGCGGGCAGCTTCGACACGGTGGCGGTGACGTGAATCTGGTCGCCCGCGCCGGTAGCTTTGACGGCGAGCCCGGCCTGCGCCGGCACACTGAGCTCCTTGTCGATCTTCTCGATGTACTTCTGGTACACGCCCGGCGCGCCGGTGCGTGCGCCGCCGCCGAGCTGCAGCAGCCCGCCGTCCATGTTGAACGTGGGCACGCCCTTGAACGGCGTGTAGTAGTCGTGGCGGCCGACGCCGCCGGACACGACCATGGGATCCGGCTGCGGGATGTTCTGGTGGTACGCGATGGCGATCACGTCGGTCTGCGGGTACCGCTCCATGACCGCGTCCATCGCCAGGTCGGCCGCGACGCACGGCGGGCAGCCCGACCCCGTGAACATCTCGAGGAGGACGACGCGGTTGCCGCGCGATGCCGGGGCCGTGTACTTCTCCGGCGTCACGGGATTCGGGAACTTCTCGCGGTACAGGCTGTCGAGCGCGGCGTCGAGTCCGGCGTCGCGGCCATGGACCGTCTTCCACTCGGCCCGCAAGGCCGCCTCGTCCGTCGCGCCGTGAAGGCCGCCGGCGACCGAGGCCGCCATGAAGTGATCGAGCGCCGAGGCGTGATCGCCGTGCGCGGCTTCGAGGTTGGCCAGTTCCAGCGTGGCGGCGTTGTTCGCCGGCGCCGCGGCCACGGCGTCCTTCAACGTGGCGATCGCCCGCGTCGCGTCACCCTGTCCGGCGTAGATCCGTCCGAGCACCTCCAGCGCGCGGCCGCGGACACTCGTGTCGTACTGCGTCCGGATCTGCTCGTCGGTCACGGGCCGGTTCGTCGAGCGGGCGCGCACGCTCTTCGCAAAGGTCTCGTAGTCGGCGGCCTTGAACGCGTCGGTCACCAGCGTCTGCGCACGATCGAGCAGGAGCTTCTTGTCCACGAGGGGCGCGACCGCCGACAGCAGGCGCGTCAGCCGCACATCGGGTGTCGCGTCCGGCGCGATCGCCCCGATCAGGCGGTCGAGCACGGCGTTCATGTCCGAGGTCCGATCCGGCCAGGTCGTGAGCGTCGCGAGGATCTGGAGGTCGACGTTGTTGAGGAGCGTAGAGGTCGGATAGTCCGTTCGAATCTTCTCGAGCGCGGCGAGCCGGGCGGCCGGGTCCTTCACGGCCTGCGCCGCGCTGAGGGCCTGGGCCTCCGGCGACGAGCCGCGCCCCGCGCGTGGAATCGCCACCGGCGCCTGCTGCGGCTGCTGCGGCTGCTGCGGCACCTGCCGCGCGCCGACCGCGAAACAGGTCAAGCTGACGGACGCGAGCACCAGAACGGGAAGCATCGAGCGACGCAGCAGTGACGACATGGGACCTCCGGAAGAACCATCGCCTATGGACTATCGGCTATCGGCTATCGGTGATCGATTATCGGCTATCGATGACTATCGGCTATCGATGATTATCGGCTATCGATGACTATCGGCTATCGATGATCGGCTGTTCTCGATTCCTCGATTGCGGATCCTCGATTCCTCGATTGCAGATTCTCGATTACCGATATCGATTTCAGATTCCAGATTCCAGATTTCAGATTTCTATCGCCCTCCGCCTCCCGAGGGCTTCGTGGCCGTGAAGTGCTCGTCGATCCACCCCATCCAGCGTTCCTGCACGTCGCGCTGGCGCACCGGATCCTGCGGGTTGTGGCCGTAGACGGGATAGGCGAAGAACCGCGTCTCCACGCCGTTCGCGCTGAGCGCGTGGAACAGCTTGTAGGACTGCGTGATCGTCACGCGATAGTCGCCCACGTCGGAGAGCACGAGCGTCGGCGCCTTCATCTTCGCGGCGTAGGTGATCGGCGACTGCTCGCGGTCGCGCTCCATCGCCTGCTCGTTGACGAACGCCTGTCCCCCGCGTGCGCTGGCGCCGTCGCCGAGGTTCTGCTGATCGACCTCGTCGGTCACGGCCGCCCCGGCCACCGCGCAGCGCCAGATGTCGTAGTGCCCGATCATCCACGTGGTCATGTAGCCGCCGTACGACCAGCCCGACACGGCGATGCGCGTGTCGTCCACGTGCACCTGCGCCTTGACGGCGTCGATGCCGGCCATCACGTCGCGGCCCGGGCCGTCGCCGGCGTCGTTGCCGATCGCGCCCTGGTACTGGCGCCCGAGGTTGTCCGACCCGCGATAGTTCGGCTGGAACACCAGCCAGCCCTTCGCCGCGAGGAGCTGCGCCTGCGGGCTGAAATTCATGAGCGAGGCCGCGCGCGGTCCGCCGTGAATGACGAGCACGAGCGGATAGGTCTGTGACGGGTTGAAGTCGGGTGGATAGGTCAGCAGGCCGTTCTCGTCGAAGACCTCGTGCGCGTTCGCGCCCGTGCCGCCGCGCTCGTTCTTCCACTCGACGACGTCCGTGCGGCCGAGCGACATCGCCGCGATCTGATCGTTCACGTGCGTCAGCGCCTTCGGCTTCGCGTCGGGCGTCGCCATGTAGTAGAGCTCGGCCGGGTGGGTCGGCGAGCTGCCGGCAAAGGCGATCGCGCCGAGCCGGCTCGTCGCCATGTCCACGTAGAACGACGAGTTCGGGCTGACGCCGTCGAGATCGAGCTTCTTCGGCTCGCCCTCGAGCGGCACCTGCCACAGCGACACCTGCGTGCTGTCGTTGCCGCCGACGAGGATCGACTTGCCGTCGGCCATCCAGAGCGCGCGCGCGAGGCCGCGATCGATCGAGCCGCCGAGGGTCTTCGACGGGCCGCCGGCGACCGGCGTCACCGTCGCGCCGCCGCCGCCGCCGAGCGTCAGCAGTTGATCGTTCTGGAACGAGTACACCGGGTAGGTGCCGCCGGCGTTGAGCGGCGTGATCGTGCCGTCGGCGATCTTGACCGCCTGCACGCCGCCGCCGAACCCGCCGCCGAATCCACCGCGCTGCGGCTGCGGCGCCGTGGTGGACGGCGGCGTTGGCGGCTGACCCGCGCCGCGCGTGCCCGCCTGCTGGCTGGCGCCGGCGCCGCCACGCCCCGGCGTGGCGCCTCGCGCGCCCGCCCCGCGAGTCCCGCCGCCGCCACCGCCGCGCCCGCCGTTGCGGTTGAACACGACGGCCGTGCCGTCCGGCGTCCACGTGATCGTGGACGAGGGCGGCCCCGGCGGCCGTGCGACGGGCAGCGTCCACGTGCCGTCGGTCAGCCGCTTCGCCGCGCCGCCCGCGGACGGCACCATCCACACGTGCGTCGGCAGCGTCGCCTCATGCGCCAGGAAGTTGTCGTTGAGCTCCACTTCGAACGAGTCGTTGTAGCGCTGCCAGCCGGCCTTCTTCTCCGGCTCGTCGGCCGTCGCGAACGCGATCGTCCGGCCGTCGGGCGACCAGGCGAACTGCTGCACGCCGGTGGGCGCCGTCGTGATCTGCTTGTCCGCGCCGCCGGTGCTCGACACCACGAAGATCTGCGGGTGCGCGTCGGCGCCCGTGCCGACCGTCGCGAGGAACGCGATCCGCGCGCCGTCGGGCGACCATCGCGGGAAGGACACGCTCACGCGCGTGTTCGGTTCGACCACCTGCGCCTTCTCCGTCGCGATGTCGATCCGCCAGATCGCCGTCGCGTAGCGGTCCTCGTCGAGGTTGGGCGTGCCGACCAGGTAGGCAATCGACCGGCCGTCGGGCGAGAATTGCGGATCGCCCACGCGCGCCACGCGCGAGTAGTCGTCGAGAACGAATCGGTGGCCGCCCACCGGCTGCGCCGGCACGGCACTGGTCAGCGCGACGGTCGCGACCAGGGTCACGAGTGTCTGTTTCATAGAGCCTCCGACGGCGTGATGGCCGGATGTTACACCCGCGCGGCCGCGCCGCCCAGCCACATACTCGGCCCGAGTAATCCGCGCCGGTCCCGCCCGGTCACTTCTTCGGGTTGAAGTCGTGCGACACGAGCAGCTTGAGCGTGAGTCGATCGGTCGCGTCATTCAGGCCGATACCCGCGCCGGCCTCGATGTCGAACGACTTGCCGCTCCGATCGAAGACCCCCCAGATCTGGTGGTACTGCGAGCCGACGGGCGCGAACTGATGAATCGGCCCGTAGTCCGCGTACTCTTCCACGGCAATCGCCCAGACCTTGTTGATGTTGTAGGCGAGCCGCTCGGACGGCACGAACTCCAGGTTCTTCACGCCGTCGTACGACGTGTCCAGGATCGGATTGATGATCAGATCGACCTTGCTGAAGTGCCAGCCGATGATGGGCCGGATCTCCGCCGTGTGGCGCTTCTCGTCCCACCGCTTCTGATTGAAGCTGAACTCGAAGTTCGTGCCATAAAAGAACTTCCGATCGTCGGCGTGCGGCACCGCGAAGAGCGTGCGGATCTTGAACCCGTCGAAGCCGAACCCCATCGCGTTGTCGCGGCTGTAGAGGGGCATGTAGAGGCCGAGTTCGAGCCACGGCGTGGCGCCGAACGCCCACTCCGGCACGCCGTTCCACGACTTGTCGGAGACGACGGCGCCCGGGAACGCCGGCGCCGTCAGGCCCTTCGGCGTGAAGTTGTTGTGCCAGGTGAGGTTGAACACCCCGACGGGCGCGAGGCCGCCGTCATACACCTGGATCTCGTCGGTCTGCGCCGAGGCCGCGCGCGGCACCCCGATCACAACGGCCGCCGCGAACGCCGCGAGACACACACGGAAGCTCTTCACGACACGCTTCTCCTTCCTTGAATCGGGCTTGAATCGGGCTTGAATCGGGCTTGGATCGGGCTTGGATCAGGAATCTCAACGAATGCGAGCCGCCTCATCATATCCAAGGGCGGTCCTTCGTGGATGCCGAAGTCAATGCGGCAAGGCGCGAATGGCGAACTAACGCCCACCACCCTTCGCCAGCGCCGCATGCCCCTCGCCGAGGATCGGCGATGTCAGCCCCTCCACGGCGTGCGCCGTCGCGCCGCCGAGGTCGAAGACGACGACCTCGTTCGCGCCGCGGCGCAGCCACGGCCCGGGCACGTAGAGCGTCTGCTGCGGCCCGATGTTCCACACGCGGCCGAGCGCGTGGCCGTTGATCCAGGCCGCGCCCTTCACCCAGCCGCGCATGTCGAGGAACGTATCGCCCGGCTCGGCGACGTCGAAGCGGCCGCGATAGAACGCCGGGCCGTCGGCCGGCCCCGTCCTGAAGGCCAGCCCCGCGAGGTCCGTCATCGGCAGGGGATAGATCTCCCAGCCGGTGAGCGTCCGTCCGTCGAGCGTCACCGTCCCGGTGATCCCTTTGCGCTCGTTGCGCAGGTCTTTCTTGAAGTTGATGCGACCCGTGTTCTCGACGAGCAGGTCGAGCGTCGCCGGCCCGGCCGGGACGTCGATCGCGGCCGTCTGCTGGTTCAGGCGCCGATCGAGCGTCGCGATGCGCGCCCGGTTGACGAAGATCACCGCGTAGTCGTGCAGGTCCTGCAGCGCGAGCTCGCTGTGCGCCGGGCCCTGCAGCGTCGTGCGATAGAGGATGTACCCGTACGACTGCCCCACCTCCTCCATCGTCTTCGGCGCGTCGCTGCGAACGGGCCGGCCGAGCGCGGACCACAGGGAGGCGGACGCCTGGAGCTCGAGGCGCGGGATCGCGATGGGCGCCGGCGAGGCCGGCACCTCGGGGAGGGTCACGCCGGGCTCGTGCTTCGCGATGGCGTCGCGGAACAGGAAATACTTCGGCGTCGGCCGCCCCGACTCGTCGAGCGCGCTGTCGTAGTCGTAGCTCGTCGTCTGCGGCTTGTAGGTGCGGTCCATGTTCGCGCCGTTCATGAAGCCGAACGTCGTGCCGCCGTGGAACATGTAGAGGCTGACCGAGCCGCCCTGCGACAGCATCCAGTCGAGCTCGCGCGCCTGCTGGTCGCCGTTGGTGTGCGCGTGCGCGCCGCCCCACTGGTCGAACCAGCCGGCCCAGTACTCGCCGCTCATGAGCGGGCCGTCGGGACGGAACTTGCGCAGCGCGTCGAAGGCCCCGCGCGCGCCGCCCGGCCCGAAATTGACGACGGCCGGCAGATCCGGGAGCGTGCCGGCCGGGAGCTGCGAGGGACCGTCCGCCGTGTAGAGCAGCGCGTCGCCGAACCCGGCGGCGACCATCGCGTCGCGGATGCGGCCCATGTAGACCTTGTCGTTGTCGAATGACCCGTACTCGTTCTCGACCTGCACCGCGATGATCGGCCCGCCGTGCGTCGAGAGCAGCGG
>Ga0335085_10013669_pt1 | contig 11882 bp, 8 predicted proteins | sample Lox_Sample_45_FD_206712 | JGI IMG/M metagenome (GOLD analysis project Ga0335085, IMG submission 206712) | Soil microbial communities from Loxahatchee National Wildlife Refuge, Florida, United States - Lox_Sample_4.5 | ecosystem: Environmental > Terrestrial > Soil > Wetlands | place: USA: Florida...
TGCCGGAACAGTCTGCCAGCCTAAATCGGAATCGCTGTTGATCGGCGGAAGATCAGAACTTGTTGGTAGTTCGTCGAAGAACGCCGAATCCAGCGGGTGACGATCATTTCGGAACCGTCTTCGGAAATGCGCCATTGATCGACCCGCTCAGGTACGTTGAGAACTGCCGTTCGGCCAGTGATCTTGGCACGTCCCGAGGCAGACCTGATTGGCGACAAGCCACGACGCAACACGTAATATTGCTCCGTAAGGCCCGCTCCATCTTCGCCGTTGAAAACCTCGATCACCCTCAATCGTTTTTCGTCTCTGGTCACGTTCAGCACTAGCCGCAGGGGGCGGGGTGCCGGTCCGAAGTCGCTCCGGGCGATATCGGCCACCCACACTCCGCTTACATCCGTCACACCGGCGTTCGTTGCCAACGTCACGCAAACAGCCATGAGGAACAAGACCGTCAATCGCATTGCACGTTCTCACTCTGAATCTGTTTTGTGTGCAAACGCCGAACCGCATCAGCAAGGACGGGAGGGGCGAAGGGCTTGGGAAGGAAGGCATCGGCCAGGAGATCATCACTATCCGTCGCTCCGCTAAACATCAGGAGTACGGGAGTGTTTGGAAACTGCACTTTCACTAGACGGGCGAGAGCAGCGCCATCTAGTCCAGGCATGGAAATGCTGCTTACGATGAGGGTCACTGCGCCGCCCAATCGTTTTACCATCGTTAGCGCACTCACGCCATCTTGCGCCTCCAAGGTTGGAAACCCGTACTTCGACAGAACCGCCCGAATAAGGGACCGCAGTTGAGGCTCTTTATCAACTATCAGGACGGGCAAGCTCATAAGCCAGAGGGCCTTTAGTCGTCTCGATGCGGCTTGGCAGCGTGGACTAATTGGATATTAACACTCCCATATCCAGAATCAACAACTCTTTGGCGGCTAACGCAATGCCCGCCTTTAGGGGTGGTGCGCACCGCACTTGACCCGGATTGTCGATGTTGGAACGGGTGGTAGTGTTGGTTTTGGCACGCCAGCATTGCGAAGAGGCACGGTGCTTGAAAGATCTTTACATCGGTGCGCTTCCACCAACACGGTTGCAGAGACACGGCCTAGAAGAGGATCGAGTTGGGCACTGTGGCTGCGTTGCTCGTCGCCGTGATTGCGAATCCAGCCGGGTGGGATCGAGCGAATGGAGACCATCTGGTGAGGGCTGGCGGGGCATTGCAGGGCTGCACCAGTTCTCCAAGAACTGCGATCCTCATCGACGTGGACGGACGATTCGATCCGTATAATGCGGGGCCGTCAGAATTGTTGGTTCTGGACACAGGCTCGAAATCTGCTCTCATGATTACCTCACGCTAACGGGGCATTTTGGTCCTTTTGAGCCTTTAGGTCCATCGACAAATCAATAAGTTACGCTGTGGAATACCCCGTCAAGGGTTCGAGTCCCGCCCGGCTCACCATGAAAACAAAAGACTCAGCGGAATTTCCGAAGCGCTCTTACCAAAACTTACCTACCAGAATTCTTGCTGTTTTGAAAGCGGCGGTGTCGGCGCGCCCGCGCCAGCGCGTCCAGAACCGGCGCCAGGATGGCCCACGGGCGCGCGTAGGCGACTCTTGCGGGGTTGATCTCGCTGCTTCGCCTCAAACGGAATCGGGCGCAATGCCGTTCATGCCCGAACAAAGGAGGCCCAAAAATTCTTCGTTCGCCCTAATGACCGAGGATTGGCGAACGTGCTCTTTGAGGATGTCCACTGCGCGCTTGGCGTCGGCGAGCGACACGCTGTTAATCTTGAACGCGCGCTCGACGAGGATGCCTTCAATGAGAGGATTGGAAAGCGGGCGGTTGTAGAACTTGAGCTCAGCGCTGGTTCCGGGCGTCCAGCGGAACTTGCTGAGCCAGTCGTAAACGGGAAGCTCGACACCCTTGCCTTCACTGAGTTTGCTCATGCCATCGCCTCTTTCCGGTCGTTCATCAGCAACCGGAGGCGCCCCGTGAGCAGGCTTTGCATCAGCGATTTCTTCACTCGCTGAAGCGCGGCGATCTTTCGCTCTTTGCTGAGGATCAAGTCTTCACAGGCGACAATTGGTGCAGCAACTGCTCTTCGTTCATCGTCGCTGACTGGATGAGCAATGAGTAAAGGCCGCGAATTTCCGTAGTTGATGTTTGCCTGAGCAGACTCGGTAGACATGCGCTTTAAATAGGTCTTTCGCATCCGAAGACAACGAAACCTGCGGCTGATGCGCTGGCCTTCTTCGTTCAAAGTCTGAGAGTGTTGCCGGACATAACCGCGGCTACCAACAATGTCGTAGGCCAGGGTCGCGGTGCCGACGTGCCCGCTGGCGTCGGGCGGATAGGTGATGGTCGTCGTGTTCGTTCCGAGCGTGTACGAATAAGTGGTCGTATAGGTGGCTGACGGGTTCACCGCGTCGGTCGCTGCTTGGGTGGTCGCCTGCAACCGGCCAAAAGAGTCGTACGCCGCGCTCGGCAGCGGGTTGCCCAACGGGTCGGTGCCGCCGGTGTACAGATGAGTGGGATCGTACTCGTACCGCGAGATGGGTTTTACACCACTGCTGTCCGGCGGATATTTTTCGGATGCCTCCCGGTTTACTTCGGGACTGCAACAAAGTAAACTCAACACAAATATGCTGTCTGCCGGCCGCAGCACGGGCCGGCGGCCGTGGAGGAGCGAGTCCCCGATGTATCGACCCTTGCGCGCGCCATTCCGCCACCCTGCGCTGATGATGGGGGTCTGTGCCAGCGCGATTTTCGGCTGCCTTTATTCGCTTCGAGGGGCCGATCAGCCGGCTCCCGCCGCGATTTTCAAGCAGTATTGCTTCACTTGCCACGGCAATAACCTGGCCACCGCGGGAATCAGTCTCGAAAAGCTTACGACGGCCCCCTCGGTCGCCGAGAATTATCAAATTTGGGAGCGGGTGATCGGGGTTCTGGACCAAAAGCGTATGCCCCCAAAAGGTCTGCCCCAGCCGACCGATGAGCAGCGGGCGAGTGCATCCGCCTGGATCCATTCGCAACTAGATTCGTATGTGAAAACGCACGCCGGCGATCCGGGACGTGTGACGGTTCGCCGTTTGACCAGCGGCGAGTACCACTACGCCATCCACGATCTCACGGGGCTCGATCTCGATCTCGGCATCGACGCGTCAAACGACTCGGTGGGCGGCGAGGGCTTCACGAACTTCGGCGATGTGCAGTTCATGCAGGACGCCAACCTGCAGCGGTATCTGGAAGCGGCGAAGAGCGTGGCGGATCACGCCGTTGTTGGCGCTGGACCGATTCAGTTCTATTCCGACCCCGGGAAAACCGGATTCGAGATGTCGGCCATCCACCGCATCAAGGATATCTACGCCAACTACGGTTTTCGCACCGTCTCGGGCGAGGGTGGATTCTCTTTCGGGTTGGAGAAATACGCCAAGGCGGTGTTCGCGGCGTGGGAATACCAGCACCGCGCCGCGCTCGGAAAATCCAAAGCCACATTCGCCAGCCTGGCCGCGGACGAAGGTGTGACGGGTCGATTCGTCGAGCACATCTACTCCACCATGAACCGGTCCGACCTGCTGTACCCCTCGTCGGAAATGGCAGCGCGATTCCGTAAACTGCCGGCGCCCACATCGGACATCGCGGCCAGCGTGGCTGCGGCGCGCGCGAAGAGCGAAGAGTTACAGAAGTACATCACGTCCTGGCCGAGTTGGCTGTTCGCGCGCGGCGATGCGGCTTTTGGCGGCGCGGGGGATGAGAGCCCGCTCATCATCACCGAGAAATCGCTGAAGGTGGAAGCGGCGCATCACTTCGTCTACAACCGCATTAACAGAGGGCCGGTTGGGGGCAGGGGAGTTGCCGGCCGCGGCGCCACCACGGCAGCACCAGCCACGCCGCCCCCTGCGCCGACAACGGCGAAGTTCTACCTGTTCGCTTCGCCGGTCAACCCGCAGGCCAAAGGCAAACCGGTGCTCGTGTGGCGCAACCCCACGGTGAGTTTCCGCGCAGGCTTCGGACGCGGTGCGGCGGCAACGGTGAACGCCAACGGCGCTGACGATCCGAATGCCGCGGTGGCAGCAGGGGCGAATCCGCCGGCAGGCACCCGGGGAGGCGCTCCCGCCGGTCCGCGCATACCGCTTCGCGAGGCGGTCACGGAGGAAGGCGCCAAAGCGCTGCACTTCGGAATCAGTCCCGATGGCACCGCGCTCGGGCCGGACGATTTTGCGTCGGACCTCGCTTCCACGGCAATTGAAGTGAAGCTGCCGGCCGGCATGACGACCGTCAATTTCCAGGCCGATGCGCAGGTGGGCGCCGATCACGACCAGGTTTTCCGCGTGATCATCACGGATCGCGAGGACGGCACGTCGCGCGGCATTCCGCTGCGCGCCATTATAGGCGATCCCAAGAGTTCGGGATATCAGACCTTCAAAAAGGGCGTGCTGCAACTGGCCGACATTTTGCCTCCGAATTCAAACGGCGAGGCGACGCCCGCGGATAAAGATCCGCCGCCCGAACCATTCGACCCGACCTACAATACTCCCGAGCACGACGCGTTTGACAACGACGTGAAGTACGTGCGCGACGACCGGTTCATCTACAACCATGTCTTGGATGATGCCGCGCGCCGCAAAGTGGACGAGGCTTGGAACGATCTGTATACCTCGTTCGAGTATCACGACCATTATTGGAAGCTGCTGGATGCCCACTATAAGCTAGATCGCGGCAGCAAGCATATCGGCGAATTGACGAGGGCGGATTTCGACGCGATGCCCGTGGAAGCTCGCGCTTACGCCATGAGCCTGCGCAAGACATACGACGAAGCGCGCGCGGCCGAAAAAGCCGCCGAGCCGCGGCATGTGGACGACTGTCTTGAGTTCGCCAGCTGTGCCTGGAGACGGCCGCTGACCGCCGGAGAAAAGCTCGACCTGAGGGCGTTCTATCAGAAGATGCTGGCGGCCGATCCCGATCACACCCGCGCCATCAAGGCTCTGATTGCGCGGATCCTGGTGGCGCCCGAGTTCCTCTACAAATTGGAAACCGCGGGTCCCGCGTCCGGCGCGCTTCTGAAACCTGTTTCGACTACCGCCGGCGATCGTCCGGCCGCGCTCAATAACTGGGAAGTCGCCAGCCGCTTGAGTTTCTTTATCTGGTCGTCCATTCCCGATGAGGAACTGAGGCGCGCCGCAGCCGCCGGCGAGTTGACCGAGCCGGCGAATCTGCGCAAACAGGCCGCGCGCATGCTGGCCGATCCGAAGGCGCGGCGCTTGGCCACGGAGTTCTTCGGACAATGGCTCGGCTTCTACCAGTTCGACCAGTTTAAGGGCGTGGATACGAGCCGCTACCCGGAGTTCACGCAGGAAGTGAAATCGTCGATGTATGACGAGGCCGTATCGTTCTTCGAGTACGTTCTTCGCAAGGACCGGCCGCTCGGCGAACTGCTCAGTGCGGACTACGACTTCCTGAACGCGCCGCTGGCCAAATATTACGGCGTCGGGCACCAATTCAAGAGCAGGAACGGACTGGAGCTGGTGGATGCGGCAAATGCCTTCCACCGCGGCGGGATCTTGCGGTTGGGAGCGGTTCTGACAGCTACTTCGGCGCCTCTGCGGACCAGTCCGGTGCGGCGCGGCGATTGGGTGCTGCGGCGCATCCTGGGCACGGCTGTGCCGCCGCCTCCGGCCGATGCCGGTTCCATACCGGCCGATGACAAGCTGTTTGGCGGCTTATCGGTGCGCGAGCGGTTGCAGGTCCATAAGCGCAACGCCACGTGCGCCACTTGCCACACGCGCATCGATCCGCTGGGATTCCCGCTGGAACACTTTGATTCGACCGGTCGATGGCGCGAAACGTATGCCGATGGCAAGCCGATCGACGATTATGGCGACCTGAAGGACAATACGCGCATCAACGGCGTAACTGGTCTTTTGAGTTACCTCGAAAACGAGCAGGCGGAAGAAGTGCAGCGCACGCTGGCCCGCAAGCTGGTCGGCTATGCTCTGGGCCGCACGATTCAACTTTCCGATCAACCGCTGATTGATACTCTGGCCGCCGCCCGCGGTAAGTCGGGAATGTCTGTGTTAGTGGGCCAGATCGTGACCAGTAAGCAGTTTTTAAATCGCGTGGACAGCGTGGACGCGCCCGTGAAGCGCGCGAGCGTGCAACCTTCCAAAGCACTCGAACCGACTCAGGCAGGGAGACAATGAATAAGACCGAAGGGAAATCGAGACGTTACTTTTTGCGAGGGGCAGGCGTAGCTCTGGCATTGCCCTGGATGGAATCTCTTCCGCTGTTCGGCGCAACCGATACGCCGGCTGCGAACAAGCCTCCCTTGCGCTTTGCCACCCTTTATTGGTCGAACGGCATCAAGCCCGCGCATTGGTGGGCGAAGGGCAGCGGCGCGATGGAATTTGGCCAGAGCGCAGCGCCTCTGACGCCGCATGCCCAAGACGTCGTGTTCATCAAGGGGCTCTTCAACGAGCAGGCCTTCAAGAATCCGAGCCCCCACCAGGGGCGCAATGCGAATCTGCTTTCGGGCGCCAGGGTAAGCTCCGACCCGAGCGACATCCGCGTCGGCACGTCGATGGACCAGGTGCTCTCGAAGGGGATCGGCAATCGCACGGCGGTGCCCAGCATGGCGTTGGGAATCGAGCCCAATGAACTGCGCCTCGAAGACGGCCTCTCGATGATCTACGCTTCGAACATCTCCTGGGAGACGCCTACCCGGCCGGCCACCAAGGAGATTTACCCGGCGCGCGTCTTCGACAGCCTGGTAGACGATGGCAAAGGCCGCAAACTTGACCGCAGCATCCTCGACGCCGTGCTGCAGGAGACCCACGATCTGCAGCCAAGAATCAGCAGCGGCGATCGCAAGAAGCTCGACGAGTATCTGGAATCCGTGCGGTCGATCGAGAAACGCATCGACACGGCCGGCAAGCAGGAGCGCATCGAGGGTTGGCGGCCCACATTAGACAAGCCGAACATGCCGCGCCCGGCAAACGAGATTCCGCAGAACGTGCCCGATCACATGAAGCTGATGCTTGACTTGATCGTGCTCGCCTTCCAGATGGATAAGACGCGCATCGCCACCTGCATGCTCAACAACGACCTTTCCCAGATGAACTTCAAGTTCCTGGAAGGCTGCCACGGAGCCTTGCACCTGGATCTGACGCATAACGGTCATGTCCCTGAGCTCGAGGCGATGTATCTCAAGACCAATCAGTATCACGTAAAACAGTTCACCTATCTGATCCAGAGGCTGAAAGACATTGACGAAGGCGGCACCTCGCTGTTCGACAATTCCATCCTGCTGTTCACATCCAGTCTGTTCGACGGCGACGCGCATGGGGCGGATCAACTGCCGATCGTTCTGGCGGGCGGCGCCGGTGGCGCGCTCAAATGCGGACGCGCTCTAGACTTCCTCGACCAGGGTAACGACAACCGGCGCGCCTGCAGCTTGTACCTTTCGATTATGGATCAGATGGATGTGAGGCTGGATCGTTTCGGCGACACCGATAAGCGTCTGCCGGAAGTGTTCGCTTAAGAGCTTCGCACAAAGCGGGTCGCCGTTACAGACCTCTTCCGCGTCGGTATTGCCACAAGGTTTGTGGTCTTACTCACACCGCAGCGCTTCGATTGGATCCACCGCCGCCGCGCGGCGCACCGGCCCCCAGCAGGCCAACAGTGCCACCGCGCCGAAGAGGAACCCGACCAGCACAAATGTCACGGGGTCGGTGGCGCCGACGCCGAACAGAAACGATTCGAGCGCGCGCGACAGCAGGAGCGCTGCGACGGTTCCGGCCAGAACCCCGCCGCCGATGAGCCGCAGGCCCTCGGCGAACACCAGGTTACGGATGTGGCGTTCGCCCGCGCCTACGGCCGCGCGGATCGCGAGTTCGCGCCGCCGCGAGGCCACGGATAGTGCCAGCACGCCATAGATCCCGACCAGTGTCAGCAGACTGCCTACCAACGAAAAGCCCACCAGCAACTGCATCGCGAAGGTGCGGGAGGCCAGCGAATCGTCCCGAATTTCATCCAGCGTTTTCACGTGCTCCACCGCCACTGTCGGATCGACCGCGCGCAACTCGCGCTGGACGGCTGCCGTCACCACCTTCGGGTCGGCGGACGTGCGCACCACCAACGACTTCGAAAACGCGTGTGCCTGCCAGAACGAATAGTAAATCTCCGGCTCGGCGGCCTTGGTCAGGTCGTCGGTGCGGCTGTTGGCCACCACGCCCACGATCTGGATGTACGGCTGGTTGCGGCCCATCCAGAGCTTCTTGCCGAGCGGATTCGAATGTGGGAAGTAACGGTCCACCAGCGCCTGATTCACGATCGCGACATCTTGCGATTTGGGTTTGTCGGATGGCTGGAAGTCGCGGCCGGTAACGATCGCTTGCCCGAGCAGATCGAAGTAGCCCGGCGTCACAGAGCGCATCGCCACATGCGCGCGGTCGCTGGGATTGGCAGCGGGCGGCTGGCCTTCGATTTCGACGTCGCCCGGCCAGTCGTTGCCGGTCAGCGGCACTCCCCAGGCGAAGGCCGAGCCTTCCACACCGGGTATCGCCGAAACGCGCTCGAGCGCCAGCATGTGGAAGCGATTCCAATCGCCTTGCACAGCGGTGACCGTGGCGGTCAGGATGTGGCTGGTGCGGTACCCAGCCGGCACCCGCGAGAGATTCATCATGGTACGAATCAGCAGCCCCGTGCCCACCAGCAGCGCCAGGGTAAGCGCGGTCTGCAACATCGTCACGCCGCGAAGAAGGCGACGCTCGCCGCGTCCCAGGCTGCTTTTCGGACCGGCGCTCTTGAGCACGACGATGGGATCGAGACGCGAGGCGCGCAAGGCGGGAAAGGCGGCTGCCAGAATCGCGGCTAGCGCGGCCGAGCCGAGTCCGCAGAGCAGCACCACCCAGCCTGTCGAAACCGCATCCAGCCGCGGAATGGCGTGTCCGGCGACGATCTTCAGCAACTTCACTACACCAAACGCGATGGCGACGCCTAGAGCACCACCGGAAAGCGCTAGCAGCAGTCCCTCCGAGAAAACCTGTCGCAGCAGCCCCGCGCGTCCGATCCCCAAGGCGCTGCGCACGGCGTACTCCTGCTGGCGTTGCAGGCCGCGCACCAGCAACAGGGCGGCGACGTTGCCACAGGCGATCAGCAGGACCAGCGCGGCGGCACACAACAGCGGCAGCAGGATGCGTTCGCCAGCGCGGTTGAGCGCCGTGGTGAGTGCTTCCAACCGCGGGGCGTAGCCGTCCAACTCTCGGTCGCTCTGCCCCTCGCGGACCACCAGGGTGGTCAGTTCGGCCTGGGCGGAGGGCAGACGGACTCCCTGCTTAAGGCGTCCGAACACGTTCCAGAAGCGGTCCTTCATGCGGTCGGGCTGCACCGACGCGGGAATCCAGAAGTCCACCTGCGCGTTCAGGTCGTAGTTTGGCTCTGCCGCTTCGGACGGCGAGGGCAGAAAACGGATACCCGGCGGCATCACCCCGATGACTGTGGGGGGCGTGTCCCAGCGGCTGATGTGAATGGTCTTGCCGAGGATCTGCGGATCGCCGTGGAAAGTGCTCTTCCACAGGTCGTAGCCGAGGACGATCAGCGGCTTCGCCTTGGGGCCGGCTTCAGAAGCGTCGAACGTGCGGCCGATCAGCGGGTGAATACCGAGCGCGCGGAAGTAATCCGGCGTCACCCACATCCCTTCGATCGACTGGCTGCCGTCGTTGCGAACCAGGAAATTGAAGGTCCAGCCATAGGCGGCGATCGCGTCGAACGACTTGGCCTGCGCTTGCCAGTCCATCCAGTGAGCGGCAGCCCAGCCGCGGGTATGCTCCTCGGCGCGGCCGTCGGGACGCGCGGGCGGGATCAGCACCAGCCGTTCCGGAGCGCGGTACGGTGGGGGCGTCAGCAGCACGCCGTGGATCAGGCTGAAGACTGCCGAAGTCGCACCGATTCCCAGGGCCAAGGTCAGCACCGCCACAACAGTGAAACCTGGCTGCCGCAGCAGCATACGGAACCCGAACTGCAAGTCCTTGAGCATTCGCCCTCCTCGTCCAACGGTGTTGGTTGGACGACAGCACGGGCAAAAAGTGCCTCGCGATCCGCCTCTACGGCAGACCCGCCCCGGCCTTCTCTCAACATACTGTGGAGGAATCGCGCCCCGATCTCTCCGACGGAACACGAGGTTCCGGACATCGGGTTGGTTTGATTACGAGGGTTTTCGCACCAAGAAAGGCACCTAACCCCAATACTGTTCACTTAACGAGCCTGATCCGCTTGGCAAAATCGATGCGGAGGGTGCGCTGACGCTTGCGCGGGCGCAGTGGGTAGTTACTCATCTTTCGCTTGACGCCGCGCGGGTTGATCCGCTTGCGGCTCGAAACGACCCGCTCCTCAAGAATTTCGTCGAGGATCGCTTCGTGGAACGCTTTTCTCTGCCGAGGGGGGAATAGCGACGTAGCGGGCCATCCGCCTCTGGACCACGCGCACCGAGTGCAGGAAAGAGAGCTGGTCGGGATCTTCATCGGCTTTGAGGGCGGCTTCGTGCATCAGGCCGCGGATGGCGTAGTGCGCCATGAGTAGGCCCCAGAACTCCTGCTTCACCAACTCTGGCGTCTTGCTGCGCAGTACGATTTGAGCCCCGCGCAGATGCGTCTTCAGTTCGTCCAAGGCGGTTTCGATCTCCCAGCGCTCGTGGTAAAGGGCCGCCAACTCTTTGGCAGGGGCCTGGGTGGGGTCCAGGAGGGTGGTGATCAACCGGTAAATCGGCTCCGCGTCTTTGACGTCCTTCAGGCGATAGTCAATCACGCGGACCACAATCCCCTTGCGCTGGTTCCGGCGATCGGAAGTGGAGGCGTAAATGCGGCTGAGATAAGAGCCATCAGGCAGACGCTGATCGACGTCCAAACGAGCATTCTGGCGAGTGCGCCACAATAGATCTGCCCCCGTCTGTGCGGCTTTGCGCCAGAGTTTGTAGCTGGGAAAGAAACGGTCCGCCAGACACAACATTCCTCGGCGGAGTGCGGGCACGACGTCTTGAGCCAGGGTGATTTCATCGGTCCGGTATTTGCCCATGCGTGCAGCCCACAATACGTGAGTCCCGCTTTCCAGTAGCGCTACGAAGCGAATCTTGGGGAAAGCGCTGGAGCCGCGACTCGCCCCCGGCCGCCCAAAGGCCTTTTCGTTTTCAACGGTATCAGCGATATCCAACGTACTGCCGTCGAGGCTGATTAATCGCCACTCCCGATACCAGGCCCCTTTGGTCTGCTTCTCTGCGATCGGGACCACGATGGCCTCATACAGTTTCTGTAGCGGTTCGGATCCTAGGCGGCTGCGAGCCTGCGAAATACCCGACTTGCCGGCCACTTTCACCGCTGCTGACGGATCCAGTAGCCAGTGCACGCCCTCCAGCAGACACCGCAAGACCTCGCGATACGACGATCGCATGTACAGCGCCAGGGCGATCACGTAATAGACCACGACGTGCGCCGGCAAGTCGCGCTCGCGGACGCTAGCGCGTTTGGTCTCGTCCAGGACTGCACGTATTTTCTCGATGGGAAAGAACCTGGCAATCACGCCGAGGCTAATGTAGTCAGTAATCCGGCTGCCAGCCGGCAACTCCGCCAGTGTGCGCGCCATCAGGTTCTCCTTAACGATCGCACTTTGCAGGAATTTCCGCAGGCTTCGCAGCGGCATCGAAACCGGAGATCCGACGACAGGGGAAGCGGTTCCGGATAAATTGATTGAAATAGCGCCCCTTGGATGAAGCATCCAGCAGCGCTTGATGCACCGCCGCGGGCACACTGAAATATTGGTAGACTGCCCGGCTACAGAACTCCAGTTGCAATAATTCGCGGGCGTCGTCGTAGGAAACCTTCAAAAGCGTGGTTGATT
>Ga0335085_10013670_pt1 | contig 11882 bp, 12 predicted proteins | sample Lox_Sample_45_FD_206712 | JGI IMG/M metagenome (GOLD analysis project Ga0335085, IMG submission 206712) | Soil microbial communities from Loxahatchee National Wildlife Refuge, Florida, United States - Lox_Sample_4.5 | ecosystem: Environmental > Terrestrial > Soil > Wetlands | place: USA...
GCCGGCGTCGTCGGAGTCCGGCTCGGACTCCTCGAAACCGACGAGCGCCTCGAGCAGCCGTCCTGTCTCGGGCTCGATCAGGCGCTCGTGCGAGAGCCGCTTCAGCAGGCCCAGGTGGCGGCCCCGAAGCGGCGCGCCTGCGGGCGGCATCATCGTCCGCCGGTCCCAGGCGAGCAGCATCGCGATGCCGTCGAGGTCGTGGATCTCCGCGAGTCGGGACTTCAGGAGGGCGAGCGGGTCGGTCACGTCGCCCAGCCTAGCCGCGCGCCCCGACGAAGCCCGCGCGGACGCACGCGTCGAGCGGGCCCGCCCCGGCCCGGGCACGATTCGGCGGGGAATGCTCCGCTACCCTGTAGCGGCTTCGCGGTGGCGGTAGCTCAGCTGGTAGAGCCCCGGGTTGTGGTCCCGGTGGTCGTGGGTTCGAGTCCCATCCGCCACCCTCGTCGAGACGCCGTGTCGGGGAGGGTCGGGGGATGCCCGCTTGCCTCATTGGCCACAAGACCTTGCCGATCCCAACCGCGTCGCCGTCCACACGGACCACCCGGGGGTCGCCCGTCGAGCAAACTACCCGTGCACGAAGCCTGCCGAGAGCGTAGGGTGCACGATACGGAGCTTGCTCGAGCTCCGGCGCGGCACGGGGAGACGAAGATGCCGAGCAGCGATTCCGGCGAGCTGCCGGACAAACGAAGCGTTCGAGAGCGGATCGGGGAGTACGTCGCGATGCCCCGCGTCTACTGCATCGGCTGCGGCCGACCCGACCCTGGAGGCGACCGCGGCTGGACGCTGCAGCTCGACGAGGACGACGATCTGATGGCGTTCTGCCCCGACTGCTACCGGCAGCGTTTCGGCGAGACCGAGAGATAGCGCCGGCGCGGCGCCGCCACCCGGGACGGTCGCTAGGCTGCCCGACGGGCATGCCCGCTTCTCCGGGCGAATACCCTGAAGACCGACACATTGCGCCCGTAGCTCAGTGGACAGAGCGGCGGACTTCTAATCCGCGGGTCGGAGGTTCGAATCCTCCCGGGCGCGTAGGAGGAGGCCCTGCCGACGGGGCTTTCTCTAGACCGGGTCGCCTCCAGCTCCACGACCGGGGTCGTCCGGGTTCCGCACGCAGCACGTGCATGAGCGGACAAGAGGCCTTGAGCGTCGCAGAAGCCACAACAGGTGCGGCTGCCAAGGGCGGTAGGCGCGACTCGACCCGCTGGGCGCCCGACTCTATCGGAGAGAGCGCGTCGGCGCGATAGGCGTGGCGCAGCCGAACGCCGTCTTCCGCCCAACCCCGAAGTGGACGGTACGCGAGCTTCTGCTCGTGACATCGGAGTGCTCGCCTTGACTTCCGTACAGGGCCGCACGACGATCCGGCCGGGCCGATGCGCTTTCTTCTCAACGTCATCTGGCTGGTCCTGGCCGGGCTCTGGCTCGCCCTCGCCTACTTCGTCGCAGCTCTCCTGCTCGCAATCACGATCATCGGGCTGCCCTTCGCGAAGCAGGCGCTCAAGCTCGGTGGTTACGCGCTGTGGCCGTTCGGACGAACCCTCATTCCGAGCGCCTCGCGTGCGGTTGCGCTGAGCGTCGTCGGCAACGTCTTGTGGTTTCTTCTCGCGGGCTGGTGGCTGGCTCTCTCGCACCTGATCACCGGCTGTCTCCTCTGCCTCACGATCATCGGGATTCCGTTGGGCGTGGCCGACTTCAAGATGGCCGGGGCCGCGCTTTCTCCGTTCGGCAAGCAGATCGTGCACACGAGCGAACTCCAGACCATGCCCGAATCAGCCGTTTCCCTCTAGGTCGAGGCCGCGTTCGCGCGGTTCGACGCCGACTCGGCGAGCCCGTTGTGCCTCCAGAGCCTCAGCCCGTCGCGATATTCGCCTGATCGAAGGTCGATGCGAGCCGCGCGAGGATCGGCAGCGTCGTCTTCGACGCGTCCCGCACGACGACCACCACTTGCTTCGTCTGCCGTCCGTCGGTCGGCGTGACGTACGTGATGTACGTGTCGATCCGGTAGCTTCGGTGGTCGGGCGTGTCCTCCGCGTTCGCGTTCTGCGTCGGTTCACACTGAAGCGGGAGCGGCGACGTGCAGGCGTTCTCGCCGTTGACGCCGCCCACGACCTGCCCTGCTGAGCTCGGAATGGTCGAGTCGCCCGCATTGGCGGTCACGTACGGGTCGGTCGAGGGGATCGCGTCGATGCTCGTCTGGTCGAGCCTGATGTTCGCGTAGGCGACCGTGCGGTACACCTCGAGCTGCTTCTCGGCGAGCGTGAGCGCCGTCCCATCCTGGTCGGCGCGCTGGAGCGACAGCTGGCCGGCGTCGAGGACGCTCAGGAGCCCTCCGACCACGACCGTCAGCATCGTGAGCGAGATCAGGAGCTCGACCAGCCCCTGGCCGGAGCTCGCTCCGAGCCGGCGGGTCGCGCGGCTCCAGCCGGAGCGGATCAGCGTCTCGGGCGCTGTCGACATGGGGAACACGGCCGGGGCTGTCGCTCGCTACTTGAGCTCTTTCCAGGAGCCCGGGACGACCTTCCAGCCGTACACCGTCGTCGTCGTCGTGCTCGGAGAGCCGGAGGGTGCCGAGGCGGGGATGGAGATGCCGAAGTTGCCGGTGAGGTTGGCGCCGTCTGCGATCACGGGGCCGGTGATCCCCGCGTTTCCGGTCACGTTCACCGTCCCGACCGCGAATGCGACGATGTCCCATTCCTGGTTGCCCGTGATGTTGAACGCGTTCGTCTGGCTCGTGGGGTTGAGCGCGACGATGGCGAGCTGGCCCTGCGTGGGATCCCAGGTCTTCGAGCACTTGCTGCCCGCCGTGGCGGTGGTGTTGGGAGGGCCGCAGATGCTGATGTTCCCGGTGGGGTTCACGACGCCGTTGACGTAGATCGTGCCGTTTCCGGTGTAGTGGGCCGCGACGTTCCCGACGAAGTTGACGTCGCCGTCGATGAAGACCGTGCCGCTGACCGTCAGCGTGCCGGTGGCGTTGTTCCAGGCGAGGCTGCCGATGTTCCCCCCGCCGGATGCGTTCGGGATCGTGCAGTTGTAGCTGCTACTCGGAAAGAGGTTGCGGCTGCCGGCACTGCGGTCCTTCGTGCCGTTCGTGTCGAACGTGAAGCTCCCGGTGGTGCAATTGGGCGTGTTCCACTTGCCGAGCGCGTAGGTTGCGGCGGCGTCCACGGTGGGCTTCACCTGCCCGCTCGAGGGCGAGCTCGAATACGAGCTCGCGTAGATGTGCGACTTGGCGGAGGTGCTGCAGACGACGGAGCCGCTCGAGCCGGAGGAGCCGGGCGGGCCGTTGCCGACGACGTTGCAGCCGCCCACGATGTCGGCGGATGACAGAAGCGCGCTCGGTGAGGTCCCGATCCAGATGTTGCCCGTCGCGCTGTACTGCCCGCCGACATAGAGCGAGTACGCGTTCGACGTCGCCGGCACGAGGTTGATGTTTCCGGTCAGGCAGAGGCTGTTGTTGACCCAGATGTTCGCTTTGACGGTTGCGTTGCTGGTGACGTTCGTGCAGCCGCTCGTCCCGTTGACGAAGATTCCGTCCCCGTACACGGCCGACGCATCCACCGTCGTCGTGCTGGCCGTGTAGTTGACCGACTCCTGGAGCTGCCGGGTCACTTTCCCGTTCGGGGACGTTCCGGTGGCGGTGATCGTCCAGGTCGAGCCCGACTTCGCCAGCGAGTACTGGACCTGGCCGCCGTCGACCGACGCGGTGTACGGCGTCGACCACGAGCCGAGGCTGTTGTTCGGATTCACGTTCGCCAGGACCGATAGCCCGTTGTTCAACCCGGCCTCGGCGATGTTGAGCGCACGATCGGCCTGCCGATCGCGCCCGAACGCCGACTCGTTCGAGGTCATGTAGGTGATGATTGCGGCGACGGAGATCGTCAAGGCTCCCGTCACCACCAGCGCCACGACGAGCGACTGGCCGCTCTCGCGGCTTGCCCGCGAGCGACCGTGCGCGAGCAACCTCCGCGTCCGGGTCTCCAGCTTCCGACTCCAGGTCATCAGATTTGCCGCCGATCCGATTTGCCGATGGGACGTGCCGCTGTCAGATGCGACGCAGGCCGTAGCCTGGCGCCGGTTCATGAATCGGCAATCCCCTGAACGGGGGAATCCCCCTCCAGGGGGATAACGCGCGAGCCGCTTCCGACGATGGTCAGGCCTATGGTTCTTCAGCGCCGGTTGCGGCATCCGGCCGGGCTCGCCTCCGAACGCGGCACCACGCTGGTCGAGATGCTCGTGGTGATGGCGGTCCTGGTGATCGTGATGGTCGCCCTCACGGGCGGGTTCGTGTCTGCGTCGAGGGCCGAGGCCGACCAGACGGCGCGGGCGAACGACCAGGAGGCGGCCCGACAGACGCTCGAGCGGATGCGCAAGGACATCCACTGCGCGAGTGGGGCGACCGTCCAGGCGACGGACGGCGGGTACCTCCTCAACCTCACCGAGACGGCCAACGTCTGCCCCGGGGTCACGTCGGCCACCTCGGGGGTGCAATGGTGCTCGTCGTCGGTCGGCGGGAGTACTACTCGCTATGCCGTCTATCGAACGACCACCGGAACCTGTGACGCCGCCGACGCCGTCTTCGAGGTCGACTACATCACGAACGGCAACATCTGGTCGACGCCGACGTGTACCAGCGGAACGCTCCCGACCGTGACGATCGACATGCCGGTCAACCGCGACATCGCCACTCGGCCGAGCCGTACCTACGAGCTCACTGACGCCATAGCGCTCCGAAACGCCACCGTCTGCTCGTAAGCACGAGCACGACGGCGAGGCTCGCCCCGAGTCGACGAGCCACGCGCGGCCGCGACGGCGGGCGGCCTCGGCGGCGGCGCGCTCGCGGTCCACGCCGACGTGGCGAACCTCGACGGCGTCTTCTTCACGGTCCGGGCAGCCGCGCGGCGGATGGCGACGCGCGGCTAGCGCAGGCGGGTGCTCAAGCCGGCTTGCGGAAACGCCGATAACGGCCGACGTGACCCGCCCTGCGCAAGGGATCACGTTCCTGCCATCCCTGCCGAGCCGGCCCCGGACGATCGCCGGCGCGCCGGGTCTCGACTGGACGGTCGCGACGCCTCCCGCCGCGTGCCCCCTCTGAGCGAAGCCGCGCGTACCGACCGGGGGCCCTCCGCCCACCGTTTCCGCCGGTCCGCCGGCGCGGATCGTCAGCCTCGGATGTCATCGCCCGCTCCAAGGCGCTCGCAGTTGCGTCGTTTCGCGGCGGCCTTCGGCGGGCACCACCTCGAGCACGGTCCGGTGCAGGTGGCGTTCTTCCTCGCCGTCGGGGCCGTCCTTGCGCTCGGAGGAGGGATCGCGGTCGCCTCGCAGGCAGGTTTCCACGAGGTCGCTGCGCACCTCCGCAATCCGACCCTGATCTGGTTCCCGCTCGCGCTCGCCGGCGCGGTAGCCGCGCACGTCGGCTACGCCCTCGCCTACCGCGAGATCGCGCGCGTCGACCGCGGGATGCCCCTCGGCCACCTGCGCGCCGGCCTGCTCGTCGCGACCGGCTTCGGGATCTTCGTGCCCCGCGGCGGCTTCACGCTCGACCTCGAGGCGCTCCGAGACCTCGGCCTCCCGCCGCGCGAGGCACGCGTCCGCGTGCTCGGCCTCGGCTCGCTCGAGTACCTCGTGCTGGCGGCCGGCGCCTGCGTCTGCGCCTGCCTGCTCGTCATCCGTGGCGCAGACGCCGAGAGGGCGGTGACACTCCCGTGGGCGATCGGCGTCCCGGCCGGCGCGCTCCTCGCGCTCGCCGCCCTCCGCTTCCGCACCTTCCTCTATCGCAGACGGCGCCTGGAGGCAGTGCTGCGTCCCGCGCTCGAGGGTGTCGCCGTCGTCGGCAAGATCCTCGCCCACCCGCGCCGCCACGGCGCACGCGCACTCGCGGGCATGTCCCTGTACTGGGCGGCCGAGGTATTCGTGCTCTGGGCGTGCTTGGCCGCATTCGCCCGGCACCCGCCGTCGGTGCCTGCGGTCGTCGTGGGCTACGCGACGGGCTACGCGCTGACCCGCCGGACGCTGCCGCTCGCGGGCGCGGGCGCGGTCGAGGTGGCACTCCCGTTCGCGCTCGGCTGGGTCGGCTTCGCGCTCCCGGCCGCCGTGCTCGCGGTCTTCGCGTACCGCATCTTCAACCTCTGGCTGCCGGTCGGCCCCGCGCTGGCGGGTCTCTTCGCACTCCGCCGCCGGCCGGCACGGCAGCTCGTGCGGCTACCGGCGGACGCCGAAATCGGTCGTGACGATCGTCACGCCCAGGCCGTGAAACGCGCCGGGCGCCGAGGTGACGTGGACGGCTGAGATCCCGATCTCACGCCAGCGCGCCGTGAGCAGATTCCTCAGGTGCTCGGGGCTCTGCTCCCACATCCGCAGCGCCCGCGAGGCGCTGACGCCCGGCGAGGCCCAGAGCAGGTTCTCGCCGACCGACCAGAGACTCCAGTGGCTCGCCCCGTAGAACTCGGCGATTCGCTGCCAGAAAGCGGCGCCGTTGGCGGAGTCGTGGGCGAAGTAGCCCTTGCTCGCCATCTCGGTCGAGTGCTGGTCCGCCGCACGCGTCAGGCCGGGTGAGATACGGAGCGGCGCAAGATGGTGGCTGCGCCGAAATGCGTTGATGTCGGAGAGCACGCCGTGCTCGAGCGAGGTGAGAGCGACGCGCCGGCTTCGGATGCTCTGGGGCTTCCGGGCAGCGAGAGCCTGGGCTGCGGTGACGGCGGCGACGAGGACGGCCACGAGCCCAGCCGCGACCCCTGCAGCTCTGACCGAGCCGGTCATGGTCTCAGCGTCACCGACCCTCCGGACGGACGCAATGGGCCGTTCGGGGGAAATTCGGCCTCCGAAGGTCCTACGTGCGTTTTGCCGCGATGCGTTGCCCCGGGCAGAGCCACGGAGCCCGCAGACGCCGACGCCCGTGACAGGCACGTGCCCGCGGTCGCTAAGGTCGGAGAGCCATGTCCGAGGCCGCCCTGCACACGAGTCACGGCGCGATCATGATCGAACTCTTCGACGAGGACGCACCGAAGACGGTGGAGAACTTCCGCACGCTCGCCGGCGGGGGCTTCTACAACGGCGTGAGCTTCCATCGCGTGATCCCGGATTTCATGATCCAGGGCGGTGACCCGACCGGTACCGGCTCGGGCGGCCCCGGCTACACGTTCGAGGACGAGAGCAACGAGCATCGCATTGTCCGGGGCGCGCTGGCGATGGCGAACGCGGGCCCGAACACCAACGGGAGCCAGTTCTTCATCGTCACCGCCGACTCCTGCCCCTGGCTCGACGGCAAGCACACGGTCTTCGGGCGCGTCAGCGCCGGAATGGAGGTCGTCGACGCGATCTCCGAGCTGGAGACGGACGCGCGCGACCGCCCTCGTGCCGACGTCACGATCGAGCGTGTCGAGCTCGTCTGACGTGCCGCGCGAGTGGCATCGTCGTGCGACAGGCTCTGCCGGCGAGCCGTCCGTACTGCGGTCCCGCGCGCTCCGGGCCTCCGTGGTGGGCTCCCGGGCGGCTCTCTCCTTGCACGTCGTTGACACGGGACTTAGACGGCGCTCATCGATGTGTGCTGGAGTGAAGCCGTGACCGCCGTCGTCCGCAGCCTGCGCCTGGTCGCGCTCGCCCTCGTCGCCGTGCTCGTGGCGGCCGGACCCGCCGCCGCCGCACGGCACGCGCCGAAGCCGCAGCCGAAACCCAACCCGAACGCCGGGATCGTCAACATCTACACGACGCTCGGCTACCAGAATGCGAGCGCTGCCGGGACCGGGATGATCGTCGACGCGTCGGGCGAGGTGCTGACGAACAATCACGTGATCCGCGGCGCGACGACCTTCCGCGTCGTGGAGGTTTCCACGAAGCGCACCTTCACGGCCACGGTCGTGGGCTACTCCGTTTCCCAGGACGTCGCCGTGCTGCAGATCAGCCCGGCGAAGAACCTGCCGATCATCGTGCGCGGCAACTCGGCGAAGCTGAAGGTCGGGCAGCCCGTCGTCGCGCGCGGCAATGCGGGAGGGCGCGGCGGCGCCACCCCCGCAAAGGGCGCGATCACCGGGCTGCACCAGCAGATCGTGGCGAGCGACGACGAGGGCGGTACGGAGACCCTGACGAACCTGGTCGAGACGAACGCCGGCATCGAGCCGGGCGACTCGGGCGGGCCGCTCTTCAACGCCGCCGGCCGTGCGATCGGGATGATCACCGCGGGAACGACCTCCTTCCGTTTCCAGAGTCAGGCGAGCCGCGGCTACGCGATTCCGATCAACAAGGCGATGTCGGTCGTCCGCTCGATCGAGAAAGGCGTCTCGACCGACAGCGTGCACGTCGGTCCCACCTCCTTCCTCGGCGTGTCGATTCAGGACGTCCTCGGCGGCGCCCAGGTCCAGGCGGTGGTGGGCAGCTCGGCGGCCGCGGGGGCGGGCCTGGAGCAGGGCGACGTGATCACGTCTCTCGACGGGACGCCGGTCACCTCGTCGGACGACCTGCAGTCGGTCGTGCTCTCGCTCGTTCCGGGCACCGCCGTGCCGATCGAGTGGACGGACACCGCCGGCACCGCGCACACCGGCCAGATCACGCCGGTGGCCGGGCCGCCGCAGTAGGGCTCCGGGCAGCTCAGGCGTCGCTGCCGCCGCCCGTGAAGGCGGGCGTGTCGAAGCGCTTCAGCGGCACGAGGCCCCTCTCCGGCTGGTAGAGCGTGACCGTGATGTAGTACTTCCGCCGAAGCCGCGGCTGAGGCACCCAGACGAACCAGTCGCGCCCCTCGGAGTTGGTCGACGGGGTGATCGTCACCGCCTGATCCTGGTCGACCAGCGCGTTCGTCGCCGCGTCGTTCAGCTCCCAGCGGAGCGGCAGCCTGCGGGCGCGGAAGCCGTCGAGCTGGTAGTGGAACGAGACCAGCACCCCGGGCATGCGCAGCTGCTCGCGCGAGAGCGTCCCCCTCGGCAGCTCCTGCTCCTGCAGGTAGCGGCCGTAGGTGACGGGGCGAAGCACGTGCACCTCCGTGATCGCTGCTGTGCCCACGTCGACGTGCACCGGCTTGAGTCCCGGGAAGAAGAGGAAGACGAGGCCTGCGACGCCTCCGATCAGGCCGACGAGCGCGCCGAGCTTGCCGACGAGCGCGAAGACGTCCCGGCGCGTGCGCGGCTGCCGGGCGGCCGGTCCCGGCTCACGCCCCGACGCCTCCGGCTCGGAGGAGGCGCTGCTCACGGCAGCCGGATTCGGCGCGAGAAGACCCGTGCGGCGGCGCCGTCCGGGTCGCGGACGACGACGCGGAGCTGGACGCGGCCGGGGGCGGCTCCGGAGCGGACGCGGAGCCGCAGCAGGTTCGCGCCCGGATGCACCCTGAAGAGGCGGCTCGCGAACGTGCGGCGGCCCTTGCGGATGGCCAAGCGGACCGTCGTCGCCCGGTTGACGGAGAGGGAGACCGCAACGGTGCGCGTCGCGCGAACGTGCCGCACGGTGACGCGTGCGAGCCTCGCAGCGAGTTCGCAGGGCGAGGTCGCGGCCGCGAGGCTCGACTTCCCGGAGCGGTTGCCTGCGGCGTCGCTCGCGTCGACCGCGATCGTGTACGTGCTCCCGCAGGCGAGGTCGGCAACCGTGAACTGGGTCGTGCCGACGTCGCCGACCTGCGTATCGTCCCGGTAGACGCGGTAGCCCGTGACACCGAGGTTGTCGCTCGACGCGCCCCAGGCGATGGCGACACTCGTCCGGCTGGTATCCGTCACCTTCAGCTCGGGGGGCGGGCTCGGCGGGGTCGAGTCGCGGCCGAACCCGACCTTGACCCGCGTGATCGGCCCGACCGCGAGCGTGCACGTGAGCCGGCTCGGCGGGCAGACGCCGCCCCAGCCCTCGAACGTGGAGGACGCATCGGCGGCGGCCGTGAGGGTGAGCGTCTTCCCGTAGCCGACCTGCGAGGAGCACTGCGAGCCGCAGTCGATGTTCGCCGCGGTCACCGTCCCGCCGCCGTCGCCCGTCTTCCGCAGTTGGAAGCGCACGTCGATCGTGGTCGCGAGCTGCGGCGGATCGTCGCTGCCGAACCTCGCGCCCGCCCACGTCTTCTCGTCGTCGACGACGATCGTGCACGTCCGCACGTTCGCCGGCGCGCAAGGGCCGTTCCAGCCCTTGAAGTCGCCGCCGCTCACGGTGAGCTCGACAGGCGTGTTGGGGGTGAAACCGTGCTCACAGCCGTCGTCGCCGTCGCTGCTGCAGTCGATCCCGGCCGGATCGCTCGTGACGGTTCCATCCGCGCTCGGCGAGAGCCGGACGCCGAGCGTCAGAGGGTCGAAGAGGGCGACGACCGAGGTCAGGTCGTCGTCGAGTGAGACCGTGCACGATCCCGTCCCGGGGCAGTCCGGCGTGCTCCAACTCGTGAAGCCCGCCCCGGTCGAGTGCGCGGTGAGCGTGACGGAGGTGCCCCGCTCGAAGGCCCAGTGGCAGGCAGCCTCCCCCTCGTTCTGCTCGCAGGGGCCGCTGATCGCGGCATTGCCGTTGTCGAGGTCGACGCCTCCTCCCGTCGAGGTCGAGACCGACCCGGGGCCGCGGGGCGCGACCTGCAGCGTCACGAGCGCCCGCGCCCGGCCCCCGGAGCCCGTCGCGAGCGCAGCCGCGAGAGCCGAGGCAACGGCCAGGAGAAGTGCCGCAGCGGCGACTCGACGAGCCCCGCGCACCCGTGCTCCTTCGACGCTTCCGAGAGGTTCGCACTCGCCGCAGCGACCGTCAAGCCCCGGAGACTTCGCGGCAGGCCGGTCGCCGGCCGCCGGCCACGCACCGGAGAGCCTCGTCTCCCGAGAGAGCGGGTGGCGGGAATCGAACCCTCGTAGCCAGCTCCGGAAGCTCGCTCATCCGATCTCTCTCAGAGCTCGATCCCGGGCGGCTCGCGGCGCGGCGGTTCCGGTTCGGCGGTCCTGGTGATCCCGAAGCGGTCCGCTTCATCGCAAGCAGGTCGCCGAGCCCGGCGACCCGCAATCCGCCGACGGGGACGGTGGGCTCGAGTCGACGCTCCGGTCGCTCGAGGCCGGCCTGCAGGAACTGGAGGCGGGTCTCGCCGTAGGTCGCAGCCGTCTCGCCGGGAAGCAGCGCCTCGAGCCAGCCGGGAAGGCTCATCGCCGAGCTGCGCGGGCGAGGTTGCGTGCGAGCGCCCGCTCGGCTCCGCTGAGGCCACGCGTGCGCGCGGCCCGCTCCCAGTCGGCGGGCGTCAGCGCTTGCGCGCCCCAGGCGAGCCCGTCCAGGTCGTGGCTCCAAAGCAACCGCTCGGCCACGTAGCCGCCATGCCCGAGGTCGATGCGGCTCGGGTCGGCATTCCAGAACCGGTGCCGCAGCCGGGGCGGCACCCGCGTGGGACGGTCCGGCTCGCGAGGCGCACGCGCAAGGGCCGCCAGCACCCGCGTCTCCAGCCGGCTCAACCCGTCGACCAGCGGTACGACACCCAACTCGCTGCGCAGTCGATCGAGCTCGGTCGCGCGGAGCCGGACACGGCCTCCGCGGCGTCGCTCGCCGAGCCCGAGACGGGGTAGCAGCCCCCAGCTGCCGTGACTCGAGCGGCGCCGGGCGCACTCGAGCGGACGAGAACCGATTGATGGGCTACGGAACCGCAGCGGCTGACGCCCGGGCTGCTGGTTAGCCGAACTGTGCTATGCGAGTTCTGCCGCCGCGTGAGCGCCCTCGCATCTGGCGCACCCACGGGGGTCATTTTGTGACAGACGTGCCCCCGAAAAGTACGGGGAAGTCCTGCACCGATAAGGGCGGATTTCAGCGGTCTCGAGCGGATCGGCACAAACTCTCCGCATCGGCGCAAACCCGCTCCACGACTTGGTTTGCGCCTGTTCGAGCGGAAGCGGGTGGCGGGAATCGAACCCGCGTAACCAGCTTGGAAGGCTGGGGCTCTACCATTGAGCTACACCCGCGGTGCCCCGCTACGT
>Ga0335085_10013671_pt1 | contig 11882 bp, 11 predicted proteins | sample Lox_Sample_45_FD_206712 | JGI IMG/M metagenome (GOLD analysis project Ga0335085, IMG submission 206712) | Soil microbial communities from Loxahatchee National Wildlife Refuge, Florida, United States - Lox_Sample_4.5 | ecosystem: Environmental > Terrestrial > Soil > Wetlands | place: USA...
CGGCGGAAGTTCGGATCGGCGAGCACCCGCGTGGCAACGAGCAGGCGGACGGACAGGCTGCCTGTGGCCATTTCGTCCATGTGCCTATCATTGTCCCTACCTAACTAATTCGCCTGGCGCCGGCGAGTGCGGCCAGGGCGAATGTGATCCCGGCGACCGCGGCCCGGACAAGCCCGGCCCGGACGCGGCCGGCCCGGACGCGGCCCCGCGGACCGCGGCGGCCACCGCCGACGCCACATCCGGGTGGAAAACCGACGGAATGATATAGTTCGGCCCGAGCTCGTCGGCGGTCACCACGTCGGCGAGCGCGCGGGCCGCGGCCACGAGCAGGTCATCGGTGATCGTCCGGCTCTGCGCATCCAGCAGACCACGGAAGACGCCCGGGAAAGCGAGCACGTTGTTGATCTGATTAGGGTAGTCGCTGCGTCCGGTGGCGATCACGGCCGCGTGCTCCCGTGCCTCATCCGGGTCAACCTCGGGCTCGGGGTTGGCCAGCGCGAAGACGATGGCGTCGACCTTCATGGCCGCGATGTCGCGGCCGCGAACAATCCCGGGCGCCGACACGCCGATGAAGACGTCCGCGTCGACGATCGCCCCGGCCAGGTCGCCCGCGTAGCCCGAGGCGTTCGTGGTCTCGGCGATCCAGCGGAGGTTCTCGTTCGCCGCCAGGTCGGCCCGGCCGCGGTGCACCGCGCCCTTGTCGTCGCAGACGCACACGTCCTTGGCCCCGGCCGCGAGCAGCAGCCGCAGCACCGCGGTCCCGGCGGCGCCCGCCCCGGCCATCGCGATACGGACCGCGCCCAGGTTCTTGCCCACCACGCGCAGCGCGTTGGTCAGCGCGGCCATGACCACGATGGCCGTACCGTGCTGGTCGTCGTGGAAGACCGGGATGTCCAGCAGGCCGCGCAGCCTGCGCTCCACCTCGAAGCAGCGGGGCGCGCTGATGTCCTCCAGGTTGATGCCGCCGAAGCCCGGCGCGATGGCCTGCACCGTGCGGACGATCTCGTCGGTGTCCTGGGTGTTCAGGCAGATCGGCCAGGCGTCGATGCCAGCGAACCGCTTGAACAGCGCGGCCTTGCCCTCCATCACGGGCAGCGCGGCGTACGGGCCGATGTTGCCGAGGCCGAGCACCGCGGAGCCATCGGTGACGACCGCGACGCTGTTCCGCTTGATGGTGAGGCGGCGAACGTCGTCGGGATTGTCGGCGATCGCCAGCGAGACCCGCGCCACCCCGGGCGTATACGCCATGGACAGCTCGTCGCGGGTCCGCAGCGGCACCTTGGAACGCATCTCGATCTTGCCGCCGAGATGCAGCAGGAACGTCCGGTCGCTGACCTTGTGCACCGCGACGTCGGACAGCGACGCCAGCCCGCCGACGATCGCCTCGGCGTGCGCGGTGTCCCGGGCCGCACACGTCACGTCCACGCGGAGGCGCTCGTGCCCGGCGGCGTTGACGTCCAGCGCGGTGACGACGCCGCCCGCGGCCTCCACGGCGCGGGTGATCTCGCTGACGGCGCGCCCACGCGAGCCGACCTCCAGCCGCACGGTCATGGAATACGAGACGCTCGGCGCCATGGCCATGATGTTTCCGCCTTCCTGGCACGACCGGGTTCATGACTGCCGTCGGCCACTGACGCGGCCCCGGAAGAGCACGCGTCCGCTCGCTGGCTCACTGGGTTTTCCGGTTCTGACTGAACCGACCCTAGCTGCGCGTTGACACGCTGCGTGGCCGATCGCACTCCCCGGGATCAAGGTCACGGCGGCCGCCGGCCCCCGGTGGCGGCGCTGATCGGTGCCTACCGGTAGCCGTCAGCGCGTACTCTGCAGACATGGCGCGGGACACTGCGGTGAGCGATGCGACGAAGCCGCCACCGCCAGCCCGCGCCGGTCACCTTCTCGGGGAGACGGATGGAGCGGAGGCGGATGCGGCCGAGGCGGGCAGGCCCGTGAACGGCACCCCCCCGGCGATCGACGCGACCCGCCTGCGGGTCGCCATCGCCCGGCTCTCCCGGCGGCTTCGCCATCACGAGCTTGCCGGGCTGACCCCCACCCAGCTGTCGGCGCTCGCCACCGTCGAGCAGGCGGGCCCGCTAAGGCTCGGTGACGTCGCCGCCGCGGAGGGGATCGCGCCCTCCACGCTGACCCGGATCGTGACCGCCCTGGAGGAATGCGCGTACGTCAAGCGGTGCGCGGTGCCGGGCGACGCGCGAGCCAGCACGCTGGCCATCACGCCACAGGGCCGCGAAGTGCTGGAACGAATCCGGCAGGAGAGCACGGCCATGCTCGCCGAGAGCCTGACCATGCTGCGGCCCGAGCAGATCGACGCGCTGGGCCGCGCGCTGCCGGCGCTGGAGCAACTCGCGGAGGTCGACCCCCGCGAGACCCGCCCCCGCTAACCGGCCGTTCGGCGCCGTTCAGAAGAGAAGACTGGACAGGGCGGCGCGGGCCCTGCTCACCCGCGGATCCCTCGGCGGGAAGATCTCGAAGAGGCCGACGAGGCGCGCCCGCGCCTCGTCCCGCTCCTCCCCCGCTGTCCGCCTGACCACCCCGAGCAGCCGGTCGAAGGCGTCCTCGATCTTGCCCGCCGCCAGCTCGATGTCGGCCACGCGGGCCTGGGCCTCCACGTCGCCAGGGTGCTCGGCGGCGGCGCGGCGGGCGGCGGCCTCGTCGTAGGAGTCCAGCCGCTGGAACAGCTCGACGCGCGCCAGGCCGACCTTGGCCACCGGGTCCGCGGGAGAGCTCGCGAGGATCGCGCGGAAGGCCTCGGCCGCGGCGTCCATGTCACCGCGTTCCATTGCCTGCTGGGCCTCGGCGTACGCCGGGTTCGACGTTTCCGGGCCCATGGCGCCGCCGGGACCGCCGGGCCGCCCGAGACCCCCCGGCCGCCCGGGACCGCCGGGACCCCCGGGCGCGCCCGGCCGCCCGGGACCCCCGGGACCGGCCGGCCGGCCCGGCGCGTTCGCGGCGGCGGCCTGCTGCCCGCTCGGCTCCGCACCGGGCTCGCCCGGGGCGCCGGGCTGGACGCCGAGCTGCTCGGCCGCGGCCAGGATCTGGCTGATCCACTGGCGGACCTGAGCCTCCGGCAGGGCGCCGAGGAAGCCGTCCGCGAGCTGGCCGCCGATGACCGCGACGACCATGGGGATGCTCTGCACCTGAAGCGCCTGGCTGAGGCGCGGGTTGGCGTCGACGTCGATCTTGGCCAGGATCCACTGGCCGCCCGATTCGCCGGCCAGCTTCTCCAGCACCGGGCTGAGCTGCTTACACGGGCCGCACCACTCCGCCCACAGGTCGATGATGACGGGGGTCATGCGCGACCGCTCGACCACCAGGCTGTTGAAGGTCTCCTCGGTGACGTCGATGACGGCGGTGCCCGCACCGGCGGACGTCCCGGCCTCGGCCGCCTGCTGCTTGCGCTGAGCTGCGGCCTGCCGTGCGCCAAGGTCGACGGCGCCGTAAATCGAAAAATCCCTTGACTGCATGCTTCCATCCTGCCGTATGCCTGCGGCATCTTAACCGGCACCACGGGGCCATTTCTTCCCGCCCCGGCTTCTTCCCGCCCCGGCCCAGCGGCGCCGCCCAGGCCGTGGCGGTGCCCGCGGACTCTGCCGAGCACGCGGGTCTGGTCCACCCTTCACCGGCGGCCAGACCTGGCAGCGCTCCCCCATCACCGGCGCCAGACCCCGTTCCCATAATCGGCGCCGGTTTTCCGCGGGATGCACGGAAGAGCCGCGCCGACCATGAGGCGTCAGGGCCGGCGCGCGCCGCGGGCGCGCCGGGGCCGACACGGCCGGCAGGCGCGGCGGGCGGCTAGCGGGCGGTTTCGGGGTCGCGGCCGGCGACCGCGTCGTCGAGGCGCTGCGCGGCGATCTCGGCGAAGTCATGGTCGACTTCCGCGACGCAGGGGAAGCGCCCGGCGCCGATGGCCGCCACCGAGGCGGACGCCAGCCCGCCGAACGGCTCCCACACCACGTCGCCCTCGGCCGTGGCCGCCGCCAGGATCCGGCGCATGAACGCCAGCGGCTTCTGGTTGAGGTGCGCCGCCGACAGGCTGCCGGGGTTGTACACGCGCGGCGCGGCGCGGCGCATGGTGCCCTTGACGCGCTCGACCCCGTGCAGCGGCGCCAGCGGCCACACGTTGGTCGTGCCGTGCGCGTGCCGCCAGGTGTAGCGGAGCGCGTCCCACTCCTTCGCGGTCACCGGCACCCGGCCATCGAGGGAGTAGTAGGGCCAGCCGGAGCGGGCACCGCGGGAGTTGGCGTACGCGGCCAGCCGCTCGAGCATCTCACCGGGCGGCCAGTACCAGAGCCAGTCCCTGGTCAGGTACTTGCGGGTGGCGGCGTTCCGCACCCCGCAGGCCTCGTTCGCCCGGTTCAGCGGGAGACCCGATCGCTGCCATTCGCGGCGCAGCCACTGCTGCACGCCCATCGGCCCGTCGGCGCCGGCGACCTCGAAGCGCCGCTGATAGAAGGCGCACACCTCGGTGACCACGGGAAAGCGCCGGATGGTCTTGCCGTTGACGTTGCCCGCGACGTGGGCGATGCCCTTGTCCCAGGTGATGAGCTGAACGTAGTCCCAGCCGCTGGCGGCCAGCAGCGGGTGCACGGTCGCCCAGCCGAGCTCGGTGTTCCAGAACCACAGCGTGGTGGCCGGGGTCGCGTGCCGGCTCCAGGCCACCACGTGCGGCCGGTACCAGCCGGGCAGCCCGCCGGAATCGGTCGTGTCGCCGTGAAAACCGCGGATGCCGTACGCGCCATCGCTGATGATCGCGGCGGGCGCGGGCCAGGATCGGTAGGCGTCCAGCGCGTCGCCCCGGTGCAGCCGGTACCCGGCGCGCCCCCGGCCGGCGGTACCGCCCGGGGCCGCCGGGAGGTTCACCTCAGGCGCCGTTGGTGAGGGCGCCGAGGAGTTCGTCCGCCGCGGAGTAGGGGTCGATCTGGCCCCCCACGACCCGGTCGGCCAGCGGGCCGAGCGCGCTGTCACCGGGCAGGCGGCTCATCTTGCGGCGCAGGGCGCCCAGCGCAAGCGCCGCGACCTCCTCGCGGGCCCGGGCCACCCGGCGGCGGTCCCGCTCGCCGGAGCTGTCCAGCCAGGACCAGTGCGCGTCGAGCTTGCCGACCAGCTCGTCTATGCCGTCGCCGCTGGTGGCGATCGTCGTGACGATCGGCGGTTTCCAGTCCTCCGGGGCCCGTTCGGCCATGGCAATCATGTTCCGCAGATCCCTGATGGTTTCCTGGGCCTGCGGCCGGTCCGCCTTGTTGACCACGAAGACGTCGGCGATCTCCAGGATGCCCGCCTTCGCGGCCTGTATGGCGTCGCCCATCCCCGGGACGACGAGCACCGCGACCGAGTCGGCCATCGAGGCGATCTCCACCTCGACCTGCCCCACCCCTACCGTCTCGATCAGGATCACGTCGAAACGCGCGGCGTCGAGGGCCCGGATCACCTGGGGCGTCGCGGCGGCCAGCCCGCCCAGGTGCCCCCGGCTGGCCATGGACCGGATGAAGACGTCGCGGTCGGTGGCGTGATCCTGCATGCGGATGCGGTCACCGAGCAGCGCCCCGCCGGTAAAGGGCGACGTGGGGTCGATGGCCAGCACCCCCACCCGCAGCCCCTGGGCGCGGTACGCCGTCACCAGCGCGCTGGTGACCGTCGACTTCCCGGCGCCGGGCGCGCCGGTCAGGCCGATCACGCGCGCGCGTGCCGCCAGCGGTGCGAGTTCCTTCATGACCGAACGGACCCGCGGCGAGCCGTCCTCGATGAGCGAGACCAGCCGCGCCAGGGCACGCGGGTCGCCCTCATGCGCCCGGGCAACCAGTTCCGGGGTGCCGCTCGCTGACGTGGCCACGGGCCCGACGTTACACGGCTGAGGCGGGAACGCGGATGATCAGCGCCCCGAACCGGGGGTACGCGGCGCGGGCGGCCCTGCCCCGGCGACCCTGCCCTGGCCAAAGGCGTGCAGTTTCTGCTGTCATCACAGCAGAAACTGCACGCGAAGGACCCTTGCTGATCTTGCTGCGACAGAGGTGGACCATGCTGACCCAGATCGATCATGTCGGGATCGCCTGCCGTGACCTGGAGGAGAAGATCGAGTTCTACTGCTCCACGTTCGGCCTCACGGTGGCGGCCCGCGAAGTCCACGAGGAACAGGGCGTCCGCGAGGCCATGCTGCTGGTCGCGACGGTAGATCCGGGGGCTGCGCCCGGTACGGGCCCGGGGGCGGTGCCCACGGGTCCGGGGGGCTATCTCGTCGGGGGATCCTACATCCAGCTCCTGGAGCCGCTCGCGCCCGATACGCCGGTCGGCAAGTTCCTCGCCCGGCACGGGGAGGGGATTCATCACATCGGGTACGGCGTCACCGACGTCCGGGGCGCGCTCGAGACGATCGGGGCGACCGGAATCCGGCTCGTCGACGAACGCCCGCGGCACGGCTCCATGGGCGCCTCGATCGCGTTCCTCCATCCGGCCGATGTCGGGGGGGTGCTGACCGAACTGGTGGAGCACCCGCTGAAGCCGGAGGACGATTCGGGGCTCTGACGACTGGCAGCGGGCTGTGACCTAAATCGCCATAGATGACGGCACGTGCACCTCGGACGTCCCACTGGACCTCACGGCGCGCCCGCGGGCCGCGGCCCGGAAGTGCCCCCAACCAGGACGGATATATGGCCAATGTCCGTTATAGCGCTGATCGACCGGAAGCAGGGTGCTGAGTCCCGAGAATCCGCCGCTGGGAAGTCCGAAGGAACCGACAACGTCCCGAAGGCGGAGTAGTCTGCCTGCTACCAGGTGAGAAAATCGCGAAAGTCCGTAACGACCGGACGAGGGACTGCCGCTGTGCCGGCGGCTGAGCCTACCGATCGGGCGGCGAGTTGATCACCTGCCCCCCCGCCTGCCGTTCCGTCCAACAGGGTTAGGCCACATGCAATCCGACATTGACGCACAGCTCACCAATTTCTTTGAAGACAGCCAGCCGCGCGAGTTCGCCAAGGTGATGCGCGGCTATGACCCCCAGCAGGTCAACGAGCATCTCGCCCAGCTTGAGGGGGATTTGCGCCAACATAAGGATCAAGTCCAGGCGATGCACCGGGAGCTGGCCGAAGCTCACCGGCAGCTTCAGGAGCAGGAACGCCCCACCTACTCCGGCCTGGGCGCACGGATCGAGCAGCTGCTCAGGCTGGCCGAGGAGCAGGCCACCGAGCTTGTCCAGGCCGCCCGGTCCGAGGCCAACGAGATCAAGGCCGCGTCGAAGGTCGACGCCGCCGAGGTGCGCGCCTCCGCCGAGAACGAGGCGGCGGAGCTGCGCGCGATCGCCAAGCGCGAGACCGACGATCTGCGCGGCGCGGCGGAGCGTGAGGCCGACTCCATCAGGACGGGCGCACGGCGCGAGTCGGACGAGCTCACCTCGACGACCGAGCGCGAGGTCGCCAAGCTGCGCGCGACGGCGGACCACGAGATCGCCGAGAAGCGGGCGGCGGTGGAACGCGATATCGCCAAGCTCCGGACCACTACCGAGCGCGAAGTGGCCCAGCTCAAGGCGTCCGCCAAGCGCGAGCGCGATGAGATCCTCACCACATCCAAGCGCCAGGCCGACGAGATGCGCAGCCAGGCTCAGCGGATCCTCGAGGAGAGCGAAGCGCAGCGGGCGCAGGCCGAGGCCGAGTTCGAGATCCAGCTCGCGGCGCGCCGGGAAGAGGCCGAACGGCAGGAGGCCGAGCGCCTGTCCGCCGCGCAGGCCGCGACCCAGAAGCTCGTCTCCGAGGCCGAGCAGCGTGCGTCGACGGCCGAGCAGCGGGCCGCCAAGGCGAGCGCCCAGGCCGAGCAGACCCGGCGCGACGCGGACCAGCACGCCAAGCAGCTGGTCAGCAACGCCAAGAAGAACGCGGACCAGATCGTCAGCCAGGCCAAGAGCCAGGCGGATCACCTGCTGGCCGAGACGAAGTCCGAAGCCGAACGCTCCCGCGCCGCGGCGCAGCGCCAGGTCGACGACCTTACCCGGCAGAAGGACAGCATCAGCAGCCACCTCGCCCAGCTGCGCCAGCTGCTCGGCGGCGGCGTCTCGGGAATGGACGACACGGCTGTGCACGCGTCCCCGTCACGTGCGGCCATCGGCGCGGAAGCGCCCCGGCCCCCGGCTCCCGCCCCCGCGCCGCCGGCGCCCAAGCCGCAGGAGGCTGCGCGGGCCACGGCTCAGTCCCCGGTGCAGCGGCCCGCCCCGGCCCCGGCCGGCCAGGGTGCCCGCAACGGTGCCAAGCAGCCCGCCAACGGCAAGGCACCGGACGACGAGGACTGGTGGACCGAGTAGCAACAAGGTAGCGGTGCAGCGGGCACTGCGGATGCAGTCTCGCCGCCAGGCGGTGAAGGGCCAGGCCCCGGAGCGGGGGCCTGGCCCTTCAGCGTGCCGCGGTCAGCGTTGGCCAGGCGCGGTCAGATGACCGTCTGGCCGCCGTCGACGATCAGCACCTGGCCCCCGTCATGAACGAGGACGCGCCGCTGGCCAGGAACACCGCCGGGCCCGCCATCTCCTCAGCGCGGCCCCAGCGGCCCATCGGTGCGGGGGTCTCGCCCGCCGCGATCAGCCCGGCCGCCGGGCGCGGCGGCTCAGCCACGCCGGGCTGAGCCCGGCCGCCGGTTCAGCCGCCGGTCCCAGCAGGTCCGGTGCCAGTGCCGCCGCAGCTCGACGCCCGGGGCCTCGGCCGGCCAAGCCACGACGTGCGCCATGCCCGGTGATATCTCCTGGTCACAGCCGGGACAGCGGTAGGCCCTGGTCGCCGCGGCGCCGGGGATCTGCCGGACGATCCAGTCCCCGTCGGGCCAGGATTCGGCACGCTCGGGCCCCAGTGGCCAGGGCACCCCGGGACGCGGGCGGCGGGATTTGCGCGGGCTCACGGTGGTTACTTTATGTGTCAATCGCCGTGCTGGCGCCCGTACCCGGACCGGCCGGGCTACAGTGGCGTTCCGTGCGGCTCGTCATCGCGCGGTGCAGCGTCGACTACGTCGGCCGGCTCACCGCTCACCTCCCCACGGCCCTCCGGCTGCTCATCGTCAAGGCCGACGGATCGGTCCTCGTGCACTCCGACGGCGGCTCCTACAAACCGCTGAACTGGATGTCACCGCCGTGCCGGCTGGCCGAGGAGGCGGGGCGCTGGACGGTGACGAACAAGACGGGCGAGACCCTGGCCATCACGATCGAGGAGGTCCTCAGCGATTCCTCGGTTGACCTGGGCGTCGACCCCGGGCTGGTCAAGGACGGGGTGGAATCGCACCTCCAGGAGCTGCTCGCGGCGCAGATGCACGTGCTCGGGGAGGGCTGGCGGCTGATCCGCCGCGAGTACCCGACGCCGATCGGGCCGGTCGACCTGATGTGCAAGGACACCGACGGCATCAGCGTCGCGGTGGAGATCAAGCGCCGCGGTGAGATCGACGGGTCCGATTTTACTGAAGGTACCGCTTCGCGCCAAGGGTCCCATGTGGCGGTGGAGATCAAGCGCGTCGCGGGAATTGATGCCGTTGAGCAACTAACCCGCTACCTTGAGCTATTGAACCGTGATCCCCTACTGGCACCCGTTAAAGGGGTACTGGCGGCACAGACAATCAAGCCGCAGGCACGGACGTTGGCCGAGGACCGCGGCATCCGCTGCGTGGTCCTGGACTATGACCGGATGCGCGGGATCGAGCGCGAGGATACGTTGTTCTGAGGCCGCCCTGGGTTATGCCTACCGAATGTTGATCCAGCGACTCGGGCACCTATCGCGGGTGGACGCCGAAAGAAGAGCTGGACTCACCTCAACCCCGGCACGCGGGATCGCCGGGCCAGGGTGTCTTCGGGGGCTCCTGCGTCGCCTCAGCCTCGCCGAGGACTCCCCGGCTTGCGTGCTACGCCGCCCCATAGGGAAGTCGTCATTGCCGACTCAATTTCCGACCGCGGGTGCCACCGGGTGATCTTGACCACGCCCGGCCTCACCAGGTCCAGGCCGTCGAAGAACCGCGTGACCACGTCGCGGGGGCGCCCGACGTGGTTGCCCTCTGCCAGGTGCCCGTTCAGGCGCCTGATCATCTCGGCCATTTGCTCGGGGTCGATGTCGCTGGCCGCGTGGGAAATCACCAGGAAGCTCCCCGGCGCTACGGCGGCCAGCAGCCGGGCCAGGATCCGCCGTGTTTCATCCAGGTCCGGGATGTAATCCAGGATGGCCAGCAGCATGACGGCGACGGGTTGGGTAAAATCCAGGACCTCGGTTGCCTGTGTCAGGATGGTGGCGGTGTCGCGCAGGTCGGCATCAAGGTGCGCGGTGACCCCATGCGGGCCACTGGTCAGCAGCGCTTGGGCATGGGACAGCACCATCGGGTCGTTGTCGACATAGACGATCCGGCTTGCGGGCGCGATGGACTGGGCGACCTCATGAGTGTTGCACGCCGCCGGCAGCCCGGTCCCGATGTCCAGGAACTGGCGGATGCCTTGCACGCTGGCCAGGTAGCTCACCGTCCGCACCAGGAACGCCCGGTTAGCCCGCGCGGAGCTGCGTATCGCGGGATAGGCGTCGATCGTCGCCTCGCCGGCGATCCGGTCGGCCTCGAAGTTGTCCTTGCCGCCCAGCCAATAGTCATACACCCTGGCCGGATGCGCCACCCTGGCATCAAAACCACGCGTGCCGCGTGAACCTTCACCACTAGCCGCACGGAGGGTCCCGGGCTCTTTCGGTGCCGGGGCCTTCGGCATGGGTCGGCGACCGCTCATAGTACGCAGCGCCCAGGCTGCATCAGGCCGAGCCCGACCGGGCATCGAGGCTGCGTCTCGCGGCATTTGGCAGCGCCTTGGTCAGCGGCTCAGACACGACGATCGCGATATCTTCGCAGCGCTCTGCTGCGTCCACCGCTGCAAGGTGGCAACGCTGAAATCCGGCCTGCGCGGACCGATCGGGCATCCGGGCTCGGTGTGCGCGTCGCGATCCTGGGGAAGCACGTCCATCGGCGAGGCCGGGTTCTGCCGATAGCGGCAGTTCCCGCTTACCACGGCCGCCATCTGCGCGGCAGGCGCCAGCCAGTGGCGGCCGGTGCCCGTGCCGCTGGCCGCCAGACGTATTGGGCGTGCTGCCATGGCCATCCGATCAATCGCGTCGCGGCGGGCGTGAAACGTGCGCGTATAAAGCATCCTTCCGCATGCACGCGGCGACTGCAACAGGCTTCTGCGTAAAGCTTTTGCACGGAGTCGATGCACAAAACGTTTGCACAGAGCTTCTGCACTGTGCATTGGGCGTGTTAGACTGCCCGGTGCAAACGATGGCCGCCAATGCCGCGCCAGACGATGGCCGCCAATGCCGCGCGCCGCTCGCGTCACGTTGCTTCGCGGCTCAGGCGTCACGTTGCCTCGCGGCTCAGGAGAGAAACGATGCAGGTCAGAAACGGCATCCCGGCTGGCCGACTGCCGATAGCCCGCTGGCGCAAGAGCCGGGCCAGCAACCCCAGCGGAAGTTGTGTCGAGGTTGCCGAGCTGCCCGGCGGCGCGATCGCCGTCCGCAACTCCCGTCACCCGTCCGGGCCGGCCCTGGTCTACACGCGCGCCGAGGTCGCTGCGTTCCTGACCGGGGTGAAGAACGGTGAATTCGATGACCTGTACCCGGGCGGCAGCGTCATGTTATCGCCGGGAGCGGCCGGACTTGGCGGTGGCGTGACGCGACAGTGTCAAAATTATGCGCGCCGTGCTGCTGGATGAGTCCGGCCTTCCGCTTGGCCGTTACGGCGCGGCGCCGCCACCGCGGCTTCCGGCATTCAGCGCCCCGGCGACCGCGAACACGGGCGGCTAGAGCAGCGGGAGCCGCGCAGCGAGATCGGTGGCAGCGCCGGGCCACGGCCTACAGCCGCCGACGGCATCCGGCCGACAGCGATCCGGC
>Ga0335085_10013672_pt1 | contig 11882 bp, 15 predicted proteins | sample Lox_Sample_45_FD_206712 | JGI IMG/M metagenome (GOLD analysis project Ga0335085, IMG submission 206712) | Soil microbial communities from Loxahatchee National Wildlife Refuge, Florida, United States - Lox_Sample_4.5 | ecosystem: Environmental > Terrestrial > Soil > Wetlands | place: USA...
CCGAAGCAGCAGTCCGACCCAACAATCCTGTCGCCCGCGCGCCTCGACGTGTACGGGTGGCGACCGAGCTTCCCTGATGCGATCAGTCGCATCTTGATCATTCAGAATCTTCTGGCCGAGACGCTTCCTGTACCAGCCGCTGCACAGACGCCCATGGCGTTCGTCAGTTTCCCTGATCTACTGCTTGCTCAGCCTCGGCAACACCCGAGCATGACGATCCTGTCGCCTGCGCGCCTCGACGTGTACGGGTGGCGACCGAGCTTCCCGGACCTGCTGCTCGCGCCACCGAAGCGCTACTCGGATCCAGCCATCATGTTCCCGGGTCGGCTCGACGTGTACACGTGGCGACCGAGCTTCCCAGACCTGCTCTTGCCGCAGGCGAAGCGCTACTCAGATCCGACAATCCTGTCGCCTGCGCGCCTCGACGTGTACGGGTGGAGGCCGACCTTCCCGGATCTGCTCTTGCCGCAGGCGAAACGCTACTCGGACCCGACGATCCTGTCGCCCGCGCGCCTCGACGTGTACGGGTGGCGACCGAGCTTCCCGGATCTGCTCTTGCCGCAGGCGAAGCGCTACTCGGATCCGACCATCTTCAGTCCGTCGACGCTCGACGTGTACGGGTGGAGGCCGACCTTCCCGGATCTGCTCCTGCCGCAGGCGAAGCGCTACTCGGATCCAGCCATCATGTTCCCGGGTCGGCTCGACATTTACGGTTGGCGACCGAGCTTCCCAGATCTGCTCTTGCGGCGAACTACTCCGTGGTCACCGGAACTGGGGCTCATCCCCAACACAACAGGCAACCTCGTGGTTTGGTACGGCAGTTTTCCTGACCTCCTGCTGGGTCCTCCATGGCGTCCACTCACCTGGCAAGTCCTGCCCCTGATAACATACGACAAGGCCCGCCAAGTGGCGATCCACGTCCCAGACGAAGTTCCGATCGGTGCGCCGCTCACCATCAACGCCGAATGCATCGTCGGCGGCCTCGCCGTGCCCTTTGACTCGCTCCCATCGCTGCGCGTCTACCACCTCGACAACGGGGTACAGGTCACCGACCTTCCGCTCGGTCCGATGACCCAATACGGCGTGAACCCCTCCTACTTCCGCGACTGGACGCCTTCTGGTCCGGGCACCTTCATGGTGGAGGTGCTCGGCATCCAGGCAGCGCAGTCCATCGAAGAGCTTCAGCCCGTGACGGTGCGCCCCAAGTTCGACCCCATCGCGATCGCGCTCTCGGACATCCTCGTCAGCCGCATGTAGCGGGCTACGAGTAGATCAGCGTCGTGCGGTTGTCCCAGATGACGTTCTGGGCCGACCAGAGCGACGACAGCGGGTTGCCCGACGCATCGAACGTCACTTCCTTGACGATCCAGACCGGAGCCGACGTCGCTGCTCCACGGGGCGCGTAGCCCACGTAGATGACGTTCGTCGTCGACGTGAAGTCGAACCGCTCGATGGTGCCGTTGGAGCCAGGTGGAACCTTGAGGGTGACGACGGTGGCGGGATCGTCTGGCTGAGCACCGTCGGTGCGTACTCTTGGATTCAGGACTGGGTCGACGTTGCCCATGACCTAGAGCCCAGCGACCGTGTACTCGGACATCGTGACCGACACCTGCACGTTCGGGACGCTGCCCTTGGCGACGATGCCCTGCCCCGGCTTCAGATGCACGATCTGCTTGTCGCCTGCCGGGATGATGGAGGTGTCCCCTGTCGGAGCTGCTCCGATGTTGCCGATGGACGCCGCCAGCGCCCCCGCTGTCGACGCGATGACTGCAAATGCTCCCGGGGGGCCCACCACGCGGATCGTGGTCTCGTAAGGGACGTTGTCCGGAGCGTGTGCGATCCGAATCGCTTGGCTGTTCGCCACGGTCAGCGAGGGCAGCGTCACCGTTCGCATCATGACCCGGCCCTTCGTGGGACGGGAGGCAACCCTCACGGTGGGCACGTCGTCACTCTCCTCGGCACCAGCGAGTCCCCCCGGTGTCGACGTCGGCATCGGGTAACTCACGAACCTGACGTCGCTCTGACCGTCCTCTCGCCGGCGCATCACGGCGATGACGATGATCGCGCCTGCGAGCGCAGCGATGCTGAATCCGACCGCGAGGCCGGTCCACATCGAACTGCGCTGCGGATCCACGATCTCGACCCGCTGCAAGCTCGCCACTGGGCGTGGCCCATCATCACCAAACCGCGCTTCCGCGAGCACCTGGCGAGCCTGACGGCGTTCCGCAAGGGCCTGCGCGAGCACTGCACGGCGCTCTTCCTTGCCGAGTCGGACGAGCTCGGCGCGCGACCTGACCGCTTCTTGGAACTGCTGCAGTTTGGTCTTTGGCCCGTGCACTCGTTCAGCCTACCACGGCTACATGTCGTCGACGACGATCGCGATCAAGCCCGCCCCGCCTGCGTTGTCGACGACGTCGAGCGTCAGAGATGATGGAAACCACTGAGCGGAGATCCCCACTCCGATCGCCGACACGCTCGACGTGATGTTGATGACTCCGGTGCCACCGGGGAAGGTCGTGTCGAACTGCGTATCCATGATGGCGACGGCAAGACCGGTCGTGTTGACTTGATCCTCGATGAAGTACCCGGCTGGTGCACCCGAGAACGTCGACGCCGACGCCGAGGCGTAGCACGCCACGACGATGTCGTGACCGAGCGACGTGTTCGTCTGCGAGGGTGCTGGAACGGTGGTCGACGCCGTGTTCGTCGTCGCGAGCGGCCCTTTGACGTCGAATGCCATCGCTGAGTAGGCCACCAGCGACACTGCCATCGCTCCGTTCGACGAGGCACCCGTACTGAAGGAGTAGCTCGCAGGCTCGATCCCTGGTCTACTGCTGTAGCGATGCGCAAACACGGTCATCGTGAGCCCAGTGGTGTTGTTCGTCTGTGCACCGATGCGCGTCCACGAGATGCCCGCCACCGCCGAGAAGTTGATGGCGTTGTTGCTCGTCGCGGCGATCACCGCGATCAGGACATCACCGTCGACGACGCCAACGGGGACGTTGACGGAGATCGACGTCACGGAAAGCGCCGTGTTGTGCGAGACGCCTCTGATCGCTGGCTGTGTCTGACCCATGAATTTATGGCCTATCCAACTTCAACGCTGACGGCCACGGGATGATGCACGCGTTGACGATGAGGCCGTCGGCCGAACCCGGTGACGTGTAGTCGCGAGGATTTCCCGTCACACCTCCTTGTCCCGGGTACTTCAGCGCGTTCGAGAACCCCTTGTAGCCGTATGGTGCGCCCGGGGAAACGGTGACCAGAGGCGACCGCTCCCAGGGCACAGGCAACGGAATGTCTTCCAGGTTGGACAGATTGATCCCGCTCGACGAAGGATACACGTAGGTCGCGCCCGACGAACCGTTGTAGGTCATCGGCGGGATCGCTGCAAACGCGCCATTCGTGGCATTCTTGCCGAGCCATCCACGCGGGCCGCCACCCACGTTGTTGACGTTCTCGTTGAACAGCCCACCCGCATTTACGCTGGCGAAGGTGAGTGCCAGGAACTCGCCGGTGTTTCCCGACCCGCACCAGTTGTAGATGCATGGATCGGGATCGCTGGAGTCGGCAAACGCGAGGCCGGGATCGATCAAGATCCCAGCTTCCGGTTGCACAGCCTGCGTCGTCGACGGGTTCGTGAAGATCGTGAACATGATGACCGCGTACGGCGCGATCGTCTGCCAGACCATGTTGAACCAGTAGGTGTTGTCCGCAGCCCAGAAGTTGTTGAACCCGCCCGTCGTGGCGTTGCCCATGAGGTAGCGGTTGTCGCCCGTGATCGCAGTTGGCGGCGTCGTGGCCGTGCCGTCGGAGTTATACCCATCGACGGAGACCTGGAACTCCCACGACCGAGTGGTGCTGCCTCTTCTGATGATGAACCACCGCTTGCCGTCTGGCGACACGAGGCTGAAGTACGCGTTCGTGTGACCGAGCGCCAAGGCGCTGGTACCGATCACATCACCCGTGTTCGAAAACGTCGTTCCGTCGGAAGAACGGTTCGTGACGTAACCTGCTTCGTTCATGGCGCGCTTCACGAAAATCATCGCGGCATCGCCAGTGGCAGGCTGCTGGTTGACGAGGACCGTCGCGTCTTGGAGGGTCGACGTCCAATTCTTTGGCTTTCCGAGGATGCTCATCAGAACTCGTCGACGTCGTAGTTCGCGGCCGCGCTCTGGGACGTGTCCATGTTGACGACGAGCGTGTCATTCACGTTCGGCGAGTTCCGGTAGGCGGTGCGTTGCCAGACCGCTCCTGGGGCCAGGTAGAACTGCCAGAGGATCGTCGCCGTGAACTTGACCGTGACGAGGATCGGACCGGTGTTGTTGCTGGAGGCGACGATCTGAAACCAGCGGATCCGGATCTTCTTGGTGTTGTCGGCAGGGGTGTAGACGGTCGTATCGCCCGACGCTGCCAGCAGTTTGGATGAGCCCTGGGCACCCGTGCCGATGTTCGTCGCGTTGCCCCAGCGCGTGTCCATCGTGGCTTCGGTGACGCCACCGATGACGTTGGTTCCTGCTGGAAGCGGACCGCTGAACGTGGCGGAGATCGGATCTGTTACGAAGACCGGCGCGGCAGCTTGGTTGAGGTACTCCGTAATCGTCGGCCCTGACACGCTCTCGATGCTACTGCAGGTCAGTGCTTGAGTCGATGCACAGCCTAATACGTGTTCGTGACTCCGTAGCGTTGCCCCAGGTACTTTCCGACCTTGGAGTGCTCGGATGCCGTGAGAGCACGGTTGAACACGATCACGCTGGCTTCAAGCCCCGTGAAGGCGAATGCGCTGTGCCCAACGGCATACCCAGCCCCGCTTGGCGTTGTCGCCGGAATCGTGCTGGTGAACGAGAGGGTCTGCTGCGTGCCGTCGAGATAACTCTTCAGGCGGTTCGCGTTCCCGACCTGCGTGCCGTCGTAGAGCGCTTCCGAGATGTGCGCCGTCGTCGTATCCGTGAAGGCGAAGTCACCATGCTGACCAGCGCCCACGTAGCGCTGAAGCGCACTGGAGGCGATGTCGAGGTCGTCCTGTGTGGCACCCGTGAAGACCGCCACCTGGTTCGCGGCGGCCGTGCTGATCGCCTTGAACACGACGAAGGACGTGTAACCCGACAGCCCGTTCAGGAACGTGACGGCTGCGTCCTGCAGGAAGAAAGCACCGTTCGATGGAGCTTGAATCGCCGCGTGACCGTTGATCGCGTTCGCGACGAAGTTCGGCTGCTTGGCTGGCGTCGCCTGGACGAGGTTGGCCCCTGTCGGGGACTGATCGGCCCATGCTGACACCGTCGAGACGTTCAGCGAGATGCCGTAGTCTGCGTCGAGCCATAGGACAAGCCCGGACAGGTTGGAAGGTTGGAACGTGTTCTGTACGTTCAAGCCCCCCTTGGCCCCTACTTGCTCAAGGACTGGATTGGAGACGCAAAGCACCGACTACGTCTTTTCCCAGGCGCTCACGTTCTGAGAGGCGCTCACGGCGTCGCCGATCCCAAAGATCGCCCCTTGATCCAGGTCGATGCCCGAGTCCGTGTACACCGCACCCGGCACGAGCTTGATGCCCATCGTTGCGCCCGAGGTCGTGACTGTGTTGTCTCGCCCGAGGAAGACGTTGGATGATCCGTTGTTCGAGATGATGCGCTGCCTCGCCGACGTGTTCGCCGCGAGGACCTGCACGGCAGCGTTGCTCACGGTCACGCCAACCGGCGCGCCCGCATTGCATCGCTGCATGTCGGCGATGTCGACCGGCAGGTTGCCGCTGGATGGTGTTACGTTGACATCGCCATAGACTGGCGCGGCAGGCTCGGTCAGGTAATCTGCGATGGTCGGCGCTGGCACATCTTCGATGCTACCGCAAGCTGGTTTAGCAGTCGATGCACCTTGAATTCAGCCTCTCCCGCTGGCACTCGACGCAAGCCCCACCGAGATAACTCAGATGCTGCTGAACGCCGTGCTTTGGGCATCGCGCGTACCACCAAGAGGTACGCGATCCGGGCTTGGATGCGTTCATGGGGTCTCCGGGAAGCACGAGACCCCAGCCTCGCCAGGCGCACAGCAGCACGGGAACGGCGAGCAGTGCACCTCACAGGGCTCGGGGCTGCACGTCGCCACCGGGCCGCCAGTGCAGACGTTGGCATCAGGCTCGAGCCCCGCATCTCCCTTGCAGATCCGTCCCACGACCTGCGCGACCCCATCGATGCACTGGTAGACGTCGCAGCCGCAGATCTCGCGGTTGACGGATGGGGACGCGCACGGATCACACTGGCTCGCGTCAGGCCCAACCACTGCGTCGATGGGCGCAGCGTCGCTGGCGCTGCCCGCGTCACCTGCCGCCATCGCTGCGTCTGGACAGTCCGTCGACGGGACCGTGCCGCCGCATCCGACCATCACAAACCCAAGCAGGAGAAGAGCCTTCGTACCCATGGTCCCCATGATTCTACCCTCCGTCATGGGAACGTGCATGGCACAGGGCTTATTTCAGGTTCAGTCCTCGACGAGGATCTGACCGCCGATGCCTGCCGTGGCACCGTCGAGATCGATGAGGACCTGGAGGCAGTCGACCGAGGGATCGTTCAGCGGGACCACGATGGTGGCTCCTGCCGAGATGCTCCCCGTGGAGAGCGGCACGATGAGCTCGGTGTTCGTGGTCGCCGGGGAATTCGAGAACACCGCGCCGTCGATCTCGTAGTTGATCGGTGATCCGCTGGGGTTCGTGAGGATGACCGTCTTCCGACGACGACCAAAGACTGGCATCGCTGCGAGCTTGAAGAGCGAGCTCACGGGCGAGCCCGCCCCGGCCGAGAAGGACAACGTTCGCGGAGGCCTCGTCGGCTGGAACTTCGGCACGTCCGAGAGAAACGCGATGATGTCGATCATCAAGCCCGAGGCGTACGTCTTGAACGGACTCGGGACCGTGAAGAACGCGTTCGTGCATTCGCGCGCAGGCGTGATGCGCCAGGTCGACGTGGCGTCGCGGCGGTGAAGTTGCCCCGCAAACGGAGCCCCCACGGAGAACAGCATCGAGCCTGGCTTGGATCCGGGCGGCTCCAGCGGCTGCGGGACTGCCTCCTCGTTGGTTCTCGAGATCACGACCTGCGGCGGGCTCTCCTTCGAGTGCAAGAACCAGAAGCGGTCGATGTCCGAGTTGGGACCGACCATGATCGCCGAGATGCCTTGGACCGATGCAGGGATGTCGATCTGCACGTTCGTCGCGAGACTCGTTCCCATCTCGGACAGCGAAACGAGCCACTGCATGCGCAGGTACGGCATCGACTGCATCAGCATCAACTGCTGGGTGCTGTACCCGCCTGCTGCAGATGGGATGAAGAAAGGAGGCATCGGTCACCTACTTCGCAGTCTGGTCGGTAGGAGAAGTTGGCTGCTGCAGATCGAGCAGATACCCCTCGAACGTGATCTCCACGCGGATCGTCAAGATCACCCCGATCTCGTCTGGCGACGGGACGGTCGCCGATCCAGCGTTGATCGTGAAGGACGTCGCGGGAATCACATCGATGAGAAATCCGCTCAGATCATCGACGGTGAATGGCTCCTCCCACTCCCATGTCTGGCAGTTCGCGGTCTGCAGCCCCAGCACGAGGGACTCGTTCTTTGTGACGGTCTCGTCGCGAGACAGGTCGATGATCTTGAGCTCGATCATGCCTGACACGTCGGGCTGTGGCTCGTAGAGTTGCGACACGATGCCGATCCCGAGCACGGTATTCGCGAACGTCCCGTTGTCGAACGCCGTCAGCCTGACGATCATCCGATGGATCTCAAGCGGCTTGGCGGTGGCCTCGTCGGTGATGAACTGGGCCTGGGGGAACGAGTCCTTCACACCTGCCGATACGTCGAGCTCGCCCGTGATCATGTACGGCTGGCGAACCAAGATCGGCAGATCCTGATTCGTGTTCGGGTCGCGATACGTGTCTGGGAGGCGTCCCATGGGTTCTCCTAGAGGATCGGTGCGATGGGAAGCGCGTCAGACTGCGCCATCGATACGACCGCCCCGGCTACGAGCGACACGCCGAACAGTTGCACGCCAGGTGGCAGCACGACGACCTCGTTGTCGCCCGGAACGAGCACGAAGATCTGCGTGGCTCCAGCCCCGGTTGTGTTCGTGAGCGCCCCACTGGGGTACCCGATGATCGCGGTTGCCCCGCTCACGTTCTTGACCGCCACGCGTGACGTAGCCGCCTCTGGAGCCGAGGCGATGGCGATTGGGTCTGAGCCCGACATCGGCAGCGCGATCGTGTTGTACCTGGACAGAGCCATCGGTCACCCTCACACTCGGCGGGTTAGCGCGTCTCCAGCGGAGGGCCCACGACGATGTGGTAGCCCTGGAACGTGAGCTCGACGCGAATCGAGTCGATGGTCGGGATCGGGGAGAGCGCCGAGATGAGCGTCGAGAACGGCGTGAACCCGAACGACGCCGCCGCATCGATGGAGACCTGGAACTGCTCACCGCGCACGATGGTGTAGGGCTCTTCCCATTCCCACGTCTGCTCGTTGTCCTTGACGACCGTGTCGAGCAGCGTCGTCGTCTTCGTGTTCGGCTCGTTCTTCGAGAGATCTTGCATGCGGAACCTGATGAGCCGCGACAGGATCGACGGCTGTGGTTCCATGATCGTCAGAACCGACGTCACCGTGAAGAACGCCGTCAGGCGTGGGATCACGCGGTGGATCTCGAACGGCTTCGAGGTCGCCTCGAGGAACGTCTTGTCCGGGAACTGGACGGAGTCGCCAGCCGCGACGCTGATGTCGGCCGAAAACTCGTACGGTTCACGAAACGTGATCAGTTGACCATCGAAGCGAATCGGTAGACGTCCCATGACTATGCCTCTCTCTTGGTTGTTACTTCTTGTGACCGTTCACCTTGCGCGTCGTCGCTCGCCGCATCGCTCCGGCCAGCCCCTGGCGCGAGGAGCGCTTGAGGCTCGCCATCCCGAGCTCTGCAGGCGCACCAGCGCTGCGTTCTTGCGGGGCGGACACGATGACGAGGAAGCCCTGGAAGCAGACCGACACGAGGATCTGCGTCACCACTCCGCTGAACATGGAGAGGTTCGTCGAGAAGGGCGCGAAGGTCATCGAGTCGGAGCGCGCAGACACGCCGAAGATATCGCCTCGAGCGAGCGTGAACGGCTCTTCCCATTCCCAGGTCTTCGTGTCCTTCTTCGAAAGGACGAGTCCTCGGGTTGGCTCCTTCGTGATCTTCTGCCCTGCCCGAGACTCCTGGGAGACGTTGATCTTGACCACGTGCTCCATGAAGCTCGGCTGGGGCTGCACGGGCTTGCCGCCCAGGACGAGCTTCTGGTTGCTGCGGCTGGGCACCGTGACGACCGGGTTCCCCAGCGCGTAGAACCGGAAGATCATCCGGTGCACCTCGAACGGCTTGTCGTTCGTGTGCTCGAACTGAGCCAGGTCGAACGACAACTCCGGTTGCTGCGCCGCGATCGTGAGTTGCCCATCCATGTGATAGGGCTCGCGGTCGATGATCGGTTTCCCGACGTAAAGGAGAGGCAATCGCCCCATACCTCTGTTTCACCACACGTTTTCGATTCTGTCTATTGCACCCGATTCTTTCAGTAGCGGACCGAGGAGACTATCGGCATAGTTGCTGGAATGGGAAAGCACCTATGCCCGCGCGCGGTGAAGACGGTGTTACCAGAGGCGGGGCGCTTCGAGTTTCATGCGTTCGTGCGTCGCGAGGGATCGAAGGGAGGACTGCGGATCACGATTCCAGCGCCTATCGCCAGGGGCATGAGGCACGTCGGCGCAGGCGCAGGTACCTGGGTACGCGTGTGTGTGCAGGGCTCCTCGTTCAGTGCTATTGTACGTTCAGTCAACACGAGGCAACTGGTGGTTGCGATTCCGCTCGGCATCGGTGTCACCGTCGATGCCTCATCTTACTTCCTGATCGAACCACGATTGGATGGCAGTACTGTATAAGGACGAATGAATGAGCCGTCGACGAGCACCATCGCCGTTGAATCTCGACACCCATCTTGCGTACATGATCGGTGTCCTCTACGGCGACGGACACGTGCGCAAGAACGGCTCAGCCTTCGAGTTGAACGTCGGCTCAGAGTCGTTCGCCAAGTGCTTCCATGATGCGGCGGTGCTGGCTGGGTTCGAGTCGCGCCCGATCCGCCCCGGACAGACGCATTTCGAGGGCAAGATCTTTCCGACGTGGACGATCACGTTCTACGGACAGGCCGACGTCGCGCAGTTGCAGGACTCGTTCGGTCCGTTCGACACGTTCTCGTGGCGTGTCCCCAGATCATTGAGTGCTGGCACGAAGGAGATCCAGGCGGCCTTCCTTCAGGGCTTTTGTGATTCCGAAGGGTGCGTATGCCTAACGGAACATGTGCTGGCTCCAACGAAGACACACCCCGATCCAACGCTACGGCGCGTCGGGAGACCACGGCCATCCATCACCATCGGCTCGTCGAACAGTGCTGGGCTTGAGGATGTGCTCTCCATGCTGGAAGAGTTCGGCCTCAGCGGTGCCAACATGTTCTTTGCTCCGACGCGTGGCCAAGACTACTGGAGTATCCATATCTGCCAGTTGCGAGAAATAGCGCTATTCCGAACCATGATCGGCTTCCGCATCGCTGAGAAGATGGAGCTTCTGCGCTCGCTGAACTTGGAGTACCAGCGCAACCCGTGGAGCCCGGACGAGGATGCACGGTTGTTGTCCTTGCGGCAGGACGGTTGTACCTATGATGCGATTGCAAGGCGGATGGGCCTTACCAAGGCGGCAGTGACACACCGATACATCAGGCTCTGCGCAAGACGATCAACTTCTCCTGCGTAGACTTCTTTCCGAACTTTGCGGTGATCCACGTCAGCACGCGGTCGATCTTTGCGCCCATGGTCGCGGCCTGCGCCATGACGGCACCGGGCAAGTCGTACGACGAATTCCCGTCTCGGATGACCGCTACGTTGAGGATCACCACCGGTGCAGAAGCCAAAGACTTTCTGATCAGCGTACGCAGAAATCCATCTACCCATGACGCGTAGTCAGAATATCTGGAGAGGCTGTTCTCCGACGCAGTTCCGTAGTTCTCTCGATTGAAATATGGGGGGCCGGTCATCACGATGTCAGCGCTGGGCCATACGTTATCGTCCTCGATGGCGTGTTGCGATTGCTGTGCGCGTTCCTCTTCGTGAAGCATTTTGATCATGGCGAGGTTCGCCTCAACGTTGCGCGGCTCGATGTCGGCACCGATGTACTTGAGCTTCTTGGTGCTGGCGAGCGTGCCCAGAAGCCTTCCTCCGTACCCCGAGCACGGATCTAGTATTGCTCCCCCTTCAGGCGCGTACTCATCGCAAATCCAGCGAGCAAGGGTTGGTGGGAAGTTCATCGGTGATTTGGTCAGCGCTGAGATTCCACGCAGCAGTCGTCTGGGAGTCACTGGATCGCCGTGGTCCAGTTGGAATCGCAAAGCTCGCTCAAGGCGCTTGTCGTCTTCGAAAGCCTGCACGACTGATGGCTGCCGTCGGTAGCAAGCCTCCAGTCGTGCGGTGTGGAACGAGAGACAGAAAGGTTGTCCCGCGTGCCCTACGCGTTCGATGGTGTCTCCGTTCACCCGGATGACGCTCTGAGTCACCTTGGTGAGCGACTCGACATCTTGTCGATCAGTGACCGCGAACCATGGGAAGCCGATCCTTCGGTAGAGCGTCATGAGGCGCTGGATCTCTTCGTGGCGATCCTCGGTCGACATCTGAGACCAGTCGCGCGGTTGTTCGAATTCCGCATCGCTGAGTTTGCCCTTGGAAAGAGGGGCTCCGTGCGCGTCTCTGCACAACTCAACCCGGAGCAGGTCTCCAGCCACAACCTCCGGGCACTCAGCTCTTGGCAATGCAAGCGAGACCACGTGGCCGAACTCCCCTCT
>Ga0335085_10013673_pt1 | contig 11881 bp, 7 predicted proteins | sample Lox_Sample_45_FD_206712 | JGI IMG/M metagenome (GOLD analysis project Ga0335085, IMG submission 206712) | Soil microbial communities from Loxahatchee National Wildlife Refuge, Florida, United States - Lox_Sample_4.5 | ecosystem: Environmental > Terrestrial > Soil > Wetlands | place: USA: Florida...
GGCCGCCGCGCGGGTGCGTGCCGCCACCGAGGAGGCCGAGGCCCACGCCATCCGTGCCCTGGCCCAGCTCAAGGCGGACGTGGCCATCGCAGGCCACCAGCTCGTGGCGGGCGCAGTCATCGTCGGCTCGGTGCGCACGCTGCCGCCACTGGCCGAGCTCCTGAAATCCCACGCCCTCATCCACAGCGCGGAGGGCGAGCTCTACCGCCGGGTGCTGGCCTCTGCTGGCGATGCGCAGGGGCTCTTCCTGCTGACCCTTCCCGCCAGGGAGCTCGAGGAGCGCGCCGGGCAGAAGCTCGGGCTCCGTCCGGCGCTGCTGGCCCGGCAGCTGTCGGAGCTGGGCAAGACCATCGGGCCGCCCTGGGGGCGGGACCAGAAGGACGCCGCGCTGGCCGCGTGGCTCGCGCTGGCGGGCTCACGATAGGGTTGGCCCGTGCGTCTGACACCGGGCACTCGGGTTGGCCCGTACGAAGTGGTGGGCCCGCTCGGCGCCGGGGGAATGGCGGAGGTCTACCGTGCGCGCGACGCGCGGCTCGGACGGGACGTCGCGCTGAAAGTCGTGTCGGAGGCCGTGGCCGCCAACGACGAGCTGGTGGCTCGATTCGAGCAAGAGGCTCGAATGGTGGGCTCGCTCGACCACCCGAACGTCCTGGCCGTGCACGACGTGGGGCGGCACGACGGAACGCCCTACCTGGTCACCGAGCTGCTCCAGGGCGAGACGCTGCGCTCGCGCCTGACCCGCGGCCCGGTGCCCGTTGCCCAGGCGCTGGACTGGGCCTCACAGATCGCCGAGGGGCTGGCGGCGGCTCACGAGCGGGGCATCACCCACCGCGACCTGAAGCCGGAGAACGTCTTTCTCCTCCGGGACGGGCGGGTGAAGCTGCTCGACTTCGGGATCGCCAAGCTGGCCCAGGCGGCGCGAGAGCCCTCGCCCCACCCGCTCATGGCCGAGACGGCGTCGCCTTCCGTGGAGACGACCCGCGCCGGACAGGTCTTCGGGACGCCGGGCTACATGGCCCCGGAGCAGGTGCGCGGGGAGGCGGCCGACGCGCGGACCGACATCTTCAACCTGGGAGCCATCCTCTCCGAGATGCTCTCCGGCCGCCGCGCCTTCCCGGCAGGCCCGATGATGGAGAGCGGGCACGCCATCCTTCACGCCGAGCCCGAGCCGCTGCCCGCGGACGTTCCACCGGCCCTGAGCCGGGTCGTCCGCCGCTGCCTGGAGAAGGACCCGGGCCGTCGTTTCCAGTCGGCCCGGGACCTCGTCTTCTCTCTCGAGGAGCTTCGGTCGCCCACGGGCGAGGGAGCCGCTCTCGGCGGGAAGCGACCCTCCCCCAACCGGTGGCGGTGGTGGCTGGCTCTCGCCGCAGTCCTCGGCGTCACGGCTGGGGCCGCGGCCGTCGTGTTCGCGTCGCCCCGACGTCCGGTGGCCCCACCCTCGGTGCAGCAGCTCACCTTGCGCCGCGGCACGGTCTTCACCGCGCGGTTCGCGCCCGATGGCAGGCAGGTTCTCTTCAGCGCGTCGTGGGCCAACGAGCCGACACGCATCTACTCGACCACGCTCGAGAGCCGTGACTTCCATCCGCTCGCCCTGGAGAGCGCCGAGCTTCTGGCCGTCTCCTCGACGGGGGAGCTGGCCGTAGCGCTGCATCCGAAGTGGCACAGATTCGATGACGGAGGGGAGGGGATGCTGGCCCGGGTCCCGGCCGTCGGGGGAACGCCGCGCGAGCTGCTCGAAGGAGTCAGCTACGCCGACTGGTCGCCGGACGGGACCAGCCTGGCCGTCATCCATCAAGTGGATGCCGCCAGCCGTCTCGAGTTCCCCATCGGTCGGGTGCTCCACGAGTCCAGCGGGTGGCTGAGCCACGTCCGCGTCTCTCCGGGCGGGAACCTCGTCGCCTTCGTCGATCATGCCTCGCTCTACGACTATCCCGGGGCGCTGATCGTGGTGGATGCCGGCGGCAAGAAGCAGGTGGTGGTGCGGAATTCGGCGGAGCTGGGCGGTGTGGCCTGGTCGTCACCGGACGAGGTCTGGTTCACTCAGCACGATGGCACCCGGCGCTCTCTCTGGGCGGTGAAGCTGGGCGACCGCCCGCGGTTGATCTACCGCGGCACCGCGGACCTCCTCCTCGAGGATCTCGGCAAGGATGGTCGAGCGCTCGTCCTGAATCTCGAGACCCGCGCCGAGACGGCGCTCCTCCGGACGAAGGATCGCTCGGTGACGGCTCTGTCCTGGCTCGGATACTCCGTGCTCGACGACATCTCCCGGGACGGGTCGCTGCTTCTCTTCAGCGAGTACGATCGCGTGGCGAATCTCTCCCGGACCGATGGAACACCGCCCGTCCATCTCGCCGATGCCAAGGCGCTGGGGCTCTCGATGGATGCCCGGTGGGCGCTGGCAATTCGCGCACACGAGATGCCGGAGTCGAGGCAGCTCCTGCTCTTGCCCACCGGGGCCGGGCTCGCACGGACCATCGACGTCACACCCCTGGAGATCATCCGGAGAGGGCGCTTCTTCCCGGATGGGAAACACCTGGCGGTCATCGCCCGCGCCTCCGAGTCCCAGGGCTTCGCTGCCCATCTGGTCGACGCCGAGACGGGGCGCTCCCGGCCGATCTCACCGCCCGACCTGGGTGGCTACTTCCTGGAGCTCTCGCCGGACGGAAAGAAGGCGGCCACGGTCGGGCGAGGTGGGGTGCTGACGCTGTACCCGGTCGATGAGGGGGGGAAGCCCGTTGCCTTTCCCGAACTCGGAGCGCCGCCGTGGGTGCCGGCGGGCTGGGCCGAGGACGGCACCCTCTTCGTCCGGCAGCTCTACGAGATGCCGGCGCGCGTGTTCCGGCTGGATACGCGGACCGGCGACCGGCGATTGTTTGCCACGGTGAGCCCGCCCGAATCGACCGGCGTCACCTGGATGCCGCGGCTCAAGGTGTCCCCGGACGAGCGCATCATCGGCTTCACGTATACCGTCCAGATGAGCACCGTCCTCGTCCTGGACTGGCACGATTCCGAACGGTGATCCCGGGAGCTTCATGAGCCGAACCCTCGGACGGTGTTGTGGTATCTGCAGAGCGTCTGCCGAGGCTGGGCCGTCATCATGCGTGGACTGATCCTCCTCCTCCTTCTCCTCCCGCTGATGCTCCTCGCTGGCTGCACCAGCAACCCGCTGAGCTGCGTGGGCGCGAGCTGTATCTGCATCAGCGAGAACACGTGCGATTTCTCCCAGGACAGTTGTGGCGGCTCGATGAGCTGCGAGCTGTTTTGCAACAGCAGCAACGTGTGCACTGGCTCGTGCGGGCAGTCGTGCAGCATCACCTGCAGCCATGGTTCGACCTGCACGGTGACCGTCGGAGCGAGCGGCAGCGTCTCCTGCCAGAACCCTTCGACGTGTCACGTCACCTGCACCGGACAGTGCTCGGTGAGCTGCGAGAGCGGCTCGACCTGTGACCTCACCTGTCCGTCGGAGACGAGCCCGACCTCGATACCCAACGGTGGTCAGTGCGCCTGAGCCTTCTGGAGAAAAGATGCTGACCCCCGACGAGGTCAAGGCCATCCCGCTCTTCGCCGGGCTCTCCTCCGACGCCCTGGAGCACGTCGCCCAGGCTGCCGCCGACGTGCATCTGGTCGCCGGGGAATACGCCGTCCACGAGGGCGAGGAGCGCGCCCTGTTCGCCGTCGTCTCGGGGAAGATCGAGGTCACCAAGACCATCGACGGCGTGGAACGTAACATCGGCTGGCGCAACCCGGGGCACGTCTTCGGAGAGGTGCCGATCACCCTGGGCACGGCGTTCCCCGGAAACTTTCGAGCCTCCGAGCCGTCGCGCGTGATGCGCGTCGAAGCGCGCCAGTACCACGTGCTGGCCGCTGCCTCGCCGGAGCTCACCGTGCGGGTCGGCGCGCTGGCGCGCGAGCGGCTGGGCGGGCTCCAGGGATTGGCCGCCGCGCCCCCGGCCGCACAGGTGACGGTGATCGGGCATCGCTGGGATACGACCTGCCACGACCTGCGCCGGTTCCTGGCGCGCAACCAGGTCGTCTTCGATTGGTTGACGCCCGAGGCGCCGGAGGTGGCCGCCCGCTGGCCGGCGCAGCCCTCGGCGGAGACCGCCTGGCCGGCGCTCGGGTTTTCGGATGGCGTGCTGCTGTCGCGGCCGCAGCCCCGCGAGGTGGCCCAGCGTCTCGGATTGCAGACCAGCGGCCGCTCCTCGACGTACGACACGGTCATCGTCGGGGGAGGTCCGGCCGGGCTGGCCGCGGCCGTCTATGGCGCCTCCGAGGGCCTTCGCACCCTGGTGGTGGAGCGCGAAGCGCCCGGCGGCCAGGCGGGGACCTCGTCGCGGATCGAGAACTACCTCGGCTTTCCCAACGGCGTCTCCGGTGACGAGCTGGCCATCCGGGCGCTGCAGCAGGCGAAGCGGCTGGGGGCGGAGATCGTCGTCACCCGGACCATCGACCGGATCGATCCGGCGACGCGCGAGGTGGTCCTCGACGACGGCGAGGTGATCCGGACGCGGACGGTCATCTTGGCCACCGGCGTCACCTGGCGGCGGCTGGCCGTGGAGGGCGTCGACCGGCTGATCGGCAAGGGCATCTACTACGGGGCGGCCCGCAGCGAGGCGAGCAACACGCAGGGGCTCGACGTCTACCTCGTCGGCGCCGGGAACTCGGCCGGCCAGGCGGCGCTCTACTTCGCCAGCTTCGCCCGCAGCGTCACGCTGCTCGTTCGCGGCGATGGTCTGGAGAAGACCATGTCGCACTACATCGTCGAGCAGCTCCGGGGAAAGCCGAACGTCCGGGTCGAGCTCGGAGCCGAGGTCACCGCGGTGCACGGCGATGCGAACCTCACCGCCATCGACGTCGTCGATCGAGCCAGCCAGAAAGTCCAGCGGCGGAGCTGCGGCGGCCTCTTCGTCTTCATCGGCGCCGATGCCCAGACGGACTGGTTGCCCGCCGAGGTGGCGCGCGACGCGCACGGCTACGTCCTGACCGGCGTGGACGTGGCGCAGGACGGCCGGTGGTCGCGCGCGCGGGACCCGTACCTCCTGGAGACCAGCGTCCCTGGAATCTTCGCGTGCGGGGACGTGCGCTCCAGCCCGGTGAAGCGCGTCGCCTCGGCGGTGGGCGAGGGCAGCATGGCCATCGCCTTCGTCCACCAGTATCTCCAGCACGACACTCCGTCGGAGCGAGCGGCGGCCCCGCGCACTGCCTGAACGCGACGACCGTGGACTGAGCTCCACGCATTCGTTCCGCGCGTCGCGCAGTGGCTCGTGACGTTGGACGTTTCGCCCGAAGGCGAAGCGATTCGTGGTGGGCGTCCCACGGATCTCGACGGTCGATCGATCGATGAGGTCTCGAGCCCACGACGATCTCGATGCCCGAGCTGATCGCTGAGGGCTCCAGCCCACTGCGTTTTGCTCCCACCGCGAGCCTTGAGTTCGCACAAGCAAGAGGTTCACACGGGGCTCCACGAGGAGGCGGCATCTCTCCGTCTCCCGCGCGGAGGGGGGCCGTAGCGAGGGAGTCCATGCACGTCACCCACAGACAGAAGATCCTCGGCCTCGCGCTGTTGCTGTCCGGTGCTGGCTGCAGTCCAGGCATCGTCGGGCCTCCCGCCGATTTCGAGGCCGACACGGACGTCGATTCGGCGGTGAATGCGCTTCATCAGCCGGTCCAGGCGGCGCTCGGGAAACCGATGCCGTTCCTGCGTCAGGCCGACCTGGATCGCTTCACCGCCGGCAAGGAGGAGTTCGAGCAGGACGAGGACACCTCCGAAGGTCTCGGACCGGTGTTCAACAATACCTCTTGTTCCCGGTGCCACTCGGACCCGGCCTCGGGCGGGGGCAGCGCAATCCTCGAAACGCGCTTCGGCGCCATCAACAACGGCGTGTTCGACCCGCTGGCACAATTCGGCGGCTCTCTCATCCAGTCGCAGGGCATCGGTGTGGCGGGCTCGTGCGACTTCACCGGTGAGACCGTGCCTTCCGTCCCCAACGTCGTCACCTCGCTGCGGCGCACCACGCCGCTCTTCGGGCTGGGCCTGGTGGATGCCGTCCCGGAGAGCACCTTCCGGTACGTGGCGCGCATCGAAGCAGCCCTCTTCCCCAACGAGGCGGGCCGGGCGGCCACGGTGCACGACATCGCTCACAACCGCGACGCGGTGGGGCGCTTCGGCTGGAAGAGCCAGGTCCCCACGCTGCACCAGTTCGGCGGCGACGCCTACCTCAACGAGATGGGCGTGACCAATCCGGAGTTCCCGAACGAGAACTGCCCCAACGGCGACTGCGCTCTCCTCGCCGCCTGCAATCCTCTTCCGGATCTGAACGACGACGGCTCGGGCGTGGTGGCCTTCACCGATTTCATGACCCTCCTGGCGCCGCCTCCGCGGTCGCCGCTCGGCGCGCAGGCGCTGAAGGGCAAGCTTCTCTTCGCCACCTCCGGCTGCACGCACTGCCACTGGGCCACGTTCCGCACCGGCTACAACAAGGTGGACTCGCTGAGCGGCACCGTCTTCCACCCCTATTCGGACTTCCTGCTCCACGACATGGGGAGCCTGGGGGACGGGATCGTCGTCGGAGACGGCAAGGGCAACGAGTTCCGGACCGCGCCGCTGTGGGGCATCTCGGCGGTGACGCGCTACCTCCACGACGGCCGCGCCACGACCATCGCGGATGCCATCCTGGCCCATGACGGTCAGGGACGGCGGGCGCGGGATCGCTTCGCCAACCTCTCCTCCAGCGATCAGGCGGCGCTGGTCGCCTTCGTCAACGCGCTGTGAGCTCGGGCACCCCGGCCGCTCACCCGTGCAGCGGCCGGGGTGGTGATGCGCACCGTCACTTCAGCGGGAAGAACTCCACCGCGCCGGTCTCGAGGTTGTACATCGCCCCGGCGATGACGATGGCGTGGGCCTTCTCCATCCCCGCCAGGACCGAGCTGCGCTGGCGGATGTTGCCGATGGTCAGCTCGACGTTCTTGTGGGCCACCGCGTCCACGAAGGCGTAGTTCTTCGCCGTCCGCTCGCCGGTGTAGACCGTCTCGCTGACCGCGGGCTTGATCCGAGCCAGGAGCGAGGTGAGGTTCCCCAGCTCGGCGTTGTCGATGGCGCCCTTGATCGCGCCGCAGGCGGTGTGCCCCATCACCAGCACCACCTTCGCGCCGGCCAGCTTGCAGGCGAACTCCATGCTGCCCAGAATGTCATCGTTGCTCACGTTGCCGGCGATCCGGCAGTTGAAGATGTCGCCGATGCCCAGGTCCATGATCGTCTCGGCCGGTGCGCGTGAGTCGATGCAGCTGAGCAGCACCGCGGCCGGGTACTGTCCCTTGGCGCTGGCCTTTTGCTGTGCCAGGAAGCTGCGGGTCTCCTGACGCACTCCTTTCCGGAAGCGCTCGTTCCCCTTCTTCATCATCGCCAGGATGTCCTCCGGCGTCATCGCGTCGCGCTGGGCCTTGGTCAGTGCCTCGGCCGCCGCCACCGAGGTGAAGGTCCCGACGCCGAGGATTCCGCCGGCAGTCAGGGTGCCGGCGAGCTTCAGCAATCCGCGCCGACTGGCGTGGATGCAAACCTGTCCATCGTGGGTGGTGTCCATGGGCCCCTCGGCATCCGAGCGCGGGATCGCTCTCGGGGCGGCGAGCGTATCGCCAAGCGAGACCGCCCGGCACGGACCAATGTTCAGCAGGCATCGCTCGGGCATGCCACCACCCGGAACGGACCCCAGGGCTACTGGCGCTTGAGGTAGAGGACCGCCTCACCGGCGGCCGGCGGGGTGAAGCCCTGGGCTCCGGCGGTGACGGTGACGCTGCCGGTGGAGAGGACGGTGCCGGCGACCGGGTCGTACCACTCGATGGCGTAGGTGCCGGCGACCATCTCCAGCGTGAAGGCGCCCGTTCCCGGCTGGTAGACGAGGTACTCGGCGCCCGGGTTGGCCAGGCAGAAGCCGGTGGAGGTGAGCGCGCCCCGGGGGGTGGCAGAGGCCAGGTCCATCCGCTGCGCATAGCTCCGGGCACGGCCCATCGCGCTCCGGAGCACCTCCCAGTACGGGTCGACGCTCGAGCCCGAGGGCGCATTGCGGCCGGACCACACGACCAGGTAGGGGTCCATGAAGAGGACATTGTTGCCCCGCAGGAAGTTCTTCCACACCCAGGCGCGCTGCGCGGCCTGGCCGTCCGCCTTCAGCCCGGTCCAGTAATAGGAGTGGTCGGTGTCGTTGACCACCACCTTCGCGCCGGTCGCCTCGGGCGGGAGCTGGGCGCTCGGTGAGATCCAGTCCGCGTTGCTGGCGTAGAGGTCCGAGTCCGAGCCGCCGGAGTAGGCGAAGGTGAAGCCGATAGGGTGCTGCTTCGGCTTGGTCGCCTCGTAGGAGTGGACGAAGTCGATCACCCAGTTCTGCCACGCCGTGGAGTACCCGCCCGCCTCGTTGGCCACTTCGTAGAGGACGTTGTCCAGGTCGTTCACGGTGTCGACGACCTTGTGCAGGTAGGCCTGCTCGACGCCGGACACCGCCGCGTCTTGAGGCAGGGTGTGAGGGCAGGTGCCGCCGCAGACGATACCGTTCACGTTGTTCCCGCCGGCGAAGGGGTCTCCGTCGTCGGGCAGCGTGTAGAACTGGAGGTCGAAACCCTCGAAGAGCATCACCGAGACGTAGATGCCCCGTTGAGCGGCGGCGATGACCCGGGCGCGGACCCGGTCGAAGTAGCCCTGGTCGAGCTGGCCCAGGTCGAAGCGGGGCATCCCGTCCGAGGCCATGCTGGGCCCGGGCCGTGGCCAGGGGAACGGTCCGGCGGTGTACGGGCGGTACGGATCCGAGAGGTGCGGGAGGGTCCACGTCCAGAGGCGGAAGAAGTTGTGGTTGTGTGCGACGAGGAAGTCGAGCCAGGCCGCATAGTCGAAGGCGGGCGGGGGTGAGGTGAGCCCCTGGTCCATGTTGTTGCCCCAGGTCTGCGAGCCGGTGAGATAGACCGCCTTTCCGCTCCCGTCGGTGAAGTAGCGCGGATTGGCGGTCAGGACGCGCAGCGGGCCTCTGGCCACCGTGCCCCCGTCCGGAGCGCTAGCATCGGGAGCCCCCGCGTCGGGCGCTCCGCCGTCCGGATTTCCGGTGGTGCCGCCGCCGACGTTACCGGCCGGGCAGCCGCTCGCCATGGCGAGCGCCGTCGCCACGAGGATCGCTCCGGCGCCGCGCATTCCGGGCCGATCATCGCCCGCCAGACGCGCTCCGGTCGAATTCCGCAGGGCAGCGCGGGGGTCGCGAAGACCCGCGTTCCTCTGCCGCAGCATCGCTCAGCGCGCGACCGCTTACCTCTTATCGCGTCTCCATGTCGCACAACGATCGGCGACGGTCGTGAGTAGAAGGCTACGCCTCCGGGCATCGCCGGCGCGCTCGCTGACGACATGTGGGTGACGCTGCGCCGCGCCCGGGCGCGATAGGCTCCGCGCAGAGCGTGAAGATGCGCCCCCGGCATTCCTGCCTCGCCCTCGCCGCCGTCGTCCTCGGCGCGGCGGGGGTGTGCTGCAGCGGGAAGGTGGGCCCGGCCGACGGCGGCCCGTCCGACGCATCGACGGACGCGGGAATCGACGGCGGCCCCATCCCGGATGGCGGGCCATCCGGCGACGGCGGGGTCGTCTATCCGCTCAAGGTGGGTCCCGGCAGCCGGTACCTGGTCGACCAGAACGGCGCCCCCTTCCTCATCGCCGGTGACGCTCCGCAGTCGCTCATTGTCAATCTCTCCGAGGCGGAGGCGGACGGCTACTTCGCGGACCGCGCCGCGCTCGGCTTCAACAGCCTGTGGATCAACCTCCTCTGCGCGACCTACACCGCCGGCCGGGCGGACGGGACCACCTTCGACGGGATCGCCCCCTTCACCACCCCGGGAGACCTCTCCACGCCCAACGAGGCGTACTTCACCCGGGTGGACCACATGCTCCGGCTCGCCGCCGGCCACGGCCTCAACGTCCTGCTCGATCCGGCCGAGACGGGGAGCTGGCTCAGCGTCCTCGTCGCCAACGGCGTCACCAAGGCCCGCGCCTACGGCCAGTACCTCGGCGGCCGCTACCAGAGCTTCGACAACATCATCTGGATGAGCGGCAACGACTTCCAGTCGTGGAGGACGGCTTCCGACGATGCGGCGGCCCAGGCGGTGGCGCAGGGAATCAGGGATGTCGACCACCGCCACATCCACACCGTGGAGCTCGACTACCTCACCAGCAGCTCCAGCGACGACCCGAGCTGGGTGCCGCTCATCCAGCTCGACGCCGCGTACACCTACTACCCGACCTACGCGCAAGTCTTGAAGAGCTACAACCGCGCCGCGCCACTCCCCGTGTTCCTGGTGGAGGGCGTGTACGAGTACGAATCCAACGCCCAGGCCAGCGAGGCCACGCCGTGGACCCTGCGGCGCCAGGAGTACTGGACGGACCTCAGCGGAGCCACCGGGCAGCTCTACGGAAGTCATTATACCTGGACCTTCACCACCGGCTGGCAGGGGGTGCTGGACGGCCCGGGCGCCCGCCAGCTGCCGTACCTCAGGGCGCTGCTCGAGCCGCGTGCCTGGTACGCGCTGGTGCCGGATCAGACCCATGCCGTGGTGACGGCGGGGTACGGCACCTTCACCAGCAGCGGCAACGTCGACGACAGCGACTACGTCACCGCGGCGCGCACGCCCGATGGGAGCCTGGTGCTGGCCTACCTCCCCACCCAGCGGACGATCACCGTGGACATGACCAAGCTCCGGGGGTCGACCACCGCCCGGTGGTACGACCCGAGCCGCGGAGCCTACGCGGCCATCTCCGGGTCGCCCCTGGCGAACACCGGCTCGCACGCCTTCACCCCGCCCGGGCCGAACGGGGACGGCGACGGGGACTGGGTCCTCGTGCTCGAGGCGCCGTGACCGCCGCCGCCTTCCGCAAGCTCGCCCTCGCGCTCCCTGGGAGCCACGAGGAGCCTCATTTCGACCGGGCCTCCTTCCGGATGGGAAAGAAGATCTTCGCCACGCTCACCGCCGACGGTGCACAGGTCATGGTGCGAGTGGCGCCTCCGGAGCGGCTCTTCGCCCTCCTCTCCGGCCGGCCGGACGTCTTCTTCGACCACGGCGCCTGGAGCGTCCGCCACGGGTCGCTCGGCATCCGGCTGGCCAAGGTGGACCCAGCCCTGATGCGAGAGCTGCTGGTCGACTCCTGGCGGCACATCGCGCCGAAGCGCGCCCGGGCTGCCCTCAGCCGCTAGGACCGCATCTTCTGGCTCACCCTGCCGACTTGAAGCGCGGAGGCGTTTCCGCTAGTTCCAACGCCGCTTCACGGCGACCATAGCTCAACTGGCAGAGCACCGGACTGTGGCTCCGGGGGTTACCGGTTCGACCCCGGTTGGTCGCCCTAGAAATCCTTCGGGAATCTCGAAATCGTGGTTCGCAGCGCTTCTCGCATGTTCCTCTGATGTACTGGAGAGGAGCGGAAGAGGTCGGAAAGGCGACCGCGCCTCCAGAACTCGGACTCCATCGTGGAGGTCGCTCCGACCGAGGTGGGCATAGCGACCGGTGACTGTCAGCACGGATTGGCCGAGCAGCTTCGCAACGGTCGCCAGAGGCACGCCGCGCTGGACAAGGTGGCTCGCGTAGGTGTGGCGCGTCGTGTGGATGTTGAAGGGCACCATAGGGATTCGGGCGCAGGCTCTCTCAATGGGTGGCCGGGCCACATAGCGGCCGAAGGGGCTGCCAGCGAGCAAGAATTGAGACGGCGCCAAACTGGATACAAACCTGATTCTCGAGATTGCCTAGGCTTTGCCGGAAACCCAACGGTCGGTCTTGCCCGCACGACATCGTCGGCTTGGCCACTCCCCTCGGGACAGAATTGGAGCGCTCCGGCAACCGTCGCCACACTCTCTGTCACCGGAGGTTTCGG